>ERZ826051.3209-NODE-3209-length-11158-cov-4.956408_pt1 | contig 11158 bp, 8 predicted proteins | sample MGYA00519928_ERZ826051 | MGnify/ENA primary metagenome ERZ826051 (study PRJEB31778, sample SAMEA3449219) | human gut metagenome | biome: human gut; feature: human-associated habitat; material: faeces | place: United Kingdom | collected 2010/2012 ...
ACCGGAGACAATGGGCGGACTTTCTGGCAGCACTAACTGTGCTCCCTCATAGACATTATTAAACCGCGCGAACAGAACTCGCTGCTATCAGCTATTGAAATTAGGGCAGATAGCAGCTCAAACATCTGCTTCGCGCGGTTATGTTATATTACGGGAGCACAGGTAAGTGCTGCACAAAAGTCCTACAAATTGTCTCTGGGGTGCGGACATGCACCCTAGGATTGCTCCAAACTTGGAAAGACACGGATCATCGCAGATGCAGTCACCGGCTGGTTAGAAATACCGCATTTTTTGAACAGAATGTTCCGTAGGTATTCCAACCGAAATCGTAGTGGCATACTTCTCATAATATCACTTATCGCTGAAAGCCAACGATTCCTCTAATGCGACAGCCGCATTTTTGCAGAATTCTATTTCACGTAAACGGGAAAAGTGCTTTCACAGCCGGATACAGCTTCCGGAATTCCTGATAGCGCGCCTCATACTTCTCCACCAGCACCGGATCCGGCTCAACGGTGTCAACAACATGCACCAGCTTCTCACATGCCGCCTGCACACTCTCATATTCCCCGCAGCCCACTGCCGCAAGGATCGCTCCGCCATATCCCGGTCCCTCCTCGCTCTCTATGAGATCAAGCTTAAGGTTTAAAACGGCTGCAAGAATCTTCTTCCACAGCGGGCTCTTTGCACCGCCGCCGCAGATCTTGGAGCGTTCGATCCGGATGCCCAGACTGCGCGCCACCTCGAGGGAATCCCTGAGGCCGAACGCTACGCCTTCTAACACCGCCTGCGTCATATCTTCCCGTGTGGTGTCCATCGACATTCCAAGGAACATGGCTCTCGCATCCGGGTCGTTGTGCGGAGAGCGCTCCCCCATCAGATAAGGCAGGAAAAATACCCGGTTTTCTCCCAGATTTTTAATCTTTTCCTGCTCCCGCGCATACTCCGTCGTCTTTAAAATCTCATCCATCCACCACTTGTTGCAGGATGCCGCCGAGAGCATACACCCCATCAGATGATAACCGCCATCCGCGTGATCAAAGGAATGCAGGGCATTGTGTGCGTCCACACCAAACTTCTCACTGGAGATAAAGAGCGTGCCGCTCGTTCCAAGCGACAGGTTGCATCTCCCCTCACCGACCGTCCCGGTGCCGACGGCTGCCGCCGCATTATCGCCCGCTCCCGCAATGATCTTTACTTCAGGAGAAAGTCCCAGTTCTTCCGCGATCTCTGGCTTTAAGGTTCCCACCACCTCATAGCTCTCATAAAGCTTCGGAAGCTGCTCTCTTTCCACATGGCAGATCTCAAGCATCTGCTCCGACCATGCCCGGTGCTCCACATCAAGGAGCAGCATACCGGAGGCGTCCGAATAATCGGTGCAGAACGTTCCGGACAGGCGGTATGCCAGATAATCTTTCGGCAGCATGATCTTTTTCACCCGTTTCCACAGATCTGGCTCATGCTTTTGCATCCAGAGAATCTTTGGCGCCGTAAATCCGGCGAAGGCAATATTCGCGGTATATCCCGACAGTGTTTCCTTTCCGATCACCTGATTTAAGTAATCGGTCTCTTCTGCCGTGCGACCGTCGTTCCAGAGGATCGCCGGACGAATCACTTCATCCCGCTCATCCAATGTCACCAGACCATGCATCTGTCCCCCGAAACTGATCCCCGCCACCTGGCTTTTATCACATTCCGCCAGAAGTTCTTTTAAGCCGTCGATCGACTGTTCATACCAGTCTGCCGGATTCTGTTCCGACCAGCCCGGATGTGGAAATGAAAGATCATAGGTGCGCGATGCAATTTTTTTTATTTTACCATCGACATCCATCAGCAGCAATTTTACTGCTGATGTGCCAAGATCAATTCCTATATATAACATACTCTCCCCTTTTCTTATCATTGCAAGATTTCGCTATGCACTGCAAGACTTTTCTATGCAAACGGATTCTCCGTCGGATAGCGCACGCCTGCCGGCTGATTGTAGCCGATCTCCTCCACCGGCACACCGATATACTTAAATACTTCGTACAGCGCCTTGCCGTAATGTCCGAATGCCACCGCGCCGTGGTGCGGGAAATTCTTCTCAATCAGCACATGGCGGTAAAATCTTCCCATCTCCGGGATGGCGAAAACACCGATCGATCCAAAAGATCTTGTCGCCACCGGAAGCACCTCCCCATGTGCGATATAAGCGCGGAGCTCGCAGTCTGCGGTGCTCTGCAGACGGAAAAACGTAATGTCCCCCGGCATGATGTCCCCCTCAAGGGTTCCGTTTGTCACCTCGACCGGAAGGCTTCTCGCCATGATCTTCTGATTGCGCATCTCACAGAACGCAAGCTTTCCGGAAGTGGTATTTCCACAGTGGAATCCCATAAAGGTGTCCTTTAACGTATATGGATATTTTCCCTCGATCTCTTCCTCATACATATCTGCCGGCACCGAGTTATTGATGTCAAGCAGTGTCACGGCATCTTCGCTCACCACGGTGCCGATGAACTCGCTTAAACAGCCGTAAATATCCACCTCGCAGGACACCGGAATTCCCTGTCCGGTCAGACGGCTGTTGACGTAACACGGGACAAAACCGAACTGTGTCTGGAATGCCGGCCAGCACTTGCCCGCAATCGCCACATACTTGCGGTAGCCCTTGTGATCGCGCACCCAGTCTTTTAAGGTCAGTTCATACTGCGCCAGCTTTGCAAGCACTTCCGGCTTTTTATTCCCGGCTCCAAGCTCCGCCTCCATCTCTGCCACAACCGCCGGGATTCTCTCATCCCCGTCATGTTTATGGAACGCCTCGAATAAATCAAGCTCTGAATTTTCCTCAATCTCCACACCCAGATTGTAAAGCTGCTTTATCGGTGCGTTGCAGGCAAGGAAATTTAACGGTCTTGGTCCGAAGCTTATGATCTTTAAATTGGAAAGCGCAACTACCGCGCGGGCGATCGGCTCAAATTCATGAATCATGTCCGCACATTCCTCTGCCGTTCCAACCGGATACTCCGGAATGTATGCCCTGATATTGCGAAGCTTTAAGTTATAGCTGGCATTTAACATTCCACAGTAAGCATCCCCTCTGCCATCCAGCAGACTGTCCCCGGATTCTTCCGCCGCAGCAATAAACATTTTCGGTCCGTCAAAATGCTTTGCCAGCAGTGTCTCGGCGATCTCCGGTCCAAAATTGCCGAGGTATACGACCAGTGCATCACACCCGGCCGCCTTCACATCCTCCAGTGCCTGCACCATATGTATTTCGCTCTCCACGATGCAGATCGGACATTCATAGATGTGATCCTTTCCGTACTTTTTCGTGTAAGCGTCCATTAACGCCTTTCTCCGGTTCACCGACAGGCTCTCCGGGAAGCAGTCTCTGCTGACTGCCACAACTCCGATCTTAATCTCCGGCATATTTTCTTTGTTCATAAAAATCTCCTTTCCGTTTCAAAAATAGAAACCTTCCTGCTCCGTTTTCCCTGTATCTTTCTTACACCTCAATATTGACCCCCAAAAGTCCGTTAAAAGCACCACGGATTCCTGCTTCCTCATGTGCGATCAGCCACTTGTTCTTCGCAGTCATAAGCGCATCCTCTCCGCTTTTGGGCAAGGCAAAATCAATCTCCGTATTCGTCCCTTTCGGAAGAATCACAATACATTTAAATCCTTCCTCCCCGTCATTGCACGGCGCATAGTGAAGTGTCGTTCCATACATCTCAACAACCGTTCCCGCCGGGACAAAAAATGCTTCCACCCTGGATGTGTCATAAGTAAACGCATCGGTCACATCCGGCAGCCATCCTAACAGCAGCACCATATTGGTTACCGCAATATTGATCTCCGAATTGCGGTGATACTCCAACGCATTTAATCTGTGATTGCTGCCGTTACAATAACCGATCTGAATCGGAAGTCCGCCGTAGATCCGTCTGGCAAACTCTCCCGCCTCCGGCAGCACCTCCAGTTCCTCCATGGATGGCACATAAATGACATCCTCCGGCAGCGGCGTGTGTTCCATCTCGCGGATCAGTCTCGTGCAGTCAAAGCCGCTCCAGACTTTCCCATACCTGCGGAACTTTTCGTCTTTAATTGAATAAATCTCCATGATTCCCCCCTGTTTGTGCTCCTTTCCATAAGTGTACCTTATAAGCAGAGTATAACAGGAGACAGTCATGGAGACTACCTGTTTCTTGTCTTTCCAATGTCACTTTTTTGTCTTTTTATCTAATTTATTTATCAGTGAAATAATTCTTCCCGCACAGAGACGGATTTTCTTTTCCGACAGCCTTCCGTCTGCATACGCCTGCCGGATATCCGCATCATCTTTCTCACTTCCCGGCATAATCAGATCATTTCCGGCTTCGATACACTTCCATGGAATACTGCCGTCTTCCGGCGCTGTTGTACTCCAGTCCGACATGAGTACACCGTCAAATCCCCACTCTTCTCTGGCAATTACAGTGCATAGCGCTCTGCTGTTTGCCGCGTGAACTCCATTGACCCGGTTGTAGGATGTCATGATTGCAACCGGTGCGCTTTCTTTGACTGCAATCTCAAATCCCCTAAGATAGATCTCCCTTAGGGCTCTCTCTGAAATATGCACATCGACCCCCATACGGTTGTCTTCCTGATTGTTGCATGCAAAATGCTTGATCACAGCTCCACAGGTTCCCTCCTCCTGTACACCTCGGACAACCGCAGCAGCCATCTTGCCTGAGAGAAATGGATCTTCCGAATAGTATTCAAAATTCCGCCCGCACAGCGGATTTCTCTGGATATTCATTCCCGGTGCCAGCCACAGATCAATATGGAATTCTTTCATTTCATGTGATACCGCTCTTCCGAAAGACTGCAGCAGTTCCTCATTCCAGGTCTGCGCCATTGCCGTTCCGACCGGAAACGCCGTACAGAACTGATAGTAGGTCTTGGCATTCTCATGCTTTTGCATCGGCTCCAGATAGCCATTTTCCAGTGCTCCCAGTACACTTTTTCCATAGACTTTCCCCGAATCTGCGTCTACCTCATACGACTGATGCAGCCGGATTCCTGCCGGTCCGTCCGCCATGATTAACGCCCTTATTCCATAGGGCTGTTCCAGCGCATGTGTTGTCTCTCCCGCCGATCCCGGGACACGGATTCCCGCCGCGCCGAGTGTACTGCTGTTTTGTTCCACATGGCCATATAAGAGCGGAATCAGTTCCTCTGCCGGTATTTTTCCGGTCAGATGCACTTTTTGCTCTTCAGCGGCAGAAAGCTTTCCTGCATCACTCTCTGCTGCCTCCAGCCGGCATGTGTGCTCTGTGATCGTCCGTTCGTACACATCAAATTCCCATGCCTGTTCTAACTTTTGTGAATCGGCACCGATCCATATGCCATACGTTCCGTCTTCCAGATACCAGGCACTCTGTTCTTCCGAAAAACTTGCAAGCATGTTTTTTGGTATTTTAATCTCCAGCTGCTGTATTTCCCCCGGCAGCAGACATTTTGTTTTGGCGAATCCCACCAGCCGCTTTTTTTCTTTTTCCATTCCGGTCTGCGGGAATGTCGCATAGACCTGCACTGTCTCCTTCCCGGCATAGGTTCCACCCGTATTCTGCACAGACACTGCAAGTTCCAGGGAATTCGTTTCCTCGCGTACAGACCGCTGGCGGATTAGGAATGATGTGTAGGAAAGTCCGTACCCGAACGGAAATAATACCGGCAGATTTTCCCGGTCAAAATGACGGTATCCAACGAAAATTTCCTCCCGGTATTCTTCCTTTTCCAGATCTCCGTTCCTGTATCCATAAGTATCCGCTGACGGATAATCCCCGTAATGTCTCGCCCATGTTGCCGTAAGTTTTCCGCTTGGAACCGCCTTTCCAAACAGGATGTCCGCCACCGCATAACCACCTGCCTGTCCCGGCTGGGAAATATTTAACACAGCCCGTATATTTTTTGCCTGCTCTAAAATATCTGTCAGTTCTACCGGACCACCGGTATTCAGCAGGAGCACTACCGGAATCTTTTTCTCATTCAAAAATAACAGGTCTTCCTGTTCCCTGCGGCTTAATTCATAGTCGCCGCGCTCTTTTCTGCGGTCACTTCCCTCACCTGAAATGCGGCTCAGCACATAAACTGCCACCCCTGCCCCGGCAATGTCCTGTTCTGTAACCGCTCTTCCCTCCGGGAAACAGAACGGATGATTGGAATATGCGTCAAACGGATTCTCAACCCGTTTTGTTTCTTCGAGAACCAGTTTTTTCCATTCCTCTCTCGCCTGCTCATACCGCTTTTCATAGTCGCACAGCCACGCTTCACTTGTGATCATTGCGCCCGCTTCCAGCAGTCCCTGATAGACAGAAATTGTCTTCCGGTTGTTGACATCCCCGGAGCCGATTCCACCTTTTACCGTCTTTTTTGCCCCGCTTCCAAACAGCGCCATAGGAACATCCAAAGGCAGCGGCAGAAGCGATTCATTTTTTAATAAAACCATTGCCTCTTCTGCCACTTTTCTTGCCAGAACATCATGCACCTGCTCCCGGATGGACGTTCTTTCCTCTATGGTTCCACTATATCTCCATTCTCTTTTTTCCATATTCTCTGCTTTTCCCTTCAAAATGACAGAAAGAACCATACAGAATTTTCTTCCATATGATTCTCTGTCCAGATCGTGTTTACTCTTTCACTCCACCAAGTGTCACACCGGCGATAATATATTTTGATAATAAAAGATATACTACAATGATCGGCACAATCGCCACCGTAATCATCATGTAAACTTTTCCCATGTCAAAGTTCATATAGTCTGCTCCACGCAATGTCGCAATTAAGATCGGCACTGTCATTTTGCTCTTGGTCTGAAGAATCAGTGCCGGAACAAAGTAGTTATTCCAGGAACCGACAAAAGTGAAAATCGCCTGTACCGCGAGCGCCGGCTTCATAATCGGCAGCACAATACAGTTAAACGTCCTGAATTCGCCTGAGCCGTCGATTCTTGCCGCCTCCACTAAGGACAGGGGCAGTGATGACTGCAGGTAGCTGTACATAAAATAGAATACCGCAGGCGACGCGATGCTTGGAATAATGAGCGGATACCAGGTATCATACAACCCCATTTTCGTGATCAGCCGCAAAAATCCCATTGCCGTTACCTGAGTCGGCATGACCAAAATTGCCATGATAAAGGTAAATGCTATCTTTCTGGTCTTAAATTCATAAGCATACAGACCATATGCCGTCAACGCGGAAAAGTAAGTACACAAACCCGCACAGGCAGTCGAGATACAGATACTGTTTATAATTCCGCGGAACATCGGGAAGCTTCCGTCATTTGCCACATTCTTTAAATTTTCCAGCAGATGGGTGCCCGGCAATGCCGAAAACCCCTTTTGCAGCTCCGCATGAGAACGGGTTGCATTGATAATCAGAATATAGAAGAAGAACAGACACATAAATGACAGTACAATCAACACAATATGCGCCAGAACACTCCGCAAACTGTTTCCTGATTTTGATTTCATGTTTTATCTCCTCCTTCTTCTTTCTTCTCTGGCAGCTTTTTTCGCCGCTGCCTTCGATCCGTCCGGATCATTATCATTTGTCATCTTATACACGATAAAACATAAGATCGCACTGATGATGAACAGATAAACAGATAATGCCCCTGCCATACCATAGTTCTTGCTCTTTAAATGATTATTTAAGAACATGATCAGTGTCATGGATGTCCGGTCCGGATTTCCCTGACCGTTCGTTAAGATCTGTGGCACATCAAACATCTGCAATCCGCCGATAATCGAGGTAATCAGTGTATATGCAAGAATCGGCCGGATCATCGGAAGCGTAATATAGAAAAATCTCTGCAGACTGTTGCACCCATCGATCTCGCAGGCCTCAAATACCTCCACACTGATTCCCATGATTGCTGCCATCAGCATAATCGTCGTATTGCCAAACCACATCAGGAAATTCATAAGTCCAATCAGGGAACGCGTGCCAAAAACAGATCCCATAAAATCAATCGGGCTATTGATCCATCCCAGAGACATCAGAATGGAATTGACCGGTCCACTCGTGGAAAACAGTGTAAAAAATAAAAGTGCAAATGCAGATGCCATGATCAGATTGGGCAGATAAATGACAACCTTAAAAAATTGTTTGTGATGTATCTTTAATCTGGCATCCGTAAACCAGCTCGCAAGAACAAGTGCGATCACAATCTGCGGGATAAAACCGATCAGCCACAGAATCAGCGTGTTTTTTCCATATGCCAGCATATCGGATTTCAGCAGACTGATATAATTTGCCATTCCAACGAAATTAGGTCCGACCTCCTTAATTCCGGAACGGTAATATTCATAAAAACTGTATCTGACGGTATCTGCCAACGGAATCAGCGAAAAAATAAAATAGATAATAAAAAACGGAAGAATAAATATCTGTCCCCATTTTCCATAGCTGATACTTTTTTTCTTTTTTTTCATTCCTTTGCCCTCTCTGCCATAATAGTTCTGCGGAGCAAAATTGCTCCGCAGTCATGGTCTTATTCCGGCCACTGAACTTCTGTGATATCCGGATAACGCTCTTTGATTGCTGTCTCAAAGTTTGCCTTTGCCTTATCAAAATCTACATTTCCCTGCAGATAATCGCTGAACGAATTCTGAATCAGTTCCACGCATCCCTGATCGTATGCAGATAACGGAGCAATCTTGATATTCTCAGCTACCGGTGCAAAGTAGACAAACGGATTCTGTCCGCCAAGGAATTCTGACGAGAAGTCTGCATCATCCTTTGCTGCCTCTGCCATTCCGGACTTCGTATTCGTGAAATCAGAGTAATCCTGTGAAATCTTTAACAGGTTGTCCTGATTGCTTGTCATTGCAAGAATAATATCCTTCGCATATTTTACATTATCTGTTCCTGTTGCCGCATGGATGTAGGAACCACCCCAGTTATATTCCTGTGGCGGGTTCGTAACTGCCCAGTTGCCGGCCTCTCCATCCCAGTTCGGATTCAGCACAAAGTCAATGCCCCATGCCGGAAGCAGGAATGCAAAAACCTTGGACTGGGAGCCCATGGACTTATTCCAGTCATCATTCCACTGACCCTTGATGTTGCTGTCCAGATAACCGGCATCCAGCCATTCCTTAGAATCATTCACCCAGTTAATGATTTTCTGATCTACTTTGACGGTAGTATCTCCCGGCTGAACCCAGGATTCATCAATACTGTTGCCGTACAGACGGAACGTATCCGCATAGGATGCAAAGGTATAATATCCTTTTGCCTTTAACTCTGCCGCGGTGTCCTTGATGGTTGCCCAGTCCTTCACCTTCTCGCCGACTGCCTCAGGATCATCTGTTCCGAATACATCCTTTGCAATATCGCGGCGGTATACTAAAAGTCCCGGACAGCACTGCCAGGTAGATCCTCTCTGCACACCGTCAGAATCAGAAGCCGTAGTTCTCGTAAAATCATACTGATCCGCCAGATCCGTCTCAGGATCAATTCCAAGATCTGTCAGAGGCATGGCAACATCCGCATCCTTATCGGTATATTTAAATACATAATCCGTCTCGGACAGGAAGATATCTACCTTGTCATCTGCCGCAGCATCTGCCTGATTCATAAGCGCTTCATCCAGCTTCTGCTGATATACACCATCCTGATTCGGATTGATCACCCAGTGAATCTCTGTTCCATCCTTCAGCGTTGTTACCGTTCCGTCTGAGGAAGTAGATTCCACCTCCGGATATACTGCCTCAAGACGTGTACGGAACTCATCGTTCCAGGAATAGATGTTAATTACCTTTCCCTCACCACTGAAATCTTTCTCGTCCGACTCTGTGCCTGCAGCCGCTGCACTCTCCTTGCCGCTGTCTGCTCCGGCATTGGCACTGTCTGTGGCACTGCTTCCACATCCTGCAAGTAAAGTAGCCCCCATAGCCACTGTCAGCATTAAGCTGATAACCCGCTGTTTCATACTTCAATTCCTCCCTGTATTTTAGTTTTTCAACGTCAGACCCTTTCCCTATAATGTCTGCCGTCTTCTTGATTACAGATAGAATTGTACTGAATTTTATGACTGGAATATACTAAATCAATTGTAAAAATATCAGATTCATGTCATAATAACCATATTCTTATTTTACGGAGGAAACAGCCAATGGCCTTTTCAGAAGAATGGTACGAGACCGAATTAAAAAGCAGTGAACTTGAGACCCTTCACCGACCGCCAACCGTGGAATATTCCTTTTATACGGCAGTCAAAACAGGCGATATGGAAACTGTTGTCGCCAACTGCAAAGAGGATGCATTTATCCATCTGGAGGGAACCGGTGTGCTCTCGCGCAATGCGCTTACCAACATAAAATATCATTTTGTAGTCACTGCCGCCATGCTTACACGCTACTGCATTGACGGCGGTTTGGAGCCGGAACAGGCCTATCGTCTGAGCGACTTTTACATTCTGAAAATGGACACCTGCACAACCGTCCGGCAGATTGCGGATCTTCACCATGAAATGGCTAAAGACTTTACCGGCAAGATGGTTCTTCAGAAAAAAAGTTCCATCTTATCCAAGCCGGTCGTACAGTGTGTGGATTATATTTACAGTCATATCAAAGAACGCATTACCGTCGCCATGCTGGCAGAATATACCGGATTATCCGAGAGCTATCTCTCCCGGGTATTCAAGCAGAACCTCGGCATTTCCATCAGTGACTATATCCGCGAGAAAAAAATAGAAAAGGCAACGCATCTCCTGCGCTACTCTGACAAGTCCATCATAGACATTGCCAATTACCTTTCCTTTTCTTCGCAGAGCCACTTTATCCAGACGTTCGAGAACTTTACCGGTATGACTCCCAAAAAATACCGCAATAAATATTACAAATCCATGTGGTAACTCCCCGCGAAGAAGCCGCCGGAGGAGACAGGCACGGTTCCCCTTTGGCGGTAAGCAATATTGCAGAGAGTATATGTCCTGCGATTCCCGGAGAAAGACAGCTGGAGCATTCGGTACAAAAAATACGGTATTTCTAACCAGCCGTGATTTGCAGCTGCGATGATCCGTGTCTTTCCAAGTTTGGAGCACTCCGACGGGGCATGTCCGCACTCCGGAAAACAATTTGTAGGACTTTTGTGTGTGTCCCTTATGGCACCTCTGAACAAAACATAA
>ERZ826051.3213-NODE-3213-length-11147-cov-2.695727_pt1 | contig 11147 bp, 7 predicted proteins | sample MGYA00519928_ERZ826051 | MGnify/ENA primary metagenome ERZ826051 (study PRJEB31778, sample SAMEA3449219) | human gut metagenome | biome: human gut; feature: human-associated habitat; material: faeces | place: United Kingdom | collected 2010/2012 ...
GGACATCAGCTACGAATTCATGCCAACGAATATCTTCCATTAAATGCCGATAGTATTCCGGAATTTCCGGCCCGGTCAGTTTCCGACAGTCCGATGGATTTCAGAGTATTCACCCCCATCGGTACAAAAATGAACGGTCTTCATCCTCAACTGGCTATCGATCGGGGATACAATCACTGCTGGCTCGTCGATCCCGCCGCACAAAGCGAAACGATCCCTGCCGTCGAATTAGCCTGTCCGGGAAATGGAAGATTGCTTCAAATCTTCTCGGACTACCCGGGAGCTGTCGTCTATTGTGGAAACTATTTCGACGGCCGGCAAATGGATAAAAATCAGCACCCGCTTAACGCTTATGCCGGAATTGCCATCGAAATGCAATATTATCCGAACAGTCCGAACATGCCGGGAGTTCCCTCTTGTATCGTCCATAAAGGCGAAACCTCCCACCATCGGATCAGGCATGGGTTTAAGAGTTGCTGAGTTTTAGAGTTGCTGAGTTTTAGAGTTGCTGAGTTTAAAGAGTTATAGAGTTAAGAAGTTATTAAGTTATTAAGTTGTTTAGATTATTATGTGCATTTTAAAGTTACAAAACAGAAGGATAGAATCGGTAAGGTCTGTATCGATGACCGGTTTATCTTCAAATGCATATACCAACCTAACCCTTAATAACTCCCTAATCCAACAATTCTATACCCCGGTTCTCCTCTATAACTCAACAGCTCAGCACCCCAGTAACTCAATAATTATACAACTCTTTAACTCAGCAACTCTTTTAACTCAACAACTCAGCAACTCTTTTAACTCAGCAACTTAGCAACTCTTTTAACTCAACAACTCACTAAATATGATGAAAAACTACCTTTGTAAAACAGCTTTCACCTTCCTTCTCTGTCTGGGAAGTGTATGGTCGTATGCAAAACCGGTTTTATCCGCTTTGTTTTCCGACAACATGGTATTACAACAGAACACCCAGGCTCCGATCTGGGGAGAAGCCACACCGGGGAAACAAGTCAAAATCACCCCCTCGTGGAGTAAAGAAACCATTTCCGTCACAGCCGATGAAACCGGCAAATGGAAAACCAGTCTCCCGACTCCTGCTGCCGGAGGACCCTATACCATCACGATTTCCGATGGGAAAAAAATCCAGCTTTCCAATGTGATGATCGGAGAAGTATGGATCTGTTCGGGACAATCGAACATGGAAATGCCGTTAGCCGGCTGGGGAAAAGTACTCCATTACGAACAGGAAATTGCAGCAGCCGACCATCCGGATATCCGGTTATTCCAAATCAAAAAAACAACTTCGCTTACGCCCTCCGAGGAAGTACAATCTACTATGGACGGTTGGCAGCCTTGTGCCCCTGAAACGGTAGAGAATTTTTCTTCTGTGGCCTATTTTTATGCCCGGGAGTTGAACCGGGAACTGGGCGTGCCGGTAGGTGTGATCGACGTCACCTGGGGAGGTACCGTCGCAGAAGCCTGGACCAGCGAAGAAACCTTGAAACACATGCCTGATTTCGAAGATATGCTGACTATATTGAATATAGCCAAAACCGACAAAACAGCAGCAGAACAAAAGTACCAGGCAACCCGGCAAAACTGGGAACAAGAAATGAATGCTTTAGACGAAGGTTTGGAAGGCCAGACAGCCCGTTGGGCCAACCCGGAATTAAATACCGAAACCTGGAAAAATACCCGGGTGCCTGCCTATATCGAACAATCGATCACTCCGGATTTGGATGGGGTAATCTGGTTCAGAAAAGAAATCGATCTTCCCAAAACCTGGTTAAACGAAGACCTGAAGATCACCCTCGGACCGGTCGATGACGAAGATATTTGCTATTTCAACGGTGTCCCCGTCGGCCAAACCCATGGCTACAATGTCGAACGGCATTATACCGTTCCTAAAAACCTCCTCCGGGAGGGCCCGAATGTACTGACCATACGGGTAAACGATACCGGCGGTGAAGGAGGTATCTATGGAAAAGCAGACCTTTTGACCGCCCATAACAGTATCGGGTCGATCAGCTTAGCCGGCACCTGGAAATACCGGATCGGACTCGATCTCAAAGAGAAACGTCAGGAAATACCGGAACAGCCGGTCAATCCCTTTTCAACCCAAAATTATCCGTCCCTTCTTTTCAATGCCATGATCCATCCCTTGATTCCTTATGCCATGCAGGGTGCGATCTGGTATCAGGGAGAAGCTAACGAACACCGGGGATATCAATACCGCGATCTCTTCTCTTTACTGATCCGGGACTGGCGTACCCAATGGAATCGGGACTTTCCTTTCTATTTCGTACAACTGGCAAATTATAAACAACGCCAGGCTCAACCCGAAGAATCCGAATGGGCAGAAGTTCGCGAAGCCCAAAAAATGGCTCTCAGTCTTGAGAATACAGGTATGGCTGTTATCTACGATATCGGAGAGGCCGGAGATATTCACCCCAAAAACAAACAGGAGGTCGCCCGCCGATTGGCACTGATCTCCCTGGCCAATACCTATCGGAAAGACCTGGAATATTCCGGTCCCCTCTTCCGCTCCCAGTGTATCAAGGGAAATTATATCGAACTATCGTTCGATCATCTCGGAGGAGGCTTGGTAGCCCAGGGAGAAAGTCTGAAAGGATTTTCCATAGCAGGCCCCGATCATCGGTTTCATTGGGCAAAAGCTGAAATCATCGGTGACAAAGTACGGGTTTCCTCTCCCGAAGTGGCTTATCCTGTAGCAGTACGTTACGGCTGGGGTAATAATGTAGAAAGCAACCTTTACAACAAAGCCGGATTACCCGCCAGTCCTTTCCGGACTGACGATTATCCCGGAATTACAGGACCGAAAATTCGTAAATAATATCCATATCAGAAGTATAAAAGAATCAAAACGATGAAGTATAAAATAAAATCAATCTTTGTCAGCCTATTATTATCGACCGGTTTGACAAGCCTGGGTCAGGAAAAAGTGACTACTTACGTCAATCCCTTTATCGGAACGGGAGCCGTCGAATCGAGTTTATCAGGAAACAATTACCCGGGAGCCACCGTCCCGTTCGGAATGGTCCAATTGAGTCCGGATACACGGGTTGCTCCCGATTGGGGAGAAGCCTGCGGGTACAACCATAACGACCAAGTCATTGTCGGTTTCAGCCACACCCGTTTAAGCGGAACAGGAGCAGCGGATTTCATCGACATCTTACTGATGCCGATGACCGGTACTCCAACCACCGAAGCACAAAACTCTCCGGAACCGGGCACGGGTTATCAGTCGGCTTTCTCCCACGATCAGGAATCGGCACGTCCGGGTTATTACCAGGTCATGCTTCAAAACTACGGCATCCAGGCCGAACTGACAGCAACCAACCGCGTGGGTATTCATCGCTATACCTATCCCGAGGGTAGTGATTCGCATGTCATCCTCGATCTGGACCATTCCGCCAATAAAGGCAGCTGGGGAAGACGAATCATCAACTCCCAGATTCGGATTGTCGATCCACAGACCATCGAAGGCTACCGGATTATCACCGGTTGGGCCAAACTACGGAAAATCTATTTCCAGATCAAATTCTCCAAACCGATGGTCTCCTCCTATCTGACCGACGGAGGCAGGAAACACGAAAATACAGCTGTGATCAACGGTACGAATCTCCGGGCAGCCTTCACTTTCGCCAACAAAGACCGACACCCGTTGGTAGCTAAAGTAGCATTATCACCGGTATCCATCGATAACGCCCGGCAAAACATGCAAAAGGAAGCTGCTGGTTGGGATTTCGACCAATTTGTGACCCAAGCCGATGCATTATGGGAGAAAGAGCTCAGTCCGATTCAGATCAAAGGTACCCCTCTCCAGAAAGAAATTTTTTACACCGCCTTATACCATACGATGATCCAGCCCAATACAATGTCGGATGTAAACGGAGAGTGTATGGCAGCAGACTATTCAACCCGAAAGGTTGGAGCCAATGAGGTGCATTATTCCACTTTTTCGTTATGGGATACCTATCGGGCCGCTCATCCGTTGTATACGTTATTGCAACCGACCCGCAGTGTCGATTTCATCAAAAGTATGATCCGTCAATATGATTATTACGGTTATCTTCCGATTTGGCAATTGTGGGGCCAGGACAATTATTGTATGATCGGTAATCACTCCATCCCGGTGATAACCGACGCTATCCTGAAAGGAATCCCGGGAATCGATGCCGACAAAGCTTATGAAGCCGTACGGAACAGCTCCACGACTTCTCACCCGAATTCACCTTTCGAAGTATGGGAAAAATACGGATACATGCCTGAAAACATACAAACACAGTCGGTATCCATTACCCTCGAACAAGCCTACGACGACTGGTGTGTCGCCCAACTGGCCAAAAAACTCGGTAAGGAAGAAGATTACGAACATTTTATGAAACGGTCTGAATATTACCGCAATCTGTACCATCCGTCTTCCGGATTTTTCCGGGCTAAAAATGCTGACGGGAAATGGCTGGAGCCTTTCGATCCCTATCAATACGGAGCCAATGGCGGAAATCCCTTTACAGAAGGTAACGCCTGGCAATATTTCTGGTATGTTCCTCAGAATATCCCGGCATTAATTGCTTTAACCGGGGGAGATAAAGCCTTTACCAATAAATTGGATCAGTTTTTCACTACCACACAGCAAAGCGGCGAATTAAACAGTAATGCCTCGGGTTTCGTAGGACAATATGCTCACGGTAACGAACCCAGCCACCACGTCGCCTATCTGTACAACTATGCCGGTCAACCCTGGAAAACCCAACAATATGTAGCCCATATCCTGACCAATCTCTATAACAACTCTTTCTCCGGATATGCCGGAAACGACGACTGTGGAGAAATGTCGGCCTGGTACATTTTCAGTGCCATGGGATTCTACCCGGTTAATCCGGCCAACGGTATCTATGTGATCGGTTGCCCGCTCCTCGAAGAAACCTGTATACAATTGCCGAATGGCAAACAATTTACCGTGAAAGCTCCGAAGCGAAACGAAAAAGACATTTATATCCAATCGGCCCGTCTCAATGGGAAAAATTATAATAAGACCTATCTTTCACACGAAGACATCCTGAAAGGAGGAACACTGGAATTTAAAATGGGTGATCGCCCGTCCCGCTGGGGAACTGCCCCAAACGCCCGTCCGGAATGACAAGTGTTCGTTTCGGTCACCGATCAAAACTTCGTTGATTAACGAAATTTCATTCATCCTTTGGGTCGAAACAGAAGAGTTTCGTCCCAAAGGATAAAAGATAAATAGCTTAAAAATGCCCGCAGGGTTATTGATTTTATAAATTAAAATTTATCGTGCCGATAAATTTAAAACACCACCCGGATTAAACGATGAAAAAATATTTAAGTCTCGTTTTGGTACTGATCTTATTTACCGGTACCGGTTTTGCAAAAAAGAAAGAACGCCTGCTGATCTGTGGATGCAACTGGAATAAGATTGCTCAAATCGATAAAGCCAGCGGTCGGATCTTATGGTCACACCCCGTTTTACCCGGAGAAGACTGTAACGACATCGAACGCACCAAACAGGGGGCAATTCTGTATGCCTACCAGAAAGGAGCCCGGCTAATCCGTGAAAATCATAAAGTCGTATGGGACTATAAAGCTCCCGAAAAGGCCGAAGTATATACGGCGACCGAACTTCCTGACGGACGGTTTATGATCACGATGTGTGGAAGTCCGGCGCAAATCGTATTCCTGAATAAGCAAGGAGAGGTTGTAAAAACCATTCCTTTCGACCCCGGGATTTCCAATATTCACGATCAATTCCGTCAAATCGTACTCAGCCGGAACAATACTTTTCTGATTCCACTGATGGGTAGTGGCGAAATAGCCGAAATGGACCAAAATGGACAAATATTCCGGAAAGTCAAGGTCGGAGGGAATTTGTTCTCTGTACACGAACTGAAAAACGGGAATTGGTTGGTCGGCTGCGGAGACGCTCACCGATTTATAGAAATAGAAGCCCGAAGCGGAAAAATCCTTCGGGAAGTAAATAGTAGTATGCTAAAAGACGTCGACCTGCTTTTTGTTGCCGAAACCATCCGTCTCAAAAACGGGAACACCCTTGTATGTAATTGGTGTGGACACTCGGCCAATAAAACTCAGGCCAAAGTGCTCGAAGTAAGTCCTGATAATCAAGTGGTGTGGCAATTACAAAACCCGGAAATAGACAACGTTTCTGCAATCTGGGTAGACAGATAAATCAAGTTGAAACGGATAAAACGATAACAACGGTAACAACGGATTTTACTGTTTTACACCGAATAATTTATCATTTCATGAAAACAGCAATATTTTTAATCGCTTTATTTTGCCTGGTCATTCCTGTTAGAGCCCAGGAAATCCAGCCCGGCACTCAGCCCGATAAAACTCAGCGCGAGTTATTGAAAAGAGGATATGGGATGTTTATCCATTACGGCATGAATACCTTTCTCGACAAAGACTGGTCAGAAGGAGTCGAACCGGCCTCAACCAATCACCCAACGCAACTGGACTGCGACCAATGGGTACGTATCGCCCGGGAGGCAGGTTTCCGATATGTCGTATTGGTGACCAAGCACCACGACGGTTTTTGCTTATGGGACAGTAAATATACCGACTACGATGTAGCTTCCTCCCCTGTACCTACCGACATCATCGCTGCTGTCGCCAAAGCCTGCAAAAAATACGGACTACAGTTAGGACTCTACTATTCCCTGTGGGACAGACACGAACCCTCGTACAAAGAGGCTGATTTCAGTCGGTATGTCGACTATATGGCCCATCAACTCACCGAATTAATGAGTAATTACGGACCGATCTGCGAACTATGGTTTGACGGAGGCTGGGACAAACCGGCCCAAGCCTGGGATATTCCCCGCCTGTACAAGCTGGTAAAAAAACTACAACCTCATTGTGCCATTTCCACCAACCAAACTATTGCCTATCGGGAAAACTCGAACGAGATCGTACCTGTAGAACTTCAAACGACAGACAATCGCTACTATTGCCAATATTTTCCATCGGATTTCAGGTTGTGGGACCCCAAAATTGCCAGTTCATCCGATAAAAAACAGTACCTGTATCAAGGGAAATCATATTATCTGCCTTTTGAACACACGATATGTCTGAGCAGTGAATGGAACTGGTTTCAAAAGTCTACCCCTATAGCCCCCCGGGAACTGGACGAGCTGGAAGAATTGTTTTATTGGTGTACCGCCAATCAGAATACCCTGGTTTTAAATGTCGCTCCCGATGCAACAGGCCGGATCAAAGAAAACGAAGCCAATCAGATTATTGCCTTGAAAAACAGGTTAAATCTGCGGAAAAACAAACCTTTTCCGACCAATGGGAAAACGGTCTCTCTGCAACAAGAAGCCAATGTCAACTCGGTTTGGAACAATCAAATCCAGGAATACGGCCCACAAAATGTCGTCGATGGCGGATTACAAACCCGTTGGGCCAGCCAGATCGATTGTCCGGAGCTGATTATAAAATTAAATGAACGGGATAAATTCAACAAAATTTCCATTTTTGAATACCGGGATGGCTTGCAAAACCGGATTCAAGCCTATACAATCGACATCTGGCAAGACAACCGGTGGACAACCCTTTACCTGTCTCAAAGTCCGATGGGAGCCTGTAAAGTGATCTATCTCCCTCAAACTTACCAAACCAGTCAGATTCGCTTGAAAGTACTGGCAGCTAGTGCCCCTCCTTCGATTTACGAATTCAGTGTTATACACAAAGAATAAGCCGGAAACAAAAAAGCAGTTATCTTTCGAATAACTGCTTTGTGGTTAAGGGGTGGAAGATCGGGCTCGAACCGACGACCTTCGGAACCACAATCCGACGCTCTAACCGACTGAGCTACATCCACCATTTTGCTTTTGCGCTTGCAAAGATAAGGAGAATCTGTTATTCTGCAAACAAAATATCAAAAAAAAATGTCTAAAATTCAGTTTTAGTCGTTCCATCCAAAACAATAAACTTGCATTCAAGTATTTACCGAGGAGGGATTTCTATATTTCCAGCTTCAATCTCACGGGCGGCATACTCCAACTGTTCGTACCATTCTTCACCATACCGAGCGATCAAAGCCTGTTTTAAAAAACGATACAACGGCATACCTGCTTGCTCACCTTTTAGCCGGGCACATCCGCAAATATCCCAACGGTTGTAATTCAGTGCTTCAAATCCTTCGTATTTTGTCACCCGGATCGGATATAAATGACAAGAAATCGGTTTACGAAAATCACACTTCCCCTCAGACCAAGCTTTTTCGATCGCACACCAACAACTTCCTTTTTCTTCTATGGCATAAGCACATTCTCCCCCTTGAATCAATGGAGTCACCAAATCCCCCTCCTGATCGATCACCGAGAAACCTTGTTCCTCAACAGCTGCAATCCCTTCGGGTTTCATATAAGCCCGGATATTTTCATAGTTCGTCTCGATCCGCACCGGTTCATCCTCTTCCAAAGGGGCCCCCGAATCTCCTTCGACACAACATATTCCCCTGCACTGCGCTAAATCACAACAAAACTTTTTTACAAAAATATCGAAACTTACGATTGTATCCTCTATCTGTATCATAGTCGAAAACCGACAACTATATGGTTTTGTTTATCATGTTCATAAAGTCTGCAAAGTTTACAAACTTGACAGACTTTATAAATCATTTATCCCTGTTATTTTATCAAGCTTTTTCCGGTCATTTCTGCAGGCTGGGCAACTCCCATAATCTGCAGGATGGTTGGAGCGACATCAGCCAAAACGCCGTTATTCAAAGTCTTTCCCTTTTCGTCGGTCACCCAAATGCAAGGCACCGGATTCAGCGAATGAGCCGTATTCGGAGTACCGTCGGGATTGACAGCCACCTTGCCGGAGGTATCGGGTACCTGCTTGACACAAACATAAATCTTCATTTCGACTTCTCCTCCTTACAGGCCCATGTTGGCGGAGATGACGATACGCTGGACCTCGCTGGTGCCCTCGTAGATCTCGGTGATCTTGGCGTCGCGCATCATGCGCTCCATGGGATAATCCTTGGTGTAGCCGTAGCCGCCGAACATCTGCAGCGCCTTGGTGGTGGTCTTCATGGCGTGCTCAGAGCAGAACAGCTTGGCCATGGCGGCCTCCTTGGTGTAGCGCTCACCGGCACCCTTCTTCATGGCGGCCTGGTAGGTCAGCAGACGACCGGCCTCGCAGCCCAGCTCCATGTCAGCGAAGGTGAACTGGGTGTTCTGGAACTTGCTGATGGGCTTGCCGAACTGGACACGGCCCTTGGTGTAAGCCTTGGCCTCTTCCAGAGCGCCCTCGGCAATACCCAGGGACTGAGCGGCAATGCCGATACGGCCGCCGTCCAGGGTCTGCATGGCGATGTTGAAGCCCTTGCCCTCGCGGCCCAGCATGTTCTCCTTGGGGACGATCATGTCGGTGAACACGATCTCAGCCGTGGGAGAGCCGTGCAGGCCCATCTTCTCCTCGTGCTTGCCGACGGAGAAGCCGGGGAAAGAGGACTCCACGATGAAGGCGGAGATGCCCTTGGTGCCCTTGGACTTATCGGTCATGGCAAAGACCACGAACACATCGGCCACATAGCCGTTGGTGATGAAGATCTTGGAGCCGTTCATCACATAGTGGTCGCCCTCCAGCTTGGCCTCGGTCTGGCCCTTGGAAGCGTCGGAACCGGCGTTGGGCTCAGTCAGAGCGAAGGCGCCGACCTTGTGACCGGTGGACAGCATGGGCAGATACTTGGCCTTCTGCTTCTCGGTGCCGTGGGTCAGGATGGGGTCGCAGCACAGGCCGTTGTGGGTAGCCACGATATCGCCGGTGGAGGCGCACTGCTTGCTCAGCTCCTCAATGCAGATGGCGCTGGCCAGAGGGTCAGCACCCTGTCCGCCGTACTCCTTGGGGATGCACATACCCATCACGCCCAGATCGAACAGCTTCTCGATGTTCTCACGGGGATAGAGGGTCTTGGCGTCGGTCTCGGCAGCGATGGGCTTCACTTCGTTCTCAGTGAACTCAGCCATCATCTTCCGGATCAACAGATGCTCAGGGCTCAGATTGAAATCCATAATGCTTTCTCCTTTTATGTAAATTTTGGAAAGGCTATATTGATATGTCGCAGGGACAGATATCACAGTTTATCATTTGTTCTGACCGGGCGCTGCCCGGTCAGAACGCTGCTGCCCGCGGGACGGCATGCCCACCGCTGGGCGCGTCAGGGGCAGCGTGTCCGAGGGGGATCAACCCGCCTCAGAATCAGTCCACAATGCCGGCGATGTCCTTAGCAAGCTGCTTCTTGCCCTGGATATTGCCCTGGCGGGCGATCATGATGCGCTGGGCCTGGGGAGAACCGGCGCCGTGCATGGACTCGGTGCGGTAGCCGACAGCGGCTGCGCCCAGGCACAGGTTCTCGATGAACCGCAGGATCCGCTGACGGTCCTCTGTGCTCACACCCTCCCGGGTGGCGAAGAACTTGTTGCAGATCTCCCCGATGGTCTCGCCGTTCCGGCCCACCACCGTGTCGGAGTTAAAGTCCGTCTGAGAGGGCATGGTGACCATCAGGCCGCCGGCAATGTCCTCTGCCAGACGCACGATCTCATAGGGGAAGCGGGTGACGTTCTGCTTGCAGACGTTGGCCAGCAGCAGGTCGATCTGATAGTTGCCCGCCTTGGTCTTGAAGCCCTGAGCGGAGCAGGCGATGCCGCAGCAGAACAGGGTCTCGTTCAGGTGGGTCATCTCGATGAGCTTGTCCTTCACAGCGGAAGCCTTCTCCACGCCGTTGTACTCAGCGGCCAGAGCGGCGGCACCGATCAGGGTATCGCCCACGCCCACCTTGCAGCCGCCGTAGGACTGGCGGTGATAACCGGCGAAGCGCTCCACGATCATACCGGCGAACTCATACTCGCCGTTGAGGAAGATGTACTCGTTGGGGATGAACACGTGATCCAGAACCACCAGAGCCTCCTGGCCGCCGAACTTGGCGTTGCCCACGTCAATAGAGGCGTCTTCCTCCATCTTCCGGGTGTCGCAGGACTGACGGCCGTAGATCATGTACATACCCTCGGCGTCGGTGGGGCAGGCAAAGCTGACAGCCCAATCCTTATCGGCTTCACCCATGGAGATGGTGG
>ERZ826051.3220-NODE-3220-length-11131-cov-3.072228_pt1 | contig 11131 bp, 10 predicted proteins | sample MGYA00519928_ERZ826051 | MGnify/ENA primary metagenome ERZ826051 (study PRJEB31778, sample SAMEA3449219) | human gut metagenome | biome: human gut; feature: human-associated habitat; material: faeces | place: United Kingdom | collected 2010/2012 ...
TGCGGGAACTTATGTATATCTGATTCTGCCGGTCAACTTCAACGCGGCAACGGTATAACAGACAACCTCTTGAAGAGGTTTTCAGAATAAGACAGGAGAGCGACATATGGAAAAAGTTATCATCAGAGATGATTTTATCAAACTTGGCCAGGCCATGAAGCTTGCCGGTATGGTAGGCTCCGGTGTGGATGCAAAAATGCTGATCCAGGACGGCCAGGTAGAGGTTAACGGAGAAGTAGAATACCAGCGTGGCAAAAAACTTCACGAAGGAGATGTCATTACATTTAACGGAGAGAGTGTTCAGATCGGCAAATGATTATAAAATCACTGGAATTAAAGAATTTTCGCAACTATGAGTCCCTGGGGATCGCTTTTGATGCCGGGACCAACATCTTGTACGGAGATAATGCCCAGGGAAAGACAAATGTGCTGGAATCCCTGTATGTCAGCGGAACCACAAAGTCCCACAAAGGCAGCAAAGATAAGGATTTGATCCGGTTTGGAAAGGAAGAATCCCATATTCGGATGCTTATAAAAAAAGATGGACTTTCCTACAAGATTGATATGCACCTCCGTAAAAATAAGGCAAAAGGAGTTGCGATCAATGGTCTTCCGATAAAAAAGGCAAGAGAACTGTTTGGAATTGTAAATCTTGTCTTTTTTTCTCCGGAAGATCTGAATATTATAAAAAATGGCCCGGGAGAAAGACGCAGGTTCATGGATCTGGAGCTTTGTCAGCTGGATCAGATATATCTTACGGATCTGGCAGGATATAATCATATTGTAAATCAGAGAAACAAACTCCTCAAAGATATGTATCATAATCCGGCACTTCGCGATACTCTTGAAATCTGGGACATGCAGATGCTCCAGTACGGGCAGAAAGTTATAAGCAAAAGAAAAGAGTTTGTAAAAGATCTGAATACAGTCATTCAGGAGATACACAGCAACCTGACTGGAGGAGAGGAAAAGCTTGAAGTCCTTTATGAGCCCAGTACGGAGGCTGAATTTTTTGAAGAAACTCTGAAAAAAAACAGAGACAGAGATATCCGGATGAAGATGACTTCTTCCGGGCCTCACAGAGATGACCTCTGTTTTATGGTAAACGGAGTGGATATTCGAAAGTTTGGCTCGCAGGGGCAGCAGAGAACAGCAGCATTGTCTTTGAAACTTTCAGAAATTTATCTTGTAAAAGAAAAAATTAAAGATACGCCGGTGCTTTTGCTGGATGATGTACTTTCAGAGTTGGACAGCAACCGCCAGACCTATCTTCTGGATTGTATTCATGACATACAGACACTGATAACCTGTACGGGACTGGATGATTTTGTGAGTCATCAGTTTCATCTGAATAAAGTTTTCAAAGTTGTAAAAGGTGAGGTTTTTGAACCTTCCTAAACAGTAACAAAGAGTTTTGACAAGCATATTAGTGTATGTTACACTGTTCATAATCTGGGAAAGTTGGTGAATATATTGGACAAAGAGGAATTTCGGATCAAACTTGAAGAAATTAATCGCCTTGTAGAACAGAAAAACTACAAGGATGCCATGGAAGTTGTAGACAGTATTGACTGGCGTCGTGTAAAGAATGTTCATACTCTGTGTGTTGTAGGTGAGATATATGCGGCAAACAAGCGGTATGATGACAGCCGGGAGATTTTCCTTCTGGCTTATCACAGAGCTCCTATCGGCAGAAATATTTTGTATCGGTTGATTGAAGTATCCCTCAAAATGAAGGATATTGATGAGGCAATGGAATACTATGATGAATTTCTGGAAGTTGCCCCTAATGACAGTACACAGTACGTTTTAAAATATAAAATACGTAAGGCAGAGCAGGCTCCGCTCGAAGAGCAGATCAGAATTCTTGAGGACTACAAAGAAAAGGAATTCACGGAAAGATGGTCATACGAACTGGCAAAACTGTATTATCAGAATGGTGATACAGAGAAATGCCTGGATCTCTGTAATGAGATGGTTCTCTGGTTCAGTGACGGTAAATATGTCATGAAAGCTCTGGATCTGAAGAGTCGTATGGGAATGCTGACTGGCAGCGAGAAAGAGAAATATGACAGGCAGTTTATTCCGAAACTCAAGACTGTAGAGGAATCAGAAGAACTTAAAGCAGAGTCTCCGTCTGAAGAAAACACGGAATCTGCTGCAGTATCGGAGGATGATGCACCTGTTATTGAAAGCGTAGATATTGATGAACGTGATGTCAATGGAGCGGAGAGTCTTCAGGAAAAAATATCCAAGGGCATTCGTGATATTTTTACAGGAAAGAAAAAAGAAGCTGATAATGATTTAACGAAGGAAGAAGAGGAGACTCCGGCAGAGGCTGTACAGGAAGAGATGATAAAGGATATTTCTTCAGAAGCGGAGCCGACAAATGTGCCGGAGCTTGAACCGGAAGATGCAATCATTCCGCCTCCAAAAACTTCGGGAACTTCTGTTTTCAGTACCATCGAAGAGAAAATTGAAAATGTTACAGAACAGGAGATTCAAAAAGAAGAGCAGGGAAATCCTGAAGAAGCAGCAGAAGACGAGCTTCCGGATGTAGTGATCGAAAACGTTGAGGAAGAAGAGGACGTTCCGGCAGTCGAGGAAGAGACAGTCGAGGCTGAAGAAATTCCGGCCGTTGAGGAGGTCTCAGAGCCGGAAGAAATCGAAGAAACTGTACAGGAAAAAGAAACCAAGCTTCCTGAACTTGAGATTCCGGAGGCAATGAAGAACGTTGGAATGGAGAATCCATTACATACGGAAATTCCGAAGGCTCCGAATATCTGTCTGCCTGGAGCAGAGGACGATGATACACAGGATTTTGAATTTAATCTGGAAGATATGATTCTTGAAGCGGCCACTGCACAGGGAATTGAAATTCCAAAAGAGCCGATCGTCGAGGAAAAAACTCCGGTACAGGAAGTAACTGAAGAAGAGTCTGAGGATTATATGACAGAAGAAGATCTTCGCAGCGCAGAGGAAGAATTTCTGAATGGGCCGGTTAAGAAAGAAAAACCGGAAGAAGAAATCTATGATGATCTGGACTCTTATGAGATGGAAGATGATTCCTATGAGGATTTCAGCGAAGAAGACGGTTATGAAGATGAAGATATCACAGAACTGGAGGATGAAGATTTCTTTACGGATCAGTATGAAGAAACCATAAAACCTTCCAGAAGCTCTGGAAAGAAATCTGAATCCAGGAAAGCAAGAAAAGCGGAGAAAGCTGAGCTGGAAGAGGAGGATATGGAGCAGCTGCTCTATACAGTGGAACCGAAACGCAAAGAAAGAGATATCATTCCGAGAGAGAAAAAGATGACTTCAGAAGAAGAGAAGCTTTTTACTTATTTTGCGAAGGTACCCGGACTGAGAGAACAGATCGTAGATGCACTTTATGATGCACAGATCTGTGCTTCTGATAAGACTTCCAGAACCGGAAACATCATTGTTATGGGTGGACGTGAAACTGGAAAAACAAGACTGATCTCAGGTCTGATTCCTGCAATCTGTAAACAGCTGAATCTGGAGGCTTCAAAGGTCGCATATGTGTTTGCTGATCAGATCAACGGAAAAAATATCGCAGACATTGTCCGCAAGATGTCAGGTGGATTCCTGGTTATCGAGAATGCAAATCAGCTGACGAAAGAAACGGTGAACCAGCTGAATAAAGCTATGGAATTCAGAACAGATGGACTGATCGTGATCATTGAGGATGAGAAGATCGGAATGCGTAAACTGATCGCAAGATTCCCGAAATTTACCTCTAAATTTACATCTATGATTAATATTCCGGTATTTACGAATGATGAGCTTGTTAATTTTGCAAAGATTTATACAAGAGAAAACGGCTATACGATCGATCAGATGGCAATGTTATCTCTGTACAATCTGATAAGCACAAATCAGAAAGAAGACCAGCCGATGAATATCGGTGCAGTTAAGGACATCATTGATGGAGCAATTTCCAAGTCCAGAGGCGGTCTTCGTAAACTGATCTCCAAGAAAAAAGTAAATCAGGATGGATATCTGGTACTTTACGAGAAAGATTTTAATTAGTGAGAGGAGAAAATATGACCACACCTTATCTTGGAAATCCTAAATATACCATTGAAGTCCTTCAAAAGTACGGTTTTGTATTCCAGAAAAGGTTTGGTCAGAATTTTCTGATCGATACACACGTTCTGGATCGTATTATTTCTGCTTCTGAAATTACAAAAGATGATTTTGTATTGGAAATTGGTCCGGGAATCGGAACCATGACCCAGTATCTTGCAGAGGCAGCGAGAGAAGTCACAGCAGTTGAGATTGATGATGCGCTGATTCCAATTCTGAAGGATACGCTGAAGGAGTGGGATAATGTAACCGTTCTTCACGGGGATATCCTTAAGACTGATATCTGCAAAATTGCAGAGGAGAAGAATCAGGGACGTCCGATCAAGGTCGTTGCCAATCTGCCGTATTATATTACAACACCGATTATCATGGGATTATTTGAGAGCCATGTTCCGGTAAGTTCTATTACTGTAATGGTACAGAAAGAAGTTGCAGACAGAATGCAGACGGGCCCGGGCTCTAAGGAATACGGAGCACTTTCTCTGGCAGTTCAGTATTATGCGGAGCCAAAGATTGTTGCAAATGTACCGCCGAATTGTTTTATGCCAAGACCAAAGGTGGGAAGTGCAGTGATCTGTCTGACAAGACATCAGAATCCGCCGGTAACGACGCTGGATGAAAAGCTGATGTTCCGTCTGATCCGAGCATCCTTTAATCAGAGAAGAAAGACATTATCAAACAGTCTTAAGAATTCACAGGAACTGCCGTATTCCAGGGAAGAGGTAGAGGCTGCAATTACAGAATGTGGACTTCCGTTGAATATCAGAGGAGAAGCACTGACATTGGAACAGTTTGCCAGATTGTCAGACTGCTTTGTAAAATTAAATAAATAAACAATAAAAAGCATCCGGTGGCTGGTCGGATGCTTTTTACTATTTATTAAATTTAAAAGGAAGGAGAGTTGATAGCCATTTCAGGTTATCAACATATGAAAAAGAAAATTATAAAAATAATGTTGGCTGTATTATTTTTATGGCATTAGTATATCCAGAAAATATGATGGAATCGTGTTGAAGTTATGAAAAAACAGTGAACAAAGGTCAAAAGTTTTATGAATAGAACAAGGATAAAAAAGTTTACAACACAGCCTGAAAAGTATGCTATAATAGGCTCGCCTGAATGGAAAATGTTTGGGCGATTACATGGAAATAATAGCTTCAGGAGGTAATTACAATGAAAATAAACAAAAAATTCAGCGCACTGGTACTGGCAGCAACTCTGGCATGTACAACACCGGTAATGGTATATGCACAGGACAGCAGTTCAGAGATGGTTGATCAGGCAGTAGAGATTCTTAAGGATAATGGAGTAGATGATCTGCTCTCCAATCCAGACAAAGTGGTTGACCTGATCATGCAGACAAAAGAGATTCTGGGACAAGTAGATGTGACAGACGAGGAGATCGGATCTGCACTTGATGTAGCTGCGGAGAGTGTGGGCGTTACTCTGACGGACTCTGATAAAACAACTTTGATCCAGTTATATAATAAATTCAAAAATACAGATCTGGACGAGGAGCAGTTAAGAAGCCAGGTGAATAAGGTATATAATAAGCTGGAGGAGCTTGGAATTACAAAAGAGGATGTTAAGGGAATTCTCGGTAAATTAGTGGATTTGGCCAGAAGTATTTTAAACTGACCTTGTGTGACAGACAGGAGTGCGTTTGTGAAAAACAAACATGAAAAAATATAAAGAAAATAAAATAGTATAGTATAATTGAATAAAAAAAACGAATAAACGCAAAATAAATTGTGCAAATACACGGAAACTTTACTATTTGTTCATATAAAGTTCATAATTAATTGTTATTATAAACACAGTTCGAAGAGAACTTCACTAACAGACGTTGTAATGTTCTTCATTACACATAAATTTTTTCATAATAATCGCCCCGGTAAACCACTACCGGGGCACTCCTCGTTTATAAGGGCTTTTGTCGGAAGGCCTTTTTATTTTGTCTAAAACTACCAGATAATAAGACTTCCCCCAAAAAACTCTGTGAGGAAGTGGCTTTTTCCACTATAAAAAATATGTTATACTAAGTTTGATATAACTTTTCAGGAGATTTATAGTTACAATTTATCTAAAATATTTGATATATCAGGAAAATGATTGTAATTGTTTGCAGGAAAGGTGAACAGCTGCAATTTATGAGAGGAGATAATACAGATCATGACTGAGTCAATGAAAGATTATGAAAAAGAACTGGAAGCTTCTATGAAGACAATAGAGGAAGGAGATATTCTTACCGGAAGTGTGATCAGCGTAGATGAAAAAGAGGTAATTCTTGATCTGAAATACTATGCAGAAGGTGTGATTCCGGCAGAGTATTTCAGCAGAGAACCAGGATTTAGTCTTAAGGAAAACGTACAGGAAGGTGATGAGATTTCTGCCACAGTAATCCGAAAAGATGATGGAAACGGAAATATTCTGCTTTCAAGAGTAGAGGCAGTGGATGTTCTTGCATGGGATAAACTGAAAGAACTGAAAGAAACAGGAGCAGTTCTGGATGTTGTAGTTAAGGGGATCACCAAGGCAGGTGTGATCGCATATGTGGAGGATGTCAGAGGATTTATCCCGGCATCCAAGCTTTCTCTTGAATATGTTGAAGATACAGAAGAATATCTGAATAAGCCAATTCAGGTACAGGTAATAGATGTAGACAAAGAAAGTAAGAAACTTATTCTTTCTGCCAAAGAGATCCTTCGTGAAAAGGCAGAAGAAGAACGCAGAAATAAAGTATCAAATCTTGAAATCGGCCTGATCACAGAGGGAACTGTTGAGAGTCTGCAGACATATGGGGCATTTGTAAATCTTGGAAACGGTCTTTCCGGTCTGGTTCATATCTCTCAGATATGTGAGAAGAGGATCAAGAAGCCATCTGAAGTTCTTTCAGTGGGAGATAAGGTGAAGGTGAAAGTCACAGCGATCAAGGATGGAAAACTCAGTCTCAGTATCAAAGAGGCATCTGATATGATGGCAAAAGAAATCGAAGAAGAAGTTTATGAAGTTCCGGATGCAGGAGAACAGGCAACCACTTCACTGGGCTCTCTTTTTGCAAATATTAAACTGGATTGAAAGGATAGCGATCAATGAGAAATCAGGAGAAAATTTTTGTTATAGGACATAAAAATCCAGATACGGATTCTATATGTTCAGCAATTGCATACTGCGATATTAAAAACAGGACAAGTCAGAAGCAGAGATTTGTTCCGAAGCGTGCAGGTCAGATCAATGAGGAGACGGAATATGTACTGAGTCGCTTTGGTGTGCAGCCACCGGGATATTTAAGCAATATCGGAACACAGGTAAAGGATATGGATATCCGTATGAGTCCGGATGCAGACAAAAGTATGTCATTGAAGGCTGCATGGGATATCATGCAGGAAAACAGCATTGTTTCACTTCCGATCAGAGATAAGGAAGGTGCTCTTGAGGGTCTGATCACGATCGGTGATATTGCAAAGACTTATATGGATACTACGGACAGTTATCTTTTATCCAGAGCGAGAACACAGTATCAGAAGATTGCAGAAACTATCCATGGAGAGATCATTGAAGGAAATCCTCATGGATATTTTATCAAGGGACGAGTTATGGTGGGAACCGCGAACCCGGATAAAATGAAAGAGTACATTGAGGAAGATGACATGATCATCATGGGAGACCGTGAAGAAGATCATCTTCAGGCAATTGCCCAGAATGTGAGCTGTATTATTGTGGGACTTGGAATCCAGGTTACAGAAAATGTTGTGAAACTGGCTCATGAAAAGGATATTATCATCATCGCCTCACCATATGATACCTTTACAATTGCAAGACTGATCAACCAGAGTATTCCTGTCAGATATATCATGAAAACAGATAATCTGGTAACTTTTAATACCGAAGATTTTACAGATGACATACAGGATGTTATGATCAAGCATCGTCATCGGGCCTTTCCGGTCATCAACAAGAAAGGAAAATGTATCGGTACGATATCCAGACGTAATTTCCTGGGTATGCACAAGAAACAGGTAGTGCTTGTAGACCACAATGAAGTGGACCAGGCAGTTGATAATATTGAAAAAGCAGATATCCTTGAGATCATCGATCACCATAAACTCGGAACGCTGCAGACGGTTCAGCCGATCAGTTTCCGTAACCAGCCGGTAGGATGTACCGGGACGATCATGTATCAGATTTATGGCGAACAGAAGCTTGAAATCCCGCCTAAGATTGCAGGACTTCTGTGTGCTGCAATTATTTCAGATACGCTGATGTTCCGTTCTCCGACTTGTACACTGCAGGATAAGATGGCAGCAGGAGCACTGGCGCTGATCGCAGATATTTCTATTGAACAGTTTGCAAAAGAGATGTTCCGGGCAGGAAGCAATCTGAAGGATAAATCTCCGGAAGAGATTTTTTATCAGGATTACAAGAAGTTTATTGCAGAGGGAGACATCTGTTTTGGTGTTGGTCAGATCAGTTCTATGGATTCAGAGGAGCTTAAGGAAATTAAGGCAAGACTGCTTCCGTTCATGGTAAGTGAGTGTGGACGTCACGGAGTCACAAGAGTTTACTTTATGCTTACGGATATCATCACTCAGTCAACAGAGCTTCTGTTCTATGGAGAGGGAAGTCGGGAAATGGCGGAAAATGCATTCAAGATGGAACCGCAGGATGATGCATTTTATCTTGAAGGCGTAGTTTCCCGTAAGAAACAGCTGATTCCTCCGCTTATGGAAGCTGCACAGATGTCAGGCGAATATGCATGAACAAAAAGAACAGACAGGAGAATTTTGGAATAATGGCAAAACAGACCTGGAAGGCAGGAAATATGCTGTATCCGATTCCGGCAGTAATGGTGAGCGTCACAGATGGAGCAGGACAAGATGATATTATAACAGTAGCCTGGACCGGTACGATCTGTACAAATCCCCCGATGGTTTATATATCTGTCCGGCCAAGCCGCTTTTCACATCATATGTTGATGGAAACGGGAGAGTTTGTTATTAATCTGACGACAGAAAAACTTACTAGGGCTACTGATTACTGTGGTGTGCGTTCCGGCAGAGATGTCGATAAATTTAAAGAAACAGGACTCACAAGAGAAAAGGCTGAATTTGTAAAGGCACCTATGATCAGGGAATCACCGGTATCTATAGAGTGCCGCGTCACAGAAGTTAAGAAACTGGGATCTCATGATATGTTTCTCGCGGAAGTACTTGCGGTACATGCGGATGAAGAATATATGGATGAGAATAATCGCTTTGATCTCAACCGTGCACGTCCACTGGTATATTCCCACGGAGAATATCTTGGCACAGGAAAGAAACTGGGCACTTTTGGTTACAGTGTCAAAAAGCGGAGAAAAAGTGCGAAAAAATGAGGGTTATCAAAGAGGGATTGCAGAAACAGGGCATTTATGATAAAATGGGCGTTAAGCAATTTGTAAGAAATGGAACAGGAGAACGGACATTTTATGAATAACATAACATTGATAGGAATGCCTGGAGTTGGTAAGAGCACGATAGGCGTTGTCCTGGCAAAGGTATTGGGCTATCAGTTTCTTGATTCGGACCTTCTGATCCAGAAACAGGAAAGAAGACGCCTGCGTGAGATCATTGAAGAAGAAGGTTATACAGGTTTCAAGGAAATTGAAAACAGGGTTAATGCTTCAATCGATGTAAATCATACAGTGATTGCGACCGGTGGAAGTGTCGTGTACTGTGAAGAGGCTATGAATCATCTGAAGTCTGTTGGAACAGTTGTATATTTGAAATTGTCTTTGGATTCCCTTTCAAAGCGTCTTGGCAATCTGCAGTGCAGAGGCGTTCTGCTTAAAGAAGGACAGACTCTTAAGGATCTGTACGAAGAACGTACTCCGCTTTATGAGAAATATGCAGATGTTGTACTGGAGGAAGAGGGGAAAGATTTGGAAGAAAGTCTTCATGACCTTTTGGAAATACTAAAAGAGAATTCAATTCAAAGTAACTAACAGGTAACTGTTCACAGGTACTGTCAGGAGTAAAGTGAACAGTCAGACTAACAATGGAGCGAAGGGGAACAGAGTAAATTTTTATTTACAAATGCTAAATCTGTGCTATAATACAGATTTTGAGAATGAGATTTATATCTGGCATTCGCTTCGACTTTCGGAGTGAAAATAATTATAGAGGTGCTTTATGGAACAGTATGTAATCAAAGGTGGCAATCCGTTAGTAGGAGAGGTTGAGATCGGTGGCGCAAAGAACGCAGCGCTGGCTATTCTTTCTGCTGCAATTATGACGGATGAAACTATTCTTATCGAAAATCTGCCTGACGTAAGAGACATTAATGTTTTGCTGGAAGCAATTGCCGGGATAGGAGCTCAGGTTGAGCGAATTGACAGATCCACAGTTAAGATTAACGGATCTACAATTGATGATATCAGTGTAGATTATGAATATATTAAGAAAATCCGTGCGTCTTATTATCTTCTCGGCGCATTACTTGGCAAGTATAAACATGCAGAGGTTCCGCTTCCTGGCGGATGCAACATCGGCAGCAGACCAATTGACCAGCACTTAAAGGGATTTCGTGCATTAGGAGCAGAGGTAAACATCCTTCATGGTGCAATTGTAGCAAAGACAGAGAACCTTCACGGAAGCCATATTTTCCTGGATGTTGTATCTGTTGGTGCAACGATCAATATTATGATGGCTGCTTCTCTGGCATCCGGACGTACTACGATCGAGAATGCGGCGAGAGAGCCACATGTCGTAGACGTGGCCAACTTTCTGAACAGTATGGGAGCAAACATCAAGGGTGCAGGAACAGATGTTATCCGTATCAAAGGAGTTGAGAAACTTCATCGTACAGAATACTCTATCATTCCGGATCAGATTGAAGCGGGAACGTTTATGTTTGCTGCTGCTGCAACCGGTGGAGATGTTACAGTAAAGAATGTTATCCCGAAGCATCTTGAAGCAACAACTGCAAAGCTTGAAGAGATCGGATGTGAGGTTGAAGAATTTGATGATGCGGTACGTGT
>ERZ826051.3228-NODE-3228-length-11099-cov-3.029066_pt1 | contig 11099 bp, 4 predicted proteins | sample MGYA00519928_ERZ826051 | MGnify/ENA primary metagenome ERZ826051 (study PRJEB31778, sample SAMEA3449219) | human gut metagenome | biome: human gut; feature: human-associated habitat; material: faeces | place: United Kingdom | collected 2010/2012 ...
TCACCCAATGATTTCTTAATTAGTTTGAGTCCGCGGTAAAGTTGGTTCTCAACGGTACGCACAGACAGATTCAGCACTCCGGCTATCTCGTCGCTACGCATTCCTTGGTTCCGATTCATTCTGAAAATGGTTTGGCACTGCTTGGGCAGCTTGTCAAGCGCTTCCAGATACCTCTTATTCAAATCCTTGAAATAAAGATCATTCAAAATATTATGCTCAGCCGTATAACTGGCAAGTTCTAGTTCCCGCAGGGTCATCGTCTCTATTTTAGAAAAGTTATTCAGTATGGTATCCCGGCGGATTTGTTTCACGCAGAGATTCTTCATAATGCGGAACAGGTAAGCACTGATGGCTTCGGGAGCATCAATATGAGTACGATGTTCCCAGAAGGCGATAAAGCACTCCTGGACAATGTCCTTTGCCTTGTCACTGTCATGCAACAATCCGTAGCAAAAGACGTACATCCTGGGATGGTACTTTTTGTACAACCACTCAAAAGAAGCGGCATCCCCCTGCTGTATTTTGGAAAAGAGAATATGTTCTTCCATGTATCCCCTCCTTTTCAAGTATAGTTATTCATAGGCATAACAATATGAACCAGATTATCAAAACGGGTTAATAAAAAAGGGACCAGAACATTAAAGAGCGTCCAAATATAAAGGTTTCCATATCATCTGCCAAAAAAAAGGAGTTTTTTAACGAGGTGCAGGAACAATATTCATCATGAATGTTAATAAATGTTTTATTTCTATTTTCAAATGAGTAATTCTATATTTGCCGGACTCTTTAATTAATAAAGGCCTTAAAACATTAAAGAGAAAAATTATTATTAACTAAAATCTAATTCATTATGGGAACATACTGGTCACAGAATGCCCTGACAAGATGTCCAAAAAGACTTTGTCTTCTATTACTGCTTATTGCAGGCATATTCCCTCTTGCTTCTCATGCACAGAATGCAGGTATCAACATCAAGCTGACCGACAAACCTCTATCCGCATTCATTCAAAGCATTGAACAGCAGACAGACTTTAAATTCTTCTATGAACAACAACAAGTAGACGTGAAACAGCATGTCACTGTAAATGTACGGAATGCATCCATCAACGCCGCCCTGGAACAAGCTTTGAGGAATACGAATATTGCCTATTCAATCTCCGAAAAACGAATTCTTCTAACCCAAAAACAAGATAACGCCCCGTCGCAGTCTGGTAAGGTCATACTTGCCAAAGGACAAGTGACGGACAAGAACAGTATCCCCGTCATCGGTGCAAACATTCTTGTCAAAGGCAGTACTCTAGGATGCATTACCGACATAGACGGTAATTATTCACTGGAAGTACCTACCGGAAGCACACTCGTTGTCTCTTATATAGGGTACACTACCCAGGAAGTGACCTTAAAGAACAACAAGTTCCGGCAGATTGTGCTGGAGGAGGACAGCAAAATGTTGGATGACGTGGTAGTGGTAGGATACGGTACGGTCAAGAAACGCGACTTGACGGGCTCTGTGTCCAGTGTAAAAGGAGACGACCTAAACTTGAACGGCGTATCTTCCATCGGACATGCACTCGAAGGTAAGGCTGCCGGACTCTATATCCGCCAGAACAGCGCACAGCCCGGTGGCGGTCTGGACATTCTGGTCCGCGGTGCCGGTTCCGTCAATGCCAGCAATGACCCGCTCTATATCGTAGACGGTTTCCCCATCGCTAAGCTGGACCAAGCCTCGGGTGGAGATGCCAAAATGGACCCGGGGACACAAGGAATCCTAAACTTCCTGAATCCGAACGATGTAGAATCCATCGATGTCTTGAAAGATGCTTCGGCTACGGCTATTTACGGTTCGCGGGGAGCCAACGGAGTAGTGATGGTCACCACCAAACAGGCACAGGAGGGACATACGGAAATCAATTTTGATTACAGCTACGGCATACAGCATTCGGCCAAAACATACAAGATGCTGGATGCGTCGCAATACGCGGCTTTACACAATGAGATGCGTACCAATGCCGGCCCGGAATACTCTTTGAATCCGGCTTTTGCCGATCCGGAGTCGTTGGGAGCAGGTACCGACTGGATGGATGCCATCTTCCGCACTGCGCCGATGCAGAAAGTCAATCTATCCATGCTGGGTGGCAATCAGAAGATAAGCCATGCCACCTCTTTGGGATATTATACTCAGGACGGCATCATGAAGAATTCGTCTTACAACCGTCTGAGCCTGCAATCGAACATCTCCTCCAAACTGGCATCGAACATCACCGTAAGGGCGAATGTAAACCTGAGTGCGGAGAATCGCCGTACCCAGCCCGTAAGTACGGTTATCCAGAATGCAATGCGCATATTGCCTTCCATTCCTATTTATGATGACAACGGAGAATATGCCGGGCCTACGGGCAATGCGGAGTGGAATGGAAACGCATTGAACCCGGTAGCCATCATCAATGAACAAAACTACCGGATGAAGGGATTCCGTATGCTGTCTAACATCTCTTTAGAGTGGGAAATCATAAAGGGACTGAAATTCAAGACGACAGGGGGAGCCGAGTTGGGATACGATTATAACAATTCGTACATTCCCAAATACAAATGGGGGATGAATGAATCGAAAAATACCATGCAGACGGTCACTTCCGCTTATGAGCAGTTGTATCTGTGGGACAATACATTGAATTATGACAAGGCTTTCGGAAAGCACCGCATCAATGCCATGATAGGTACTTCTTATCAGGAATACAAGAAAGAGTCCGTATCGGCTGCCGGTTCCGGACGTGCCAGCGAACTGACTACCGAACTGGACAATGCGACCAAGGCTACCGATGTAGGAGGCAATTCATACCGTTGGGCATTGATGTCGTACATGGCCCGTCTGCATTATTCATATGATGACCGTTACCTGCTGACAGCTACTTTCCGTGCAGACGGTTCGTCGAAGTTCGGTAAGGATAACCGCTTCGGTTACTTCCCCTCTTTTGCTGCTGCCTGGAATATCGGCAATGAAGCATTTATGCAGTCCGTCAAGCCCGTCTCTTTACTGAAACTCAGAGCCGGTTACGGACAAACGGGTAATCAGAATATCGGTGCATACGCCTTTGCCGATAAACTGAGTGTGAACGGTGTTTATAATTTCGGTTCGCAACGGGGTTTCGAGTCCAATTTAGTGAATCTGATTTATCCTTACCTCTTGTCCAATCCATCAGTGAAGTGGGAATCGGTGGAACAATATAATGTAGGTCTCGACATTGGTTTTCTGCAAAACCGTATTGTCGCCAATCTTGATTTCTATGTGAAGAATACCCGGGACATGCTTACCAAGAAACCGGTTCCGCAGACAAGCGGCACTTCTTTGGAACAGGCGGACTGGCCACCGGTAAACATCGGTAAAGTACTGAACCGTGGTTTCGAATTCACCGTCAACACTAAGAACTTTGTAGGAGAATTTAAGTGGGAAACCAGTCTGAATATGAGTTTCAATCACAATGAAGTGGTTTCGATCGGTGGCCCGGAGATACTGAACGGTGTGAGCCTGATCCGTGAAGGCCAGCCCATCAATTCTTTCTACGGATACGAGTTGGGCGGAATCTATCAGACACTCGATGAAGTGTTCACCGGCCCTGTCATGGAAAACCGTGCTCCGGATAAAGCCTCTCACAATCCTTATAAAAACACCTCTCCCGGTGATATGTGGTTTGTCGATGTAGACGGGAACGGTGAAATAAACGATCTGGACCGTACCGTTATCGGTAATCCTTCTCCCGATTGTATTTTCGGTTTCAACAACACATTCAGCTATAAGAATTTTGATTTAAGCATTTTCTTTCAAGGCGCTTTAGGAAACCAGGTGTGGAATGGCGTGCGGGCCAGTCATGAGAGTATGAACAGTACGTACAACCAGTTGGCAACTACTCTGGAAAGATGGACAGGCGAGGGGAGCAGCTACTCGATGCCCCGTGCCATTTATGCCGATCCGAACAACAATTCGCGTGCCTCTACCCGTTGGCTGGAAGACGGTGCCTATGCGAAGCTCAAGAATCTGACATTCGGATATACACTGCCGGAAAAGTGGATTCGCAAGGCAAAGATGAAAGCGTTGCGCCTTTACGTCAGTTTAGATAATCTCTGTACCATAACCAACTATTCGGGGCTGGATCCCGAAGCCGGATTGAGCGGATTGGATTACGGTGTCTATCCGTCCGCGCGTACCTATATGTTCGGTGTATCCGTTAAATTCTAATAACATAAAGCCATGAAAAAGTATATTTATATATTCGCCTTTTTAGGACTGTCGCTCTGTAACCAGAGTTGTATGAATAAGTTGGAGATATTGCCTAATGACCAGATTATTACCGATAATTTCTTTGAAAAAGGTACGGCCGAAGAGATCGAGAGTGGAGTGAACTCCATGTATCAGCGCTTGCAGAGTTCGTATATGTACAATCTCCGTATGTGGACACTCGATATTGTGGCCGGCGAGGGGAGTGTGGGCAATGAAGCGGGCGGCAACGGGCTGGAAACAACACAGCTTGCCAATTTTATAACTACCAGTGATAATTCCGGTGCAAAGGAATTATGGCGGGGACCCTGGGCCGGAATCAGCCGGACAAACTGGATTTTGAACAACATCGATGATGCGGCCCGGGTAAGTCCGGAAAAGATTGTCCAGTATAAGGGGGAAGCCCATTTCCTGCGTGCCTTGTATTACTTTAATCTGGTACGTTTGTTTGGTGATGTTCCTCTGATCAAGACCCAGCAGACAGCAGGCGACGATCTGCAGGTATCCCGGTCTCCAAAAGAAGAGGTTTACGAACTGATAATACAGGATTTGAAAGATGCTGCTTCCATGTTGCCGGCGCAATACGAACTTTCTTCCGATATAGGCCGTGCCACCAAAGGCGCTTCCTTAGGACTGCTGGCCAAGGTATATCTCACCTTGAAGAAATACGATGATGTCATTTCTACTATTGAGGAACTGGATGCGCTGAATATATATACCTTGAACAGAAAATACGATTGGAATTTCGACTACCTGCGTGAGAATGGCCCCGAGAGCCTGTTCGAAGTACAGTATGAGAAAGATGTGACCACGTATTCCGAGTTTGACATCCTCGGACAGGGCGGGTGGCACAATGACTATATGGCTCCTTTGGCCCCGATAGCGATTGGTGGCAGATGGGGTAACTTCGGCTGGTTTGCCGTATATCCGGAATTTGTGAATTCTTATGAAGCGGGAGATTTGCGGAAATCCGTTTCCGTGTGGTGTCAGGGCGACCAGTACAAAGGCTGGGCTTATGATCCGTCGGTTTCTCAGACCGGACACAACGTAAAGAAATTCCTCTGTGAGGATATAGGACAGGATCGCGCTATGGATAGCCCGTTGAATTTCCCCATATTGCGTTATGCGGATGTATTGCTGATGTATGCCGAGGCTTTGAATGAAAAGGGGCGTACGTCGGAGGCTTGTGCTCCTGCCGCATCCTATGAGGAGGGCGGGCCGTTGAATCGCGTTCGTGTCAGGGCCGGATTGCCTGAGGTAACGACTGAAGACCAGGCGGAATTACGGGAGATTATCCGTCATGAACGCCGTATGGAGTTGGCTTTCGAGGGCGGACACCGTTGGTTCGACTTGATCCGTTACGATGAGAATGGGGAGTACGCCAAGAAATTCTTCCACAGTATAGGTAAAACAAATTTCACAACTCCCAAGCATCTGTTATTGCCTGTTCCTATGGACGATATCGATGCAAACCCAAATTTGAGACCTAATAACCCCAGCTATTAACCCGATATGAAAAAGAAGATGAAAAGGAATATGAAAAAGAATATGAAAAAGAAAATTCTCTTGTCCGTTGTCTCTTTCTCCCTGGCTGTAGGGGCCGGTGCTCACGACGATTTGATTTACAGAACGCAGGCGGGATGGAATTTCGACATCGGTAACCAGTCTGTTATTTCTCAAACGTTGGATGCCGTTTTCACAGGAGGAGCTTGCGTGGGCGATTATGACGGAGACGGACGGGTGGATATCTGCGAGGTGGAGACTACCGGCGAAATGATAAAATGGGTATGGAAAATAAATAATGGTAAAAAGGATTGGATAACAAGCACTCCGGTCGGCTTTGGCATCAGTGCTACGGACAAGTATGTGACGGGCGACTTTAACGGTGACGGAAAGACCGATATCGCCGTGATGCGTTCAGGAGCCGGAGGACTGGCAACCTGGTACATCGATTTTTCCCCTTGTGAGGGGAACATCGATGCCAGAGGTCAGTTCGGACTGCCCGGAGACATCCCTTTGTCCGGTGATTTTAACGGTGACGGAATAGATGACCTTGCCGTTTACCGTCCCTCTACGTCGACTTGGTATGTAGCGTTTTCGTCTCTTACCGGATATCCCGAGTTCGATATGCCCCTTGCCATCAACGGGGTGGTGTTCGGGACGGCGGAAGATGTTCCCTTTACCGGAGATTTCAATGGAGACGGCTATACCGATATGGCACTCTACCGTGCTTCGACCGGACAGATACTCATCAATTATTGGTCGGCAGACAAGCTGCAATACGAACACTATGCTGATTCCAATGGTTACGGGACGGTGGACTGCACCGTGACAGTGCCGTTGACGGGGGTACTTGCCGTTATGTCTGCGGATGCGGATCAGTCCCGCCCTGCCGTCCTGCCTTTGGCTACCCTTGAAGAGACGGGGAAAGAGGTGAATCTCCGGCACGGATGGACTTGTATCTTCGACAATTCGCTGGATGTGGATAAGTGGGCGCGCAATCTGGAAGCCGCAGGAATCAATACGCTGGAATATCATCCCTGGATGAGAGCCCATGAGGAGGTAGCCCCTCAGACGGAAACCTGGAATACATACGTCGGTGACGACCGTCTTTGGACGAGCAAGGCCATGATGAAAAAGAAGATAGAGAAATTCCGCAGCATCGGTGGACGTTCGGTCTGCTATACCGGCATCTATGCCGCAACTCCGGCTTTTGCCCATACCTGTCCCGATTGGGCCATGCGCAATGCGGGCGACCGTAGCTTTATCACTTATGGCGGTTCTTATCTCTACCTCATGTCTACCAACGAATCGGTGGATGCCCCGTATACCATCGGCGGAGAGACGTATAAAAACTTCAACGACTATTTTGTGCATCAGGCGGTGACGGCTCAGAAAGAGTATAATTGGGACGGATACCGTTGGGATTGGTACGGCCTGCCCGATAGCTATGTCTGTGACGGAACGGAGGCTGCCTGTAATTTCTCGTCGGAGATGGCTCCGTTGGTCAAACGCCTGGATCTGGCAGTGAAGGAACAGCGTGCGGACGTCACTACTACGGCATTGCAACTACCGTCTACAAACGGGAATATCCCGCATTACACGACGGGAGCGGTAGCCAACCATCAGTTTATGGAACTCTGGCCTTTTGGCACGGGAACCAAATACACCGATCTTTACCGTGACATTTATGAAGCAAAATCGCGTTACCCCGATAAGCCGGTTTTCGCCAATTTCTATCCGCCTGCAGAGATGAACCTGACGACCGGCTGGCCGAAACAAAATATCGATTATCAATTTGCAACCTGTCTCTCGGCCGGCGGTTATCCTGCTGCGCAAGTGGTGGACGGAGTAGCGAGCTTTACCGATCCGGTTCCTTTCCATGCTGTGAACTATCCGTTGGAAGTGCTCGAACAGATCGCCCGTTGGAATAAGTTTACGGAAGCCTACGGAGCCTATCTGTATTATTCCAACCGCGCTTACGTCATTGCCGATTACAATCAGTCGGATTTGGTTCTGGATAATGCCGACGGCATCTATGCCAAACTGAAAAGACGTTGGGATAAACGGACTGGCCGGGCGGATGCTCTGATTGTCGATCTGGTGAACTACGGCAGCTCGGTAGATTTGCGTTGGGATGTGGTGAATACGGCGCCTGCGGCAAAGGCGACCGGTCTCTCTTTCACCTTACCGGAAGATGCAGTGCCGGCAGATCTTTATTGCGTTACTTTGGAAGGCAGCCGGAAGGTAGATTATACCAGAGAAGGCGATAAGGTAAAAGTGTCGTTGTCTTCACTCGGTACTTTTGCCACCTTGGTGCTGCATCTCAACAGCACGGTCGGAATGCCCGAAGCACCTGCGGAGAAAAGTGTCGCATTCGATCTATTCCCCTTCCGTTACGATGCCGGCGGAGAGACTTTGCGCTCCGAAGAGACTGCTGCGATTACCATTCTCGACGATCAGGAACCGCTTATCGTCTCCAACGACTATAACGGTAACGTGTCTCAGATCCAGACAGTGACAGATGCATTTGCCGGAGAGAAAGCATTGCAGGTTACTCCGGGAATGATCCGGTTTACCACCACTTCGGACGGTGCGATCCGTGTACCGCTCGATCGTTTCAACCGGTTTAAGATAGCTGTCCGTTCCCATAACACCACGGCTTGCTGGTTCGGTTTCCGTCTGATAAAGCCGTCCGACAGTTCTCCCGTATGGGAAACGAAAGACCTGTTCTATCGCGTGGGGTATTCCCAGCCGGGATTGGCTTATCTTACGCTGACTCCCGTGAAGCCCAAGGTAGACGAATGGGTGGAATATGAGCGGGATCTCCGGGAAGATATTACCGGCCTGTGGGGAGAAGATTGGGCGGATGCCATCGTGGTATCGGTCTTTATGGGGCCGGTAGACAGGAACAGTGCCGATTATGACAATCTGATTTTCATGTCGGACAAATATACGGGAATCGAATCTTCAAAAAAAAAAGAGGAGATAAGCGTCTGTTTCGATGACGGAGGTTCCCGGATGATTATATCCGGAGGAACGGGGCAGGAGCGTCTGTGCGAGATCCGGTTGGCGGATATGGGAGGACGTATCTGTTATGAAGACAGGCTCCGTTTTGGCAACGGAGTGCTCTCCTGTAGCATTCCTCCGTTGTCGCAGGGGGCCTATCTGCTGACGATCAGCGATGTGGAACAAGAGGGGTATCACCGGCTATACGCTTCGGTGGTATTCCGGTAAATCAAACAAACATGATTTAGAGCTTTTTAATTTTTGCTCAGCATTATCCAATGCTGAAATTAAACAAATTATTGTATAATTAAAATTTAATAGTTATGAAAAATTTAGTACTTGCAGTTTTAGCCTGTACAATGGCGGTTTTCACTTATGCCCAGAAGTCCGACGGCATTGTATATTGGTCTTACGAGGCCGGTTATCAGTTCGATTTCGATTTGGACGGAAAGATAGACCTTACAGTTCCCACACAGACCAAAGACGTGCCGATAGCCGAAGTGTTTGTGTATGATGCCAATGGTGACGGTTATTTTGACTTGTGCGAAGTAGACCGTTCCTGCGCGGCAGACCAGCTCATCCATTGGAGATTTTACTATAACGACGGGAATAATAATTTTATCGACCCGCAGGATGTGGTTTACGGTATGGCGGTAGGCGATAAGGCGCTCTCGGCAGATTTCAACGGTGACGGTGTAGGAGATGTCGCTATCCGGCGCGATAATGAATACGGGCTTTGGTGGCTGATGCATTTTATGGCGATGGCTCCGGATGTGAACCTTGCTTTCGGCATTTCAGACAATGATTATCTGCTGGCCGGGGATATGAATAACGACGGGCAGGCGGATGTGGTTTTATACGATAGGGGAAATTGGTTATGCTCTTTCACCCCTTCCACTACGGAATATAAGACTCCCGATTTTGCCAATCAGGATATTGCGAATATGCAGTTCGGTACCAAAAACGATATTCCTTTGTTGCTGGATTTTAATGGCGACGGTTACGACGATATGGCCATTTGTTCGGTAAACGATGAAGAAGTGAGTGTCAACCTGCGTGATCCGGCTACCAAACCTGAGAACAACGGATACAGCAAAAGCGGGAGGGGATCTTTCGATAAAACGTTCTATATGCCTTCCGGACTCAAACCGACTTGTGTGCGTGGTGTGAAACTGAGCAAAGGTGGTACGGGATTATCCGGAAACAACCGTCAGGAGACCGTATCCGTATATCCGTCCGTTGTAGGGAAAGATGCTTCGTTTACGGTGGAAACCGGTTCTGCCAATGTCCGTATTATTGTTTACAACATGATGGGGCAGCCGGTTGAGTCGATGGTTGCGGAACGTACTGCCAACATCCGGGTGGCCGGCTGGAATAGCGGGCATTATGTGGTTCGCATCGAATCCGATGATCAGGTCGTTACCAAGAAATTAATTATAAAATAATTCTTCCATATGAAGTTATACCTATATTGTAGCTTGTTTGCACTGTTGTTTCTGGTGTCGTGCCGGAGCGATAAGGTCTATTCCGAGTGGAGTTTGCAGAATCGTGAAAGTGGCGAGTATTTGGGAGAGAAGCAGGGGAGCTTCTGTTTTGCTGCCGAGCCTTCCGGAGATGAATACCTCTGGATCATTGAAAGTACTTCCGGTGAGGAGTTTCTGATCAAGAACAAGAAAAGCGGAAACTATCTGCAACTCGACGGCAAAGGGGCGGTTTGTGCTGCTCCGGGAGGTCAAGAGACAGAGAATATGAAATGGAAGTATGGCGGTTTTGATTTTGTCACCCAGAAGAATTGCGGCTGGTATACGCTCGAAAACGGGGCGGCGGAGACGGAACGCCATTTAGCGCGGCGGGCAGACGGAATAGTCATGGATGATTCCGACCGTGTGAAGGACTATCGTTCGCATTGGAACATCGTGCGGGAAACCGGTACGGAACTCTCTTTCGTGCTGACTCCGGACAAGGTGACCGATGCCTCTTTCCTCGGCACAAGAGAGGCGGTTGCCGTTTCCGATACCGAAATCGAATCGGACTATCACGGCAAGGATCGCTGGAAACTGCAAAAGGATATTTCTGCATTTCCCCGTTTCACGGCCGAAAACAACCGCTTGCTGGCAGCCCTTTACAACATGGCATTGGAAGAGATGCTGCTCGACATCCGTACGGACAGTACCTTCATGGCAGGTGCGTTGTGGCCCGATACATGGACGCGTGACGCGGTGTACAGCATTTATTTCTCTTATGCCTGGATATTGCCGGAGGTTTCGCGCAAGACATTGGAAAAACAAACCTTGCAGAATCCGAAAGAAGCCTTGCA
>ERZ826051.3230-NODE-3230-length-11093-cov-10.927704_pt1 | contig 11093 bp, 10 predicted proteins | sample MGYA00519928_ERZ826051 | MGnify/ENA primary metagenome ERZ826051 (study PRJEB31778, sample SAMEA3449219) | human gut metagenome | biome: human gut; feature: human-associated habitat; material: faeces | place: United Kingdom | collected 2010/2012 ...
TTGGTCGGAGACTTGACGGCATTGGTTCGAGTGACCACCTCCATTGTAGCCGGATCGGAGTCCGACTGCAAGGACTTTTTCGTATAATCAGAAGATTGCACCGAGACGTTCATAGAATTACGGTCAAAATCTATAAGCATTGCTCCTTATATTGTCATAACACCGAAAGGCCGTGAAACATTCCGTCTGCTCTATGCAAGCATCCGTAGAAGCGCATAACAGCCTATAAGAAAAGCCAGTGGTTAGAGAGCATCTAGCCGCTGGCTTTTTGTGTTTTATTCGATTTCTAACATTTTAGATTTCGTGATTTCGCACTTCAAATCGCCATCAATGGCAAAGAACCATCCTTTAGGCAATGTCAGGCCACTGTATGTTTCGGCAAAGCCTTTGACATTGTAACCCATATTTTGCCATTTGTCATCAAAATCGTCTCCCTCGCCTATCTGAATTTTCAGCGTACCTTTTCCAGACACAGCTTTCAAGTCATACTGTCCCATTGGGATGTTCTCGCCAAATACATACTTGCCAGCGCCGATAATCGTTGCCATGTTTTTTACCTCTTTCTTTTCGATTTCTTGCGGACTTACCGGATAAAGCATCTGCATGAGTTCGCTTTCCATTTTCGGTTCTTGCTTTACGACTCGTTCTGTATTTTCCTGTTTTGGAACAACCGTTTCCTTTTGTTTGATTGGTTCTATATGGCTTACTTCTTCTTTTATCGGTTCTTTCGGGGCATCTGATACCGTTTCAGACGGTTCTTTTTGCTTTTCTTTCTTGCGATTTCCATGTTTAACGGATTCCTTAAATTCTTTTTTAGCTTCTTCCTCTTGTTTTCGTTGCCATATCATATCCGCAAGTTTATCTCTGCCCCACAGTTCAACATGAAGTGTGTTAGCCAAAGATTGAGCGTTTGGCGTGAAATAGACGTTGGTGAATACGACTGCTTTATCTGCACCGTATCTTTTTGCACCAGCGTAAACCTCTTGAATAGGTTTTAAGCCCAAATTCTTGCTGTACCTCTTGCACTGGAACGCCCACTTGTGGCCGCCCTTGTAAGCAACCACATCAACTCCATAGTCACCGCTTGCTTGCGTCACTTGCACTTGCTCGAATCCGTCAAATTGAAGCATTGCAGCCGTATAATGTTCAAACTGGTGACCTTTCATCGCGTCAATTTCATCTAGGCTAAGATTGATAATTTTCTGTTTGTTGGCTTCCGATTGCGCGTAGACAAATCCGCACACGACTATGACAATAGCACAGAAAATAAGCAATATCATCATTTTCTATCTCGCTTCTTTAAAAAGCCAGCGGCTTCTTCGGCTACTGGCTTTGTTTTTTAGTATGAGTAATCTTTGTCAGTTTTCACAAGACGCATTTTCTTCGTGGCTCCAAAGGCAGATGCACTATAAGTCAGTTCCCCATCTTCGTAGGTGAATGTTTTGCTGTCATCGGTAGATGCCAGTAGAGCAGAGCCTGTTTGTTCTTTATCAGCTACGGATTCCCATGTATAAGGAACAGCGTCATCCGTTGGTGCTACATAAGTGCCAGCCCAGTACAGCATCTTTGTATCACCACCGTCAGACACCCAGAACAGATAGATTTCATCATCCTTGATATACCCAGCCTGATACCCGTCACTAGTGTCCTTCTCTTCCCAGTTTCCTGTAAGGTCAAGAGGTTCTGCCGGTTTCTTTGCTCCGCATCCAATCATCGCAATACAAGCCAGCGTAGCCATCAGCACTGCCGCAATGATTCTCTTTCTCATTTTGGATTCTTCCTTTCTTTGGCGTGTTGCCTTTAGCTGATTATAGCATAATCTAGGCTCTGAAAGGGGTCTTTTTGTATTTTTTGGAATTTTTGGAGACTTGCACAGTCGGATGAGTGTCGTTTTGTGAAGGAGGGGTGGGTCTTTTTTATTTTTTCGGTGGTTGAGGGACTGACCGGGCGGGGCTGGGCGGCGGCTGTATGCCCCGGGCGCACTCCCCCTACAACTGCGGCATCGCATCGGTGGGCGATACCCTGAGCCTGACCATCACCCGGCGGGGAAAGGAAGCCGGGGTGGAGAAACGATTCGTGACCGGTCTGGTGCGGCGGGGCATCGTCCCGGCGGTCGTGAAAGACGAAACCCTTACAGCCGGCCTTCTTCCAGCATCCGGCGCACCTCGTGCAGGCTGGCGCACTCGGCGGTGTACAGGCGGCGCATCTCGTCGTCCGGCTGGGCAAGGTCCGGCACCATCACGGTCACAAAACCGCCGGCGGCACCAGCGCGCACGCCGTTGTAGCTGTCCTCCAGCACCAGGGTGTGCTCCGGCTTTGTGCCCAGCATCTCGGCGGCCCGGTAGAAGATCTCCGGGTCCGGCTTGGAGCTGACGAACTGCTCCCCGCTGATGACGGCCTTGAAGTAGTGGGTCAGGCCCCAGCCGTCCAGATGATGCCGGATGGAGGCCATGCGGCTGGAAGAGGCCACCACCATGGGGATGTGCCGCTGCTCCAGCCAGGCCAGGATCTCGTCCAGGCCGGGCTTTTTGGGCGGCGGGGCCAGAAAGGCCGTCTCACCCTGCTCATGCAGGGCCTCGATGATGCGGTCGGGGTCGCAGTCCGGCCCATAGAACCGGCGCAGCACCGCCCGCATGGAGTCGCCTGCGGTGCCGCGGGCGGCTTCGTCCAGCCCCTCCTTATAAGAAAGGCCCAGCCCGGCCAGTGCGGGTTCCCACAGGGTGGCCCAGATGCGCTCGGTGTCGAACATCAGGCCATCCATATCAAAAATGACGCCCTGGATCATAAAACAAAACTCCTTTCCGGGTCAAAAACACGGTTTGTACCCCTATTGTATCATTTTTTTAGCAGTTTGCACACACATCTGCTCATAATTTGGCGCAACTTACCCGGCCTAAAGATGAAAGATTTTGCGATTCCTTGCAAAAGCTGGTCATCCTATTATAATAGAAACCAACATTCGGCGTTTCGGGCGCAGGAACTGTGCAGCGCCCGTGATCAGGAAAGAGGGAAATTTATCATGTTGGATATCAAGATCACCCGTACCACTTCTCCCAAGGAGAAGCCGGACGAGAACAACCTGGGCTTTGGCAAGAAGTTCACCGACCATATGTTCGTGATGGACTACACCGAGGGCGAGGGCTGGCACGATGCCCGCATCGTCCCCTACGGCCCCTTTGAGCTGGACCCGGCTACCGTCGTGTTCCACTATGCTCAGGAGATCTTCGAGGGCATGAAGGCTTACCGGACTGCGGATGACACCGTCCAGCTGTTCCGCCCGGACTGCAACGCAAAGCGTTTCCAGGATTCTGCCGACCGTCTGTGCATCCCCAAGATCCCCGTGGAAGATTACATCCAGGCTGTGGAGACTCTGGTGGATGTGGACCGTGACTGGGTGCCTCACACCGATGGTGCTTCCCTGTACATCCGCCCCTTTATCTTTGCCAATGACGTGGGCCTGGGGGTCCACGCTTCCAAGCACTATATCTTCTGCATCATCTGCGCACCGTCGGGCGCTTACTACGCCGAGGGCATCAACCCCGTGCGCATCTATGTGGAAGACGAGTACATCCGTGCCGCTCCCGGCCTGACCGGCTTCACCAAGTGCGGCGGCAACTATGCTGCTTCCATCAAGGCTGGTGAACTGGCCGAGGAGCAGGGCTACGCACAGGTGCTGTGGCTGGACGGTGTGGAGAAGAAGTACGTTGAGGAAGTCGGCAGCATGAACATCATGTTCAAGATCGACGGCAAGGTCTACACCGCTGCAACCGTCGGCACCGTTCTGCCCGGTGTTACCCGCCGCAGCTGCATCGAGCTGCTGAAGGATTGGGGCTATGATGTCATCGAGGGCAAGCTGGCCATTGCGGACATCATGCAGGCCGCCCGCGAGGGCAAGCTGGAGGAGGTCTTCGGCACTGGTACCGCCGCAGTCGTCTCCCCTGTCAAGGAGCTGGTCTGGAAGGGCGAGCACGCCTACATTGGCGATGGCAAGATCGGCCCTGTGACCCAGAAACTGTACGACACCATGACCGGGATGCAGTGGGGCAAGATCCCCGATACCAAGGGCTGGATCGTTCCGGTTGAGAAGAAGTATTGATCCTCCCCGCGCTTCTCTCTGTTCAGAATTTTTGCAAACGCCGCCGGGTGGGAATGCCGCCAGGCGGCGTTTGCCGTATCATAGAACCTCTCAGCCGCCTACGGCGGCAGCTCCCCTAGTTAGGGGAGCCAAGTTTACGATACCGTTTTCTTGCCTCTCCTGCTAGGAGAAGTGGCAATGCGAAGCATTGACGGAGAGGTTTTGTTCCCCGATTGCTTTTCCGCCTGCACAGTGCTAGACTATGTGCAGAAAAACAGAAACGAGAGGGAACTGGAATATGGTCAAAAAATGGAGCGTCAGCTATCCTGCGGTGAACGGCGTGGAGCAGCGCCGGGTGTATGTTTACCTGCCTACCATGTACGAAGCCGACCCGGAGCGCCGGTATCCGGTGCTGTATATGTTCGACGGCCAGAATGTGTTCTTTGATGCGGATGCCACCTACGGCAAGAGCTGGGGCGTGGCGGATTATCTGGACTACACCGATACCCCGCTCATCGTGGCGGCAGTGGAGTGCAATGCAGGCCCCAACAACGAGCGCCTTGTGGAGTATTCGCCCTACCGCTTCGATGACCCGACCTATGGCCACTTTGACGGCAAGGGGCAGGCGACCATGAGCTGGTTCATCCACCGGTTCAAGCCCTTCATTGACCGCAATTTCCGCACCCTGCCGGACCGGGAGCACACGTTCATTGGCGGCAGCTCCATGGGCGGCCTGATGAGCCTGTACGCCCTGCTGCAGTATAACGATACCTTCAGCCGCGCGGCAGCCCTGTCGCCGTCGATCTGGGTGTCTCCTGAAAAGCTCAGCGGTCTGGTGGGCCGCGCAAAGCTGGAGCCCGGCACGGTGCTCTACATGGACTACGGTTCCCAGGAGATGGGCAACCACGAGGGAATGCGCAGGGAATTTGCCGAGATGTGCAGCAAGATCATGGTCCGGGGCATCCACCTGACCAGCCGCCTGGTGCCCGGCGGCACCCACAGCGAAGCCAGCTGGGAAAAGCAGCTGCCGTTCGTGTTCCATACTTTGATGTACGAGTTGGATTGAACCTCTCCGTCATCCCTTCGGGATGCCACCTCTCCTGGTAGGAGAAGCGCGGAGCGCCGGAGAGGTTTTTTTATAGAGGAGGGAACTACATGGAAACACAATACTTCAAGGATTACAGCCCCGCACTGGGCCGGGAGATGGAATGCAAGGTCTACGGCCACGCAGGCCGCCCTATGCTCTTTATCCCCTGTCAGGATGGCCGTTTCTTCGACTTTGAGGACTTCCACATGGCCGGTACGCTGGCACCGTGGATCGAATCCGGGCAGATCATGGTCATCTCCATCGACACCATCGATCAGGAGACCTGGTCCGACACCAACGGCGACCCCTACTGGCGGATCCGCCGCTATGAGCAGTGGATCCGCTACATCGTGGAGGAAGTCGTGCCCAAGATCCAGTATATCGCCAAGGAGCGCAACGGCTGGGACAGCCTCCCCGGCGTGATCGCCTTTGGCTGCAGCCTGGGCGCGACCCATGCCGTCAACCTCTACCTGCGGTTCCCCTATCTTTTCGATGGTTGTCTGGCCCTCAGCGGCATCTACACCGCAAAATACGGCTTTGGCGATTACATGGACGAGGTAGTCTACCAGAACTCCCCTGTGGATTACATGGCCAACTTCCCCACCGATCACCCCTATATGGACCTCTACCGCAGCAGGAAGGCGGTCATCTGCTGCGGTCAGGGCGCTTGGGAGCAGCCCGATACCACCCGGCAGCTCAAGCAGATCTTTGAGCAGAAAGGCATCCCTGTCTGGGTGGACCTGTGGGGCTATGATGTCAAGCACGACTGGAATTGGTGGTATCAGCAGGTCGTGTATTATATGCCTTATATTCTAGGATAAGGCGGCTCACCCTCTCAGTCAAAGCCTTGCGGCTTTGCCAGCTCTCCCAAAGGGCGAGCCTTTGGCAAAACCGTGAACTTTGCAGGGACTGCCAAGGCCTCCCACTTTGGGGGAGGTGGCATTGCGAAGCAATGACGGAGAGGGCGAGGACGTGAACAAGAAAGAGGAATCAAAAACTATGAGCAACTTTATCTTTATCTCCCCCAATTTCCCCACCAACTACTGGCAGTTCTGCCGGGAGCTGAAAAATAACGGCATGAACGTGCTGGGCATCGGTGACCAGCCCTATGATGAGCTGAAGCCGGAGCTGAAAGACAGCCTGAACGAATACTACAAGGTCGGCAGTCTGGAGAATTATGACGAGGTCTACCGTGCGGTGGCGTTCTTCGCCTTCAAGTATGGCCGCATCGACTGGCTGGAATCCAACAATGAGTACTGGCTGGAGCGGGATGCGGCCCTGCGCACGGACTTCAACATCAAGTCTGGCTTCCAGACCGAGGATATGCCCCGCATCAAGTACAAGAGCAAGATGAAGGAGTATTACCAGAAGGCCGGCATCGCCACCGCCCGTTACCACATGGTGGACGACCTGGAGGGCTGCAGGAAGTTCATCAACGAGGTGGGCTATCCGGTGGTGGTCAAGCCGGACAACGGTGTGGGTGCCTCCGATACTCATAAGCTGTCCAGCGATGAGGAGCTGAAGCGCTTCCTGCTCTACAAGAGCACCTATCACCCCGACCTCTCCTACATCATGGAGGAGTTCGTCCACGCCGAGGTCAACAGCTATGATGCCATCATCGACGGCAGCGGCAACCCCATCTTTGAGGCGGGCAACGTCAGCCCGGTGTCCATCATGGACATCGTCAACGACAACGATAACTCCATCTACTATATCATCAAGGACCTGCCCGAGGATACCCGCGCCGCCGGACGTGCCGCCGTCAAGAGCTTTGGCGTGAAGAGTCGATTCGTCCACTTTGAGTTCTTCCGCATGACCGAGAATCAGGCCAGCATGGGCAAAAAGGGCCAGATCGTGGCACTGGAGGTCAATATGCGCCCCTGCGGCGGCTTTACCCCGGATATGATCAACTTTGCCCGCTCCACCAACGTGTACAAGATCTGGGCGGATATGATCGCCTTCGGCGGCACGGATATGCCGGTGGGCGAGCACTACTACTGCCCCTTTGCAGGCCGCCGCGATGGCAAGAACTTTGTGTACAGCCATGAGCAGATCATGCAGAAGTACCAGAAGAATATGCGGATGGTGGACCGCATCCCCGAGGCCCTGTCCGGTGCCATGGGCAACCAGATGTACGTTGCAACCTTCTCCACCCGCGAAGAGATGGAGCAGTTCTACTCCGATGTGCTGGCTGTGAACGACCCTGTCAACGCCAAGGTGCAGAAGGAGCTGGCCGAGGTGCTGGCACTGGGCGAACCCACCACCACCGCCCTCACCGAAAAGCCGAACCTCTCCCCCGCCGTGAAGCCCACCACGGCTGTGACCAAGACCCCCACCCGCGCCGTTACAAAGACAGCACGGAAGAGAAAGTGACCAGAAGCTAGAGAACAGCCCCGAGACGTTTCACATGGGAACGTGCCGGGGCTGTTGTTATATTGCTAAAAAATGGTCGCCTGTTCCGGGCAAAATGTCAAATATCTTCAGATTGGTTGACAAGATGCCCGGAGGGAGGGTAACATGTGGGTGTGAAGCATATTTTTGAGGTGCTTCGGAACAAAAAACAGGAGACTTGTATTATGAGATGGTACAAAAAAGCCGCCGCCGTTCTGCTGGCGGCAGCAATGGCCGTTTCCATGATGACCGCTTGCGGCACAACGGGCGGCGGCAACGGTGGCAATGGCGGGAATAATGGCAGCAAGCCCGGCACGTCTGAGGGCAGCGGCAACGGTGGCAATGGCGGGAATAATGGTAGCAAGCCCGGCACGTCTGAGGGCGGCGATGAAAAACCCGACAAGCCGGGCGCTTCTGCGATCCCTGCTGATCCGGCAAAAGTTACTTGGGACACTTCTCTGACAAAGAAATGTTATAATGCCGTCAGTGCGGACGACTTTAAAGTCAGCGGTCTTCTTGGAGGGGGTGCTTTTGGGTATGCCACTCAGGGAAAAAAGCAGTTTGTGGTTAATCAGGAAGACCAGAATACGATGATTGCTTTCTATACCCCAGATGGAGAGAGCCTTTATTTGACGAGTTATAAACTCACAGCTGACACCACTGTGAATGATCTTACTTGGACGAGTATTGAAGAGTACGGGAAAAGTGAGGGCGCGAACGACGAAAAAATCGCAAAAGAAAAACAGGGGATTCTGGATGAACTGAAGGAAATCAAGAATCTGATCTACATTGCTAACAAGGTTGTTCCGCTTACCTTCTCTGCTGAAAACTATACGGATCCTTTCGCTCAGGAGTTCTATCGAGAGAGCATCAAGGCTAATGTGGATGATGTAGTCTATACATATGAGTTCTACTATGCGGCAAAAGATATGGCGGACGGCAATGGAAAGGTCGTTTATAAAAAGGGCGACATGACCCGCATTCGCCGAGTCAATGGCGGTACATCCACACAGCTGTTTGTTTCTACTCAGCTGTCTCGCTGCGACGCAAAAATGTTCCCCAAGGGCAACTAAAAAACGAGTTAAGGTGTACCTTTGCCCCGGCTGTCCCCCGACAGCCGGGGCTTTTCGTTGTTCCTTTTGGCAAAGTGTGATATACTGTTCCCAAAGAAAGAGAACGAGGTATTGCTGTTATGAAAATTCCTGCAAATGGCTTCACCCATGCCGGCAAGTTCCATGCGGACGACGTATTTGCAACGGCGCTGCTGCAGATCATCCGGCCGGACATCAGGATCACCCGCGGCTTTGTGGTGCCGGACGATTTCGACGGCATCGTGTATGATATCGGCTTTGGCATGTTCGATCACCATCAGGAGCCCCGAGAGTACCGCGCCAACGGCATCCCCTATGCGGCCTTCGGCCTGCTGTGGCGGGTGCTGGGCCCGGGGCTGGTGGGGGAGCGTCAGGCCCGGCTCATCGATGAAAACTTTATCCAGCCCCTTGATCTGAACGACAACACCGGCGAGCAGAACAGCCTGTGCGATGCCATCGGCTTCTTCAACCCGGTGTGGGATTCCAAGGAGGATCAGGACACCTGCTTCTTCAAGGCGGTGGCTGTGGCAAAGCAGATCCTGGAAAACCAGATCGAGAGCGCGAACGCCGTGAACCGCGCCGACGAGAAAGTGCAGCAGGCCTATAAGAATTCCCGGGACGGCATCGTGATCCTGCCCTGCTACCTGCCCTGGAAGAATGGCCTGTACAAGACCGATGCCCTCTTCGTCATCTACCCCAGCCAGCGCGGCGGGTGGAGTGCCCAGTGCGTGACCGACCACAAGACCAAAAAGCCGAAGCTGCCCTTCCCCCAGAGCTGGGCGGGCCAGCCGCAGGAGATCATTGAGCAGAAGAGCGGCATCGAGGGCATCAGCTTCTGCCACGCCAGCCGGTTCCTCATCACCGCAAAGGACAAAGAGACGGCGCTGGCCGCCTGCCGTCAGGTGCTGAAAAACAACGGGAGACTGTAACATGGCGGCGGAAACGGAAAAAGAAGAGCGGGCCTATGTCTATATGGTGCGCTGCGCAGGCGGCCAGCTCTACACAGGCTGGACAAATGACCCGGCCAGCCGCCTGCACGCCCACAAGAGCGGGAAGGGGGCCAAGTGCACCCGTGCGCTGGGGGCACAGCGGTTCGCGTATCTGGAACGGTGCACAGACAAATCTGCCGCCCTGCGCCGGGAAGCAGCCCTGAAAAAGCTGACCAAGGCGCAGAAGGAAACCCTGTGCGCCGAATGGGCTGAGAAGAACCTGCCCCGGCTCTCGCTGGCCACCCGGGCCGATGCGGCGGAGATCCTGGACATCTACAACTGGTATGTCCTGCACCACACGGCAACCTTTCAGGTAACGCCCTCTTCCCTGCCGGAGTATGAGGACTGGGTGGACAGCACCCGTGCGCTGATCCCTCTGCTGCTGGCCCGAGATGGGGACGATAAGCTGCTGGGCTACGCCTGCGCCCACCGCTACCACCCCCGGGAAGCCTACGACTGGGCTGTGGAGAGCACCATCTACTGTGCCCCCGATGCCCGGGGCTTTGGTGTGGGGGATACCCTCTACCGCGCCCTGCTGGATATTCTGGACGGGATGGGTTACTGGAACGTCTACGCCCTTGTGGCAGACCCCAACCCTGCCAGTGAGCGTATCCATGCCCGCCTGGGCTTCACCTGCGTGGGCCGTGAGCCCCACACTGCCTATAAGTTCGGCTGGCTGGGCCTGTCCACCTGGTGGCTGCCCCTGCGCAGGGGCAATGAAAAGCCGGAACCCACTCACCCGCTGACACAGGAACAGGTGGAGGAGATCCTGGGAAGATACCAGGCATAAAGAAAGCGTCCTTCGGGGCGCTTTTTTGCATTTCATATATACATTTTAACTGCATAAAATTTGAATATAAACAAATAATATTGCATAAACATACAAAGTGTAACAAATCCTGCCGCAAACGCGCGGCATGTTTGGCAGTTTTCAGCATTGACGGAAAAGCCGCGTGGCGTATAATAAAAGCATCAACCGCGAATCAAAGACAGAGGATGCGAAGGGAAAGTGCGCATCAGGGTACAAAAGTGTATTTTTATTAAAAGGAGCGCGTTTATTATGAAAAAGGAAAACATTAAAAAAGTCGTTCTGGCCTACTCCGGTGGTCTGGATACCTCCATCATCATTCCCTGGCTGAAGGAAAACTACAACAACTGCGAAGTCATCGCCGTTTCCGGTGACGTGGGCCAGGGCACCGAGCTGGACGGCCTGGAGGAAAAGGCCAAGGCTACCGGCGCTTCCAAGCTGTACGTTCTGGATATGAAGAAGGACTTTGTGGAGAACTACATCTTCCCCACCCTGAAGTTTGGTGCAAAGTACGAGGACTACCTGCTGGGCACCAGCTTTGCACGCCCCTGCATTGCAAAGGCTCTGGCCGATATCGCCATCAAGGAAGGCGCAGATGCCATCTGCCACGGCTGCACCGGCAAGGGCAACGATCAGGTGCGTTTTGAGCTGA
>ERZ826051.3233-NODE-3233-length-11080-cov-2.689796_pt1 | contig 11080 bp, 8 predicted proteins | sample MGYA00519928_ERZ826051 | MGnify/ENA primary metagenome ERZ826051 (study PRJEB31778, sample SAMEA3449219) | human gut metagenome | biome: human gut; feature: human-associated habitat; material: faeces | place: United Kingdom | collected 2010/2012 ...
AATCCCTGAGATGTCCCAGGGAGAGCACTCAGATGTGGGCGCGCTGACCTTTGCTTTGGGCTTCACCCTGATGATGGCCCTTGATGTGGCACTGGGATAGAGACTCCCGCATAACATGGAAGCGGAAGGGGGTACCCCCTTCCGCTTCCGTGTTTTTCACAGTATATTAAACCTAGGATTGCTTCTTGATTCGCTGAATCGGGTCGGTTGCTGTTGGAAGTTTATTACAGTACAGGCCATAGAAATCGTCCCGGGCGAGGGTGTCCAGCCACACCGCGGAGGGGCAGCAGACCCGCTCGCCCTCTTGGCTGCTGTGCAGTTGGGTGCAGGCCGGAAAGAGGATCAGATCCCCGTTGGACACATAGAAATCGCACAGCTCCCGGCACAAGATCTCCTCTGCCACCCGCCGGGCCGCCCACTCGGGGGCAGAGGTCCGCGCGCACAGATAGGACGGGATCAGCACCGGCCCCTCTTGGGGCGTGCGGAGGAAGGTGCTCTGCCCATCCGCCCGCAGTGCGTAGAGAGAGGGCACCAGGGCGGTACGGGCCTGTCCCTGGCGCACAGTTTGAAATGCTCCGATGGGCATATCCGTTACAAAGCTGCGGTCCAGCAGGCCGGAGGCTGCCTCCCGGCCCCATGTTTCCCAGACAACCTTTACTACCGTCTTGACGGCAGAGTTGTTGATCCCGCCGAAGGCCAGCCCGTCCCAGTCCGGCAGCCGCATCTGCTCGCATATCCCCAGCTCGCGGGTATAGTAGACCAGAGGGATGGCCGCCGCGGGCAGGAGTTTGTCGCCCCGCCGCACGGCGTCCAGAGCAGGACTTTCCCGCAGGGAGACCCAATCTGCCGCCGGGTACAGCTCCGGTTCCATCTTGGAAAAAATGGCCCGATCCTCGAACACCTCCAGATCCGCCGAAACGATGAGGTCTGGGAGCACCGCATCCGGCCGGGCCAGATACTCCGACATATGCTCCGGGTATCCCAAGCCGAAAAAACGAACCTCCAGCTCAATGTCTTCCTGGTGCAGCCGCCCGGCCAGCTCCTGCAAAAACGCCTTTTCCTGGCGGTGCAGGACGCAGATGTGGTTCCAATAAAGCAGAATGTGTGTCATGCCAGATGATCTCCTCTCCGAAGCGATGCCTGATAGGTTTGTTGCCGGCGGTACAGCTCGCCTAATTCCATATAGAGTGCGGCCTCCTGTGGGCTGCGCTCCACCACTGCAGCCACCGCGCCGCCCCCCATGACGATGCGCCGCCGGGACATCAAGGCGGTGTGCGGGTCATGGGTGACCACCAGCACCAACTTGTCATGACGCTGAAGCAGGCCCAGCGCCCGCTCTTTGTCGATGCCGGCGTTCTCAATCTCGTCGATGAGGACAATGGGGCTGTCGCAGAGCAGGGCGATGTCGGCGATCATCAGCGCCCGGGACTGGCCGCCGCTGAGCTGGTTCAGGCTCTGGCCCAGGGCAACAGGCTCCGGGGTGATCTCATTGGCCAGGGCCAGCACCTCCACCGGCGGGGTCTCCTTCCCCCTGCACTGGGCATGGAGGGCCAGGAACTCTTCCACCGAGGCGTCCAGCACGAAGCGCATATTCTGCCCCAAGTGGGCCACCAGTTGGGAAGACAAGGACTGGCGGCGTTCCGCCGGGATCTCCACGCCGTCCAGGAGCACCCGGCGGCGGGTGACCGAGTCCCCATGGGCCAGCTGCTCTACATCCTTGATGAACCGGGACTTCCCGGAGCCGGTGTTGCCCACGATGGTACACAGTTCGCCCCGCTCCAGGGTGATGCCCTGGAAGGGTTCCGGCTTCCCGGTCTTGTCCCGGCCGGGAAGAATGGTCACAGACTGCATACTTCCGCCTCCTCAAAGTTGATCTTGCCCACCACGCCCTGCTGGAATGCGCTGCCCACACGCTGCTCTCCCACGCAGTAGGAGCAGACCCCGCTGGGCATGGTGTGCCGCAGAATGTCCCCCTCAAAGCTGCCGCACGCAGGCCGGTCCAGCAGCCACCGGGCCAAAAGGTCGGTTCCATAGCCCGCCAGACCGTCCACCGGAAAAAGCGCCGCTCCGGGGTTGATCTGCCGGATCTGCCAGGAGATGATCTCCAGTTCCGCCTGGGAGACCATGTCGATCTTGGTGAGCACCACAAAGTCCGCCTGGGTGAGCATTGGGCCAAGCTGTCCCGACGCCCGGCAGCTGGCGGTGCAGTCCAGCACACATCCGGCCGTCATGTGCTGCGTGGCCGGGGAACAGCGGTGGCAAAGTCCGGCAGTCTCGATGACCAGGGTGTCCCGCTTCAATCGGTCCGCCCAGTCCCAGAGCTCCGGCAGGTTGGAGACAAGAAAATGATCCGGGCAGATGTCCCCGCTCAGACCCGTCACACAGGGTAGCCCCATGCGCTGAAAGAGCGCCCCGTCCCCGGTCTTCAGGCAATCGATCTTGCAGACGCAGGGAGCGGTGCCGCCCTCTTCCAGCAGGGGAAGCAGGGCCTTCAGCGCCGAGGTCTTCCCCACGGCGGAAGCCCCGGAAAACAGATAGACATGGCACGGCACGGCAGTTCCTCCTCGTATTGAAATCGGTTAGCCATAACTTACCACAGGAAACACAAGTTTGTCAGTACCAAGTGAGACTCCGGCAATCTCGATTGATACTTGACGGACGCCTCCGAACCCGGTAAAATATACGCCAGAGGTTAGCAGTAACTAACCATAGAGGAGGGGTATTTTGGAGCAGGTGGAACTGGAACGGAGGCTGGCACAGTCGCCTCTTCTGGCAGGGGTCTCCCTGCCGGCGGAGCAGGCGCGCGTCCAGTCATTTCCGGCGGGCCATATCCTCAGCGACCGGCCCGGCGGCGTGCCCTCCGTAGGGCTGATCCTGTCCGGGCGGGTAGAGGTCTACTCCGTGGCCCTGGACGGCAAAGATGTCCAGCTCAGCACGCTCCCTGCCGGGGAGTGCTTCGGTGTCTGCAATCTGCTGGCCGGCGCTGAACTGGAAACGGTCCTGCGCTGCGGGGAGGAAACCGAAGTTCTTTATATCCCTAAACCCGTACTGCTGGCGTGTATGGAGCGGGACGCCGGATTGTCCCTCCGGTACGCGGAGCTGTGCAACCAAAAGCTCCAGTTTCTGCTCCGGCGCATCGAACTGCTCACCATGCAGTCCTGCCGTGGGCGGGTCATCGCCCATCTGTTGGCCGGTCAGGACAGGAACGGGTGTGTGAAGCCCACCGGCTCCCGGGAGGACCTCGCACGCCAGCTGGGCGTCAGCCGGGCGGCGCTGTTCCGGGAACTGGCGGCCCTTCAATCCATGGGCGTCCTGCGGTCAGAGGGAAATCTCCTCACCGTGCTGGATACGCCCGCGCTGGAAAAGCTGCTCTACCACCCCTCCCGCACCAAATGATCAGGAAAGGAAGTACCGTACCAATGAAAAAACTGCTCTCTCTGTTTTGCACACTGTCCCTGTCTGCCGCACTTCTGGCCGGATGCTCCGGCGGAAACGGCAACACCAATGCAGCGGCGGATGGTGCGGAGTCCACTTCTCCGACCTTAACGGAGCCGGAAACTACGTCCCAGCAGGAGACGGCTGCTCCGGTGGATGTCAATGTGATGGCCCTCAAGGGGCCTACTGCCATGGGCATGGTGGAATTCATGAGCCAGGCAGACACGGGCGAACTCACCGACAACAACTATCACTTCAGCATCACCGCGGCCACCGATGAGGTCTCCGCCGCTCTGGCCCAAGGGACTACGGATCTTGCTGCGGTCCCGGCCAATCTGGCTTCCGTCCTCTATAACAACACCGAGGGCGGCGTGCAGGTGCTGGCCATCAACACCCTGGGTGTGCTTTACATCGTAGAGAGCGGCGATACCGTCCACTCTGTGGAGGATCTGCGGGGCAAGACCATCTACGCCAGCGGAAAGGGCAATACGCCGGAGTATGCCCTCAACTATGTGCTGACCCAGAACGGCATTGACCCGGCCTCCGATGTGACTATCGAGTGGAAGAGCGAACAGGCTGAGTGCCTGTCGGCCCTTATGGCGGAGGAGAACACCATCGCCATGCTGCCTCAGCCCTTCGTCACCACCGCTCAGACAAAGAGCGAAAATATCCGTGTGGCGCTGGATCTGACCGAGGAGTGGGACGAGATCCAGGCGGAGAGCGACGCCCCCTCCACGCTGGTCACCGGTGTGGTGGTTGGCCGCACGGTGTTTGTAGCGGAGCACCCTGAAGCGGTCTCCGCGTTCCTGGAGCACTACCGGGCGTCGGTGGAGTATGTGAACGCCAATGTGGATGAAGCCGCACAGCTCGTAGGCCAGTATGAGATCGTCGCCGCAGAAGTGGCACAGAAGGCCCTGCCGGAGTGCAATATTGTCTTTATCGAGGGTGTGGAGATGAAGGACAGCCTCTCCGGGTATCTTTCCGTCCTGTTTGAGCAGAACCCCAAATCTGTGGGCGGTGCCCTGCCCGATGATGCCTTCTACTACAGCCGCTGAGTTTTCATGAGACGCCCTCGAACCATACGCGCCTGGGCGGTGCTCGTCTGGCTTGCCCTTTGGCAGCTGGGCGCTATGGCGATCGACCAGCAGATCATCCTGGTTTCTCCGCTGCGGGTGCTGTCCCGGCTCTGGGAGTTGATCCCCACACCGGATTTCTGGGGGAGCATCGCCTACTCCCTGGTGCGGATCACCGCAGGCTTCCTTCTGGGGGTGGCGGCGGGCACGGTGCTGGCGGCCCTCTCCGCGCGGTTTCGCCGGGTGGAGGAGCTGCTGGCCCCCGCCATGCTGGCCATCAAGTCCATCCCGGTGGCCTCGTTCATCATCCTGGCCCTGATCCTGTTTTCCTCCCGGAATCTGGCGGTACCCATCTCATTTCTGATCGTCCTGCCTGTACTCTATTCCAATGTCCTGGGCGGCATCCGGGCTGCTGACTCACAGCTGATGGAGATGGCCCGTGTATTCCGCATCCCGGTGGGGCGGAGCATCCGCTATGTGTATTTGCCCCAGGTGATGCCCTATTTCCTGTCGGCCTGCGGCTCCGCTCTGGGCCTGTGCTGGAAGTCAGGGATTGCCGCGGAGGTCATCGGTATGCCGGAGGGCTCTATCGGCGAGCAGCTCCAGCAGGCCAAGGTCTATCTGGATACCCCGGACCTGTTTGCCTGGACTCTGGTGATTGTGCTGGTGAGCCTGGCCTTTGAGCGGGCGTTCCTGGCGCTGCTGCGGCGGGGCGCCAGAGCGATGGAGAGGATGTGAGCCATGGAGGACATTGTGATCCGAAACCTGTGCAAGTCCTTTGCTGGAAAGCCGGTACTGCGGGATTTCTCCGCCGTACTCCCGGTCGGGCAGGTGACCGGCCTCATGGCCCCGTCCGGGGCGGGCAAGACCACTTTGCTGCGTATCCTGATGGGGCTGGAGCGGCCGGACGGCGGCACCATAGACGGCCTTGCCGGCCTGCGGCTCAGCGCGGTCTTTCAGGAGGACCGGCTCTGTGACAATCTGGACCCGTCCGCAAATATCCGCCTGATCAATCCGACCCTGGGACGGAGAGAAACGGAGGACGCCTTGGCGGCGGTGGGGCTGGCCGGCTGTCTGCGGCAGCCAGCCCGGGAACTCTCCGGCGGAATGCGCCGCCGGGTGGCGATCTTGCGGGCACTGCTGGCGGAATACGACCTGCTCTTCCTGGATGAGCCGTTCAAGGGTCTGGACCGGGAGACCAAAGAAACCGTGATGGCGGACACACGCCGGCGCTGCGCTGGACGGACAGTGCTCCTGGTCACCCATGATGTTGCGGAGCTGGATGCCATGGGCGCGGTTGTACGGCTTGATTTGAGTACATGAGCGCCTATCCGCAAACAGGGAGACCCCGCACCTCAAGGTGCAGGGTCTCCCTTTGCATTTATTTTCAAGACAAATAGTACAAGAACGAACGAAGGCGCGACCGGGCAGCCTCATCCCAGTCGTGATCCATGGCCAGGTGGAAGTGCGGTACGCCGTCCAGCGCACCGGTCATCTCCAAGATCGCGGTGGTATTTTCATATCTGGGCGCCATGGTCAGCACCCCGGCGCACCGTCCGCCTAACTCCAGCCCTTTAGCCAAACGATGCCGGCCATTGGCTCCGGAAAATCCGGGCAGAAGGCGGTCTGCGGAGGAGCGCAGAGACTCCAGTTCAGGGGAAAAACTGCTGCGGGGGCCCAGCAGACGGCCGAGTACTTCCACGCGGCCCGCCCACTCCCGGCAGGCCGAGCTTCCCGCATCCCGCCAGAGGAACCACAGATATTCGCTCAGCGGCGCCCGGAGCAGCCGCCAGCCCTCCTGTTCCAGCGTATCGGGGACGCCGTCATGAAGGTTGAAGAGGGTGAACGGCTCGCCCACGATCCCCAGCGGCCGTCCCTCCGCCGGAATGGCGCCGATGTGCGCCGCGAGGGCTTCCAGCTCCGCCCAACTCGGCACACCCGCCGGAGCCAGTGCGTCCCGCTGTTCCGGCGGAGCGCACAGCAGGAGATCTCCGACGAGGAACGCCCGGAACAGCAGATCCGGCTCCGGGCAGCGCTCCGGAAGCGTCTCCAGTTCCGGCGCGATGACCTTCACGCGGCAAAGCCCCTGGCGTTCCAATACCGTCTCCACGCCCCAGGGGTATTGCCCGTCTGCCTCCGCGCCCTGGGTGGAGGGAAGAAGCACCTGAAACGGGCCGCTCTCCGCTTCTGCCGCCGTCAGGACGCCGCCCAGCAGGGCCGGGAATGGCAAATACTCCTTGGAGCTGGTCTCCGCCCTCCCCAGCGGCAGGGTGGTACTGTCGAGCCGCAGGGTGCGCGTCTCTGTTTTCCAGGCCGCCTCACAATATGCGCGGAGATAAGCGGTAAACGGCGGAAGGTCAGGCACGAGCAGCGGCCCTCCGGTTCTCTCCGGCACGGCGGCCACCGCAGTAGGGCGGTGTACCACGGAGGTGAGGGAAAAGCCCGCCGGAAGCGGCTGGGCAGGGCGGCCCTCCAGGCTCTGAAGAAACGCCTCGATCCGTGTGATCACGCCCACGGGAGAGAAATGCTCGTCCACCTCGATCTGCAGATAGGGCTTGTCTCCCATTTCCTTCCGAAACAGATAGGAAAGCATGGTGTCCGGGCCGCAGCCGTGGTTGGTCAGATAGACGGCATACAGGTTTGGATGATGGGCCACGAGCTTGGCCCCGGACAGGATGTGCTGACCAAAGGGCCAGTACAGATTGGGGTAGTCCTCCGACAGATCCAGGTCGTGGGCGGGCAAGTGGGACAGGGTGATGACCTTATGCCCGCGCTCCAGCAGCAGCCGGGGAATACCCATGTTGAGCACCGGATCGGAAAGGCCGTAGTTCCGGGTAATGAGTACCAGCACCTTGTCGTCCGGTCTGAGGGACGCCAGCAGTTCCTGCCCCTGCTTCTCCACCGCCGCGGTATGCCGCCGCACCGCCTTGGCCCCGGATAGCAGGGCGGGCAGACAGCGCGGCTTTGGTATTCCCAGCTGCTTCCCGACGCCCAGCATGGCGGAGGCCATTGCCTCCTGTCCAAAGTCCAGGTCGAACACCGGGCTGAGCAGGGTGATTCCCCGCCGCTCCAGATCCAGGGCATTGGCCGCCAGCCGGGGCGCGGTCTGCATATAGACACAGCCATAATTGTGCTCTACATGGGAGGACTCGTGCTTCATGGTGTGGACAGAGGGCATGAAGATATAGTCCACGCCCTGTTCCGCCAGCCATGCCATGTGGCCGTGGAGCAGCTTCACCGGGTAACAGGTCTCCGCCTGGGCAGTCTGCTGGGCCAGCCGGATGATCTCCTCATTTGTGGGCGGAGAGAGCAGGACATTGAATCCCAAGTTCCGGAAAAATGCATTTGCCATGGGGAAGAATTTGTGGATCACCAGCGCATAGGGGACGCCCACCATCTTTTTCCCTGGGACCCGGATGGGGTCATACCCCTCCAGCAGCAGCGCCCCCGCCCGCTGGTAGAAGGCGATGTTCTCCGCCACCCCTGGCCCGGCGGCGTGTTCCGCCCCGGTCGCTGTGTCAAATCCGTGGAAGCAGGACGGGCCGCGGACTGACTCCAGCGCCAGCAGGGCCGCTCCATAGGCGCCGCTGATGGGGAAACAGGGTGAAACTGTGAGCCGCTCCCCCAATTCCTGCTGAAAGGCGGCCACGATCCCGGGATTGTAGGCAACACCGCCCTGAAGCACCACGCGGCTTCCGACAGGCTTGGCCCCAACGACCTTGTGGAGGTAGTTGCGGACAATGGACCGGCACAGGCCAGCCGCCACCTCTGCCTGGGAGGCGCCCCGGGAGAGTGCGGACTGGATGGCTGTCTCGATAAACACCGTACACCGCTCTCCCAGCTCCACCGCGCTGGGCGCGCTGAGGGCCAGAGGGCCGAACTCCGCCAATGGGATACCCATGCGCGCGGCCTGCTCTTCTACAAAGGAGCCGGTTCCGGCGGCGCAGATCCTGTTCATCTGAAAGTCGGCCACCTGTCCGCCCCGTAGGGAGATATACTTGGAGTCCTGCCCTCCGATCTCAAAGACCGTATCCACATCCGGCGACCAGTGGACAGCCGCCCGAGCTTGGGCGGTAATCTCATCCCGCACGGCGTCTGCCCCGATGAGGCGGCCAATGCGCTCCCGGCCGGAGCCGGTGACGCCCACTGCCAGGAAGGACACCGGCCCAAAGCGTTCATGGATGACATCCAGGCCCCGGCGCACCGCCCCCTCCGGGTCCCCGGCTGTGCGGAGATACTGGTAGTCGATCAGCGTACCGTCCCGGCCGGTGAGCACCAGATCCGTGCTGGTGGACCCCACATCAATCCCCAGGACACACCCATCCGGCGGGATGGTACCGGTGGCCGCGGGGACAGACGGAGGTGTACCGGGAAGTACGCGCAGCGCCGGCTGACGGCACAGCCGATCCCCACCTTCCAGCGCCCCGCCGCATAAACTGGCCAGCAGTTCCCCCATAGAGCAGGTGGCGGTCTCCATGGCTGCCTCCGCGGCTCCCGCGGCGCCGGCGTAAGGGAATTTCTCCGGCAGGATCAGCTCTGCTTCCGTCAATCCGAAGACCTCCCGCACAGCCTGGATCACACCCTGATTATGCCCGATGCCGCCGCACAGGGCCACGGGCTTTTCCACGGGAAGCCCCCGGACGATCACCGCCTTGTAGTTGCGCACCATGGCGTAGCAAAGGCCCAGGAGGATGTCCGGTGTGGGCACCCCCTCCTGCTGCCGGTGGATGATGTCCGTTTTGGCGAAGACCGCGCAGCGGCCGGAGAGCCTTGGGATGGAGCGGGCCTGCCCCACCAGGCGGGAGTAGTCCTCCAGTTTCAGTCCCAGCCGGGACATCTGATCCTCAAAGAAGGAGCCGGTACCTCCGGCGCAGTGTTCATTTACCGCAAACCGGGGCGGGGTGTTCTGATCCAAGCCGGTGAGGAAGCGGGCGCTCTGGCTGCCGATTTCAATGGCGGAGCGGGCTTCCGGGGCCAACAGCCGGACGCCGAGGTGGATGGCTGGGATCTCCCCCAGCACGGCCAGGGCATCGCACCCCTCTTTCAGCCGGTCGCCCGCGTTTCCGGTGATGACCACCGGGCAGCCGCAGGCCCCCGGGTCCGCGGCTAAAAGCGCCCCCAGCAGACGGCGGGCGCTCTGAACCACCGCTCCATAGTGGAAAGCCGTTTTTTCCCAAAGGAACTTTCCCTCCGGGGAAAGCAGGACGAGCTTCAATGTGGCGTTTCCACAATCTAATCCGATTCCGTTCATCGTCATCCTCCCATTCCGCGCTCGTTGACATTTGCCAGGCAAAGCGCTATAATGCGGTTAGCATTTACTAACCATAGCAGTTTACAGCACAGTTGTCGATTGCCACGGCAACATGGAGGTATCTCATGAACCCAATTACTACGGTGATGCGTCAGTGCCGCCTGTTTGACGGCATCCCGGAAGAGAAATATCAAAATGTACTGGCCTGCCTTCGGGGAGAAACCAAATTGTTTCGTAAGGATGCCATCCTCCTCCAGATCGGCGAGTGCCAGAAGCGGCCCGGCGTTGTGATGGATGGGACGCTGCGGATCTCCCTGTATAGTGAGGACGGCAATCTGGTCACCATCGAGCGGCTGGGGCGGGGGCAGGTATTTGGGGAGACTCTGGTGTGCTCCATGGCGGAGGACAGTCCCATCCAGATCGACGCGCTGACCGATGTGCAGGTGCTCTATCTGGATTTTGACCCGCTGCTTCTTCAGCAGGAATGCGCCTGTCCGCACAAAGCCCAGGTCACCGCCAACCTGCTCCGTGAAATGGGGCGGAGCGCCCTTTTTCTCAATCAGAAAATGCGGATCTTGGCCCAGAACCGGCTCCGCAACCGGATCAAGCTTTATCTCCAGATGCTCCCTGTCAAGCCCGGCGGCGAACTCCATCTGGACATGGGGCGGGGTGAACTGGCCGACTATCTGTGTGTAGACCGCAGCGCCCTCTCCCGGGAGCTGAGCCTGATGCAGCGGGACGGCCTGCTCGAGACCTATAAGAGCAGCTTCAAGCTGCTGGAACCGGACGCGCTGCGGCATATGGTGCTGTAACAGCCTCTCCCTTTGGGAGAGCCTTATATAGAAGGAGAACTTCATCATGTCCAAACCGATTTTATGGATCGTCATTCCCTGCTACAACGAAGAACAGGTGCTGCCCATCACGGCCCCCATGTTCCTGAAAAAGATAAACGACCTCGCCGCAGCGGGCCTTATCAGCGAGAAGAGCCGGGTGCTCTTCGTTAACGACGGCTCCCGCGACGCCACCTGGTCCCTCATCCAGAAGTTCGCCTCTGAGGATGAGCACTTCATCGGCATCTCCCAGAGCCGGAACCGCGGCCACCAGAACGCCGTGCTGGCCGGGCTGATGGAGGCGCTCCACAGCGGCAGCTGCGACATCACCATCTCCATCGACTGCGACGGTCAGGACGACATCAACGCCATGGACGAGATGGTCAAAAAGTATCTGGACGGCGCCGAGGTCGTCTACGGCGTGCGCAGCCGCCGGGACACCGACACCTTCTTCAAGCGGTTCACCGCCGAGGGCTTCTACCATGTGATGA
>ERZ826051.3235-NODE-3235-length-11077-cov-3.019234_pt1 | contig 11077 bp, 8 predicted proteins | sample MGYA00519928_ERZ826051 | MGnify/ENA primary metagenome ERZ826051 (study PRJEB31778, sample SAMEA3449219) | human gut metagenome | biome: human gut; feature: human-associated habitat; material: faeces | place: United Kingdom | collected 2010/2012 ...
AAAGCTGCGAGAAACAAATCCATCCGTTCTGCTGTTAAGACTTCCATCAGAAAAGTTGACGCGGCAGTAGCAAACAACGATAAGGCAGCAGCAGAGGTTGCATTAAAAGAGGCTATCTCTACAATCAGCAAAGCAACTTCCAAAGGTGTTTATCACAAAAACAACTGCGCAAGAAAAGTTTCCCGTTTATCCAAAGCCGTTAACAGCATTGGCTAATAGATATCTGAATTTTTAGTTATAAGCTTATAAGTGAAAATTAAGGCAGTCGAACCGTCATCGACTGCCTTTTTTCTGTATTTTTTTGCATTCCTGTTCAGCCCACTGCCTATTTTTGCAAACATCATAGCCTGCACCAAAGCGTCATCTTCTGGCTGAACTATACTTCACGATCAGTAATTCCACACTAAGCACATCCTGCAATCTGCCTGTCTTCACAGCTTCCTCTGCATCCACAAAATCCGTCACTGCCTGACGAAGTTCACTGATTCTATAGGATTTTGCACAGACTGCAATATTTTTCACCACAAAAGACGGCACTCCCAGTCTTGATGCCATCACCGGCTGAGGGATTCCTTCTTTTGCATATTCTTTAGCCTCAATTATTGAATCTTTATAACCATCACCCTCAATCAGGTTGTCCGAATTAACAACCAGAACTAATTCTGACGGGTTGGCAAACATAGTCCCTAACAATACAGCTGCTCCTGTTCCCTTCGGTGTACCCTCGAGGATAACTCTGTACTTAAGACTCTGGAACGCTTTCATCTGTCCATTAACAATATTCTTATAGCTCTCATTGGTAACTATTATAAATTCCTCACAGAATGGCATATTCCTTACTACAGTTTCCTGTAATATGGAACGGCCTTCTTTTATTTTCATAAACTGCTTTGGAAACTGCCTTCTGGACAATGGCCATAAACTATCACCACTACCCCCGGCTAATATTACACATTTCATAGCAATCCTTCCTTAAAATATCTGTTATAGATAATATGTTTATTAGTTATCTGCTGAAGTATCTCCACCCGCTGGTGTATTGCTACTGTCATCTCCGCCTGCTGGCTTATTATCTCCGCTTTCATCTCCACCTGATGGCTTATCTGTGCTTTCGTCTCCACCTGATGGCTTATCTGTGCTTTCGTCTCCACCTGATGAGGTATTATCGCTGTCGTTTCTTCCTGCTGGTTTATTATTCTTATCCTCGGCAATTGTTCTCTCATTAGCTGCTGTTGTCTCTTCCCTGCTGCTAGTGCTTTCTGCTGCTGAAGTTCGAGATGAGTGTGCTGCAGTTGAACTATCCTTACTTGTCGCAGTCTCCTTAGGTGCTTTGGTTGTATATTCCATCGGTTTCCATTCATTGCTGTTATTCTTATTATTGGCTTTTCTTCTGTTACCACCAGCCATTGCTGCTATTGACACTATAAGGATAATCACTACAAGAATTACCACCATTGACGCATATACAACATTACGTCTTCTTGCTCTTGGTACACCCGGAAACACTCTTCCAACAAATGCTGTAAGCTTGTCCATAAGTGAAACACCCCTTACAGGGACATCATCAAAATCATTGTTCTCATATCCATTCATGTCATATTCAAATAACACACCTTCATCAGAATCCTCATCGTCCGATTCATCATTTTCTGTCCCTTCATCTGATTCATTATCAGGTAAATCTGCATTTTCAGGCTCATAAGCCTCGTACTCGTCGGCAGCTTCTGTTTCCGCTGCTTTCTGCTCTGCACCATATATCTTAATATCAGAATCATCTGTCTCTTCTTCATCAAACGAAGCATAATCTGACATATTCTCTACAACTGATGATATACCGAGTATATTATCCTTCATCATTGCAATAAGCTTAAGAATAAATGCACTGTCTATATCGAGCAAAGTTTCTATCTCATCAACTGAATGCATCTCATATCCGTAAAGTTCCATCATAATAGTCTGGACTCTTGATAATGACTTAATATTATCAGGTGCATTGTCATATGCCTTAAAATCTTTAAATATTCTGGAATTATCTTTTATTATGTCAAATAATTCTTTATCTTCCTTAATTCTGCCATACTCATACTCGTAATCATCATCTATCTTAATAGTAGAATTATCTATAAGATTAAACATAAATACTGAAACTCTTGTTGCAATCTGACGCATAATATTCTTATCAACATCGATACTATCAAGATTAGTACATATATCAATAATCGCTCTTGGAGAAAGTTTCTTGTAATCCTCTCCAAAAACCGGATATATAAGACAGTTTACATCTTTCTGTATCTCCTTGCATAAGACCTCTTTATCAGTCTTTCCAGTCCTTACATCATTAATCAGTTCCTTCATCTGTTCTTGATTCTTACTCATATTTTATCTCCTCGTGAATATACATTCCGATTGATTATACCACTCTGTTAAAGAAATGTCACGATTTTTCAGTTGTTTTATATAGTCACATCATTTAATGCTTCCATGCACTCATGTCAACATTACCTGATATACCATTCACACGTGCTTTCTCAGTAAACTGCCACATTGTAAATGGTCCTGTATATGTACATTTGCTGTTATACTGTGCAAGCCATACACTACAACCTACATTCCCTGCATATATACGGTTATTCATCCAGTCCTTGTTAGCATACAGTATTGCTGAGTAACCGCAGCTTCTTACTGTCTGTGCAAATGCATTTATAACGGCTGTTCTTTGTGATGATGATATCTTATCTCCTCGTCCGCTTCCATTACCTGCACTCTCAACATCAATTGCCAAAGGAAGTGAAATATTATATTCACTGCAGGCTGATACAATAAAGCTTGCTTCTTCAACCGCTTCGGTAGTATCCACTGCCTGGGTTACAATATAAGCTCCAACTTTAATTCCTGCCGCTGTTGCCTGGCTCATATTGCTATGAAATCTTTTATCAAGTACAAGTCTTGCCGTTTCGTATCCTCTATATCCAACTCTTATCATAGCATAGTTAATACCAGAAGCTTTTACACTGTTCCAGTCAATATCTCCATTATAAGTAGAAACATCAATAACAAGCGATGACCCCTGTGAACCGTCAGCATTGAAATAATATTGCACACCATCTATATTCTTCCAGCCTGTTACAGCGTTGGAATTTTCAAAATAATAATTTTTTCCTTTTATATTCTGCCATCCATCAGCATATATATATTCAATCTGTGCCTCAACCTCCATAACTATATACGAAACTGTTTTTATTTCAGTTGAAGTTTCTGTCTCAGATTTTGAACTTTCTTCTATATTAGAGACACTTTCTTTTTGTGAATTATCAGGTGCCTTTGCAGAAGTACTTTCTTCCTGCTTTGTAGAAGTTTCTGTATTGTCATCTTTTATAAGGAATTTGGTTACAACATTTTCAGAGCCACCTGTAACACTGACAGTTCCAGTTTCATATACATATCCTGTATATTGCTTCTGTGTTCCGTTTTCTTCAACAAGAATACTGCCCTTGCTGCATTTATCAAGCTGGGATGCGGTGAAATCCTGTATTTTTCTGCCTTTTAAGCTGTATATAACATCTGTTCCTGACTTCTTTACTGATGAAACACTTACACTTCCTGAAACTGCATTATCAACATATAACACAGGCTTTATAACTTCACCATCTGTTGCATTATTTCTGTTTTTCAAAGGATCTTCCTTCTGAGTCACAGCACTGTCAGTAACAACCTTTTCCATGATATCATCAATCACTTCAAATGTTTCTTCTGTAGATTCCTCTTCTTCCGGCTCAGTACTTTCAGGCTGTGTATGAGTCTGCATTTCAGTCTGGGTCTCTGCTGCTTCTACAATCGCCGGCTGATGTTTAGAGGCTTTATTTACGCTTATACCTACTACAATCCCTGTTATCACTCCTGCTATAATAACTGCTGCAGATACTGATGTCACAACAATATGACTCTTAACCTTGAAGAAATCGATAACCTTTTCCCTGAAATTTCTCTGAAGTTCCTCAACATCAAGAATCTCATACTGCGGTTCTTCTGGCAAGTCCTTCTTCTCACAGTCTTCTGTCTCTGTAGATGCTTCGTCATTCTCCACATTTTCTTCTGTTTTTATGTCTTCTACTTCTTTATCTGAATCACACATATCTGCTTCCTGTTATTCCTCTGCACCTCTGACAATAGCTGCTTTCTTAATAACTTCTCCTTCTCCTGGCACATTAAAAGCATACTCTGCTACATAGGTGTACTTATCAAAGTCGTACTTTTCTTCTATTGCCTGCTGCTCTGTCAGTACATCTTCTTCCTCTGTTTCTATATTAATCCTCTTTATTACAACTCCGGTTAATTCAGCTTCCTGTCCAAGATTATTCTTACAACTGACTCCTGTCCTGAAATTATAATCCTTTGACATAGTGTTATTCTTTACAACAATATCATTTCCTGTAAATTCCTCTGTTATAACCTCAATCTCAAGCTTTGCTGTGTTCTTTATCCAGCCAGACTTAGGGTCTTTAAAACGGTACTCTACTGTGTATTTCCCGGCCGTTGATATTGCTTCCTCCTCGCTGTATTCATTGCCTGATTCATCATATATTGAATACTCGATATCCATATCATATCCGATAGTATTAATTCCCTTAACTCCGTCAAGCAGGTTAAGTTCCTCTGTCAGTCTTCCGATTCCATCGCCGTATGTGCGCTTAATCTCCTTGTTAGTAACCGTAAGCACAGCGTCCTTAGTATCAACATGGTAGTTAGCATAGCCGAAAAATGCTATATCTACATCTACCTGTCCACTGATACCATCAACATAACATCTTGAACTATACTGCCACATATCATAATGATATCTGAAATTTGGAAGATCATCTCCATAAGTCCATCTTACTGAATCATAATAAAACTTACCAAAATATGCCGCCATCCAAACTTTATACTTACTTGCAATCTTTTCCCCATCAAAATTGTTATACCATCTGTTTCTGTTAGAATAAACCATAGGCTGATATCCATAGCTGGATATAACATTACAAAACGTCTCACAGGCTTCTGTTACTGAATCATAATCACCATCCAGTTCCCAGTCAAATGCAACCGGATATGTTATCTGGTAATCCCTTATAAGACTTATACAGTAACTTGCTTCATCGTATGCTTCTCTTGCATTAGAAGCACCTGAATAGAAATACACACCTACCTGTATACCGTTAGCAAGTGCTCCTTGTATATTCTGCTGAAATTTCCTGTCTTCATATAAACCATCATCTCCGCCACCGCATTTTATCATTGCAAATGTGATGCCATCAGCAGCAACTGCTGACCAGTCTATATCTCCCTGCCATCTTGAAACATCTACACCATATGTCAACTGGCTGATTTCATATACATCATTCGAGCTTGGCTGATCTGGTTCAGGCTCCTCAACCTCAGTCTCCTCTCTTGATGGTTCTGACGAATTATCTTCTACTATCTCAAGGTCCTCAACATCTTTAACCGGAATCGGTGCACTGCTGTTCTCTGCTGCCTTATCAATTATCTCATATAATTCTTTACTGCTTGTATTCTCATCTGCAACAGCCTCTTTAACAAGTTCTGCTATCTCTTCCTGTGTTGCAGTCTCTATCTCTGTCTCTGATTCTGTTTGTGTTTCGGTAAGAATCTCACTCAGCTTATCAAGATTACTGTCTGTCTCAGTCTCTACTTCTGTCTCCTGTGCCTGTACCTGCATTTTGCTGCTATGATGATGAACATACTCTACTGTTGTTACAGTTGCTGCACTTCCTGCAACCACGACTGAGCCTGCAATAATACATGCCTTTGCATGTGCCACAAATACAGACTTACATATTCCTGATAATTTTCCTGCTATGGTATTTAATAATTCTTTCATCCTACATGCATCTCCTGATTAGTCATAATAATGTTTGAAGTAAACTCTCCCGAATATTGCCCATGTATCGCAGAATGCCTGCCATATATCCTTCATCCCTATACGCTTTACACCGGAATCCCTGACATATACAACCTCCACAGGCATCTGTGCTATCGAAAAACCCCTTCTGTGAATCGCCACTAAAAGTTCTATATCATAAGCAAACCCTGATGTTCTTATAAGATGTGCAACCGGTTTGATTGCCTCAACCCTGAATACCTTAAGCCCGGTCTGCGTATCCTTAACATTAAGATGGAACAAGACTAGAAGCATTATATAATAGCCCATGCTTATCACTTTCCTCTTAAACGGATAATCAAGCTTGGAATCCTTAAGGAACTTACAGCCTATAACAACATCTTTATTATCATCAAGCATTTTCTTAAGATAACCTTCTAACTGTGATGGATTAAGTTCAAGGTCTGCATCAACAAATGCGACATACTTTCCTTCAACCTGCGACACTCCGGCAATTATTGCATTACCCTTGCCTCTGTTCTTTTCAGAACTTACCATACGCACACGGCTATCCTGCTTGATAGCTCTTTCTATCTCAGCTTTGGTATTATCCTTACTGCCATCATTAACCACAATAATCTCCAATTCAGGAACAAACTTTTCAACAATTCTCAATGTTTCCATGATACTGTGATATATAAGTTTTTCCTCATTGTAAGCCGGCATAACAATAGACAGCATACCATTTAGATTTAACATTTATACTCTCCCTCTGATGTTTACACACTTTTTAATATTACAATGCTATGCCATGTTTTTCAAGTATAGACAGGAAATTAATGCAGATAATATCTTATATAAAAACTATCTTATATATTATAATGAGGTGAATTTATGAATAACTCAGAAAATCTTCCAACAGACAACAACAATAAATCTATCGTAAAAGGGAAAACCATGTATAATTGGGAAACTCACGATAATCAGGACAAAGTGATTGTCGACAGCATTAATGCAATCGAAAGAAGACGTGAGCATATGACTGACGAACAGTTAAGAAAAGCATATGCAGAATTACAGACAGGACTTGGTCCTGATATATATAGTCAGTTATGTGACCGCAAGGCAAGTGACAATTTTCAGGGGTGACTTTATTATGGGTCACCCCACCACCTGCAATTATATATTATTTGCGGCACAGTCAAGTGCTGCTGCCACAACAGCATCCATGTCATAATATTTGTACTCACCAAGACGTCCGCCGAATATAACTTTTCTTTCAGCGTCAGCAAGCTCCTTATACTGTGCATATAAAGCGCCGTTCTTCTCATCATTTACAGGATAATATGGCTCATCACCCGGCTTCCACTCAGAGCTGTATTCACGGCTGATAACAGTCTTCGGAAGGTCGTCGCCATTCTCATCCTTACCGAACTCAAACCATTTGTGTTCAATAATTCTTGTCCATGGAGTTTCGGCATCAGTATAATTAACTGCTGCATTACCCTGAAAATTAGGAGTATCCAAAGTCTCTGTTTCAAACCTTACTGAACGGTATTCAAGATTACCAAGCTTATAATCAAAGTATGCGTCTATCGCACCTGTATATACAACCTTTTCAGCCTGACTGTCTAATTCTTCCTTAGCATCAGCAGATGCAAGATAATCAACACCAAGTCTTACCTCAATGCTTCCGGAAAGCTCGCTGTCATTAAGCATATTGGCAACCATCTTAGTATATCCACCCTCAGGAATTCCCTGATAAAGTGCGTTAAAGTAATTATTATCAAATGTAAGTCTTACAGGAAGTCTCTTGATAATGAATGATGGAAGCTCGTTGCATGGTCTGCCCCACTGCTTCTGTGTATATCCCTTAATAAGCTTCTCGTATATATCAGTTCCGACAAGACTTATAGCCTGCTCCTCAAGGTTCTTAGGCTCTGTGATTCCTGCTTCCTTTCTCTGCTGCTCGATTCTTTCTGCAGCCTCCTGTGGTGTCACAACACCCCACATCTTATTGAAGGTATACATATTGAATGGCAGTGAATACAACTCGCCCTTATAATTCGCAACAGGTGAATTAGTGAATCTGTTAAATGTAGTAAACTGTGAAAGATACTCCCACACCTTCTTATTATTGGTATGAAAAATGTGTGCACCATATACATGCACATTAATACCTTCCATCTTCTCTGTATATACATTACCGGCAATATTATTTCTCTTATCTATTACAAGAACCTTCTTTCCTGCTCTTGCTGCCTCATGTGCAAACACTGAACCAAAAAGTCCTGCTCCAACTATTAAATAATCATACATAATCCTGTTCCTTTTCTATCTTAAATAATGGGATGATGCCGACCGCACCACCCCATTAATTATACTTATTATATTACATTAATTCAACATAAGAAGTAATTAATAATAATCAATATCAGATATATAATCTTCTACCCTTGTATAACCATCTAACTGTATAATAGCGTCTGCCAGAACAGATTTACCGTTGTCAGGATTATACTTTTCATAATTCAATACAATGCAAGGATTATCTGCATTTATATTTTTATTAAAATTCTTCTTGTCAAGGGACTCTATAAGTCCATTTAATACTTTTTGTGCTCTTTCTTCATCTTTTCTTACATATGAATCCAGATTAATATATGTTCTGGTATCATTATATACAAGAACTGCTGAAAGAGTTTCATATTCACTAGTATATTTATCCCATGTTCTGGAACTGTCATTTAAATACTGCTTTAAAATATCGCTCATTGTTCCAAGCTCTTTTTCATTATTCCTAATGGCATATTCATTCCGTATACCAATATACTTATTATAAGATTGTGGCATATTCTTACTGATTGGAAGAACCATATCATAAGTAACGCCTTTTTTCGAAAAACGTACTGACATCAAGAATGTATCAACATCTGAAGTAACTGTCTGATACCATTTCTCAAAACCAATCTGTTTAATTTCACTTGTAATTGTTTCATATATAGCTTTACAGTCAGAATCCTCCATATTACCTGTTATATAATTAATGGAAATCTTGTCACTATCCGGAAGATCCATATATGCCTTAACAAATTTCTCATCCTTCTTTAACAGACTTGATAGTTTATTGGCATCACTGTCTGTAAGCTGAATCCTTCTGTAATGTGTAACACCGTTCTGTCTAAAACCAACCTTATAATTAGTCACTGAGCCTCTGCCATTATAAATATAATTATGAACACCATTTGATATACATTTATCTTTATATGCATCAAATTTCTCTGATACATATTTCAGAATCTCTTCATCTGTAAACTGAACCTTCGATGATATAGAACTGAAATATCCGTTATCTGAAGCATAGTACATATCCATTGGCTGAATTGATACATATGCAAGTTTTGAAGCATCCGGTTCGTACGATGCCTCATATTTGCCAAATGAATTAGCTCCTGTTCCAATTACCACTGCAAGAACATATCCAAGAAGAATTGATGGAATACACTGCTTTATAACATTCATCTTCTTACTTACTATACATTCATAAACAAACACAACCAATGCACTTACAATAAACATCACAACAACTGCTATTGTCTCATCACTATCTATACTTGTATATGCTATCATTACACCTATAAACGCAATTGAAAAGCCGATAAGTGTTCTGATAATCATTGGCAGAACCTTTCCATTAGCTGCTTTTCCCGCTGTTTCACTTTTTCTCTTTACAAAGAGAAGTGCGCCAAGTGCTATATATATAAGTGCAAGCACAAGTGTATATAAGTTACTTGTAAGGCTGAGAACCATATCTGCAATTCCTGATGAACCATTGTACATATCAAATACAGAAAATACCCAGCCAACAATCATATTGCTGGAAGAATCCAGTAACCCCACACCACTGTTGCTTATCATGTAAGCTTCTCCATGAAACACAGTCAGTTCTGTAACCATTAACATAATAAATCTTGGAAGAAACATTATAAGTCCTGTAACACATATATTGCTTAATATGTTTCCTGTAATGGATATTGATACATTTATAATTGCCATGCATAAAAGGCTGCATATAAATATCGAAAGATACATCCGGAACATTGTTGCATAATCCACATTAAAATACTGCCTGTTAGCCATGAATAAAACTGCCTGTGATACATATGACACAACAAGTATTCCGGCAATCCATGTAAGTATTGCTGCCGTCTTGCTAAGATATATGCACAATCTTGTATATGGAATTGAATGATAAAAATCACTGCCGCTTCTCTTATTAAGAAAACTCCATACTATCAATGATATAACAGGTACAACAATTATGAATACTAATACCAGAAAATAATTCCCTGAAATTCCACCTACATTATTAACCTGTTTATATTCTTTAATATAGCTTAATGATGAAATAATCGGTACAACTGATATAAGTGTAATTACCGCCATCATTATAAAGCCCGCAAGTCTTGTCTGCTTCAATGTCTGTAAAAACATATGAAAGCTGAATACTTTCTTATTATTCATGCGTCTTATCCCCCTTCACATCAAATGTATAACCGAGTGCTTCCATCTCATAAGTAAATACTTCTTCAAGCGTAAGCGGGAGGACATCAAATACTACCGGATTCATGGCATTTATAATGTCCATGGTCTGTTCCCTGTCGCCACTTACTATCATGTTGGCAACTGAACCCTCCTGACGGTATCTTGTAATTCTAATGCCCTCAAACTTACTCTCATCAAAATCATCCTTAAAAGCTACCTGTACCTTGAACTGACTCGTCTTTAGTTCAAATACATCGCTGTCAAGCACCAGCCCGCCTTTATGAAGAAGTGACAAATGATCGCATAAGTCTTCCAATTCTCTTAATGAATGTGATGTAACTATAACAGTAGCGTTATTATCTGCAACATCACCACATATTAACTTCTTGACAAGATTACGCATAACAGGATCAAGTCCGTCAAATGTTTCATCAAAGAACATATACTTGGCTCTGGTTGAAAGTGCAAGTATTATAGCTGCCTGTCTCTTCATTCCTTTTGAAAAGTTTGATATACTCTTAGACGGATCAAGTCCAAATGTTTTCGTAAGCTCTGTGAATCTGTCCATATCAAAATTATCATATATTGAACTATAGAACTTAGCCATGCTCTTCATGTTCGCACCTGCAAGAAAGAATAATTCATCTGCAACGA
>ERZ826051.3239-NODE-3239-length-11065-cov-2.318074_pt1 | contig 11065 bp, 5 predicted proteins | sample MGYA00519928_ERZ826051 | MGnify/ENA primary metagenome ERZ826051 (study PRJEB31778, sample SAMEA3449219) | human gut metagenome | biome: human gut; feature: human-associated habitat; material: faeces | place: United Kingdom | collected 2010/2012 ...
CGGTAATATCGTACTTGTGGTCACAAGGCGCATCTTCTTTTCCAAGAACGGTAATGTGATGATAAGCACCATACATAGCCGGACGCATCAGGTTTACTGCGCAGGCATCTACACCGATGTACTCTTTATGAGTATGTTTTTCATGGATTGCTTTGGTAACCAGGCATCCATAAGGCCCTAACATAAAACGGCCAAGCTCTGTGCAAAGAGCCACGTCATCCATTCCTGCAGGAACCAGAACTTCCTCATAAACTTTGCGCACGCCTTCGCCAATAGCCATAATGTCATTTGGTTCCTGATCTGGACGATAAGGGATACCAATACCACCGGACAGGTTGATGAAACTGATATGTGCACCTGTCTCTTCTTTTAACTTAACAGCCAGCTCAAAGAGGATCTTTGCAAGCATCGGATAATATTCATTGGTAACTGTATTGCTTGCCAGGAAAGCATGGATACCGAAATTCTTTGCCCCCTTGGACTTTAAAATCTTAAATGCCTCAAAGATCTGCTCCGTAGTCATACCATACTTTGCATCTCCCGGGTTGTCCATAATGTCATTGCTGATCTTAAACACACCGCCTGGATTGAAACGGCAGCTGATGGTCTCCGGAATGAAGCCTAATGTATCTTCCAGGCACTGGATATGGGTAATATCATCCAGGTTGATGATGGCACCCATTTCATTTGCGTAAGCAAATTCCTCAGGCGGAGTATCATTGGAAGAAAACATTACATTGGAACCGGAAAAACCGCAGGCCTTTGACATCATTAACTCTGTTAAAGAAGAGCAGTCTGTACCACAGCCATATTCCTGTAAGATCTTTAAGATAAATGGATTTGGGGTTGCTTTTACTGCAAAATATTCTTTATATCCTTTATTCCAGGAAAATGCCTGTTTCAGATGTTTTACATTTTCGCGGATACCTTTTTCATCATACAGATAAAATGGGGTTGGATAGGTCTTGGCGATCTCTTCTGCCTGCGCCAGTGTAACAAATGGTTTCTTTTCCATAATCTTATCTCCTTTCCCTGTGGGGGATCTTTGCTTTACGCAATGGTATTTTTATGCATTATCTATGCATATATATCAGTTCCTTTTAATTTTACAGGATAACCTCCGTAAAAGAAAAGAAGCCTGTAAGGGAGTACCATTTCCTTTGCGGATAATTGTACTCCCAGACAGACTTCTTTGTCTAGTATTATTTTTAATGAATGTTTTGAAGATTGCGAAGCAATCTGGTAGCATTCAGCTAGTCCACACTTACCACACGCATGATATTGGTAGCTGTTGCTGCCTCATGGCGTCTTGCATAGGTAACGATACCTGCGGTAATAACGGCCAGATCACCAGAATTGATCACATTGCCGCTCTTTAACTCTTCTAAAGAGTTTTCGATCAGCTCATCCGTACTCTCTGCACGACGGGACCATACAGGTGTTACACCCCACTGAAGCATCATCTGACGGACAGTAGTAGTGCTTGGGGACATACCGATGATACGTGCTGCCGGTCTCCACTTGGAAAGCATCATGGATGTAAATCCTGTAATACTTGGAGCAATGATGTAATCAGCACCGATGTCATGTGCGGTAGAAACAGAAGCGGAGCAAACTGCATTGGAGATATTCTTCATATTCTCCTCAGTTACTTTACGACGGCGGTATGCGCTGTAGTCTAAGTAAGCTTCCGTCTCTTCAACGATAGATACCATCATCTTTAATGCGTCAATCGGATATTTACCCATAGCAGTCTCACCGGAAAGCATTACTGCGTCAGTACCGTCATAAACAGCGTTGGCAACGTCAGTAACCTCAGCTCTGGTAGGTCTTGGGTTGCGGATCATGGAGTCTAACATTTGGGTTGCAGTGATAACAGTCTTACAAGCCTCATTACACTTACGGATGATCTCTTTCTGGATATGAGGAACTTCCTGAGCCGGAATCTCAACACCCATGTCACCTCTTGCTACCATGATACCGTCTGCTACTGCAATGATCTCATCCAGGTTTTCAATACCTTCTGCATTCTCGATCTTAGCGATTACCTTGATTGCAGAACCTTCTGCATCCAGCATTTCCTTGATCTCACGGATACAGTCAGCTGTACGTACAAAAGAAGCTGCGATAAAATCAAAGCCCTGTTTGATACCAAAACGGATATCTTCTTTATCTTTTTCAGTCAGTGCCGGAAGTTTGATCTTTACGTTAGGAACATTTACACCCTTCTTCTCGCCTAACTCACCGCCGTTGATAACGGTACAAACGATCTCAGTGCCGTCTACCTTTACTACTTCCAGCTCGATCAGGCCGTCATCGATGAGGATCTTATTTCCAGCTGCAACATCTTCATTCAGGCCAGAGTAGTTGATATGGGTAATAGTCTCATCACCAACGATCTCTCTGGTAGTTAAAGTAAAGGTCTGTCCTTCCTTTAAGGAAACTTTCTTTCCGTCTTTTAATACGCCGGTACGGATCTCCGGTCCCTTTGTATCAAGAAGAGCTGCTACCGGACGGTCCAGTTCTTTTCTAACCTCTTTTAAAATCTCCAGGCGGCTCTGATGCTCTGCATAATCACCGTGGGAGAAGTTAAAACGAGCTACGTCCATTCCATTTTTAGCCAGTTCCAGCATAATGTTCTTGTCATTTGTGTTGGGGCCCATAGTGCAGACGATCTTAGTTTTCTTCATGTTTTCAAATTCCTCCATAAATAAAATGAATTGGGGTTAGTAGTATATTCGCTCTTTTACTGCCTTTTTATGCCCTTGGCACAGGAATAAATGTGTCAGGCCAAGTGGGGATATGCAGTGCAAAAGCGCAGAGCATGCCGGTCGCATTAATCATTACTGTTACTGTTATCAGCATCCTCTTTTTTGACATGCTTATGTGTGTACAAATGATCCATGCAATATTCATAATTGCCTTCACATTTGGAACAATAACGGAATTCCATACCAGGACTGTCTTTATCTGTGCGTCCGCAGACTGCACACTTGTGTCCTCTCTTTACCACTTTCATTTTCTGGGTGGTCTTCTGGAATTCCTGGGAGCGTTTCTTCTGCTTAAAACCGGAAGGACCTGCAAAGGTCATCCAGCCAAAGAATACGCCAATAAGGATCAGACTTAAAACGATCTCGATCTTCTCGATCAGTCCGCCTGTAATAAAGGAATAAATATAAATTCCTGCCTCTGCCACTGCGATCCAGCTTGCCTTTAATGGCAGTACCATCATAAACAGTACCTGCATATCCGGAAACATCAGGGCAAATACAAAGAAGAAGGAATAAACCAAATAAGTTGGGAACAGTGGCAGTGAAAGCCCTGTTACCAGGTAAATGCCAATGGCAACAACCGAATGAAGGAGCACACCTCCGATAATGTAGCAGTTAAAGCGAAATCTTCCCCATACCTGCTCCACAATGGTACCAAAAGCACGGATACAGTAAATGCCAAGGGCGTTCATCAGCACAAACATAATGGCATCAGAACCTGTAATGGCCGGTGGATACACTAAAAATGTAACAATACGCCAGATCTGACCGTGAAGGATAGCCGCCGGGTTTAAGATCAGATAATTCATCACAAACTGCGGTGCTACCAGGAAAAGGACCACTCCAAGGATCTCCAGGGCGCATACAATATCAATGATACTTCTGAACCCCAGGAAATTTCCGTTCCGGCGTTTCCAGTTATTGGAAAATTTTCCCATTCAAAAACTCCTTTTTTAAACTGATTTAACTGATTTTAAAACAGATCTTTCTTATTAAATATATAAGCAACGATCAGTGTCAATACCAGTGTAAAGAAAAGCACGATGCCAAATCCATAAGGATGCTCTGCAAAAGGCATTCCGCTGGCTCTTACGTTCATACCGTAAAAACTTGCCACCATAGTTGGAATGGACATAACAATGGTAACGGTTGCCAGGAATTTCATAACAATGTTTAAGTTGTTTGAAATAACAGATGCAAAGGTATCCATGGTACCACTTAAAATGCCATTGTAAATGCTGGTCATCTCCATAGCCTGCTTATTCTCTACGATTACATCTTCCAGAAGATCAGTATCTTCCGGGTACTTCTTGATCTTGTCAATCCTTAATAACTTCTCCAGCACCACTTCGTTGGAACGAAGGGAGGTGGTAAAGTACACCAGTGATTTCTGAAGTTCTAACAGTTCGATCAGTTCCTCATTTTTCTGGGACTGGTGAAGTTTGTTTTCAATGACTTCACTCTTTTTATCGATAATGCGCAGGTACTGCAGATACTGGGTTGCATTTTTATAAAGGATCTGTAAGATAAACCTTGTTTTCATAAATGTGTGGAAATCTCTGACTCTTCCGTCCATAAAGGCAGTAAGGATCGGGGTCTCCTCCAGGCAGACGGTTATCAGCACATCCTTGGTGGTAATGATCGCCATAGGAATGGTCACAAACCAGTCTTTCCCGTTTCTTTCTTCTATAGAAGGAATATCCACCAATATCAGCGTATATTCATCTTCTGCTTCAATACGTGAGCGCTCTTCCTCATCCAGAGGTGCTTTCAGGTGGTCCGGATCGATCTGGCAGGCATCAGCAATCTCTAAGATCTCTGATGCAGTTGGATTGGTCAGGGCGATCCAGCAGCCTGGCTGCATCTCCTCTTTTTCGTGCATTGCACCGTCTTCTGTCTTGAAAATCCGTATCATGCGAAATCTCCCCCATTTTGAATTTTCACCCTACTCATTATAGTGACTGGCCCGGTTTTTGTCAAATCGTTTCATATTTTTTCAATTCTTCACAAATTCTTAACCCCCTTTAACAATTGCCAAGTAAAAGGTATTGTGTTAGACTGTAATGTGCTTTTTTGGGCTTTTCGCCCGGAATTGCAGTAAGAGACATGATGTTCTAACAAACAATTACGTTTCATAAGCTATAGGATGTACTCTCAGAGTCTTGAAAGTACATCAAATCACGAAGGAGGTAAGGGGCTATCCCCATATACTATGGATCAGACTACAACTTATTACACCCTGGGGATCGATATCGGTTCAACAACTGTCAAAGTTGCATTACTGGATCAGGATCTTCATATTATATTCTCCGATTATGAGCGTCATTATGCCAATATTCAGGAAACTCTGGCAGGCCTTTTAAAGAAAGCCTTAAACCAGACCGGCCCCATTGATATTATCCCGGTGATCACCGGCTCTGGCGGCCTTACACTTTCATCTCATTTACACGTTCCTTTTGTCCAGGAAGTTGTAGCAGTTGCATCTGCTCTCCAGGACTATGCGCCACAGACCGACGTAGCCATTGAGTTAGGCGGCGAAGATGCCAAGATCATTTACTTTACAGGGGGCATCGACCAGCGTATGAACGGTATCTGCGCAGGAGGAACCGGGTCTTTCATTGACCAGATGGCATCCCTTTTGCAGACCGATGCTGCTGGACTGAATACATATGCAAAAGATTACAAGGCTATCTACCCAATTGCAGCCCGCTGCGGTGTTTTCGCGAAATCGGATATCCAGCCGCTGATCAACGACGGCGCTACCAGAGAGGATCTGGCTGCCTCTATTTTCCAGGCAGTAGTAAACCAGACCATCAGCGGTCTTGCCTGTGGTAAGCCCATCCGTGGAAATGTTGCCTTTTTAGGAGGACCTTTGCATTTCCTTCCTGAACTGAGAAAAGCCTTTGTTCGCACGCTGCATCTGACTCCGGAGCAGACCATTGCACCGGATCACTCCCACCTGTTTGCAGCTGTAGGCGCTGCCATGAACCCAAAGGAAGGCCAGGAGCCGGTAGCTATTACCGACATGATCGACCGGCTTTCCAATGGCATTAAAATGGATTTTGAAGTAAAGCGTATGGATCCTCTGTTTAAGGATCAGGCAGAATATGACGCCTTTATCGAAGACCACGGCCACAACCACGTGCGTTCCGGCAATCTTTCTACTTACGAAGGCAACTGCTATCTGGGTATTGACGCCGGTTCCACTACCACCAAAGTGGCTCTTGTTGGAGAAGACGGCACATTATTATATCGTTTTTATGATAATAATAATGGAAGTCCTCTGGCTACTGCCATCCGCGCAGTGACAGAGATCAAAGAACAGCTTCCAGAAACTGCCCATATTGCTTTCTCCTGCTCTACCGGATACGGCGAAGCCCTTTTAAAGGCTGCTCTTATGTTAGATGAGGGAGAAGTAGAGACTATTTCCCACTACTACGCTGCTGCTTTCTTTGAGCCGGATGTAGACTGCATCCTGGACATCGGCGGTCAGGATATGAAATGCATTAAGATCAAAGACGGAACCGTAGACAGCGTACAGTTAAACGAGGCATGTTCTTCCGGCTGCGGCTCTTTCATTGAAACTTTCGCAAAAAGCTTAAATTACAGTGTAAAAGATTTCGCAAAAGAAGCATTATTTGCCAAAAATCCTACAGACCTTGGTACCCGCTGTACTGTATTTATGAACTCCAATGTAAAGCAGGCCCAGAAGGAAGGCGCTACAGTCGCTGATATCTCTGCAGGTCTGGCTTATTCTGTTATTAAAAACGCTTTATTTAAGGTAATTAAGATCACAAACGCTTCTGACCTTGGAAAACATGTAGTTGTCCAGGGCGGTACCTTCTATAATGATGCTGTCCTTCGCAGCTTTGAGAAGATTTCAGGCTGTCGTGCTGTCCGTCCGGACATTGCCGGTATTATGGGCGCTTTCGGTGCAGCACTGATCGCAAAAGAGCGTTTCCATATGGATGGTGAAAAAGAGACCACCATGCTGCCTCTTGATAAGATCATCGCACTGCAGTACACCACTTCTATGACCCGGTGCAAAGGCTGCAACAACCACTGTGTTTTAACCATCAACCAGTTTGGAAGCGGACGCCATTATATTTCCGGAAACCGCTGTGAGCGTGGTCTTGGACTTGCAAAAGCGAAAAAAGAGATACCAAACCTGTTTGATTACAAATATCACCGGATGTTTGACTATGAACCGCTACCTTTAGACCAGGCAGACCGCGGCGTAGTGGGTATCCCAAGAGTTTTAAATATGTATGAAAACTTCCCATTCTGGGCTGTTTTCTTTAAAAAGCTGCGCTACCATGTAACACTTTCCCCACAGTCCACCAGACAGATCTACGAACTGGGCATTGAGTCCATTCCAAGTGAGTCTGAGTGTTATCCGGCAAAGCTGGTACATGGCCATATTTCATGGCTCATCCATCAGGGTGTGAAGTTTATCTTCTATCCATGTATCCCTTATGAGCGCAATGAAAGCCCTGAGGCAGGAAACCATTATAACTGTCCAATGGTCACTTCCTATGCGGAAAATATTAAAAATAACGTAGAAGAATTAGAGACAGAGCATGTAGATTTCATGAACCCATTCATGGCATTTACAAACGAAAAGATCTTAACAGACGGCCTGGTACGGGAATTTGTAAAAAAATTCCAGATACCTGAAGCAGAGATCCGTATGGCAGCCCACGCTGGCTGGGAAGAACTGCTGGCATCCCGTTCTGATATGGAGAAAAAAGGCGAGGAAACACTTGCCTGGATGAAAGAACATGGTAAACGGGGCATTGTGCTGGCCGGAAGACCTTACCATGTAGACCCGGAGATCAACCACGGTATCCCGGAACTGATCGCTTCCTACGGCTTTGCCGTACTTACAGAGGACTCTGTTTCCCATATGGGCAAAGTGGAACGACCTTTAGTTGTCACCGACCAGTGGATGTATCATTCCCGTCTTTATGAGGCCGCAAGCTTTGTAAAAACAAGAGATGACCTGGATCTGATCCAGTTAAACTCCTTTGGCTGCGGTCTGGACGCTGTTACCACAGACCAGGTTGCTGAGATCTTAACAAAGTCCGGAAAGATCTATACTGTATTAAAGATCGACGAGGTAAATAACCTGGGAGCAGCCCGTATCCGTATCCGTTCCCTGATCGCGGCTCTTCGTGTCCGTGACCAGAAGCATTATGAGCGGAAAGTGGTTTCCAGCGCTTACAACCGTGTGCTGTTTACCAAGGAAATGAAGAAGGATTACACTCTGTTATGCCCGCAGATGTCACCGATCCACTTTGACCTGATCGAGCCGGCAATCCGCGCTTTCGGCTATAACATGGAGATCCTGCAGAACCACAACCGCAATGCCGTAGATGTAGGTCTTCAGTACGTAAATAATGATGCCTGCTATCCATCCCTGATCGTTATCGGTCAGATCATGGACGCACTGTTATCCGGCAAATACGACTTAAACCGCACGGCTGTCTTTATGAGCCAGACCGGTGGCGGCTGCCGTGCCTCCAACTATATCGGATTTATCCGCCGGGCACTGGAGAAAGCCGGTATGCCTCAGGTTCCGGTTATTTCTGTCAATGCAAATGGCATGGAAACTAACCCAGGTTTCTCCATTACACTGCCAATGATGACCAAGGCCATGCAGGCAGTTGTATACGGTGACATTTTCATGCGTGTCCTTTATGCAACCAGACCATATGAGGCAGTTCCCGGAAGTGCCAATGCACTTCATGAGAAATGGAAAAAGATCTGTATTAAGGCTCTTTCTAAGAGACAGCCTGCTATGATGGAATTTGCTAAGAATGTCCGCGGCATTATCCGTGATTTTGATAATCTGGAGCGTCTTGATATTAAGAAGCCGAAGGTTGGTATCGTAGGTGAGATCCTTGTTAAATTCTCTCCTCTGGCTAACAACCATGTAGTAGAGCTTCTGGAGTCAGAAGGTGCAGAAGCTGTAATGCCTGACCTGTTGGATTTCCTTCTTTACTGCTTCTACAACAGCAATTTCAAGGCAGAACACCTGGGAATGAAGAAATCCACTGCAAGGCTTTGTAATGCAGGTATCGCCCTGTTAGAGTTCTTCAGAAAGACTGCAAGAAAAGAGCTGGCCGCCAGCAAACATTTTACACCGCCTTCTGAGATCCGTGATCTGGCAGAAATGGCAAAAGGCTTTGTATCCTTAGGCAACCAGACGGGTGAAGGCTGGTTTTTGACCGGCGAGATGTTAGAGCTGATCCACAGTGGTGTTAAAAACATTATCTGCACCCAGCCATTTGGCTGCCTGCCAAACCACATTGTAGGAAAAGGTGTGATCAAGGAACTGCGAAAGAACTATCCTGAGTCCAACATCATTGCCGTAGATTACGACCCAGGCGCCAGTGAAGTAAACCAGTTGAACCGTATTAAACTGATGCTGGCTACGGCGCAGAAAAATCTGAAGGCTGAGAATGCTTAATAAACGCATTTGAAATATTTCAACAAAAAACACCGGGAAATGTATGTTGTAAAACCAACATTTTCCGGCGTTTTTCATCTTAAATCGTTATTTCTATGTATTTCTTTACTCGTACAGCGGATACTTATCGCAAAGCTTAGTAACCTCTGCCTTAATATACTCTTTCTTATTCTCAAAGTCAGTAGCTGCCAGCCAGATGCACTCTGCAATCTTTGGCATATCCTCTTCCTTTAAGCCTCTGGTGGTAACAGCAGGTGTACCAATGCGGACACCGGAAGTTACAAATGGGCTTCTTGGATCGTTTGGTACTGTGTTCTTGTTTAAGGTAATAAATACCTCGTCACAGCGGTTCTGCAGCTCTTTACCGGAAATATCCATACCACGCAGGTCTAACAGCATCAGATGGTTGTCAGTGCCGCCTGTAAGGATCTTAAAGCCCTGCTTCTGCAGTGCGTCTGCCAGTGCTTTTGCATTTAATACTACCTGATGTGCATATTCCTTAAATTCAGGTTTTAATGCTTCACCCAGGCATACTGCCTTTGCTGCGATCACATGCTCTAATGGGCCGCCCTGGGTTCCTGGGAAAATAGCCTTATTAAAGTTGAACTTTTCTGCAGCTTCCTTATTCGCTAAGATCAGACCGCCTCTAGGTCCTCTTAAAGTCTTATGGGTGGTAGTTGTAACAACATCTGCGTATGGGATTGGGCTTGGATGCTCTCCAGCTGCTACAAGACCTGCAATGTGGGCCATATCTACCATCAGATAAGCACCTACCTCGTCAGCAATCTCACGGAAACGCTTAAAATCAATGGTTCTTGCATAAGCGCTGGCACCTGCCACGATCAGCTTCGGCTTTGCTTCTTTTGCTTTTCTTTCCAGCTCATCATAATCAATAAAGCCTTCGTCATCTACTCCATAAGGAACAATGTTAAAATACAGTCCTGAGAAGTTTACAGGACTCCCGTGTGTCAGATGACCGCCATGATCCAGGTTCATACCCATAACCGTATCTCCTGGTTTTAACATAGCGATAAATACTGCCATATTTGCCTGTGCTCCGGAGTGTGGCTGTACGTTTGCGTAATCGCAGCCAAACAGCTTCTTGGCACGTTCAATGGCGATGGTTTCCAGTACGTCTACATACTGGCAGCCGCCGTAATAACGCTTACCCGGGTAACCTTCTGCGTACTTATTGGTCAGTACAGTTCCCATAGCCATCATTACAGGTTCTGAAACAATGTTCTCAGAGGCGATCAGCTCCAGATTTCTTCTCTGGCGGCCGCACTCTGCCTGAATTGCTTCTCCTACTTCCTTATCATAGGAAGTGATAAAGTCCATAACTGTATTTACCATTGTTCTACCTTCCTTTCAGTATTTGCCCATACCCATCGTATTTTGTCAGTTTATTTATCCAGATATGGTGTTTTCTGCGATTATACCCCATAGTCATGTAAATTTCAAGTATTCATTTGCATACATTTTACGATTTTGGCAAAAAATATACAGACTCATATTTCTTCCTGCAAAAACACCCCTGGCACACACGTACCAGAGGTATCTCCTCAGTGGAACTTCCAGTCCTTCACTACCAGCTGCAGACTGCGGTTTCCATTATATTCATTTATTGTAGGGTAATAGATAATATCCATGCTCTGGCTGTTTCCCATTTCTTCCATAAATAAGTCACCTTCTGTAAATACCACGCCGTCCATGGAAAAGCCCCGTTCATTCATCAGGGATAATTTCACTACATTCCGGTTACGGCCAAACACTCTGGCACTTCGTATTTTCAGGGATTTCAAGGCAAACTGAGGCTTTTCAT
>ERZ826051.3241-NODE-3241-length-11064-cov-2.371878_pt1 | contig 11064 bp, 10 predicted proteins | sample MGYA00519928_ERZ826051 | MGnify/ENA primary metagenome ERZ826051 (study PRJEB31778, sample SAMEA3449219) | human gut metagenome | biome: human gut; feature: human-associated habitat; material: faeces | place: United Kingdom | collected 2010/2012 ...
TATGAAAAAGGCGACTAAGTATTTCCGGGAAGTATTTGAAAAATATGACGATTTAAATGCCAGCGTGCAGGAGAATATCAGCGCAGTCCGCGTTGTGAAGGCTTATGTACGTGAAGAATATGAGACCACTAAGTTTCAGAAAGCCTGCAATAAAGTTTACGAAATGTTTGTAAGAGCTGAGAAACTGGTAGTTATGAATATGCCGGTTATGCAGTTTACAGTATATGCATGTATTCTTGGAATCAGCTGGCTGGGTGCGAAGATGATCGTAACCGATCAGCTGACTACCGGAGAACTGATGAGTCTTCTTACATATTGTATGAATATTCTGATGAGCCTGATGATGGTGTCCATGGTATTTGTTATGGTATCCATGAGTGTGGCGAGTGCAGAACGAATCACAGAGGTTCTGGAAGAAAAACCGGAACTGACCAATCCGGAAAGACCGGTGACAGAAGTAAAAGATGGAAGTATCATCTTTGATCATGTAAACTTCAGCTACAAAAAAGGAAGTGGCGAATATGTCTTAAAAGATATCAATCTGAATATTCATGCAGGAGAGACGATTGGTATCATCGGTGGAACCGGAAGTGCAAAGTCCAGTCTGGTTAATCTAATAAGTCGTCTGTACGATGTGACCACCGGAAATATCAAAGTCGGCGGTATGGATGTGCGGTCTTATGATATGGAGACTCTGCGAAATCAGGTAGCCGTGGTACTGCAGAAAAATGTGCTGTTTTCCGGAACGATTCTGGAAAATCTGCGCTGGGGTAACAAAGAAGCCAGCAAAGAAGAATGCATCCGCGCCTGCCAGCTGGCCTGTGCCGATGAATTTATCGAGAAGATGCCTGAAGGGTATGAAACCTATATCGAACAGGGTGGTTCCAATGTATCCGGTGGACAAAAGCAGCGTCTGTGTATCGCCAGAGCATTGTTAAAGAAACCGAAAGTACTGATTCTGGATGATTCTACCAGTGCCGTTGATACCGCTACCGATGCACGGATCAGGGAAGCTTTTGCAAAAGAGATTCCCGGTACGACGAAACTGATCATCGCACAAAGAATCTCCAGTGTACAGGGGGCAGACCGGATCATCGTCATGAATGACGGTCAGGTAGATGGCTTTGGTACTCATGGAGAACTGCTTGCAAATAATCAAATTTACAGAGAAGTATATGAATCTCAGACCCAGGGCGGCGGAGATTTTGACGAGAAAGGAGGTGTCTGATCATGCCAGGACCAGGACCAAGAGGACCGAGAGGTCCGAAACCCCGGGTTGAAAATCCGGGAAAACTGATGGGACGTCTTTTAAAATATGTCGGAAAAAATTATGGAATTCATCTGGTAATTGTGGCAGTGTGTATTTTCGTCAGTGTCATTGCCAATGTCCAGGGAACCATGTTTATGAAAAATCTGATCGATCTGTATATCATGCCACTGATCGGGCATAGCAGTCCGGATTTCGGTCCGCTGCTTGGAGCGATCCTGAAGGTTGCGGTATTCTATCTGATCGGTGTTTGGGCTACCTTTTCCTATAACCGGATCATGGTATATGTGACACAGGGAACACTGAAGAATCTGAGAAATGATATGTTCCATCACATGGAGAGTCTTCCGATCAAATATTTTGATACCCATGCACATGGTGATATCATGTCAATTTACACGAACGATATCGATACCCTGCGGCAGATGGTCAGCCAGAGTATTCCGCAGATCATCAACAGCGGATTTACGATCATCAGTGTATTTGTCAGTATGTTGATCTTAAATATTCCACTTACGGTTGTGACGATGATCATGGTTGCAATTATGATATTTGGTACCAAGAAAGCCGCCGGACAGAGCGGGAAATATTTCTTGGAACAGCAGAAAAATCTTGGAAAAGTCAATGGTTATATTGAAGAAATGATGAATGGACAGAAGGTTGTCAAGGTCTTCTGCCATGAGGAAGAAAGTAAGGCAGAATTTAAAGAGCTGAATGAGGCACTTTTTGTAAGCGCAGACCGTGCGAATACCTATGCAAACTACCTCGGACCTTTGAATGCGCAGATCGGAAATATCAGTTATGTAGTCTGTGCGATTGTCGGAGGTGCCCTTGCGCTGAATGGTGTGGGAGGATTTACACTGGGTGCACTGGCAAGCTTTCTGACATTCAATAAAAGCTTTAGTATGCCGATCAACCAGGTCAGCCAGCAGATGAATGCTATTGTAATGGCACTTGCAGGAGCAGAGCGTATCTTTACCCTTCTGGATGAGAAAGTGGAAGTAGATGACGGGTATGTGACTCTGGTCAATGTGAAAAAAGAAAATGGAAAACTTATAGAATGTAAGGAACATACCCGATGCTGGGCATGGAAGCATACACATCAGGCAGATGGTTCGGTAGATTATATTGAGCTTAAGGGAAATGTAGTATTTGATGGTGTGGATTTCGGGTACAATAATGATAAGATCGTGCTTCATGATGTGAAATTGTATGCAGAGCCAGGACAGAAAATTGCCTTTGTAGGTTCGACAGGAGCAGGAAAAACAACCATTACAAATCTGATCAACCGGTTTTATGATATTCAGGATGGAAAAATCCGCTACGATGGAATTAATATAAACAAGATTCGGAAAGCGGATCTGCGACGTTCCCTTGGAATTGTACTGCAGGATACACATCTGTTCACAGGAACGGTAAAAGACAATATCCGTTTTGGAAAACTGGATGCAACAGATGAAGAAATCTTTGCAGCAGCAGAATTGGCAAATGCAGATGGATTTATCCGCAGACTTCCGGAAGGATATGATACGGTCATCACCGGGGATGGGGCAAACTTAAGCCAGGGACAGAGACAGCTTCTTGCAATTGCCAGAGCAGCAGTTGCAGATCCGCCGGTACTGATCCTGGATGAGGCTACAAGCTCTATTGATACGCGTACTGAACGTATTATTCAGGAAAGCATGGACAGACTGATGCATGGACGTACTACGTTTGTGATCGCACACCGTCTGTCTACGGTTCGGAATTCCGACTGTATCATGGTTCTGGAACAGGGACGCATTATTGAAAGAGGTACCCATGACCAACTGATTTCAGAAAAGGGAAAATATTATCAGTTGTACACCGGGAATGCAATTGCTGAATAAGATTCAAAAGACAGGATGTTACTGTTCACAGTACCTGTGACCAGCAACGCATCTCGCCATTTTAAATCGCCTTTGGCGATGGGCGAGATGCCATTCAAGATAAAACGTGCATCCTCCGTGCCAATCAGCGTAGTGATTGACACGGGAGTGAACAGTAAAAAAACCGCAGCCATTAAATGACTGCGGTTTACTGTGAACGATTCAGTTATAACGGTGTATGCAACCAATTTGCGTTACTGTTTAACGGCGGTTCGGTGTTACAACAACACGTCTGTATGGTTCTTCGCCCTCGCTGTGGGTAGAAACTCTGTCATCAGCCTGCAGAGCGGAATGGATGATTCTTCTTTCATAAGGATTCATCGGCTCCAGTGAGATCGGCTTTCTGCTTCGTTTTACTTTGTAAGCGATATTCTTTGCGAGATTTTCAAGAGTCTGTTTTCTTCTCTTGCGGTAGTCTTCTGTGTCGAGTTTGACACGTACATAACCATCCTGTGACTTGTTGGCTACACGGTTGGTGAGGTACTGGAGAGAATCCAATGTCTGTCCACGCTTACCGATCAGGATACCCATGTTGTCACCGCTCATCTCAATTGCAAGAGCACCTTCTTCATCAATGGAGGATACGATAGTTACTTCGCCCATTCCCATTGCCTGAAGAACTTCCTGTAAGAATTTTTCACAGATCTTCTGTGTCGCTTCTGTTACAACGGCTACATGAAGTTCTTTCTTTTCTTCATAAACCGGAGCTGCTGCTGTTACGGCAGAGGCTGTTTCTGTTTTGTTTTCTTTTACAAATTCTTTCTTAGGCTCTTTTTTGAAGTCCTTTTTCGAATCTTTTTTGTATTCTTTGTGTTCTTTGTACTCTTTACGTTCTTTGTGTCCAACGAATTCCTTGCGGTCTTTTCGGAAATCCTTCTTGAATTCTTTTTTGATCTCTTCCGGTTTGATTTCTTCGGCTTTGATTTCTTCTGTTACAGTTTTTTTGATACGGGCACGGATAACTGCCTGACGGCTTCCGATTCCGAGGAAGCCTGCACTTCCTTTTTCAATCACGTCATATTCCATCTGATCACTTGCTACGCCGAGCTGGATAGAAGCTTCTGTGATGGCATCGTCTAAAGTTTTTGCTGATACTGTAATCTCATTCATTTGACTTGTCCCCCTATTTCTGGCCTTCGTTAAAGCGCTTTACAAGGTTTGCTTTGTCTGCAAGACTTCCTGCCTTTGCATTTTCATTTTTCTTCTTGGCTTCTTCAAGCTTTTCTTCAAGTTCTTTTGTCTGAGCAGCTGTTCTTACCGGCTCATGAATGTTTTTCACGTTCTTATGAGCCATTTTGTTTACATTGCTTGCATCCACTTCGTTTTTGTTCTTGCGTTTTTTAGCAGCATTTTCCATATTCTCTTTGATCAGTTCATCCATCGGAATCTTATTCAGATGTTTGTTGATAAAGAACTGCTGTACCATACGGACAACGGCACTTGCAACCCAGTAGATTCCAAGACCTGTAGGTAATGTGAAACACATAAATACAGATACAAGAGGAAGGGTAACGTTCATTGTCTTCATGGTTGAAGCCATCTGGTCAGCCTGCGGATTGTTCGTAACTGCAGTTGTCTGCTGAGAAAGCTTCACGCTCAGGTACTGGGAAAGTCCTGAAAGGACAGGAATCAGCACTGCCATGATCACAATTCCCCATGCGCCGGCTTTTACACCGTTGCTAATGAGGTTCATAGGAGTTTCCGCAATGTTAAGTCCAAGGAAGTTATTCATGGACTTTAATGTATCGACGGTGCTGTCGATCGTAGGCTGCAGATCCGGAAGCTTCTTGCCGAGAGTTTCCCAGGTTGAAGTCTGGAATTTGTACAGTACGTCGATCAGTACGTTTTTATCAGAGTAATCATATTTGGAGGCGGACATAAGGATCGGTTTTGCTTCGCCGATCTTTTCCATGACCTTCTGCCATCCATCCTGTGCCATGATAGAGGTAAGAAGCGGTGTGTATACCGCTTTAACCTGCCCAACATAAGCAGGGATGTTGCGGATTACATAGTACATTGCCCAGAGAATTGGGAACTGGATAAACATACTTAAGCATCCGCCGGTCGGTGATACTCCGTATTTTTCATAAACCAATTGTGTTTCTTCCTGCATCTTCTGCATGGAAGCCTGATCATTTTTTCCTTTGTACTTCTGCTGAACCTTCTGGAGCTCAGGGTTCATTGCAGCGGACATCTTGGAAAATTTCTGTTGCTTGATGGTGAGCGGCATCAGTAAAGTGTAGATGACAATTGTCAAAAGAATAATACATACACCCAGGTTGTGAATGCCGATTAAATCCATTACCCGGTAAATACCATCCATGATCTTACCGAGCAGCCAGGCAGCCTGTCCGATGATCGGTGTGCTGACCTGTGTCATTAAAATTCCTGTCATAACCTTTCCTCCATAAACATTTCCGTCCCGGTATTTGGACGGCCTATAGGTTTAAGGCACCGGATCATATCCACCTTTGGCGAATGGATTGCATCTGAGGATTCTCCATACGGTCAGAAGGCCTCCTTTAAACGCACCGTATTTTTCAATGGCCTCCAAAGCATATTCTGAGCAGGTTGGAATGTAAATACAGTGGGTATATACCTTCATAGGTGATAAATATTTTCTGTAAAAACGAATCAAATATAATAATATCTTTTTCATAATTTCAGTGCCTCGTAGTGTATATCCGTCTTCTCGATATACTGAACTGGCTAATTGCAGTCCGAATAAATGTGATGAAGTTTGCCCAGATGGATGAGAGCGCTTTCAATCTCATGGTATGACCGGTCTTTGGCGGTCGTCCTTGCGATGATCACGATATCATATCCACATTGGAACTGTTCTTCGTGTAACCTGTAACTCTCACGGATCAGCCTTGTTAAATGATGTCTTATGATGCTGTTCCCAACTTTTTTGCTGACGGAAATTCCGACGCGGCTGCGTCCGAGATCATTCGCCAGGAGATACATTACAAGGTACTTGTTGCCATAAGGTTTTCCCTTTCTGTATACAGACTGGAAATCCCTGTTTTTCTTCAATGATTCGGAAAATTTCATACTTTATTCTCCCGATTTACATAAATTTGCATAGAAGAAAAGGCCACATATATGTGACCTATGCTGATAATACTTTTCTTCCCTTTGCTCTTCTTGCTGCAAGAACTTTTCTTCCACCTGCTGTGGCCATTCTTGCTCTGAATCCATGAACTTTCGCTCTGGAACGTTTCTTTGGCTGGAATGTCATCTTCATTGATATCCACCTCCTATCGATTTCTTCTTATATGAATAGAAGCTTATTTACGTTTTTAAGACATCGTACTTCATTATAATCAAAAAAGCTGTCTCCGTCAAGCAGTTTTAATAAAGTTTCGACCCTTATTTTAAGGAAATTATGAATAAGTTTATGGTTTTTGATTGATTCTGAAATCGTTTTAAGGTAGAATATAAGAGTATGATTATGCTTATTTTGAAGATGAATGGGGCAGGAATATGGACGTCATAAAAGAAAAATGGGAAGAGATCATTCAAAAGCTAAAAGTAGAATATTTTCTATCGAACATTTCTTTTGAAACGTGGATACGCCCGCTGGAGGTATATGAGATCAGAGGTAACACTCTGTATCTTACCGTTAATTTTAAGGCGAGCATCGAACACATTCAGAATAAATATCTTCTTCCGCTTAAAGTATGCATCGCGGAAGTTACCGGGACAGAGTATCAGATTAAGTTTATTCCCAGAGATCTGCCGCGCGAGCAGCGGCGCAGATATCTGGAGAAGACTGCGCCCGTAAAAGAGAAGACACATAAGCATAAAGAGGTAAGCCCGATAGCTGAAAAAGCGAATCTGAATCCGAAGTATACGTTTGATACTTTTGTGGTAGGAGGGAATAATAATTTTGCACATGCCGCATCACTGGCAGTTGCCGAATCTCCCGGTGAGGTTTACAATCCTCTGTTTTTATATGGTGGGGTAGGACTTGGCAAGACCCATCTGATGCATTCGATCGCACACTACATACTGGACCGGGAACCATCGAAGAAAGTCCTGTATGTGACAAGTGAGACATTTACCAATGACCTGATCACGGCGATCCGCAACGGAAAGACCGGCAACGATCTGGCGATGAATGCATTCCGCGATAAGTACCGCAATAATGACGTACTTCTGATCGATGACGTACAGTTCATTATCGGCAAAGAAAGTACACAGGAAGAATTTTTCCATACGTTCAATCATCTGCACAATGCCGGAAAGCAGATCGTCATTTCCAGCGACAAACCGCCAAAGGATATGACGACATTGGAGGCGCGTCTGCGGACAAGATTTGAATGGGGACTGATCGCAGATATTTCGGTGCCGGATTACGAGACACGTATGGCGATTCTTTATAAGAAAATAGAACTGGACCAACTGGAAAGATATCAGATTCCGGATGAGGTGATCCAGTATATTGCGATGAACATCAAGACTAATATCCGGGAACTGGAAGGCTCACTTAACAAGCTGATCGCATTATACCGGATCGGTGGAAGAAAGAACTTTGATGTTTCTCTGGCGGCAGAAGCACTGAAGGATATGATCGCACCGGACGAGAGCCACAAGGTGACGCCGGAGCTGGTTCTGGATGTTGTCTCCGATCATTTTAATGTTTCCGTCTCTGAACTTAAGGGAAGTCGGAGAAATGCAAGAACGGCCGGAGCCAGACAGATCGTGATGTACCTGTGCAGGCAGATGACGGATGCGTCTCTTCAAAGTATCGGTAATCTGCTCGGAGGGCGTGACCATTCCACTGTGAACCACGGTGTGGACAAGATTGCCCGGGATGTGGAAAAAGATGAGACTTTGAGAAATACGATCGAGATCATTCAGAAGAAAATCAGCCCGCTGTAGAAAAGTTTTCCATGATCTGCCAGGGAAGAAAAAGAACTGTCCACGGACTTGTCAAAGCCTTAAATCCTTTTGGATCAAGGCCTTAAAGTACTTGTCCACAATTCAACAGACACTACTAAGATAACTACGGATTTGTTTTATATAAATATATATTTTGCGCGTCGAAAGGAGTTTTACACATTATGAAAATCAGATGTCTTAAATCAGATCTTGTGAAAGGGGTCAGCATTGTATCAAAGGCTGTTCCGACAAAGACAACCATGCCGATCCTGGAATGCATTCTGATAGATGCAACTACAGATATTATCAAACTTACAGCGAACGATATGGAGCTTGGGATCGAGACTGTGATCAGAGGGCAGATCGATGAGAAGGGAATGATCGCACTGGATGCGAGGATTTTCTCAGATATCGTAAGAAAGCTTCCTGATAATGAAATCGTGATTGAAAGTGGAGTGAACTTTCAGACGCTCATTACCTGTGAAAAAGCAAAATTCAATATTTCCGGTAAATCCGGTGAAGATTTTTCTTATCTGCCGTATATTGAGAGAGAAAATCCGGTTTCCATTTCCCAGTTCACACTGAAAGAAGTGATCCGCCAGACCATTTTCTCAATTGCAGACAACGACAGCAACAAACTGATGACAGGAGAACTCTTCGATATGAACGGGGATATTCTGAAAGTGGTATCCCTTGACGGACACCGTATTTCCATCCGCAAGATCGAGCTGAAGGAATCTTATGAACCGAAGAAGATCGTGGTTCCGGGAAAGACCCTGATCGAAGTCAGCAAGATCCTTTCAGGTGAAGCAGACAGCGAAGTGAGACTGTATTTCACAGCCAACCACATTGTATTTGAATTTGATGATACCGTTGTGGTATCCAGACTGATTGAAGGAGAATATTTCCGTATTGAGCAGATGCTGTCCAATGATTATGAGACAAAGGTAAGAATCAATAAAAGAGAACTCCTGAACTGTATTGACCGTGCAACTCTTCTTGTAAAAGAAGGTGATAAGAAGCCGATCATCATCAACATTCAGGATGAAATGATGGAACTTAAGATCAAGTCCGAGAAGGGTACGATGGATGAAGAGATTATGATCACTAAAGAGGGAAAAGACCTCTTGATCGGCTTCAATCCGAAGTTCCTCATTGACGCACTTCGTGTCATTGATGATGAAGAAGCAGATCTTTACTTTATGAATGCAAAGGCTCCTTGCTTTATCAAGGATGAAGGAGAAAGCTATGTATACCTGATTCTTCCGGTGAACTTCAGTGGAGCAGTATAGGAATTTAGAGAGGACAAAAATTATGGAGACAATCAAACTCAGAGATGAATTTATCAAGCTTGGTCAGGCACTGAAAGCAGCAGGTCTTGTAGGATCCGGTGTGGAAGCCAAGGAAGTCATTACAGAAGGTCTGGTAAAGGTTAATGGAGAAGTAGATACCAGACGTGGTAAAAAATTATATGACGGCGACGTTGTTACATTTAACGGAGAAGAGATCAAGATTGAAAAATAGGCTGGCACAGGTATGATTATCAAATCATTAAAATTAAAAGATTACAGAAATTATGAAATATTGAATATTGAATTTGATCATGCCACGAATATTTTTTACGGTGATAATGCGCAAGGCAAGACGAATATCCTGGAAGGGGTGTATTTGTCGGGAACCACGAAGTCTCACAGGGGGACGAAGGACCGGGATCTGATCCGATTCGGGCAGGATGAGGCTCATATTGAGACTGTCATTGAGAAAAATGGCGTTCCATGGCAGATTGATATGCACCTGAAGAAGAACAGTCCGAAAGGGATTGCGATTAACAAGGTCCCGATCCGGAGGGCGAGTGAGCTTTTCGGTCTGACGAATTTTGTGTTTTTCTCGCCGGAGGATCTGAACATTATTAAAAATGGTCCGGCGGAGAGGAGAAGGTTCATGGACCTGGAGCTTTCACAGCTTGATAAGGTGTATCTTAGTGACCTGGCAAATTATAACCGCACACTCAATCAGCGGAACCGTCTGCTGAAGGATGCCTATTACAGAGATGATATACTGGACACACTGGATGTATGGGATATGCAGCTGGTTCAGTATGGAGAAAAGATTATTCAGAGAAGGCTCCGGTTTATCGAGGAGGTTAATGCGATAATCGGAGACATTCACCATAAACTGACGGGAGGCAGGGAAAGGATCGGCCTTTCGTATGAACCTGGATGCGGAGCGCTTTCACTTGAGGCGGCGCTTGAGAAGAACAGGGAGCGCGATATCAGGATGAAGAGTACCTCGGTGGGACCTCACCGGGATGATATCTGTTTTATGGCAGGTGGGATCGACATCCGCAGATTCGGATCGCAGGGGCAGCAGAGGACAGCGGCACTTTCGCTGAAACTGTCTGAGATCGAGCTGGTACGGCAGATCATAAAGGATACGCCGGTGCTGCTGCTTGACGATGTATTGTCTGAACTTGACAAACACAGGCAAAACTATTTACTGGACAGTATTCATGATATACAGACTCTGATCACCTGTACGGGACTTGACGAGTTTGTCAATCATCGATTTTCAATAAATAAAGTATTCCATGTTCAGAACGGACATGTATCAAAAGAGAATTAGGAGGATCAATATGAGTGCAGAATATGGAGCAGACCAAATCCAGATACTGGAGGGTCTGGAAGCAGTAAGAAAGAGACCTGGTATGTATATCGGCAGTACATCTTCAAGAGGACTTCACCATCTTGTCTATGAGATCGTTGACAACTCGGTGGATGAAGCGCTTGCAGGATACTGTGATCATATCCAGGTGTTCATCAATCCGGATAATTCAATTACGGTTATAGATAACGGACGTGGTATTCCGGTGGGGATCAACCACAAAGCGGGACTCCCTGCGGTAGAGGTTGTATTCACTGTGCTTCATGCCGGCGGTAAATTCGGCGGTGGAGGATACAAGGTATCCGGTGGACTTCATGGAGTAGGAGCTTCGGTCGTCAATGC
>ERZ826051.3250-NODE-3250-length-11040-cov-2.901684_pt1 | contig 11040 bp, 6 predicted proteins | sample MGYA00519928_ERZ826051 | MGnify/ENA primary metagenome ERZ826051 (study PRJEB31778, sample SAMEA3449219) | human gut metagenome | biome: human gut; feature: human-associated habitat; material: faeces | place: United Kingdom | collected 2010/2012 ...
GGGATTATATGTTGTCGAATAAGGTGAAAGAGAGAGTGATGAAGGAAATGAACCAGAGTATGCCGATCGGTTTCCGGGTGAAGGAAGGCCGGGATTATTGGGGAGGATACTGGAAGATGAGCAATGGGTTCGATCGGCGTATTCTGTATATCTTACTGGTATTCGGTATAATTTATTTTATCTGTGCCATCTTGCTCGAATCCTTGAAGCAAGCGATGATCGTAATGCTGATCGTGCCTTTGTCGTTTATCGGCTGTTTTTTGGGTTTTTACTGTTTCGGGCTGGTATTTAACGAAGGGGGATTGGCGGCCTTTATCCTGATGTGCGGATTATCGGTGAATGCGGTGTTGTATATTCAGAACGATTATAATAATAAGATCATTGCGGGAAAAGCGAGAGGGTTACAAACTTATTTGAGTGCCTGGAATGCGAAAATTATTCCGATTCTGCTGACGGTTATTTCCACAATTTTGGGATTTATCCCTTTCCTGATCGGAAGTAACGTGGCCGATTTTTGGATCAGCCTGGCGATCGGGACGATGAGTGGCCTTATTTTTTCTGTATTGGTGTTGATGATTTATCTGCCTTTGTTTTTTATGCGTAGGGAAGATAAAGCGGGATACAGACGGAAAAACAGTGGGATGAAGGAAAAGGGAAGAAAATGGTTAAGTCATATTAAATTGAATAAGATACGGGGATTCATAAAGCATTGATGTTTTCCTTTTTGGTCATTAAATATTAAGAAAATGATTGGTTTTTTACTCAAACGTCCCGTCGCGGTAATCATGAGCACCATTGCCTTTTTGGTATTGGGGGCAGTGGCTATGTTTCAGCTACCGGTTTCATTGATGCCGGATGTAGATATTCCCGAGATCAGTATACATTATACTCAGGATAATGCCTCGGTCAATGAAATGGAAAACAGTATCACCAACTTACTGAGAGGGCAGCTGCAACAGATTCCGTCATTATCGGACATTACTTCCGAATCCAGGGAAGGGAGCGGAACGATAACCATGAAGTTCGAATACGGCACTTCGATCGATTATGCTTTTATCGAGGTCAATCAGAAAGTGGATGCTGCGATGAACAGCTTCCCTAAAGAGATGCAACGGCCTACGATTATTAAAGCTTCGACTTCGGATATTCCTGTATTTTATATTCAGTTGAATTTAAAAAAATTGGAATCGGATATCAAATTCCTGGAATTTTGCGAATTTGCCGATGCCGTTTTGAAAAAGCGGTTGGAGCAATTGCCGGATGTCGCGATGGTGGATATTAGCGGGATGTATCAGCCCGAAATGTATATCTTGCCCGATGAAGCCAAAATGAAGAGTCTGAATATTACCCAAGACCAATTGAAAGAAGCTATCGATCAAAATAACCGGGTGTCGGGAAGCTTGTCGATCCGGGACGGTTACTACCAATATAATATAAAATTTACCAGTCAGCTGATGTCGGTCGAAGATGTCCGGGAGGTATACCTGAATATCGAAGGGCGTCTGATGCAGGTGAAAGATATTGCCGAAGTGGAACTGGGACAGGAAAGTTATGCCTACAAGGGTACCACGGACGGACACAATGGTGTGTCCTGTATGGTTTTCCAGACGGCCGGCTCCAATGCGACGGAGGTGAACAACAATATTGATAAATTTTTGGAAGAGGCACGGAAGGATTTGCCGAAAGGGGTAGAGCTGACGCAGCTGATGTCATCCAATGACTTCCTTTATGCATCTATTCATGAAGTGGTTAAGACACTGATCGAGGCCATTATTTTGGTTATTCTGGTGGTATATGTGTTCTTGCAGGATATCCGTTCTACACTTATTCCGTTGGTAGGAATCGTTGTATCGCTTATCGGTACGTTTGCTTTCATGGCATTGGCCGGTTTCAGTATCAACCTGATAACCTTGTTTGCTCTTGTTTTGGTGATCGGTACGGTGGTGGATGACGCCATTGTCGTCGTCGAGGCCGTGCAGGCGCGGTTCGATGTAGGCTACAAATCTTCTTATATGGCCAGTATCGATGCCATGAAGGGAATTAGCAATGCAGTTATCACCTCTTCACTGGTGTTTATGGCGGTATTTATTCCGGTATCGTTTATGAGTGGTACTTCCGGAACTTTCTATACCCAGTTCGGATTGACAATGGCGGTGGCCGTAGGTATCTCGGCTGTGAACGCCCTGACATTGAGCCCGGCACTTTGTGCATTATTGCTCAAACCTTATATTAATGAAGACGGAACACAGAAGAATAACTTTGCCGCCCGTTTCCGTAAGGCGTTCAATGCTGCTTTTAACGTGGTGGTAGAGAAATATAAGAATATTGTATTGTTCTTTATCAAACGCAGATGGCTGACATGGTCATTGCTGGTTTGTTCCATTATTCTGCTGGCATTCCTGATGAATACGACTAAAACCAGTCTTGTGCCCGATGAAGACCAAGGGGTTGTTTTTGTCAATGTAAGTACGGCTGCCGGTAGTTCGTTGAAAACAACCGATGATGTGATTACACGCATCGAAAAGCGTTTGGAAGCAATTCCGCAGGTGAAACATGTACAGAAGGTGGCCGGCTACGGATTATTGTCCGGGCAGGGTAGTTCGTTCGGTATGTTGATCTTGAAACTGAAACCTTGGGACGAACGTCCGGGGAAGGAGGATAACGTACAAGCGGTTATCGAGCAAGTCTATGGAAGTACGATGGATATTAAGGATGCTACCGTATTTGCCATTTCTCCGGGTATGATTCCGGGATACGGTATGGGTAATGCCTTGGAAATGCATGTGCAAGATAAACAGGGAGGTGATGTGACTACTTTCTTCCAGACTACACAGCAATATTTAGGTGCTTTGAACCAGCGTCCGGAGATTGCTATGGCTTACTCCACATTTGATGTGCGCTATCCGCAGTGGATGGTAGAGGTAGATCCTTCCAAGTGTAAACGTGCAGGCATCACTGCCGATCAGGTACTCAGTACTTTATCAGGATATTACGGCGGACAATATGTATCCAACTTCAATCGTTTCTCGAAGGTTTATAAAGTGATGATACAATCCGATCCTAAATATCGTCTGGATGAGGCATCGTTGGACAATACTTTTGTACGCATGTCCAATGGAGAGATGGCACCGCTCAGTCAGTTTGTGACTTTAACCCGTGTGTATGGCGCCGAAACGTTGAGCCGTTTCAATATGTACAATTCTATTGCAGTGAATGCCATGCCGGCCGAGGGATACAGTACGGGTGATGCCATGCGTGCCGTACAGGAGACGGCCGTAACAGCCTTGCCTAAGGGATATGGCTATGACTATGGAGGTATTACCCGTGAGGAAAATCAGCAGAGCGGTACTACAATTATCATCTTTGCCATTTGCTTCCTGATGATTTATCTCATTCTGAGTGCCCTTTATGAGAGTTTCATCATTCCGTTTGCCGTGTTGCTCAGTGTGCCGTGCGGTCTGATGGGTAGTTTCCTTTTTGCCCGTATATTCGGACTGGAGAACAATATCTATTTGCAGACAGGGCTTATCATGTTGATCGGTTTGCTTGCCAAAACCGCTATCTTGCTGACAGAGTATGCAGCCGAACGTCGTAAGGCCGGTATGGGGCTGATCGCTTCTGCCGTGAGTGCAGCCAAAGCCCGTTTCCGTCCTATTTTGATGACAGTGTTGACAATGATATTCGGTCTTTTCCCTCTGGTGGTAGCCAGTGGAGTAGGAGCCAACGGTAACCGTTCATTGGGAACCGGTGTCGTAGGCGGTATGTTTGTCGGTACGTTGGCATTGCTTTTCATTGTACCTTCGCTCTTCATTGCTTTCCAATGGCTTCAGGAAAAGCTGCATCCCGTGCAGGCCGAACCGTCTCAGGATTGGCAGATTGCAGAAGAAAAGCAGGAAAGTGACCGGGAGAAAAGGGAAGCCGGAAAAGAATAATAAATAGAGCTAATTATGAAGATACGAAATATGAGAAAACAAATTTTATTGTTTGTAGCCGTTGCTTTTACATTGAGCAGTTGCGGCATCTATTCCAAATATAAACCTGTTTCGGAAGTACCGGACGGACTGTATGGCAGCACTGATGAGAGTGCTGCCCAGACAGCCGATACTGCCAACTTTGGCAATCTGGCGTGGCGGGAAGTTTTTTCCGATCCTTTTTTGCAGACATTGATTGATTCGGCGTTGGTTCGTAATACCGATTTGCAGACAGCCCAATTGCGGGTGAAAGAAGCGGAAGCGGCCTTGATGACTTCCAAACTCTCTTATCTGCCGTCTCTGTTTTTGGCGCCGGAAGGTTCTATCAGTAGTTTTGACGGCGCAAAGGCTACCAAGACTTATTCGTTGCCTGCTACTGCTTCATGGGAGATCGATCTCTTCGGACGTCTGACCAATGCCAAACGGGGTGCGAAAGCTGCGCTTCTGCAAAGCCGGGAATATGAACAGGCGGTACAGACACAATTGGTGGCATCGGTGGCAAACGCGTATTACACGTTGTTGATGCTCGATGCCCAATATGAAATTGCAACAGCTACCGAAAAAGCCTGGAAGGAGAGTGTGGCTGCCACCCGTGCCATGAAAGCTGCCGGCATGGTGACAGAAGCCGGACTGGCACAAACCGAGGCTACCTATTACAATATATGTACTACCGTGCTCGATTTGAAAGAGCAAATCAACCAGACGCAAAATAGCTTGTCATTGATTCTGGCCGAGGTTCCCCATGATATTCAGCGTGGTAAACTTGCCGGACAGCAGTTACCGGAGACTTTTGCTACGGGAATTCCTTTGCAGATGTTATCCAACCGGCCCGATGTGCGGAGTGCCGAACTTTCACTGGCACAGGCCTTTTATTCTACGAATGCCGCCCGTTCGGCTTTCTATCCTTCCATTACATTGGGTGGTAGTGCAGGCTGGACCAACAGTGCCGGTTCGATGATTGTGAATCCGGGCAAACTGCTGGCTTCGGTATTCGGATCGTTGACGCAACCCTTGTTTAACAAGGGAGCTAATATCGCCCAACTGAAGATAGCGAAAGCACAGCAGGAAGAAGCGAGTTTAGCTTTCCAGCAAACATTGCTTGCTGCCGGAAGCGAAGTGAATGATGCTTTGACGCAGGTACAAACTGCACGCAGCAAATCCATTTACTTCGACAAGCAGGTAGCTTCATTGGAAAATGCCGCCCGCAGTACCCGCTTGCTGATGCAGCACGGCAACACTACCTATCTGGAGGTCTTGACTGCCCAGCAGACATTACTCAATGCGCAACTCTCTCAGGTAGCCAACCGGTTTACCGAAATTCAAGGAGTTATCACCCTATATCAAGCACTTGGTGGCGGGCGAATGTAAAACAGGCAGAGAGGAGGTATTATGATGAAAGCCGAAACAACCCGTCGGCTTGTTGTTGATCATACGAAGCGAGAGATGATTCGTCAAGGTATCAGCCGTTTGACAATGGATATCATTGCTCAAGGGTTAGGGATGTCGAAACGAACACTTTACCAACTCTTTCCCAGCAAGGTCTGTCTTGTACAGATTTGTCTGGCAGACATTGCTGGGGAAAAAAAACGGACTCTGTTGGCCCGGGCAGATAATGACCGGTCGTGTGTGAAAACGTTGTTCGATATTGTTGGCGGGTATGTCGATCTGATGTATTCTATGGGAAGGGTGCTACTGACCGATTTGGCACAGGAGACGGATTACCAATCGTTCTCGAAGCGAGAAGAATATTTCTGGTTGCAGCAATTTGCAGATGTATTAAATCGTTGTAAGGCCTGTGGATATCTGCTTCCCGATGTCGATCCCGATCGCTTTGCGAATGATTTGCTTGTCCTTCTTTATGAGAATAGTTTGCGTGGTGCACGTTATACTACACAATGGTTGTTTTGTCAAGCGTTGTTGCGTGGTATATTCCGGACGAATGCTATTCCTTTGATTGATGAATATATGGAAGAACATGATCTTGCAGTACATGCCTGATCTCTTCAATATTTTAAAAAAGATGCAGCAACTTGATGCAAAGATGCTGCGTCTTTTTTTTATAGATTTTATTTCCTGAAATCAATAATGAATAAAACGCGCAGCCAATCGGCACATTAATAAGACAGCGCAGCCAATTGGCACATTGGCATATTGCCGCATTGGCACATTATTTGTCCGTTTTCAGCTCTTTCAGTACACTGCATGTCAACGGTATGGCCAACAGGAAAGAAAGTAAGTCTGCCATTGCCTGGCACATTTCCACTCCTTGCAGTCCGAAGAAGCGGGGCAACAGGAAGATAAGCGGAATGAAGAACAGTCCTTGGCGTGCCGAAGAGAGTAGTGTGGCACGTACCGGTTTGCGGATAGTCTGCAGCATCATGTTACTCATAATGATCCATGAACCGAGAGGCAAGGTAATAAATTGCCATTTCAATGCTGCCGATCCTATGGAGACAACCTCTGCATCTCCTTTACGGAAAAGTTCTATCACATCCGGTGCAAAGGCAATTCCTGTGATTGTGACGGTCAGCAGAAAAATAAATCCTACTTTTACACAAAACCAGAATCCTTCCCGTACGCGACTGTTCAGTCCTGCTCCGTAATTGAATCCGCACACGGGCTGGAATCCTTGTCCGAATCCGATAAGGAAAGAGTTGATGAACATACAGACCCGTGTGACGATAGACATCCCGGCAATGGCGGCATCTCCGAAATTACCGGCCGCCACATTCAGTAAGATAGTAGATCCCGATGCCAGTCCCTGACGAAAGAGGGAAGGGGTTCCTCCGTCGATAATCTCTTTGAAAAATCTCCAGGTAGGGGTGAAATGCTTGTATCGGATGATGATATTATTTCCCCGGCGTGCCATATACAGTAGTAGTGAGAAACTGCACATCTGGCTGATGATGGTAGCTAATGCCGCTCCCGATATCCCCATTCCGAAAGTGAAAATCAGTAACGGATCCAACACGATGTTCACTACCGCACCGGTGACGATACCCACCATGGCATAGGCGGCATTTCCTTGAAAACGCATCTGATTGTTCAGCACCAGCGAAGCCGTCATGAAAGGTGCGCCGATCAGGATAATGCCTAAATATTTTTCTGTGTAAGGCAGGATGGTAGGGGTAGACCCCAATGCGACGGAGAGTGGCGTTAACAGCAACAAGCCGACAACGGCAATGACTACTCCCATGAACAAAGCAAAGAAAAATCCTGTAGCCGCCATTTTTTCCGCATTATCCGTTTCTTGTGCTCCCAACTTTCGTGAGATGTAGTTTCCTGATCCGTGTCCGAAGAAAAATCCCACAGCCTGAATGATAGACATGACGGAAAACACGATGCCTACTGCTGCTGTCGACTGTGTGTTGATCTTCCCGACGAAATAAGTGTCTGCTATATTATAAAAGGAGGTGACCAGCATACTGATAATTGTCGGTACGGCCAGTTTACCGATTAATCCCGGAATGGGAGCGGTAGTCATCTGTGTAAAATTATCTTTCTTCATCGCTGTAAGGCGGCACTTCCGTGTCTTTATCGCTTTGTAAATTCGTACAAAGATACGCATCCCTGCGGATATACGGGTGGCATTAGACGATCAGATTACGGTCTGCTTCATCAAAATTACGAATAATTAGATAATCTGCCCAGTCGGAATAATCGTCATTATTTGAGTTGACGGCAATAATGCATCCTGCATCCGCATTCTTGGCCGCCTGAAGTCCGGCAACAGCATCTTCAAAAACAATTACTTCGTCCGGTTGTTTTCCAATCACCGACATGGCAATCCGGTAAATTTGTGGATCGGGTTTTCCTTTTATCTGTCCGTTGTTGTACACTATCCTGTCGTAATCGAACCATTTGCCTATTCCCAAATGCTCGAAGTAGAAGTCCACATTCTCTTTGTCGGAAGCGGTGGCAATGGTGAACGGAACCTTTCTTTCTTGAAGAAAATCGAGGAAGTCAGGAGCACCCGGTGCCAGCATCATTTCGGTTTCCAGGCATAATTGCCGGTATAAAGTCTCTTTTTCATCAACGAGCGCACGTATCTCTTCTGCCGAATGTTCGCGTTGGAAAAGACTGTTGAAAATATCCCTGTTATTCTTTCCGTGAAAGGTGGCGAAGAACTCATGATCGGACAAATGCATGCCCCGTTTTTCCAGAAACATGTTCCAAGCTTTATTGTGTAAGGGAGTATCCCAGAACAATGTACCGTTAAAGTCGAATATCACACCAGAGTATTTCATAACAGAATGGTTAGATGGATTTGGATTTATGTATGCAAAGGTGGAAAAAGAAAGGTAGACGGGCAATGATATAAATCAAGAAATGAGGTTTCAATAATTTTTGTTTTCAATTATTGGAATTTTTTGTCGTATATGTTGTATGCTTATAACGGTTCTTATTGGCAGGAAGAATTTATTATTTTTCAAATACATAATAGTTGAAAATAACATGTAGTTTACCCGATAAAAACGTTAAAATTCATCTTTTTATTTTATAATTGATTTTCCAGAACAATATATGTTAAATGATTACATTATTGTAGTTGTGTTGTGTTTTATTTTATTATTTTTATGATAAATTTAAAAAATAGGCAACCATGCTCACGTAGGGATACAAGTTCTCTTCTCTGAGCCTGTAATGAAAATGCTTCGGAGTGAATATAATAAAGTCCGACTATTTGTTTAGTTGACTTTTAATAAACGCCCAAACGGACTTACATAGCCTAAAATAGTCCTTTGACATGCAGATATTTGGAAAATCATCAACTTGATGAAGTTTATCCACATGCATCTGACATTAATCTACATGGAGCGCTTTAACAACCTCTGTAGCGGGTCTTTGTTGCTGCGCGTATGAAAGCTATGGTTTCGAGCTCTTCCCTTAAAAACTCTTCCTTTTTTGTTTTATCCCGAAATGGGATTACGGTATTTGACATGAAGCGGTTATAATGAACCGCAGGCTTGTTTGAATTTTAACCGTCCACTTCTAGTGAACACTTATGAATATGTTTAACAATTTAAATTTAATTATTATGAAACGATGTATTATTTCCGCATGCCTGATAATGGTGTGTTCTTTGGTGTTTGCACAGGTAAAAGTGGGTTCGGATGGTAAGGTAGCTATCGGAACTGATACTGCTGCTCCTTTATCCATATTAAGTGTGAATAGTAAGGGAGAAGCCGATAGCGATATTATTATCGAATCGACCAACTCGATGGCTCTGACGGCAATACACAATCCTACGGAAAGATTAACGGGTTGGGCAAGAGGCTGCAATACCGGTATTGCGTTGTCACCCCATACATTTAATGTGGGAACTTTGGGCTCTGCATATTCTCACTCCGCTTTAAGTAGTGGAAGGGGATTTGGTTTGTTCGGTACAGCAGGCAATTATACATCAGGTTACAACTATGGTGTTTTAGGAATGCTTTATGGAACTAACAATGGTGCAGGCATCTATGGTACTTCTGTTCATAGTGATTATGGTGTGCCGATAAACGGTCGTTATGCAGGTTATTTCCGGGGAAATGTGTATGTGACTGGTAGTATTTATAGTGTTTTGTTGACTCCTGCAACAACTTCGACCAATCTTTCAACTCTATCCGCCCAATCGGAATCGGAAGAAGGCACAATGACGAAGTTGAGCCGGTTGAATACGGTTCAATACAATATGCAGTCTCCTTTCAAAACGGCAGTCCCAGCTACTTTTATTGCCACTGATACGGTAGCTCCGGCTGTGCAGCTCTCGGCGGATGAAGCTCAGATTTATTCACGGGTTCATTATGGATTTATTGCCCAAGAATTGAAGAATGAATATCCTAATCTCGTTTATGAAAACGAACAGGGAGATTTAAGTATAAACTATATAGAGATGATTCCTCTCTTGGTACAATCCATTCAGGAGCTGACGGTAGAGATAAACCGGCTGAAATCGAAAAGCCAATCTCCTCTCTCAAGAAGTGTAGATGAGGAAGATGGAGAAGTCGAGGACGGTCTTATGGATAAATTAGAATCCGAATTGTTTCAGAATACTCCCAATCCATTTAGTGATAATACTGTAATTAAATATGTCATTCCGCAAGATGCACAAAATGCTAACTTGCTAATTTATGATATGAATGGCAAACAAATCGAGCAATTTGTTTTAACTCAAAAAGGTATGGGATCTATTGTATTGGAGGGGAGTCATTTGGAAGCCGGAATGTACCTGTATTCTCTGATTGTTGATAGCAAAGTGATTGATGTGAAAAGAATGATCTTAACAAATTAATAGGATAAAAACTATGCCATTGTAATTGTAAAATTGTAATTCATGAATGATAGAATATTATGAATAAGATTATATGTTTATTATTGTTTACATTTTGGGGCATTTTATCGTATTCACAAAATGTAGTGACTGATGGTGTTATCTTCTCAATAGATGGAAAGACTCTGATAAAGTATCCTACAGACAAGTTCTATAAAGAATATATAATACCTGAAGGTACGGAAATCATAGATAGAAAAGCATTTGTAGGAGCTCAAATAGGGAAAGTGACATTGCCAACTACATTAACTCATATAAACGATTCTGCGTTTTATAATGGTCCATCTGATTTCATTCTTACAGGGAAATTCCCCATTATTGGAAATCGTGTTTGGCCCAATGATAGGCGTTTTGAAGTTACTGAGAGCAATCCTTATTGTCGAGTATCGGACGATGGTTTTGTTTATTCTAAAGATGGAAAAACTGTACATATAGTTCCTATAGATATACGTGGTTATTTAGAAGATATTGAAATAATTGATAGATATGCTTTTCAAGATTGTTACTTCCGTTATGGATATATGAAGATGGCGATGGAAAAGTTATCAAATTGAATATTTAATTAGTAATAGAATGTTATGAAAAAAATTACATGTCTTTTATTGTTTACATTTTGGGGTACCTTGTTATATTCCCAGAATATGGTTGTTGATGGGGTCACTTTTTCTGCGGATGGGAAGACGTTGATAAAATATCCGAAAGATAAAGTGGATGAAGAGTATGTGGTTCCGGAAGGGACACAGATAATTGAAA
>ERZ826051.3256-NODE-3256-length-11022-cov-2.077688_pt1 | contig 11022 bp, 12 predicted proteins | sample MGYA00519928_ERZ826051 | MGnify/ENA primary metagenome ERZ826051 (study PRJEB31778, sample SAMEA3449219) | human gut metagenome | biome: human gut; feature: human-associated habitat; material: faeces | place: United Kingdom | collected 2010/2012 ...
AAAGTACGCCAAGACCGAGTGCGACCCACCCTGCCGCCATCAGCGTGTCCCAAATCCTCCAAATAAGGATGGAATAGTCTCCTCCGTATGCACGCATCAGCCAGTCCAATACAAAAAGGATGTAGCAAGTGATAAAGAAAGTCATGCAGGTGTAGTTCCCGCCGACAAATACCGGAATACCCGCGGAAGACGCCACGATCAGCGCACCAAGCACAAACTTATCGTCAATATACGGAAAGATAAGGATGACTAAGAAGTAAGCGAGCAGTGTTCCGAGAATTCTTTGGACCACTCGTTTATAGCCCGCAGCCACGTTGGAATTTAATAAATAAAGCGCCGTGATTCCGACCCATCCAGGTTCGGAAAAATCAAATAGGAATGAACAGCCCAAAGCACATATCAAGGTAGCAATGGAAATGAGCGCATACGCATAAGAGTTGCGGTTGCCGCCTTCCACGAGCTTGAGCTGTGCCATCGGGCGGAGCGAGAGCTTCTCGTAGCGCCAAACGAAGTGATCGAGCACGATTGCCGCCATCGCAAGGCTGAAACCGATGAAGTAGCCGACGAAGGCCATCAAGTCCGGTGTGAAATCGAATATCGAAATCAGAAGAAAAACCAGAACATATTTTCCCCACAGCCACCAGAATTTCTCGGCAAAGGTCATCAGGCTTTGACCGAAACACACCAGTCCGATGACGAGCCATTTGCCATACTCCATATTCTTGAGCACGACACCGAGAAGTGCAGCGCACATAACGCCGATGAAGGTAATGGCAACACCGCCGAGACGCGAAATCAAGTCGCTTTCGGTATCACTCAGCAGAGCCATAAAAGCCCCCAAGGCGGCAAAACCGCCTAATTGGGGGCTATGGAAAAGGCCGGACAACAGGAGCGCCGTCGAAATCGTGATCACAAATCTTAAAGTTGCAGTCACACGCGATTTCGTTCCGATCTCTGCTCGGAGTCCGGCGCCAATCATAAGAAATCTCCGCAAAGAGGCTCACTCGAGAACCTCTTTGCTTAGTTAAGATTTAACCTCCGGTGACCGGCGGGAAAAATGCCACTTCGTCGCCGTCTTTCAGAGGCGTCGATTCTTTAGCCATTTCCTGGTTCACGGCAAAACGCAGACGAGGCATTTCTTCAAAAGCTGCCTTAAGTGCTGCGTCGTTTTCCGACAGGTAGTTAATCAGATCTTCAACGGTCTTCACATCTTCCTGAAGTTCAACCGTGTCTTCGCCTTTGAGGAGGCGTTCTTTTAAAGAAGCAAAATAAAGAACCTTTACTTTCATCTCTTATTTTTCCTTTGCGCAGCAGGGACACTCGTCATCGCGTCTGTATTTCATCTGACGCCATGTCATTGTGCGGGCATCCACCATTAACAGACGGCCCGTCAAGGGCTCGCCAAACTTTCCGATAATTTTAAGAGCCTCGGCCGCCTGCATACATCCAAGCATGCCCACTAGGGGTGCAAATACGCCCTTGCTGGACGCCTTCTCATCCTTGCCTTCGTGATTAGGGAACAGACATGCATAACAGGCCGAATCAGGATCCCTGAAGTCTAAGACGGTAATTTGACCGTCGAACGCGACCACGCCGGCCGTGACCAGCGGTTTTTTAAAACGTCGGCAGACGTCATTGAAAATATATCGAGAGTCGGTGTTGTCGGTACAATCCAAGGCCACATCGCATTCGGAAACAAGCTTCTCCAATTCTTCGAGGCTCGGCCTGTGATCTACCGGAACAATTTCAACCTCCGGGTTGATCGCTTGCAAAGCGACTTTTGCGCTTTCGGCTTTATTCAGACCTAAGCGCTCCATGTTGTGAATCACCTGACGCTGCAGATTCGTTAAATCTACGGTATCGGAATCCACAATCGTGATTTTCTTTACGCCGGAAGAAGCCAGGTACAGAGAAGCCGGCGAACCCAAGCCGCCGGCGCCGATGATTAGCACACGGCCTTGCGAGATTCTTTTTTGGCCTTCGACTCCGACCTCTTTCAAGAGTTCGTGACGAGAGTATCGGTTTTCTTGCACGATGCTCATCCTTTCAAAACAAAAATTCGTTCTCAAGATTCTACGTATCCGAGAACAAAGATAGTAATGCCAACTGCTCAAATTTATTCGTCGGCAGTAAATCAAAGGGTTGCAGGATCTATAACCATAACGTGGGAGGCGAACATGAAAATTCGAACACTCGGCGTCATTTGTGGCATTTTGTCCGGTTTCTTTTGGGGCACGATGGATATTGCAGCTCAGTACTTATTGCACACCGTCCGCATGGCGCCGGCGCAATTCATTTCTTTGACGATGGTCGTCACGACCGTCGCACTTTTCGGTACATCTCTTGCTACCAAACCGAAAGAGACCTTCCTTGCCGCTGCTGACAAAGGAAATATGTTTCAGTTCTTCTTGTTCGGTGTTTTGGTTCTCCTCACACAGGTTAGCTTCTACGTTTGCGTAAAGTACTCCAACGCAGAAACAGCTGCGGTCATCGCCGCTACCCGGCCTTTCTGCATCATGGGGATTCTGCTCTTTGCTGCCGTGATGCCTACCGTTTCGCAGATCTTTTGCTGCGCTTTGGCACTCATCGGCGTATGTCTGATGATGACCAAAGGAGACTTCTCAACGCTTTCCTTCGGCTGGCTGACGCTTTTGGTCGGCTTCGGCGCGCCGCTCTTTAGTGCCGCCTACACGATCCAGAGCCGCACTATTGTTCGGAAGGTCGGACCGCTCATCGCCATGACTTGGGCCATGCTGTTCACCACGATTCTCTGCAACCTCTACTATCCGTTTTGGAAAGTCAGCCTTGAATGGAGCTTTCTGACTATCTTGAGCGTGCTATGGGTTGCGATCATGGGCCATATCGTTGCTTACACGCTTTACATCGTGAGCGCCTCCAAGATTCTTCCGACCATCACCGGTGTGCTTGAAACCGTTGAACCGTTAACGGCCATCGTGCTCTCATACTTTTTCTTCTCGCAAAAGATGAATGGTTTCATGCTCGCAGGTGCGGCGATGGTCCTTATCGCTGTCGTTCTTCTCGGCTTCAGCAGGCCTAAAGACAAAGCCAATTGAGGACTCAGGCAAACCCATGCTCCGATTTCTATAATCTGCAAACGCTTTAATTGATTTTTCTTTTTGCCAAATGCAGACACTAAGCCAGTTCTTTTCTCAGATTCCGGTTCTGTACAAAACAGCTGCCCTGCTTCTCCTCTCAAACTGTTTCATGACGTTTGCGTGGTATGCACATCTCAAGAATCTCGGAAGCTCTCCTCTGTGGGTTGCGGTTATCTCCAGCTGGCTTATCGCGTTCTTCGAATACTGCATCATGGTTCCGGCTAACCGCATCGGCTTCTCCGGCCTTTCCTTAGGCCAGCTCAAAATCCTTCAGGAAGTCATCTCATTGAGCATTTTTGTTCCGTTTGCCTTCCTGTACATGAAGCAGCCTCTGAAACTGGACTATCTGTGGGCTTCTTTGTGCATGCTCGGCGCCGCCTACTTCATGTTCCGCGACAAGCTTTAATCCACTGCCGGCAACACAACCGATTCCAACGGGATACTGAAATACCGATACCAAAACATCCAGCTGTCGACCGTGTGCTTCTTGAAATTCTCAACAATGAGATCCGCCATTTCAGAAACTAACGGCGAATGATCCGAATCTCTTCTACAGACGCATATCTCCCAAGGACGGCGGTGCCAGCCGGGAAGCACCGGAACAATATCGCCTCGCATCAGCTCATCAGCGACAAAAGAAGGTACCAAATCTACCGATATGCCTTCTCCTGCAATCAAGTGCGTGCGGCAGGAATAAGCGTCCTCAAAATGCACTTTTTCATCGGATTCAATCTCAAAGACAGCGTCTCGATTTTCTAAGCGCCGACTAAAAGAGCGATTGGAAGAGTTTCTCAACAGAAGGGTATGGTTTCGAAGTTCTTGGACGCTCTGAGGAGTTCCATTCCGGCGAAGGTAGCTGCGAGACGCCATGAGAAACGTAACGTTGTGTCCCGCTGGGATCCATGTGATGCCTTCTTTTGTAGGCCGATATCCGAAGTAAGCCACATCCGCCGCGCCGTTTAATAAACCATCCTCCCCGGCATCAATCAGCACTTCAACCCGCAGCCCCGAATGCTTGCGTTCGAAATTTGAAAACGCATTCAAGTAAGCACTGCGATCGATATTCGCCGGCAAGCTCACTTTCAAAATCCGCTTCGGCTTAATCGTGTCTTGATGCTTGATAGAGTCGACTGTTTTCAGCAGACGCTGGTATTGGCGAGCTATGCGATCGGCCTCGGAAAACAGTTCCAGCGATTTCGTGACGATCTGCGCCGGTTTTCTTTTTCGATCGAGGATCTCGACTCCCAATTCTTTCTCTAACGAAGAGACCAAACGAGATGCCGCAGGAAGGTCCATATCTAAACGTTCTGCGGCTTGAGTCAGGCTTTTCGTTCTGCCTAATTCCGAGAGGAGGTTCCAGGTTTCGATTTTGAGGGAAGGTCGCATCGGTGCAACTTGTGAAATTCACAACTTAATCGGTACGCTCGCCATTATCCGCTTATTCTCAAGTCTTGAACGAGGACTTGGTTATGCAGAAGAAAACCGAAGGAATTTGTTTTGCAATCAGCGCAGAAATTTGCTGGGGTTCGATGGGTGTCGCAGCGCAAGTGCTGATGGAAGATTCCGGCTTTGTCGTCGGCGATTTAGTCGCAGGGCGCCTTCTGGGTGCCGGGGCGCTCCTGCTGATGTTCGAACACTTCTTTATGCGCCGCTCGCTTCTGAAGTATTTCTCCCAACCCGGCGTAGCAAAAGACATCCTTCTTTATGGCGTGCTCGTACTGCTCACGCAGCTGACGTTTTTCCTGGCGATTCAGTGCAGCAATGCAGGCACCGCCGCCATCCTCGCGGCCACTATTCCGGTATTTACGACGATCTGGGACATTTTTGTAAAGCATCGCGCACCTCAGATTCGTGAAATGGCGTGCACGGCGCTGGCAATCATAGCGGTTGTATTGATTACCACCAAAGGAGATTTTGACTCCGTTTCACTCTCTCTAACGGGCGTCCTTTGGGGTCTTGCTTCCTCGGTTGCCGGCGCCGCCAGCAACATCCAGCCGAATGCCGTTCTTAAGAAAATCCCCGTTACCATTGTGGTCGGCGGCGGCATGACGGTCGGCGGCATTGTGATGAGTATCTTCTTTCCGCCGTGGGCAATTGAAGAAGCCAATTGGACGACGCTGTCGGCGCTTTTCTACGCCTATATCGTTGTGGTCGGAACCTTGGTTTCTTTCCTGCTCTATGTTTCAAGTCTCAAGATGATCTCAGCGACTTCGGCCAGCCTCTTAAGCTGCTTTGAGCCGATCACCGCCGTCGTTCTCTCCGTCGTTCTCTCCGTCGTTCTCTCCGTCGTTCTGCTCGGTGCTCCGCTCACGCCGGCTGAAGGTGTCGGCGGTGTTCTGGTTTTCGCAGCCGTTTGGCTTCTGGCCTCCCGCAAGAAAGCGCAGGCATAAAAATAGCTCGGCAGACCGAGCTATCAAAGAACTAATTGCGAACTATTTCTTTTCTTCCGCGTTCGGAAGAACGCGCTTCAGGAAGGTACGTGTTCTTTCTTCCTTCGGATGCAGAAGAACATCTTCCGGTTTGCCTTGTTCAACAATGACACCGCCGTCCATGAAGATCACGCGGTCGGCCACTTCGCGGGCAAAGCCCATTTCATGGGTAACCACGACCATGGTCATACCGGACTTCGCCAGATCAGTCATCACCTTCAGCACTTCGCCCACAAGTTCAGGATCAAGCGCAGAAGTCGGTTCATCAAACAGAAGAGCCTTCGGTTCCATTGCTAGGCCACGGGCGATCGCCACACGCTGCTGCTGACCGCCGGAAAGGCTTGCGGGATAGGCGTTGGCTTTTTCTGCCAAACCGACGCGCTTAAGCATTTCCATAGCTTTTTTCTCAGCCTCGGCTTTGTTGACACCGGACACGAGTTTCGGTGCCAAGGCAACGTTCTCAAGAACGGTCTTGTGCGGCCAGAGATTAAAGCGCTGGAACACCATTCCGAGATGTTCACGAACTTTATTGATATCGGTCTTCGGAGAAGTGATGTCAACATCATTTACATAAATCTTGCCGCTGGTGGTTTCTTCCAATGCATTGATGCAGCGAAGCATTGTGGACTTGCCGGAGCCGGACGGTCCTAACACCACGACTTTTTCTCCGGGCATCACTTCGAGGTCAATACCGCGAAGGACTTGGTTATCTCCGAAATACTTGTGCAGATTTTCGATACGGATAACCGGTTTCTGTTCGGTCTTGTTGTCGCTCATCTGTTGTCGTCTCCTTTACCCAAGCGTTGTTCCATCTTCTTCACGAGATAAGCCAGACCTAAAGTCATGACCCAGTACATCAGAGAAATCGTAATGTACGGTTCCCAGTAGCGAGCTGTAGCTCCGGCCACAGTACGTGCGGCGTAGGCCAGTTCAGCCAGGCCGATCGCAGAAACAAGAGAAGAGTCTTTCAAAATCGCAATCGCATTATTGCCCAACGGCGGAAGCATACGGCGGAAAGCCTGCGGCAGGATGATGGGGAACATGGCCTGCCAGTAAGTCATACCGACAGAGCGGGCAGCTTCCATCTGTCCCTTATCCAAAGACTGGATACCGGCACGGAAAACCTCGGAAAGGTAAGCACCGGCATTCAATGTAATGGCTACGATACCGGCGAGCATCGCACCGTATGTGGAACGAATCTCACGGGCAAGGTCTCCGGAAATCAATAGACCTTCGGTCGGATGAATAAAGAACGGAAGAATCGCGAACTGCATCAGCAGAATCTGAACGAAAAGAGGCGTTCCGCGGAAGAAGCTCACGTAAACCGTCACCGGCCAGCGAACACAATATTTAAGAATCTGCTTCCAAGGGGAATGTCTTGCATCAGCCAGTCGGGCCATGCCTAAAGCCATACCCAAAATCACACCCAAGGTGACACAGATCACCGTAATTTGGATGGTCATCTTGGCGCCTTCTAAGAAGAGAGGCCAATATTCTGTAATTACTTCGTACCGAAATCCGCCCACGTTCGCTCCTTGGTATTAAAAATTCCCGAGATTTTATTTAAAAATTACCCGACCATGTAGATCGGGCAATTTCATTGGTTAGTTCCTGTTACTGAGGAAGCTTCGGTGCATCAGTACCGAACCACTTGCGATAAATCTTGTTGTATTCACCGCTGGCAACAACCTTATCGAGACCGGCGTTGATTTTATCGATCAGCTTCTGATTGCCTTTCTTAACAGCAATACCGAAATACTGTTCTTCGAAAGCCGGATCACGGGTCATGTTGAAGTGCTTGTCGGGATTGTTGCGAGCGTAGAAAGCCAGAACACCGATATCACCGATTGCAGCGACGACACCGCCCTGATTCAGTTCTTCCAGAGCAAGCGGAGTGTTGTCAAAACGACGAATTCTTGTAGAAGCTTTGCCGAATGCCTTAGAGGCAGCAACGTCACCGGCAGAACCGCTCACAACAGCTACGCTGCCTTTGGAGAGGTCGGAAAGCTTGTTAATCTTGACGGACTTATCGGTCAGGATCAGCTGATGAGCCAGGAAGTAGGGCTTGGAGAAATCGACAACCTGTTTGCGCTTGTCGGTAATCGTAATACCGGACATGATGATGTCGCGGTCGCCTTTATCGACAGTGGCGAAGATGCCTTCCCACGGTGTGTTGATGAACTTAACGTCAAAACCTTCAGCCTTGGCGATAGCACGCATCAAATCAACGTCGAAGCCGACGAGCTCTTTCTGCGGTGTTTCATATTCGAAAGGACGATAAGTCGCGCCTGTTCCAACGACATACTCTTCAGCATTAATTCCGGCGGAAGCAGTCAATGCGATTGCAGCGCATGCTGTCCAAAGCAGCTTTTTCATCAACATTTAATAGACTCCAATATAAGAATTCGTCACCGCGTATACGTCGCGGCCATTCTGATCATCATGCCACAGTCAAACCCACATTGGGCCGCTTTTCAGCAGGAATAACGCAAACCCCTAGGTAAATCCATTAGACAAAATCTGCGTCCGTACTTGTGCAAGACTTTCCGGCAAAAAATGCGCTTAGCATCTGCAGCACTCCGAGCCTAAGCTTCATGAATCGGGCCCGAAAAAGCAGAAACAAATCTGAGGCAGTGTGGTTACTTGCGTTCAGCAAGCTTCTTAAAGATCAACGGCATTGCTGCTTCATCAAGCGGATTCATGTCAACTAAGTCGAGTTTTTCAACCATGCTCAGCGTTGAAATTTTGTACGTCAGAAAATGAGGCGTCTGCAGGTGAGCTTGATAAGCAGCTTCATCCTCGTAAATTTCTAAAATTCGGATCTTCCCCGGGTTTCTCTTATCCTGCATCGGAAAAATCGCAATCACACCGGGTTCCTCAGAAACTGACTCTGCTCCGATCGTCCGAGCGCGTTCGAGGTATTCCTCAAGATTTGCAGGATCAACTTGAATTTCAGCAATTCGAACAATCATCGATTTTCCTTTTCTGTCTCTCAGCAGAAGAGAGGCGGATACAAAAATCCGGCCTAACCGACCGGATAAAAAACTTCTCTTCGTTCTCAAGCCGCTCTTCCGGGCGCTTGAGAACTCGTACTTAGATTTTTAGAACACTTCGACGTTATCGATCAAACGTGTGGTGCCGATTTTTGCGGCTGCTAAAACGACTAACGGCGTTCTATTAACCAGATCGTCTTTTGTCGGTGCAAGCAGATCGCTTCTGCGAACCACGGCGACATAATCAGGAATCCAGCCGTGACCGTCGAGCATCTTCATTGCTCTTTCTTCCAACACGTCCGGATCTGCCGTCTCGGCTTCCAGCGCATCTTTAACGCCTTTGACTGTCTTGTAGAGCAATGTAGCGTCTTCAAGTTCCTGTGCGCCCAAGTAACGATTGCGGGAAGAGAGCGCCAGTCCGGTTTCCTGATTGCGCTGCAGTTCTGCCGGAACAATGCGGATCGGCATGCCGAACTGGCGGACCATTTCCTTGATGATCGTCAGCTGCTGGTAGTCTTTTTTACCGAAAACTGCGACGTCCGGTCGCACGATGCAGAAAAGCTTCATGACAACCGTGCAGACGCCTTCAAAAAATCCCGGACGATAGACCCCTTCAAGAATGTCGACGAGTTTAGGGTCTGGCTTAACTCGGAAAGTCTGGGGCTGCGGATACATGTCTTTTTCGCTCGGCGCAAAGACATAATCAACGACACCCTGCTCTTCAAGCTTTCTGCAGTCCTCTTCCAAAGTTCTGGGATACTGGTCGAAGTCCTCGTTCGGGCCGAACTGAAGACGATTGACAAAAATCGACGCAACCACCGTGTCGCCGTACTTGCCGGCTTCCTGCATCAGATGCAGATGACCTTCATGAAGATTGCCCATGGTCGGAACCAAAGCAATATTCTTCTTTCCTTTGAGCTCTTCCTGAAGAGCCTCGATTGTGTGAACAACTTTCATTTTTTTTAAAATCAGAAGGAGTGCTCAGGCGCCGGAAATTCGCGGTTTTTAACGGCATTCACGTAATTAGCCACCGCTTCTTTGATGCTTGCGGCTCCCTCCATAAAGTTTTTAGTAAATCTCGGTTTACGGCCGGGAAAGATTCCCAGCAGATCCTGTAATACTAAAACCTGACCGGAGCAATTTAAGCCTCCGCCGATACCGATTGTCGGAATGCTCAAAGCTTCCGTCACTCGTTTGGCAACATCCGCCGGAACCATTTCCAGAACGATCATGGATGCGCCGGCTTCCTGCAGGGCCAGAGTGTCGGCCATAAGTTTTTCTTCTCCGGACTTAGTCTTGCCCTGAACAAAGTAGCCGCCGATAGCATTCACAGACTGAGGCGTAAATCCGACGTGTCCGCAAACGGGAATGCCCATGGCCGTTAAGCGGCGAGCCAAAGGACAAACCTCGACACCGCCTTCGAATTTAACCATATGGGCGCCGGCCTGCATAAGTTTGACGGCATTGGCTACCGCCTCGTCTTCATTGACGAGGTAGCTGCCGAAATTCATATCTGCTAAAACCAGTCCGTATTTATTGCCGCGGGCCACGCAGGCGGTGTGATAAACCATATCATCAATGGTCACGGGAAGCGTTGTCTCATGGCCCTGCATCACCATGCCGAGAGAGTCTCCGATGAGTTTGATGTCTACACCGGCTTCATCTTCGACGGAAGAGAAAGTTGCGTCATAGCAGGTAAGCATCACAATCGGCTCCCCTGCTTCGTACATTTTCTTGATGGTGCTGAGTCTAACGGGCTTGCGTTCCGTTTTCTGATCCATTGCATTCTCCTAAATTGCCGAACCACTCCTCGGCAGATTTAAATCGGTTAATTCGCTGGTCAGCTGTTGCAGCCAAGAAGACATGAACCTGACCTTTTCCAGCAATATTAAACTGCGGCGCTATCTCTGCAAGAGGAACTAACACGAAGGCCCGCTCCGTCATGCGCGGATGCGGAAGGAGAACAAAAGGATCTTCGGAGCACTGCTCTCCGACGGCAAGAAGGTCTAAATCAATCGTCCGGGGCGCATTGTGGACGCCTGCCGGACGTACACGTCCCAGGTCGGATTCAATTGCTAGCAGTTGTGTCAGCAATGCGCGGGGAGATAATTCCGTCTTTATCTCAAGGACTGCATTGGTGTAATCGGGACCGCTCGAATCAATAGGCTCCGTTTTATAAAGAGAAGAGACTTGAACAAAGCGAACGCCCGGAATATCGGCAATTCGAAGCACTGCCTCCTTCAGAGTGGATTCGGGCTCGCCGAGATTTGCGCCGAGCCCGATAAACGCCTGCTGCAGCATGACCTACTTATCCGCCTTTTCTTTGTCAGAAGCAGCCTTCTCCGCCTTAGGAAACTTGCTTCTGTCGAAACGTTTCTTGCGTCTTCTGCGGCGTTTTTTCTTTTCTTTTTCCTCTCCGTCGGCTTCATCTTCATCCGACTTACCTTCAGCTGCTCTTTCCTGGCGCAGACGTTCGCGCTCTTT
>ERZ826051.3271-NODE-3271-length-10961-cov-3.766000_pt1 | contig 10961 bp, 8 predicted proteins | sample MGYA00519928_ERZ826051 | MGnify/ENA primary metagenome ERZ826051 (study PRJEB31778, sample SAMEA3449219) | human gut metagenome | biome: human gut; feature: human-associated habitat; material: faeces | place: United Kingdom | collected 2010/2012 ...
TCCAGCACTTCCCCTGCAAAATACAGTCCCCGTACCAGCTTTGACTCCATCGTAGACGGATTGACTTCTTTGACTTTTACGCCGCCCCGTGTAATAATTGCCTCTTTGAAATCCCGAAGCCCGGTCAATGTCACAGTAAAATGCTTGATCAGATGGACGAAATTCATCCGCTCTTCTTTTGTGATCACATTGACCTTCTTCTCCGGATCAATGCCGCTTAAGTGGATCATGACCGGAAGTAATTTTGCCGGAAACAGTCCGGTAACTGCATTTTTAAACTGTTTATTATGGTTTGCATCAAATTCCCGCAGCACTCTCGCATCCAGCTGCTCTTCGGAAAGTGCCGGCTTCAGGTCGATGACCAGCTTTAACTCATGCTTTTTCTGCAGGATTTTACCTACATAGGCACTCGCACTGATGATCAGTGGTCCGCTTACTCCAAAGTGGGTGAATAACATTTCTCCGAAATCACTGTACAGCTCTTTCTTTCCGTCATAGACCGTTGCCTGGACATTCCGGAGGGAAAGCCCCATCAGTGCCGGAATGTACTCTTCTCTGACATTCATCGGAACCAGGGAAGGTGCAGGATCGGTGATCTTGTGTCCCATCGCTTCTGCAAAGCGATAGCCATCTCCGGTGGAACCTGTTGTCTGATAGCTGACACCACCGGTTGCGATAATGCAGGCATCCCCTTCTTCTTTGCTTCCATCTGCCATGACAAGATAGGAAAATCTTCCATCCTCTGCCACAACCTTTTCTACATTGGAATAAAGATGGATGTGTACTCCATTTCGCTTCATTTCCAGCTCCAATGTGCGGATAACATCCGAAGAATGATCCGACTGCGGAAATACACGGTTGCCACGCTCTGTCTTCAGACGCAATCCTGCATTTTCAAAGAAATCCATCACATCCTGGTTGGTAAATCCGTAAAAACTGCTGTACATGAATTTCTCATTGGATACCATATTCTGGAAAAGTTCATCCACGTCACAGGCATTGGTGACGTTGCATCTGCCTTTTCCCGTGATGAAAAGCTTCTTTCCAAGTTTTTCATTTTTCTCAAATACGTGGACTTCATTGCCATTTTTCGCCGCAAAGATCGATGCGAACATACCGGCAGCTCCGCCCCCTACGATCAGTACTTTACTCATTTGATCCTTACCTCATCTTCTACAGGCTCCAGCTCATCTCTGGAATAAACCTGATATTCGTCCCAGATGTCCTCCAGTGTCTCCAGCGTCTCGATGACATCATCCTGCTTCTTCATACAGAGTGCAACCACCAGTGCATTGATCACACTGAGCGGTGCAACCAGGGAATCTACGATAGATGCCATATCACTCTTGGCGATCAGATTGCAGGAGGAATAGAGATTCATCGGTGAATTCACACTGTCGGTCAAGGTTATTACCTTTGCTTTCCGGTTGCTGGCAAATTCCAGTGCTTTTAAAGTACGCATGGAATATCGTGGAAAACTGATCCCGATGATCACATCTTCTTCCCCGATCCGGATCAGTTGTTCAAAGATCTCGCTGGAACTGTTGGTATCGACCTCTACCACATCCTCACAGATCAGATTCAGATAAAAGCTTAAGAAGCTTGCGAGCGGCGAGCAGCTTCTGATTCCGATCACATAGATCCGTTTTGCTTTTAAGATCGTATCTACCGCCATTTCAAATGCCTCATGGTCAATTGCTTCCATCGTAAGCTTGATCTTCTCAATATCCGAATGCAGAACCGAAGCAAGGATCTCCCCCTGGCTGATCCGCCCATACGTCACTTCCATACGCTGGATGGAATTCAGCTTCATCCGCACCAGTTCTCCCAGAGCCTTCTGGAACTCCGGATATCCGTCATATCCAAGGGCAGTTGCAAATCTCACAACTGTCGATTCACTGACACCAACCTCTTCCCCCATCTTCGCAGCCGTCAAAAAAGCCGCTTTATCATAATCTTCACGGATAAAATCTGCCACTGCCTTTGCTGTTCGTTTCGTTGCCTCTTTCTGTTCAGGAAGTGTTGTTCCCAAAGCTTCATGTCCAAGAGCAATCACAATTTTCTTCTTTTTCATCTCTACCATCCTCCGATGCACCTTTATATTCGCAGAACACCCGGAAAGTATCTCCGGGTGCTTTTTGTCTTGTCTGACACTTATACTATTATTTTACCATGAACGATTTTGCAGTGCAATGTCATTTTTACATTACAGGCCGCAGGCATTCTGCGAACTGTTATTTATCTTCTTCCTCAGTTTCCTCCTGTGGCAAAACAAAGGAATCAATAACCTCCCACAGTTCATCCCTTCCCTGCTTTGTCTCGGAGGAGAATGGAATGATCACCGTACCCGGCTTTACTTTCAGCCCTTCGCGGATTGCTTTTACATTCTTCTGGATCTGGCTTCGTTTGATCTTATCAAGCTTTGTGGCGATGATAATCGGTGTAAATCCCTGATAAACCATCCAGTCATACATCATTTTATCGTTTGCAGACGGATCATGGCGGATATCAATCAGCAAAAAGACTGCCTGCAGTTTTTTTGAGGTATGGAGATAATTCTCGATCATTTTTCCCCATTTTTCCTTCTCACTGGCAGAGGTCTTCGCATATCCATAACCGGGCAGATCGACCAGATACATGGCATCGTTGACATTGTAAAAATTAATGGTCTGTGTCTTTCCCGGCTGCGCCGATGTTCTTGCGAGCGACTTGCGGTTTAACAGCGCATTGATCATGGATGATTTTCCTACATTTGACTTTCCTGCAAATGCAACTTCATTAAATGGATTGTCCGGTATTTTACTAGTGATACCACAGACAGTCTCCAAATTTACACTTCTAATTACCATTGTCTTTTCCTCTTCTTAATTTACTTCTTTGCAAACGCCACATCCAGCACGTCTTTCATCTGCTCTACAAACACGATTTTCAGACCTTTTTTGATCTCCGGTGAAATCTCATCAATATCCTTCTCATTCTTCTTTGGCACACAGATGGTCTTAATTCCTGCATTTTTGGCTGCCAGTGTTTTTTCCTTCAGTCCACCGATTGGAAGCACACGGCCGCGAAGTGTAATCTCACCTGTCATTGCGACATCAGCGCGGACCGGTGTCTTCGTGATCGCCGACAACATGGCTGTCGCCATCGTGATTCCGGCAGACGGTCCATCCTTCGGCACTGCACCCTCCGGGATGTGGATATGGATGTCATTCTCCTGGAAAAACTTTTTCGGAATATGATACTCTTCACTGACAGAACGGATATAGCTGATTCCCGCCTGTGCAGATTCCTTCATCACATCTCCCAGCTGTCCGGTCAGCTGGAACTCACCTTTTCCCGGCATGATGTTGACTTCAATCTCTAAAGTATCTCCACCAACGCTTGTCCATGCAAGTCCACGGACGATTCCTACTTCATCCGTATCATTTTTCTTATCAAAACTGTATTTCTCTTTGCCGAGGAACTTTTCAAGATTCTGTTCTGTAACTTTAATCTTCTCTTTTTCTCCCTCGTAAAGCGGTCTTGCTGCTTTTCTGCAGATCTCACCAAGCTTACGTTCAAGATTACGCACACCGGCTTCCCTTGTGTAACCACTGATAATCTTTGCCATCGCTTTGTCTGTGATGGCGAGCTGTTCCGGTCTGATCCCATTGCGCTCCATCTGCTTTGTGAGCAGATGCTCTTTTGCAATATGAAGCTTCTCATTCTCTGTGTAGCTGGTCACCTCGATCAGTTCCATACGGTCTAACAGCGGTCTTGGGATATCCTGCACCGAGTTTGCTGTTGCAATAAACAGCACTTCTGAAAGATCGATCGGTATCTCGACATAATGATCCCGGAACTTCTTATTCTGCTCCGCATCAAGCACTTCCAGCAATGCAGACGCCGTATCCCCTTTGTAATCGCTGCTCATCTTATCGATCTCATCTAACAGCATGAGCGGATTTTTCACGCCTGCGCTGCGCAGTCCGTTCACGATACGTCCCGGCATTGCTCCGACATAAGTTCTTCGGTGGCCGCGGATTTCTGCCTCATCCCGGACACCGCCGAGACTGATCCGCACATATTTTTTATCTAACGCTTTTGCAACGGACCGGGCAATACTCGTTTTACCGGTTCCCGGCGGTCCTACCAGACAGATGATCGGGCTTTCGCCCTTGCTGGTGAGATTGCGGACAGCCAGAAATTCCAACATACGCTCTTTTACTTTTTCCAGGCCGTAATGATCCGCATTTAAAATCTGCTCGGCATTCTTCAGATCCTTGTTATCTCTGGATGTCTTATTCCACGGAAGCTCCAAAAGTGTTTCAATATACCCTCGCGCCACAGCGCTCTCAGAGGAGCTGGAGCTGATATTTTTAAAACGGTCGATCTCTTTTTTGATCTTCTCTTTTACTTCTTTGTCTGCCTTGATTTTGCCCAGAGCATCCATAAAGTGATCTGCGTCTGATTCCGTATTATCTTCGCCAAGCTCCTCACGGATTACTTTCATCTGCTCTCTCAGCAGATATTCTTTCTGGTTTTTATCCACATGCGCCTTGACTTTCGCCTGAAAATCATTCTTGATGGCTATGATCTCGATCTCTTTTAATAAGAGTGCCATCAGAACCTCATAACGTTCGGTCATAGAAACCGCATCTAAGATTTTCTGTTTTTCCTCAAAATGTACCGGAAGGCTGTTGGCAAGCTGATTCATCAGTTTTTCCAGATCTGTGATCTCACTTAACTGGCGTTGCAGCTCTTTTCCCATTTTGGGATTGACGACCACATATTTACCAAATGTCTCCTGAATGCTCCGAAGCATTGCCTCCTTCGCTTCTTCTGGCAGTCCGTCATCCACTTCCTCGTCAAATCGAATGATCTCCGCAAGCAGATAGTCCGGATTTTCAAGAAAAGCGGACAATTCTGCCCGCTCTTTCCCTTCTACCAAAATGCGTACAATATTATTTTGTAACTTAATTACCTGCTTTACCTCAGCAATGATCCCGATCTTAAATAAGTCCTCGATATCAGGATTTTCCTGTTCCACATCTTTCTGTGCCACAAGAAAAATCTTCTGCTCATCCATCATCGCCTCTTCCACTGCCTTGATGGATTTTGCACGGCTTACGTCAAAATGGGCTACCATTCCCGGCAGGATCACCATTCCACGAAGGGCAACTGCAGGCATTTTCATAATCATTGTATCCATTTTCTATAATTCCTTTATCTGTAACAGCTTTTCCTGCTGTTATCTTTTGTTTAAGAAGCCTGTTCTAACTTCTCAACAAGTGCTTTTTCTTCTTTCTCTTCAATTGCAAGATTCTTTTCTACATCTTCTTTGGTGATCTCACATTTTGTAATGCTCTCATCGGATGGAATATGATACATCAGATCTAATGTAACAGCCTCCATGATTGCACGAAGACCACGCGCTCCGGTCTTTCTCTCAAGCGCTTTGTCCACGATTGCTTCGAGTGCATCCCTGTCAAATTCCAGACTGACACCGTCTAATTCAAACAGCTTTTTGTACTGTTTTACAAGTGCATTCTTCGGCTCGCATAAGATACGGATCATCGCATCCTTATCTAACATATCCAGTGTTACGGTTACCGGCACACGACCGATAAATTCAGGGATGAGTCCGAATTTCACAAAATCCTGTGGAAGTACATGTTTTAATACTTCCCCTACATTGTACTCATCTTTGGCGTGTACTTCTGCATTAAATCCAATGGATTTCTGGTCGAGACGTGTCTCAATGATCTTCTCCAATCCATCAAAAGCACCACCACAGATAAATAAAATATTGGTAGTATCAATCGGGATCAGTTCCTGCTGCGGATGTTTTCTTCCACCCTGTGGCGGAACAGAAGCAACCGTTCCCTCTAAAATCTTAAGTAACGCCTGCTGTACACCCTCGCCGGAAACGTCTCTTGTGATGGAAACGTTCTCAGATTTTTTTGTAATCTTGTCAATCTCATCAATGTAAATGATACCGTGCTGTGCACGCTCAATATCATAATCAGCAGCCTGGATCAGTTTCAAAAGGATATTCTCGACATCTTCACCCACATAACCTGCCTCGGTAAGTGTGGTTGCATCTGCGATTGCAAACGGAACATTCAACACTCTCGCCAAAGTCTGTGCTAAAAGTGTTTTACCGGAACCGGTTGGTCCGAGCATAAGAATATTACTCTTCTGCAATTCTACATCTGAATCTGATCCTGCCATAATTCTCTTGTAATGATTATAAACTGCAACGGACAAAACTTTCTTCGCTTTATCCTGGCCAATGACGTACTCGTCTAAAAATGCCTTCATCTCCTCCGGCTTGATCAGATTGATCTGCTCCGCAGGTTCTTCCAGATTTCCGTCAAATTCATCATTCTCCAACTCTTCGTCTATAATCTCGGCGCAAACGTCTACACACTCATCACAGATATAGGCTCCGTTTGGTCCCGCGATCAGTTTACGGACCTGATCCTGAGTCTTACCACAAAATGAGCAGCGCAGTCTCTCGTCATTTCTTCCTGTCATTTCTTATTCTCCAATGTCTCTATTTATTAGCGGCTTGTGATCACATTATCGATCAGTCCGTATTCCATTGCTTCCTGAGCAGACATATAATGATCTCTCTCTGTGTCCGCTGCGATCACGTCATAAGGTTTTCCGGTGTTTGCAGCTAAAATCTCATTTAATTTCTTCTTTGTCTTTAAAATGTTTTCCGCTGCGATCTGGATCTCCGTTGCCTGACCTTTTGCTCCGCCGGATGGCTGATGGATCATAATCTCTGCATTCGGAAGTGCAAGTCTCTTGCCCTTTGCTCCGCCTGCAAGTAAAAATGCTCCCATGCTGGCTGCCATACCGATACAGATGGTAGATACATCGCATTTGATGTACTGCATCGTATCATAAATAGCAAGACCTGCTGTTACCATTCCACCCGGGGAATTGATATATAAATGAATATCTTTTCCAGGATCCTCGGACTCTAAGAAAAGTAACTGTGCAACCACAAGGCTTGCTGTTGTCTCATTCACTTCTTCTCCCAGGAAAATAATTCTATCTTTTAATAATCTGGAGTAAATATCGTAATTACGCTCTCCTCTGCTTGTCTGTTCAATGACGTAAGGTACTAAACTCATATCTCTTACCTGCCCTTTCTTTTCATAAATATGATCTGGATCGCACTATCATGGGATCCGCACTTCTTTCACTATTGCAATATATCGGTCATACACTGCACTGATAAATATTATCCCACAAATACAGGGACGTTGGAATAGGAAAAAACATGTTTTATGAAAAATTAATATCTTGTTCGAATTTTAAAAAATACTGAACTTTTTTCTCATCAAATGCATTCTGCCATAAATCTCAAACAGACCGGCTCATAAGAGCCAGTCTGTGATATTTCCGGTCTGCATATTATATGCAATCCTCTGTCTGCTGTACGCTGCCGGAATTATTCTTCTGTTCCTTCTTCTGCTTCAGCTTCTTTTTCTTTCTTTGTCTTAGCTTTTGCTCTTTCTTTTACGTTCTCCATAATTAAGTCAACTGCTTTTGTCACAGATAAATCTCTCTTAATGGATTCTTTCTCAGCTTCTCCTAAGTACTCTTTTAACTTGTCAGCTTCCATTCCGTACTGAGCTGCCATTTTCTCAATTTCTGCATTGATCTCATCTTCAGAAACTTCGATATTCTCATCTTTTGCGATCTGTTCTAATACAAGGCTGCTCTTGATACGTGTCTCAGCTTCCGGACGAACCTGCTCTTTTAATCCATCGATTGTCATACCGGAGAACTGCATGTACTGCTCCATGGAAAGACCGCTCTGTGCGATTCTCTGTGCGAACTCATTGATCATGTTCTCGCACTGTGTCTCGATCATAGCTTCCGGGATCTCCATTGTGGATTTGTCGATGATCTTCTTGATTGCTTCATCTTCTTTTGTACGTTTTGCTTCGTTCTCTTTCTCAACTTCAAGATGTTTTCTTAAGTCTTCTTTGTACTCAGCTAATGTATCAAACTCAGATACTTCAGAAGCAAATTCATCATTTAACTCCGGAAGTTCTTTTGCTTTGATCTCGTTAATCTTAACTTTGAATACGGCTGGTTTTCCAGCTAAATCAGCTGCCTGATATTTCTCTGGGAAAGTAACGTTAACTTCTACTTCATCCCCTGCATTGTGTCCTACTAACTGATCTTCGAATGTATCGATGAAAGAGTGGGAACCGATCTCTAATGGATGATTCTCTCCTTTACCACCTTCAAATGCAATGCCGTCAACAAATCCTTCGAAATCGATGACTGCTGTATCACCGTTTGCAACTGGTCTGTCTGTTACAGTTACAGTTCTGGAGTTCTTCTGCTGCTCTTTCTCAAGTGCTGCTTCTACTTCTTCGTCTGTTACAGTTGTGTCGATCTTAGTTACCTGAACACCTTTGTATTTTCCAAGTGTTACTTCTGGTCTTACAGCCACTTCTGCTGTGAAGATGAAAGGTTTTCCGGATTCGATCTGAACAATGTCGATTGTTGGTCTGGAAACGATGTCCTCTTTGCTCTCTTCCATAGCTGCTGCATAATTATCCTGAATTAAGATGTTTGCTGCTTCTTCATAAAATACAGCTGCACCGTACATTTTCTCGATCATAGCTCTTGGAACTTTACCTTTACGGAAACCAGGGATGCTGATTTTGTTCTTCTCTTTCATGTAAGCAGCCTGTAAAGCTTTTTCTACTTCTTCTGCTGGTACTTCAACAGTAAGTTTTGCCATGTTTTTTTCTAATTTTTCAACCTGTACACTCATTATAATGATTTTCCTCCTTATATATATAAAATATCCATGTACATTTCACGCTTAATGCGCTAATCGAGCCACGTCCAAAGTCGCATAAACCCGCGGTTTTTCTGGCTCTGCCTAAAAATGGGCGTACTACGACTATCGCAGTCATTCTAGGATTATAGCACACACTTTTGCAAAATACCAGTGTTTTTTATGGTTTTACGAGGTTTTCTGCGATTTCTGCTCTTTTTCCATGCAATTTATCATATACGACATTACAAACCACTGTATAAAGAGAGGCAGTCACATTGATCCCTGTCCGAAGCAGCAGCGCCATCGGCAGTCCGAATAATGAAGCTGCAATTGCCAGCGCTCCAAACGTGTTAAAAACCGTCTGCCATTTATATCCGGCAGAATAACCCACGCCGATTCCACCAATAATTCCGATCATACTTCTTCCTGACTCTGGCAGTATCAGATAAAGGATGAGAAACAACGCACATCCGACCATATTAAACACGCCCCTGTCCACTGCCCTCATTTTTCCATCCTCTGTAAATGGAAGGCAGACTGACATACATGCGATCCCTGCCCACATTGCTCTCGGAAGTCCAAGCAGTGAAACGATCAGCATTGCACTTGAGACGATCAGTGTCAGTTTCAGATACCATTGGTTTCTCGCAGACCGAACATCAAATTCCCGGAATAAATCCTTAAATGTCCTGCGATAAGGTCTGTTTTTCTGATTTTTATAAAAAACCGCCATGCACACAAGCATTCCCGCCGTAAGTCCAATCACCCGCAGCGCAAACGCTCTGCCACTCACATCATATCCATATAAGAGCAGATACCCGAGCACAAACGTGGAATGATTATGCATAATGACATTGTGACACCCAAAAATCATAAGAAGCAGGATACAGACACAATTTATAAAAAATGCTCCCACCGGAGATACCATATTTGCCAGTCGCGGGCCAGCCATCATGATCGTAAATATTCCCACAATGGACAACAATCCATGACTCGTCCGTATGCCAAAATCTGCCTGTCTCAGCACAAGCAGCGCCAACAGGACCGTTACTCCTACAACGCTGTTTTCCTGTCCTGTCAATTTTGTATACAATGTGACAACCGCCACACAAAAAGCCATAACAAGATATACTTTAAAATTATAGATAAGAATATGACGCCATTTTTCTTTTTTGTCTGTCGTATTTTTGATCAACTGTTTTGAACCGGCAGAACTAAGCTGTAACTCCTGATAAAATGTCATTTTGTTGTCTCCTTCTCTTCTCTTTTGAATCAGCAAAGCGAAGAGTACTATACTTCAAAACATGGAGTCTGGCAAGTATAAAACCTCATTTTAGAAAAATTTTGGAATGTTTACTTTTTTTTCATATAGAAATATTTTCCGAACAGACTTGATTTATGCTAAAATGTGATTATCTGGAAAGGTCTGTACAAATGAGGAGAAAACTATGGCAGTCACAAAATCCAACGAAAGAACAAAATATGAGCTGGCAGATGCCATGAAACGCTGTATGAAAACTGCACCTGTAGAAAAAATCACTGTGAAGGAAATTGTAGAGGCATGCGGTGTCACAAGACAGACTTTTTACCGTAATTTTCAGGATAAATATGACCTCATCAACTGGTATTTTGACAAAATTCTCTTAGAATCCTTTGAACATATGGGGGAAGGAAAATCTGTCTATGAAGGTCTTGTAAATAAATTTACCTATATTCAGGAAGAAAAGCTGTTTTTCAAGGCTGCATTTAAAAACGATGACCAGAATTGTCTGCGCGATCATGATTTCCAGTTGATCACCGCTTTCTATACGGATCAGATTGAAAGCCGTACCGGCAAAAAGATTTCTCCGCATCTGCAGTTTCAATTAGAAATGTACTGTCAGGGTTCTATCTTTATGACCGTTCAGTGGGTACTTGGCTACCGGAAATGCACACCGGAAGAACTGGCCAGATCACTGGCTGGCGCTATGCCGGCAGAACTGAGTAATGTATTCCGTGAGGTTGGACTGATATAAACCGGAGTTTAACTTATGAACTGCCGCCTGTAGGTGGTGTTACGGATTTCCGCAGGTTATGTCAATTGCATGCCAACAAAGTGTATAGAACTATAAAAAATAGAACTGTTTGTTTTCAGGAGCGCTTCCGCTTGTTGTCGCTGGCA
>ERZ826051.3277-NODE-3277-length-10946-cov-4.045450_pt1 | contig 10946 bp, 7 predicted proteins | sample MGYA00519928_ERZ826051 | MGnify/ENA primary metagenome ERZ826051 (study PRJEB31778, sample SAMEA3449219) | human gut metagenome | biome: human gut; feature: human-associated habitat; material: faeces | place: United Kingdom | collected 2010/2012 ...
ATGTCCAGCGAACAGAAACATAATATTTCGTTTATACCGTTTTTCTTTTTCATTACATATAAAATTCTGACATGTGAGAGGACGCTTATATCTGCCCTTCACGCCCTAGGAAAGCACCACAAAATCTGCTGCTCCACGGTAAGTTAAACTCCGATTATTTAAACAGATTTTTGAAGAACTCCCCAATCGCACTAAAGATATTTCCAAAGAAATTACCAATAGATGCAATGATTCCGGAAGAGCTTCCTCCATTTTTAAAGGAATTGTAGAGAGAGGCTGCGTAATCCACCAGTCCACTTAAATCAATTCCAAGAGAAGTAATTTTCAAAAGAAGATCAACGATTTTCTGTCTCTCATCATCAGATAAAGTGACGCCATATTTATCACAGGCTTCATCAATTGCTTCGTTGATACTCTTCTCGTCAGTCAGTCCTTTTTCTGCGATCAGTGACTTGATGTAAGCAATAAACTCCTCCACTTCCTGATCGGTCAGACCCTGAATGGAAGCTTCCAGTTCTCCGGTGACAACAAGTTCATTTAACGCTGCATCTACAACGTTATCCTGTACTGCTTCCCCGGTCATTGCCTCATATGCCTCAAAGATTCCAACCAGTGCAGCGGTTCCGGAGATTGGCTTTGGGCCTGCAACGATGATATCTGCATCTGTAATTCCAGCAGTTGTCAGCGCATTTTTGTACATACCAACGGTACAGTATGTGATATTGTTCGTAGAAATGTTTAATCCATTTCCTTTTTTACGTTTTACGATCACGACAGAAGACCATGACTTGCTTCCAATTTTGGAAGAATCCACATAGGAATCCAGATACTGATGCTCCTGTGCATTTGTAACGTAAGTCACGTTATAATTTGCCAGATTGGCAGGATCGATTCCCATAAGGGATAATACGGTATTTTTCTGGTCATCGGACAAATCCGCACCGAGTGCAAGATAAGGTTTATCATCTTTCTTAATCTCAACATTATCGTTATTCTCATCCACAATGACATCTCCAGTCACATTTTCTGTGGATTTTTTATCATCTTCTACCGTTACCCCACCTGTAACATTATCGGTTGTGCCACTGGTGGAAGTATTTGTGCTGTCGGAATTTGTTGTTGTACTGCTCTGTGCATCTGAAGCAGAATTATTTGTTGTGCTGTTCTGTGCATCTGAAGCAGAAGTATTTGTTGTGCTGCTCTGTGCATCCGAAGCAGAATTATTTGTTGTGCTGTTCTTCGTATCTGAAGCAGAGCTGTTTTGTGTAGTTGTAGTTCCGGTTGAACCAGCATTGGTATCTGTACCTGTTGTGCTGCTGTCATTCTGCGTTGCTGCATTATTCTCTGACTGTGTTGTCTGGGAATCACCGGATGTTGCATTGCTCTCTTCCTGCCCGGTGGAGTTCTGCGCAGAAGCATCTGCTGCAAATGATGTTACATGTGTTGGTATCATCATCACTGCTGCTAAAATAATTGCTGCAATTCTCTTTGTCATTCTCTTTCTCTTCACTTTTTTTCCCTCTCTTTTTATTTACGTATCGATCCGCACTCTCATCCATGCAAGAAGATCTGCATACACTTTATCGCGGTCTGTCTCATTTAAAATTTCATGTCTGTCATTTTCGTAAAGCTTATATGTAATATCCAGAGAACCTGCCTCTTTGAAGAGATCATACACTTTTTTCACGCCGACACCGTTATCTCCCACCGGATCATCCTGACCAGATACAATAAAAATTGGAAGCTTGTTTGGTACTTTCTTCACATTTTCCAACTGATTATCGTAGAGAACTGCTTCCATCAGCCCCAGATAGCCGTTTAATGTAAATTTGAACGTGCACCGCGGTTCGCTATAATAAAATTTTACAATATCCTCATCTTTTGTAAGCCAGCTGTTTGAAAGTGTTTTTCCAGAAAGATCATATTTCTTATATGGTCCGCCAAACGACAGCGATTCTACCAGTTTGCTTCTGTGATGCCAGCCAAAAATTTTTGCCAGGAATTTGCACACGTTGATTCCAAGTTTGGTCGTATTGTCCGGCACACAACCGGTTCCCATAATGATTGCCCCTCTCAAATCATCATTGTGAATGGTGAGGTATTTCCGAAGCATATAAGATCCCATACTGTGTCCCATCATAAAATAAGGAACACCCGGATTTTCTTTCTGGATCATCGTGCGCAGTGCATGCATGTCTGCGATCACCGTGTCACTCGGATTTTCCGCAAAATATCCCCAGTCATCTTTGGATGCAACGGAATCCCCATGTCCTAAATGGTCATGTCCCACCACCATAAAGCCATTCTCTGTCAGGAATTCAGCAAATAGTCTGTAGCGCTCTACAAACTCTATCATGCCATGTGTGATCTGTAAAATTGCCTCATACTTTCCATCTTCCGGAATCCATTTGACTGCATGGATGGTTGTTTTGCCATCCGCTGATAAAAATGTAAACTTCTCCTCTTTTGCCATACTTTTCCCCTCTCTTTTCCATGATTATAAATTAGATATATTTTAAAACCTGTGGCTTCTTTATTCTGTCTGGACGAAACGATGGACTTCCTCCACATTGCGTTCTAATTCATCCGCACATTCTTTGTGCTCTTTCCACTCCTGGCGCAGTGTTTCCGCTTTGGATAACACTCTGCTCTGCACTTCGAAAAATTCATTTTCACCCTGACAGAGACTTTCTAATATTTCTTCAATATTTGTTTCTTCTTCCACATTTTCATGATCCGTTTCCACTGCCTCTTTGTCCCTGTCTTCCAGAAGTTTCACCAGAGAACCGTTATTTTCTTTTAAGAGATCATTTAACGCATGAATCTGTTTTTCCGCCTCTGTGGCAGTTTCCCCAAAACCACTGATCCTCGCAAGCACATCCGCAACCGCCGAAGTATACTGCTCTGCGTTCACACGCACTTCCTCTGCCGCTGTCACAAATTTTCTTCCGTCTTCTCCCATGCGTCCTGCCTCGATTGCTGCGCCGAGTGCCAGAACTCCCATATTCTGTGAAATATCTGCCAGTTTCTGTAACGCCTCTTCAACAGACTCTCTCTCCTGACAATATGCCTCATAGAACGATTCTATCTCCTTCATGGGTGTGGTGACGTACTTGTTCTTCTCTACAACTTTTGCAATTTTCTCGTGCTCACCCTCCATTTGCTGGCAGAGTGCTTCTTTTTCCTGCTGCAATCTGATATTCTGTTCATTCTTTTTTGCAAGCTGCTGTTTCAACAGTACGGTCTGTCCTGAATTCGCCTCTGAACACTCCTTTAACAGTTCCAATTCCTCTGAAACCGCCGTGATTGTCTCATCCAGTTCCGTTTTTGAGATCGTCATCTGTACCAATGTCTCTTCTGCGCTGTCTTTTGCTTTTGCAATATTAGAAATCTGCTCCTGCAGACGGTTCTGTTTTTCCTGTAATGCCAGAAGTTCCTCTTCCAGTTCTTTTGCTTTTTTTCCACCAAACATATGCCATCCTCCAGCTTTTACTGATAATTTCGAATGATAACCTGTACGCTTTCCACTCCATTATACTCGTTAATCTCCGGATAGTACACAATCATTATCCTCAATTTGTTTATCTGACCGCGAAAAGCTTTTTCCACTTCCGCACTTCCATACTTTTCTGCATAATATGCTTTGAACGCCTCAATATCACCAAAATAGACTGCCGATACCGCCTCTCCCGCGGCTGTCAGGAGATTCAGCCGCAACACATTCTGATTTTTTCCGACCACAAAAGCCTTTGTGATACTCAGGTTTTTGTCGGCAAACTGTGGCTTGATATTGGCTTTTCCAAAAGGCTCTAACACTGCAAATTCCCGGATAAGACCGGCATCCGCATACGCTGCTGGCATCGGAATATCAATTTTGATCTTCGGAATCAGGTCATCCTCCGTGAGATTTGCACAGGCATTGATTTTTTCACGGAACTTATCCACGTTTTCTTCCGGAAGAGATAATCCTGCCGCCATCGGATGTCCGCCGAATTTTTCCAGAAGTTCCCTGCACTTACATAGTTCCTCATACATGGAGTACTCCTCGATGGAACGCCCGGAGCCCTTCACGCCCTCCTCCGCCTTCGTCAGCACAAATACCGGCTTATGATAAGCCTCCCGGATACGCCCTGCAATGATTCCTGCAAGACTTTCGTGCACCTGTGGCAGATAAATGACAAGCACTTTATCCGACATGTAATGTTCCTCCACCACACGTTTTGCCTCCTCGACGCCATCTGCTGTCATATCTTTGCGCTGCTGGTTTAACTCCACAAGCTCCCTTGCCGTTTTTGCTGCCTCTTCCTCTCCCTGTAAAAAAAGAGACAGAGACAGTTTTGCTGTATCAAGTCTGCCACTCGCATTGATGCACGGTCCTAACACAAAACCAAAATGATATGCATTGATCTGCTCCGGTTCTAAATGATTCTGAAAGATCAGGGCGCGCATCCCCGGATTTTTTGTGCGGTGAATGCGGTTTAATCCCTCTTTCACCAAAATGCGGTTTTCGTCTGTCAGATCCATGACATCGCCAACGGTTGCAAATGCGACATTTTCCAGAAATTCATAGGTTTCTTCCAGGGCAAAACCCATTTTTTCATACAATACCTGCAGCACTTTCCATGCGACTGCTGCTCCACATAACTCTTTAAAAGGATACGCACATTCCTGCTGCTTTGGATTCACGATTGCATCTGCGTTGCTGCGAAGGAACTGCTTTTCCCCGTTCTCCTCTGTATAGGGAATCTCGTGGTGATCGGTCACTAACACGGTCATCCCAAGTTCTTTGGCATGCGCAATCTCTGAGATTGCAGCAATTCCGTTATCGCACGTAAGAATGGTATCCATTCCGTCTCTTTTTGCCTGATCGATCAGATTCTCATTGATTCCATAGCCATCCTTCATACGGTCCGGAATCTGCGTGGAAACATTTCCACCACAGTGTTTAATTCCCCGGTATAAAATATAGGTTGACATAACTCCATCTATATCATAGTCGCCGATAATACGGATCGGCTTTTGCTCTTCTATTTTAACTTTTAAAATATCTGTCAAACGATCTGCATCTTTCAATAAATGTGGATCGTATAAATCCTTTAAACTTCCATAGAGATATCTTTCAAATGCCGCCTCCCCGATCACCTCACGGTTTCGGATAAGACGCGCTGTGACAGGGCTGATCCCGAACTCTTTTCCAAGCTTTTCAAAATCAGCCCCTTTGTTGATTACAAACCATTTTTCCATGTAACACCTGCTGCCTGTTTTTTCTTATGAATTTATCTTTTAATAATGCACTTCCATCAGCATCAGTCCACATGCCGGTGCTGTATAGCCTGCGTTCTCCCGGTTTTTGCTCTCTAAGATCTGCGGCAGCTCCTCCGGCGCTCTCCTGCCATCCCCGACCTCGATCAGCGTACCCGTCAGGATCCGCACCATATTTTGCAAAAATCCATTCCCCCGGTAATCGATCCAGAGATCATTCCCTTTCTTCGTAAAATTGATCTCATAAATTGTGCGGACTGCCGTTTTTTTCATTTTCTTATTTCCGCAAAATGAAGTAAAATCATGTGTTCCGATCAGATAGGAAGCAGCTTCTTTCATGCGTTCCACATCGAGTGTTTTCTCATACTGGTACTCATATTTCCGCTCGAAAACATCCGAGATCTCTCCCATATGGATGTGATAGCGGTAGGTCTTTTTCTTTGCGGCGTAACGGCTGTGAAAACGCTCGTCCACCTGCTCAACCGCAATAACGGCAATGTCATCCGGCAGATAATGATTCAGATAGGACAGGATCTTTCCCTCCGTAAAATGCTCCTCAATATGAAAATTTGCCACCTGGCCTTTGGCATGCACGCCCGCATCCGTTCTCCCCGAACCGATGACTTCCACCGCGTGTCCTGCCATCTGTCCCAGCACTGCTTCTATTTTTCCCTGAATGGTCAGCCCGGTGCTGTTCTGCCCCTGCCAGCCCTTGTATCTTGTCCCATCATACTGGATTGTGATTTTATAGTTGTTCATACTTTTTATCCCTGCTTTACTGCAATCTAAACTAACTTTTAGTTTAACACATTTTCTACTCAAATCCTAGTCTGCGATCTGTTCCTGAAACGTTTTTGTGCCGGGGAACTGAAAAATACCAATCCCCCGGCACATTTACTCCACATTTTATACCAGTTCTGCAATCCTTGTCACCGCAACATAGATCTCCGATATTTTATACCAGGTGCGGTAATCTACCACTCCCGTCACAGGCAAGCCAAAAATAGACTGGAATTTTTCTACTGCTGCCTTCGTTGCCTCTCCGTAAATCCCATCCGGTGTGATCGTCGGGATTGCCGGATAAGCCTGCGAGATTCTCGCTAACTGTTCCTGGATCTGCCGGACCTTATCTCCGGCAGCGCCCACTTCCAGATTATACCGCGGCCAGGATGCAGGGATACCGGAAATCTCCTCCGCTGTATTGATAAACATATTATCACCATAATAATAACGGAGAATTTCTATCGTTTCGTAGTTCTGATCCCCAAGATATTTGCTTCCCCACTGGCTCAGCCAGTTGCTGCACGTCACGCGCTGTCCGTCACAATACTGCGTCAGGATTGGCTGTCTCACATTCGGTCTGGAAAGATAATTCTGGAACATTTCCTCTACCACATCCGAGATACTCTGGAAAATATTTCTTCCATATACAAATTTCTGGTCATAAGCAGTGGATGTTGTGATGGTGAAGTTATAGCCTTTGTTCCGGTACCATTCCGTGTAAACCCTGTTTAACGTAAAGGACATGATCGCAAGGATATTGGCACGCAGCGTGCTGTCCGGCCACGTGCTGTATATCTCGCTGGATGCCACATTTTTGATGTAATCCCGGTAACGGACATAATAATTTGCCGCATTGGGATCCGATGGCGGTCCGTCATGAACAACGACAAATTCCGGGATCACCACTTTACTCAGCACGATCTCCCCTGAGTCGGAGACAGGCTTGATCTCGGACTCTGCTATTTTTGCCGGGAAATTGCCAAACAACGTATTGACCGGAATCACAATGGAATCTATTTGATTTTCTTCCTCATTTTCTTCCGCCATTCGCACCTGTTGCAATGCGAGCTGCTCTGAAAAAACCTGAACACCCGAAATACTGACGGGACGATATCCCGGTGCGGTAACTTTGACCGTATATTGGGCAAATGGCTGATTTTCGGAGGGTTCCATCGAGTATTCAAGCGGAGGCGCATCAAGCGTAAGTTTCTCCGACATTCCTGAATCATCTGCGCTTACCTCCTCCACCGTGGAATCCGGCTTGCCCGAATAGGAAATCGTGATTTTCGCTCCCTCGATCGGTCGTCTGGTCCGGTTCGCAAGTACTTCTACCTTGAGGCTTCCTTTATCTACAGCCTCTGTCTGGGCATATTTGATATCTGGCATGAACAACCTCTTCCTATATTTCCTTATATTATATGCTCAGACATGCGATCCTGTTCTGCTTCCTGTGCAAAACATTCGATTTCCCAACTTCTCAATTTTTATTTCCGTTCTTTATCCAAATCCCCCAAAACTTAATTCTTACTCTACCGTAACTACCTTCGCCAGATTTCTTGGCTTATCAACATCAAATCCCTTATCGGATGACACGTAATATGCTAAAAGCTGTAATGCAACCGATGCAGGTAAAACCATAAATTCATCCTGCATATCCGGAAGCTTGATCACCTGATATTCGGTATCAAGATCACCGGAAAGTGCCTCTTTGATAAATAATACAATATCTGCACCTCTGGATTTTACTTCCTTAATATTGGAAAGCTCTTTTGACATGAGTTTTTCCTGTGTTACCGTTGCAACAACCGGTGTGTTAGTCGTGATCAGTGCAATTGGTCCGTGTTTTAATTCGCCGGAGGCATAAGCCTCAGAGTGAATATAAGAAACCTCTTTCAGTTTCAATGATCCTTCCAGTAAAATAGAGTAATCCAGTCCACGTCCGATCATAAACAGATCCTTTGCTTCCAGAATCTTCTTTGCGATCACATGGATGTCACGTCTTTTCTCCAATACTTTCTGCATCACTTCCGGAACACGCTCTAATTCTGCGATAAAGCTCTTTGTCTGCTCCTCTGTGTAGACACCTCGCAATAATGCCATTTTTGCAACCACAAGATAAAATACGGAAAGCTGTGTTGTGTAAGCTTTTGTACTTGCCACTGCAATTTCAGGTCCTGCTGCGGTGTATAACACATAATCACTTTCCCTTGCGATGGAAGAACCTTTTACGTTGATGATGGATAAGCATTTTGCTCCCTGCCTCTTCGCATATTTTAATGCTTCCAAGGTATCAATCGTCTCACCGGACTGTGATACTGCGATCACCAATGTTTTCTCATCAATGACCGGATCGGAATACATAAACTCTGATGCAAGTTCTACGTCCATCTGCACATGAACGATAGATTTTACAAGAGCCTGTGCCACAAGTCCCGCATGCATGGCTGTTCCGCATGCTACCACACAAATTCTGTCACAGTCTGTAAAAAGAGAATCCGGCACACCATCCGAGGTAAAATCAGGCAGACCGTTCACGATACGGTCTTTGATCGTATTCTTGATTGCTTCCGGCTGCTCCATAATCTCTTTTTCCATATAAAATGGATAACCATTCTTTCCCGCGCTGTTCAACTCCCAGTCAACGGACAAAAATTCTGGTTCTACCACATTGTCATTTAAATCCGTAAGTACCACATGATCTTTGTGCAACTCTAAAATGTGATATTCCGGTACAACAAAGTATTCATTTGTAAAACGGCAGAGTGCAGTCAGATCTGATGCAAGCATTGCTCCCTCTTTGCATATGGTTGCAACGATCGGGCTGACATTCCGGATCGAGTAGATCACATCCGGCTGATCTTCAAACAGGATCACAAGCGCAAAGGTACCCTTTAATTTGCTCACTGTTTTTTTGATCGCTTCCTTTGGATCTCCCTTGTAATAATGATTTAATAATGCAGCCGCAACCTCACTATCTGTTTCAGAATGAAGGATTTCCTGCAAATCGTAATCAGCGATCAGCTCACGATAGTTTTCGATGATCCCGTTATGAACCAGAGTCACTTTTCCCTGCTGATGCGGATGTGCATTCTGATCCGTAACTCCACCGTGAGTTGCCCATCTTGTATGTCCGATACCGCAGGTAGACAAAATCTTCTTCGAATCACAAATTGCTCTTAAATCACTTACTCTTCCGGCACATTTATAAACATTTGTCACATGGGAAGTTTCGTCTTTCACTGCAATACCCGCACTGTCATATCCACGATACTCTAATAATTCCAACGCATCTAATAAAACATCTTTTACGTTTTCACTGCCTGTATAACCTATAATTCCACACATATTAAATTTCCTCTTCTTTTCTATTTAAAATTTAAATCATATTCGAATTCAATTGTCCCATTATACCGTATTTGTTTTGCAGTCACCTGCATATTTGCCGGCATATCTCGCACTGGGAAGTACGAAAGGGCGTCCGCCGAATTTTCGATAACCCTTTTCCTCGTTAACCTGTGTATGGTCGTCCTCACAGGTACATGGCGCTAGAAGAGAAACCTAAATGTCTGCAATCAGTCACAGACAGGATCGCATATCTGAAAATATAAACCTTATTCGATTATCAATGTGCTATATATATTGTAAATGCCTTCATAAATGCTGCTACATCTATGAAGGCATCTATAACATGATTACTATACTATGATATGTGAAAAATGTCCAGAAGTTATTTTACTTCTACTGTCCAGCCATATTTATCCGGGATTCTTCCCCACTGGATACCGGTTAAGGTATCATATAATTTCTGTGTCAGTTCACCGATCTCAAAGTTGTTGACTGTCACAACATCATCTTTGTAACGAAGTTCTCCAACTGGTGAGATAACGGCTGCTGTACCTGTACCAAATACCTCTTCCAATGTACCGTCATGTCCGGCTTTCATCAGATCATCTACGGAAAGTCTTGTCTCATTTACTTTGTAACCCCAGTCACGAAGCAGATGGATCATGGAATCTCTTGTAACACCCGGAAGAACGGTTCCTTCGATCGGTGCTGTGTAGATTTCACCGGCAATCTTGAACATGATGTTCATGGTTCCAACTTCCTCTACATATTTACGATGCTCACCATCTAACCAGAGAACCTGTGCATAACCAAGTTTTTCTGCTTTCACCTGTCCTAAAATAGAACCTGCGTAGTTACCACCACATTTTGTAAAGCCTGTACCACCTTTTACTGCACGGACAAGTTCATCCTCAACCAGAATCTTAACCGGGTTAAGACCTGCTGCATAGTAAGCACCTACCGGGCAGCAGATAATCATAAACTTGTATGCGTTTGCCATATGTACGCCGAGTGCTGCTTCTGTTGCAAACATAAATGGTCTGATATAAAGTGAAGTGTTTGGTTCAGATGGAACCCAGTCAGCTTCTACTTTTACAAGTGCTTCCACTGCTTCGACAAACATATCAACTGGGAATTCCGGCATGCAAAGTCTTGCGTTGGAATTGATCATTCTCTTTGCGTTCATCTCTGGACGGAACAGCTGGATTTTTCCTTCTGCTGTACGGTATGCTTTCATACCTTCAAATGTTTCCTGTGCATAGTGAAGTGTCACACATGCCGGATCCATTGTGATAGGTCCTTCCGGAACGATTCTTGCATCTTTCCATCCGTCTTCTTTTGTCCAATCCATGACAAACATGTAATCTGTCATATACTTACCAAAACCAAGATTCTTCTGGTCTGGTTTCTCCTTTAATACCGGTCTTTTTTCAAATCTGATATCCATAATATCCTCCTTTTCCCATTACACTTTTCAGGCAATTGCGAAACTCATCCTACTCTTCTTTTAATTGTTCAAAATTAACAAAATTTTCGAAAACACGCTCTCGCTACGT
>ERZ826051.3281-NODE-3281-length-10929-cov-8.200754_pt1 | contig 10929 bp, 7 predicted proteins | sample MGYA00519928_ERZ826051 | MGnify/ENA primary metagenome ERZ826051 (study PRJEB31778, sample SAMEA3449219) | human gut metagenome | biome: human gut; feature: human-associated habitat; material: faeces | place: United Kingdom | collected 2010/2012 ...
CGATGCCGTCGGTGTTGGGGGCGTTGTAGGGGTTGTTGATGTTGAAGTTCAGCAGATCCAGATGCTTGACGAAGATGGGGTGGATGGTCCAGGAGTAGCTGTTCTGCACCGTGATGCCGTGCAGGCAGACGTTCTCACTGTCCACCGCGGCCACCGCGCGGGGCCGCCATGCGATCCGCTTGACCTTCTGGTTGATCCACCAGTCGCCGTTCTGGGCATCGCAGTCCAGGGTGCCCTCGCCGGTCACCACCACGTCGTGCACCTGCGTGATGTTCAGCAGGCCGGCAAAGCTGTCCAGCGGGTTGCCCTCCCAGCCGGTCAGATAATATTCATCCACCTCGTTCTCACTGGGGATGACACCGGGCAGGATGGGGTAGTGGGTGCGGTCGTTGTCGCCCAGCAGCACAGCGCCCTTTTCCAGGTAGAGGGTGGTGCAGCTCTTCATAAACAGGCTGGAGGTGCGGTAGCGCCCGGCAGGCACATAGACCGTGCCGCCCTTGGGGCAGGTGGAAAGGGCGGCCTGCAGCTTGCCGGTGTTGTCGGTGGTGCCATCGGCCACCAGGCCGTAGCGGGATGCGTCCACAAAGAAGGTCTCGGTCTCGGTGGTGAAATCGAGGGTCAGGGTCTCGCCCTCAGCCTGTACGGCAACCGTGTAGGGGGTGCCGGGCAGCAGGCTGAACAGGGAGAACACGTTGGTCTCGCAGGCAGTGTAAACGGTCTCGCCGTTCAGCTGGACGGTGAAGGGATGCGCCGGACGGTAGCACAGGCCGTTTTCCAGCTCGAACACGGCACTGCGGGTCATGGAACGGATCAGGGAAAGCTTCATAAACAGGATGCCTCCTTGGATGTTGAAAGATTTATGGGTTGCCCACAGGCGGCGGGCATGTTTTACACTTGACCATGTAAAGTGTGTTTGAGTAGGGGGTTGCCCGCAGGTGGCGGGCATGGTACACTGAGGAAAAGAAACTGTTGAATGGGGTGTGCGGATGAAAGCGGAACGGGAAAAATGGAGCGGCCGGGTAACGGCAAAGGCGCTGCGGTTCCAGACCGGCCAGTATGAGTTGGCCGAGGAGGAGGAGATCTGCCGGATCATTCTGGTGTCCGGCGGCAGCTTTACGCTGGTGCGGGGCGGCGAGAGCCTGCTGGTGAACCCGGGCTGTGTGCTGCTGCTGGGCCCCGGCGGGGGCCTGCTGCAGCAGGCGGGCCACATTGCCCCTGAGCTCATCGGCTGCCGGTTTCCGGCGGGCGTTCTCCCGGTGCTCAAGAACCTGATGCAGCGGGATTTCATGGCGCTGTTTGAGCCGGGAGAACAAACGGCCCTGTACGGCCCGGTGCAGTGGTCAGGCCGCCTGCGCACTCTGCTGGGCATGATGCAGAGCGCCGAAAACGAGCCGGAAAGCCCCGGCATGATCTATCTGGCCCTCATCCTGCACTATGTGGAGCAGGAGTGCCGCAGTGAAAGGCAGGACATCCGCCCCCGCAACGAGACGGTGGAGCAGATCTGCGCTTACCTTGCAGCCAACTACCAGCAGAAATTTTCCCTGACAGATGTGGCTGCGCGGTTCTACCTGTCGCCCTATTACCTGAGTCGGCTGTTCCGGCGGGTCACGGGCCAGTCCATTGTGGATTACATCAATGGCCGCCGCATCGAGGCTGCCCAGCGCCTGCTGGAGAGCACCGACCTGAACATCAGTGCTGTGGCCGAGCAGACTGGCTTTGCCTCCGCCGCCCATTTCCGCCGCGTGTTCCGCGAGACGATGGGAACGGGGCCGCTGCAATACCGCAAAAGTCACCGCGGATAAGAGCAACGCCCCCTGTGCTGCGCACAGGGGGCGTTGCTTATTCATCGAAAGTCAATGGTTCTGTCCGCAGAGGGGGTGCTTAGCCCTTGACAGCACCGGCGGAGATACCTTCGACGAACTGATCCTGTGCACAGAAGAAAACGATCAGCTGCGGCAGGATGGAGATCAGGGACAGGGCCAGGATACGGTTCCAGGCAAAGCCGGTATCACCGTCCATGGACAGCTTGACGAACAGGGACATGGGGTACTTTGCAGGGGTCTGCACGTAAAGCAGGGGGCCCATGAAGTCGTTGCAGCTCCACATGAACTGGAACAGTGCGCAGGACACCAGAGCGGGCATCAGCATGGGGACAATGACCTTGTACAGGGTCTGGAAGGAGTTGCAGCCATCAATGGCGGCAGCCTCGTCCAGATCGCGCGGGACATTGCGCATGAACTGCACCAGCTGGTAAACAAAGTAGGTCTCAGTTGCAAATGCAGTGTGGACCCAGATGGCCAGATAGAACGGGCTGTTGACCCAGCCGAACTTGGTGTACAGCAGGAACTGAGGAACGTTCAGAACGACCTGAGGCAGGAACAGGGTGGCCAGCATGATGCTGAACAGGATCTTCCGGCCCGGGAAGTCGAAACGGCCAAAGCCGTAGGCTGCAATGCAGGAGGAGACCACCGTGCAGATGACCTTGGGCAGAACATAAGAATAAGTGTTCAGCATGGCCTGCAGGATGTTGATGGAACCGCCGAAGTTGTTCAGCGCGTTCCTGTAGCCCTCCAGGGTGGGGTTCTTGATCCACAGGCCGATGCCTGCAAAGATCTCGCTGTTGTCCTTAAAGGTAGCGCTGACCATCCACAGCAGGGGATAGATCATGATCAGGCCCACCAGAATCAGGACAAGATACTTAAAAAACGTTGCAATGGCGTTGGATGCTTTCATTCCCATACTGTCACACCTTACCTTTCATCCGAGTAGTAGACCCACTTCTTCTGGCTGGTGAAGGCGATGATCGTGAGGATGCAGACGATCACGAACATGATCCAGGCCAGAGCGGAAGCCATGCCCATCTGGTTGGACTTGAAGGCGTAGTTGTAAACCAGAATGGAGATCAGGGTGGTGGAGTTGCGCGGGCCGCCGTTGGTGATGATGAAGGGGCCGTTGAACTCCTGGAAAGCCTGGCAGATCTGAGTGACCAGGTTGTAGAAGATGATGGGGGTGATCATGGGAACAGTGATGGAGAAGAACTGCTTCCACTTACCGGCACCATCAATGGTGGCAGCCTCGTACAGGTCTGCGGGCACGCCCTTCAGGGCAGCCAGGAACAGCACCATGGCGGAGCCGAACTGCCAGATGCGCAGGAAGCAGATGATCCACAGCGCATAGTTGGGGTCGCTCAGCCAGGAGGGGCCCTGTGCGTGGCCGAAGGTGATGGCGCGGATGATGGTGTTGACCAGACCATCATCACGGAAAACGGCCTTCCACAGCACGGCGATGGCAACGGAGCCGCCCAGAATGGACGGGATGTAGTAAACGGTACGGAACAGGTTCACGCAGGCGATCTTGAAGTTCAGGATGTATGCGATGAACAGAGCAAAGATCAGCTTCAGGGGCACGGTGATGAATGCGTACTTGAAGGTGGTGACCAGAGCCTTGGTGACCTTGGCATCAGAGAAGGCGGTGACGTAGTTCATCACGCCGTACTGGTGGATGCCGTTGAAGAAGTTCATGTCGGTGAAGCTGTAATACAGCGACTGACCGAAGGGGATGGCCTTGAACACGATAAAGCCGATGATCCAGGGGATCAGGTAGATCAGACCCTGCCACTTATCCAGGAACTTCTGTGCGGGGGTACGCCCGAGAGAGGGCGCTTTGCTTTCTTTCATCCGGGGATCCTCCTTTGTTGAAAATCAGTGCAACAAACCTTATGTCACACATTGGCAACAGATTTGTCAGAGAATTGTAACCTGTACCTGAGAAAAAAGGGGCATCGGGCCTACGGGTGGACGATGCCCCTGATATGTAGTTTAACTCAGGTCAGCAAAGAAGATCAGACAGTGTAGCCAACAGCAGACATGCCGTCCAGCAGAACGTCAACGACATCTGCGCCGCTCTTGTTGTCGTAGTCAACGGTATCGAACACTTCCTGATAGGTGCCGGTGCCGGTAGCCTTCAGATCGGAAGCCTCGAACAGGGGATCCAGCTGGCAGGAAGCGAAGGCCATGACCTTGCCGTTTGCCTCAGCGACCAGCTCGTTGATCTTACCGGCAGCCTGAGCGGTAGCCAGACCAGCCTTGGAAGCGGGGATGCCGCACTCGGAGCCCATGATGGCAGCGCCGTCGCCGTTCCACAGGTACTCGATCAGGGTAGCAGCCTCAGCGGGGTTCTTGCAGGTCTTGGTGATGGCCATGCCCATGGAAACCTTGGAGAAGCCGCCATTGTAATCGCCGAACTTGATCTCCTCGCCAACGGTGAAGCCGGGCTTGTTCTCCTCGTCCAGAGCGTCCTGGTACTTGGAAGCAGCGGAATCCCACTCGAAGATGCCAGCGATCTTGCCGGTGATCCACTCGTTGGACTGGTGGGTAGCACCGTCGCCGTTTGCACCGTAGTAGGTGGGCAGCGGCATGATGACGTGGCCGTCGACCAGGCTCTTGATGAAGTCGATGCCCTCGGCGATCTCGTCAGCAGTGTAGTTCAGGGTAGAGGTGGTGGGATCTGCCCAGTCCTTGCCGTACTTGGACTCGAGGTAGAACACCATCAGGATCATACGGTCGTAAGCGCCCAGGTGCAGGGGATAGTAGTCAGCGCCCAGCTTGTCCTGGAAAGCCTTGCCGGCTGCCATCAGGTCATCCAGAGTCTTGGGGACTTCGGTGATGCCGGCCTTATTAAAGGTGGTCATGTTCCAGAAGAAGATACGGCCGGTCATGGAAACGGGCACGCACTGCTGGGAGTTTGCAACGTAGCAGGCATCCATGGCAGCCTTGTCCCACTGGGTCAGATCCAGGAAGTTGGACACGGTGTTCAGGTCCACGAACTTGCTGCCGTCAGCAGAGTAGTTGTACAGCCAGTTCCAGTTCACCTGGCACACATCCTGTGCGTTGCCGGCGATGAAAGCGGCAGCCATCTTCTCTTCCCAGCCGGACCATGCGGCGAAGGTGGGCTCGATGGTGATGTTGCTGTGCTCAGCCTGGAACTCCTTGATGGCGTTCTGGTAAGCCTCGTGACGGCTGTCGCCGCCCCACCAGCTGATGGTCATGGAAACAGGGCCGTCCGACAGGGCCAGGCTCTCGTCTGCGGAAGCAGCGGGAGCGGATGCCACGGAAGAAGAGGCTGCAGTGCTGGAAGAATTGCCGCCGCAGGCAGCCAGCAGACCAGCTGCGCCCACAACGCCAGTGACCTTCATGAAATCACGACGGGAAATTGCCTTGCTCATTTTTGTTCTCCTCCTAAAGATGATCAAAAACATCGTCTTGCACGGGGGTTCTGCACACACCCCGTTGTATACAATTATGATAACAAAAGGCGGACAAAAAAGAAAGACGCAAATTGTGGTTATGCAACTCGAAAACGTACAAATATTGCTCTGTTTTCCGCGCCGGATTTGACGCCATTGCTGAAATGAATAAACTTCGGACGAAAAACTGTGCAACATGTATACTTCAACGTTTTGCATAAAAAACTGGGATGCAAGAGAGAAAGAACGTTAAAATTTCTGCGAAAAGCTGGAGCATTTGCCCTGGGACCTGGATTTTTTGCAGCTGCGTCAGCAAAAGGCTCTCTGGCAGAGAACACCCGGAGTCGGGAAAAGCCAGGAAAAAGAACTGATATATCAATTGCGCAAAAAAAGTGCGCCGGTGCCCTTGAGTGATATATCAGTCTGCACCGGAGCCGGGCGGCTTTGCGGGAGAAATAAGAGCAGCAAATATATGACGTCGGATGTCTGATAAATCCAACAAAAACCGCCGCACAGAAGTCTGTGCGGCGGCTGACGGAACAAAGTGTGTTATTTGCGGCCTGCGTAAAAAGCCCGCCGCGCGCGGAAGTAGCACTGCGGGCACATGCTGACGTACTGAACGTCGTTTTCCAGGTCGATGGCCACCTGTTCGCCCTCAAAGACGAACTGGCCGTTCACCTTGCGGCAGTTGCAGATGGCCTTGCGGCCGCAGGTGCAGATGGTTTTCATCTCTTCGATGGTATGGGCCAGCTCCAGCAGGCGGGTGGAGCCGGGGAAACCCCGCAGCGAAAAGTCGGCCCGCAGGCCGTAGCAGATCACCGGGATGTTCAGGTCTACGGTGACCATGAACAGCTGCTCGGCCTGCTCTGCGGTAAAGAACTGGCTCTCGTCGCACAGCACGCAGGCCAGCTTGGTGGCCTGGCTGGCTTCGCGCACCACCTCGAACACATCCATGTCCGGGCGGATCAGGCGGTCGGCCTTGCGGTGCACGCCCAGGCGGCTGACCAGTTCGCCGCCGCCTTTGGTGTCCACCTGCGGCTTGAGGATCAGCACCTGCATGCCCTGCTCTTCATAGTTGTGGGCCACCTGCATCAGGGCTGTGCTCTTGCCGCTGTTCATGGCACCATAGCGAAAATACAGTTTTGCCATGGCGTCACTCCTGGTTGCGCAGGCGGTAGCCCAGGCTCATCAGGCTGTCGCCCAGGTGAACGTTCTCCACTACCACATCGGGGTAGGGAACGGAGAGGTCGTAGTGGGAGAAGTTCCAGAAGCCCTCGATGCCCAGGTCCACCAGACGGCCGCTGACCTGCTCGGCACCGTCGCGGGGCACACAGAGCACGGCCACCTTGGGGTGGTGCTCGGCGCAGAAGACCTCCAGCTCGTCCACATGACGGATCTGGATGCCGTTGATCTCCTTGCCCACCTCGTTTTGGGCCACATCAAAGGCGGCGATCAGCTTGTAGCCGTTGGCGTCGGTGGTGATGAAGCGGCTCACGGCCTTGCCCAGACGGCCGCAGCCGATCAGGATGGTGGGCAGGCGGTCGCCGTTGCCGAACAGCAGGCTCTCCAGAATGGAAAGCAGGTTCTCCACCGAGTAACCGATGCCCTGTCGGCCGTTCACGTCGCCGATGCAGTTGAAGTCCTGCCGGACCTGGGAGGCTGTGGTGCCCATCTGGGCGGCCAGCTCCCGGGAGGAGATGCTGGTGATGCCGTCAGCCTGCAGAGAGCGCAGGTAGCGGTAGTATTTCGGGAGGCGCTTGATCACGGGGAGCGAGGCTTTTGCGGGGGTATTCATGAGAAAAATTCTCCTTTCAAGCAAAAAATCGCCGCGTTTGCCCTGCACGAAAAAACGCCGGCGTGTGCAGCGCGGTGGGTACGACACCGCGTATTGTCAATTCCATATCATTATAAAGTATACTGCACGGGAGACGAATGTCAAATACCAGACGAAAAAAAACAAAAAAATTACAAAAAATTAAGTGGTATGACCCTGCCGCAGAGGGATAACCGCCGGTTGGATGGGGCATGATGATGCAAAACAGAGCAAAAGGAGAACACAGAATGCCGGATACACACACTACCTCTGTGGACCAGCAGCGGCTGGAAAAAGAACGCATCGAGGACGACGGTACGGTCACCCTGACCCGGGGCGGCCATGCCATCCACTGCCTGACCGTCATCGGCCAGGTCGAGGGGCACACGGAAGCGCCGCAGGGGCAAAAGACCACCAAGTATGAGCATGTGATCCCCCAGCTGGCCGCCGTGCAGGAGGACCCCCGGATCGAGGGCCTGCTGGTATTGCTGAACACCGTGGGCGGGGATGTGGAGGCCGGTCTTGCGCTGGCAGAGCTGATCGCCAGCGTGTCCAAACCCAGCGCCACGCTGGTGCTGGGCGGCGGGCACTCCATCGGCATCCCGCTGGCCGTGAGCGCACAGCGCAGCTTCATCGTGCCCACCGCCACCATGACGGTGCACCCGGTGCGGCACTCCGGGGTGATCCTGGGCGTGCCCCAGACCATGCACTGGTTCGACCAGATGCAGCAGCGCATCACCGGCTTTGTGGCGGCCCACAGCGGCATGACGGAGAAGCGCTACACCGAGCTGATGCTCCACACCGGGGAGTTGGTCATGGATATGGGCACCGTGCTGGACGGCCGCCGCGCCGTGAAGGAAAAGCTCATCGACGAGCTGGGTGGTCTTTCGGATGCACTGGACTGGCTGCACCGTGCGATCGAAACCCGAGAATAACACAACAATAGGTTTGCCATTTGCCCCGGTGCGTGGTACAATAATAAAATCAAGAATTGTGTCTATGCGAACTGTGGGGAATGGAGAAGAATGGCAACGAAGAAACGAAAAACAACGACACGGCGCTCAACGTCGCGCAAAAAACGCGCGGAACAGCGCCTGCCGGCAGGGCTTGGGACCCTGTTTGCGGGGCTTTTGCTGGTGGGCCTTGCCTTTGTGGAAGGCGACTCGGTGTGGAAAACGCTGCATCAGGTGCTGTTTGGCCTGTTTGGCTGCGGCAGTTTTGTGCTGGGTGCAGCGGTGTGCTGCCTGGCCGTGCTGTACACGCGGGGCGAGGATCTGCTGCCCCACATCTGCAAGCTGGCGCTGGGGCTCGTGTTTGCAAGCGGCACGGTGATCGTGTTTTCCGACATCCAGCCGCAGGGGCTGTCGGCCTTCCAGATGGTGGCGGCCTGCTACCAAAACGGTTATCAGGCGTGGCTGTCCGGCGGCGCACTGGGTGCGGTGCTGGGCGGCAACCTGCTGCTGCTCTGCGGCCGGCCGGCGGCAAACTTCATCATGCTGGTGCTGGCGCTCTGCGTCAGCCTGTACATTTTTGACCTCACTCCGGCTGAGGTCTGGCAGTGGCTGTGCGACGTGTCCGGCGGGGTGCACGCAAAGGGCGTGGCCGTGTACGAGCAGGGCGCAGCCCGCCGTGCCGAGCGCCGCGCCGAGCGGCAGGCCGCGCAGGAAGCCGCAGACGAGTACGACGAGACGGAGGACCTGGAAGAATACGAGGACGAAGCCGAAGCGGAAGAGCCCTTCCGTCTGGGTCTGCCGGACTGGATGTCCGGTGTGCTGCACTGGGGCCATAAGGTGACCCAGGAGCTGGAGCAGGCCCCGGACAGCCAGGCCGGAGCGCCGGACCAGCCCCAGCCGGAACCGCAGGCGGCCCCAGCCGTGACGCCGGTGCGGGTGCGGGCATCCCGCCCGCGCGCTCCCTTTGATGTGGACCTTGGCCCGGACAGCACCGAGGTGAAGGAGGGCGGCAGTGAGCCCATCGAACCCTTCATCCCGGGGCCGGGCGGCACCTTTGGCATGGACCCGCTGCGCGCGGCACCCAAGCCCACCATCCGGCCCATCGTGCCGGATGCCGTGGAAACGGCGGCTGAGGACTTCTTTGCAAAGCCGGAGGAGACCCCGGCGGCAGAGACTACGGAACAGCAGCCCCGGCCGGTGCCCGGCAATCCCTTTGATACGCCCATCGCACGGCCTGCGGACCCGGCAGAACCGGCTGCCGCGGCTGCGCCCATCCAGCCCGTGATGCCCACGCCGCAGCCGGACCAGAAGACCCGTGTGAGTGCCGAACATGCCATGGCCCAGCGCAGCGCCCCGGATGCGGACGGCTGGATCAGCATCACCGCCGAACCGGTGGAGGAAAAGGATATCAACTCGCTGGTGGCGGCAGCCATGGAAAAACCGGCGGCCTCCGAGCAGGCAGCCGCTACGGCCCCGGCAGAGGAAGCCGAGCCGGTGGACACCTACCAGTATCAGTACCCGCCCATCGAGCTGTTTGAAAAATCCAAGGAGGAAAGCGACCCCAACGCCGAGGATGAGCTGAAGGCCAACGCCCAGAAGCTGGTGGACACGCTGGAGAGCTTTGGGGTCCGCACCCGTGTGCTGGATATTTCCCGCGGGCCGTCGGTCACCCGGTATGAGGTGCAGCCCATGGCGGGCGTCAAGATCAGCCGCATCACCTCGCTGGCCGATGACATCGCCCTGAACCTGGCCGTGGCGGATGTGCGCATGGAGGCCCCCATCCCCGGCAAGCCTGCCGTGGGCATCGAGGTGCCCAACCACAAGCGCAGTGCCGTGTCCATCCGCAGCGTGTTCGAGAGCCAGAGCTTTCTGCGCATGACCTCGCCTTTGGGCATTGCCCTGGGCAAGGACATTGCGGGTGTGGCCCAGGTGGCAGACCTGTGCAAGATGCCCCATCTGCTCATTGCGGGCAGCACCGGCAGCGGCAAGTCGGTGTGCGTGAACAGCATCATCATGAGCCTGGTGTTCCGCTCCAGCCCGGAGGACGTCAAACTGCTGCTCATCGACCCCAAGGTCGTGGAGCTGGCCGAATACAACGGCATCCCCCATCTGCTCATGCCGGTGGTCACCGAGCCCCGCAAGGCGGCCGGAGCCCTGGGCAGCGCCGTGCAGGAGATGGAGCGCCGCTACCGCATGTTTGCCGAGAACAACGTGCGCGACATCAAGTCCTTCAACAAGCTGGCGGTGGAGCGGCCGGATCTGGAAAAAATGCCCTACATCGCCATCGTCATCGACGAGCTGGCCGACCTGATGATGGTGGTGGGCAAGGATGTGGAAGATTCCATCTGCCGCATCGCTCAGAAAGCCCGCGCCGCCGGTATGCACCTGATCGTGGCCACCCAGCGCCCCAGCGTGGACGTCATCACCGGCCTGATCAAGGCCAACATCCCCAGCCGCATCGCCTTTGCGGTGTCCAGTCAGGTGGACAGCCGCACCATTCTGGATGGCGCCGGTGCCGAAAAACTGCTGGGCCAGGGCGATATGCTGTTCATGCCGGTGGGCGCACCCAAGCCCACCCGCATCCAGGGCACCTTTGTGCGGGATGAGGAGATCAGCCGCGTGCTGGACTTTATCAAGTCCAGCGCCACCGTCCAGTACGACGAGGCCATGATTGAGGCCATGGAAAAGCACGCCATCCAGGACGGCAAGAAGGGCAGCAGCGGGACCGATTCCGATGACGAGTCGGACTCCGACCCGATGTTCCAGCAGGCCGTGGATGTGGTCATTGACGCCGGGCAGGCCTCCACCAGCCTGCTGCAGCGCCGCTGCAAGCTGGGCTATGCCCGCGCGGCCCGCATCATGGACGAAATGGAGATGCGGGGCATCATCGGCCCCCACGAGGGTGCCAAGCCCCGGGC
>ERZ826051.3295-NODE-3295-length-10892-cov-4.477623_pt1 | contig 10892 bp, 7 predicted proteins | sample MGYA00519928_ERZ826051 | MGnify/ENA primary metagenome ERZ826051 (study PRJEB31778, sample SAMEA3449219) | human gut metagenome | biome: human gut; feature: human-associated habitat; material: faeces | place: United Kingdom | collected 2010/2012 ...
ACCTTGTGGGCTTCCACTGGGGGGCCAACGGCTACCTGCTGGCCATCATCAGCGGCGACTTTGTCAGCGTTTTGTTCCTGTGCATCACCGGAAAACTGTGGAACTACCTGGAGTTCCGGGGCGTCAACCGGGGGCTGTGGCGGCAGATGCTCCACTTCTCGCTGCCCATGATCCCCGCGCAGATCAGCTTCTGGATCATCAACGCCTCCGACCTGTTCTTTGTGCGTGAGATGTGCAACGGGCTGGACGGCCGCGACGGCAACGCCTGGAGCGGCCTGCTTTCCACGGGCTACTTCCTGCCCACCATCCTCACCACGCTGGGTCTGATCTTCTACGACGCCTGGCAGCTCTCGGCTGTCACCGAAGAAGAGGGCCGGGCGCGGTTCTTCACCAAGATCTTCCGCACCTATTCCAGTGTGCTGTTCTGCTGTGCGGCGGGCATCATCTGGCTGTGCCGCCCGGTGATGCACATCATGAAGTCCAACTACTACTACGCCTGGCACTTTGTGCCTTTCCTGGTGCTGGCCTCCACCTGCAGCTGCTTCAACCAGTTCATGAACAGCGTGTATGTGGTGACCAAAAAGTCCAGCCGCAGCATGGTCACCATGATGGCCGGTGCCATCAGCAACTGCGTCATGAACTACTTCTTCATCAAGTGGTGGGGCCCCATCGGTGCCACATACGCTTCCTTCCTGGGGCTGGCGCTGGTGTTTACCCTGCGCTCCATCGACGCAAACCGCATGATCCATATGCATGTGCATCCGGGCCGGGTGCTGCTGAACGTGGGTCTGCTGGTGTTCGAGGCCTTTGTGCTGCTGGCCGAGACCCCGCTGTACGGCCTGTGGACCGGCCTGATCACCGCAGGGGTCATCCTGATCAACTTTGCAGGCGTGTGGGCTATGGCCCGTGTGCTGCTGCCCCGTCTGCTGGGCCGCCGCGGCAAGGCGCTGGTGGCCGCTGTGGACGGATGGCTGAGAAAATAAAAACCGATAGAAACAACAATGCCCCCGGAAAACTTTCCGGGGGCATTGTTGTTGTGTGCGAGGAACAGCGAGCTTTTTACGGCTCACTGGGGGTTGGTCTTGTCAGCGCATCAGTGCTTGCTCTTGGCAAACAGGCTGGTGAACGCACCGGCTACGGTGAGGGCCATGCCGCTCAGAGCCATGGCCAGAGCGGTGAACCAGTTCACGCCGGTCTTGGGCAGGGCGGCCACGGTGCTGTCCGGGGTAGCATCCTGCACAGAAGGATTGGCGGGGTTCTCCGGGTTCACGGGCGTCTCGGCTTCGTCCGGAGTGACGTCCTGCACGGGAGGCGTGGTGGGGCCCTCCGGGCTGACGGGGGTGTCCGGGGTGTCCGGATCGGGGGTGGGTTCCGGATCCGGGGTGGGTTCCGGATCGGGTTCCGGTGCGGGCAGCTCGGCGTGGGCAGCCTTCAGGGCAAGGCCGCCTTCCCCGGCGGTGATGGTGTAGGTGCCATCTTCGTTCTGGGTGAGTTCGGCACCGCTGTCCAGCAGGTTCTGGAAGAACGGCTCCTCCCCGTGGAAGTTCCAGCGCTGGCCGTTGGCATCGGTATACCAGCCGTCGATCTTGTCGCCGCAGTCGTTCAGGGTGTCGCCGGTGCCGGCATTGGTCACCGAGAAGGTCAGCTTGCCGCCCTCTTCCACAAAGATATCATCACCGGCCACGGTAGCGTGGTTGTTGTTGATGGTGGTCTTGGCGCCCAGCTTGGCCTCTGCGCCATCGCGCACCACCAGGCCGCCGCCGCTCTGGGCCAGGTCGTCCTTGGTTTCATCGTTTTCCTGCGTGGCCTTATTGCCTGTGACGGTGACGGTGGAAGCATCGTCAATGGTCAGCTTGCTACCCTTCCGGCAGAGGATGCCACTTGTATAATTGTCGGCGACGGTCACAGTACTGTTTTTGATGTCCAGTGTGGCCGAAGAACTTCCCAGCCGCAGACCTGCATTGTAGCCGTATCTATGGGAATTCGTCAAACCCTTTGTACCGGTGACCGTCACCGTGGAATCGGTGATGCTGCCTTTGCCGGTGAAGGTGATACCGGTGAGGCCATTGTTGCTGGCAGTAACGGTGGAATCCTCAATGTTCAGGTTTCCGGCAGACAGGCCGTGACTGCCGTTGTTGCTGAACTCCACGTCAGAGCCGTTCTTGATGTCAAAGTGGGAGCCGTTGGAGCCGTTGCCGGTGCTGTTGAGGACCTTTACGGTGCTGTCGTCCACCGTCACATAGAAGGTGCCGGTAAAGCCGGAGCGGTTGTGGTCGGAGGTGTAGCTGGAGCCATTGGTGATGTTGACATTGTAGCCGCCGTCACCGCCGTCCCACTCCAAGGCGTCCTGCTTATAGTTCTGGATGGTCAGGTTGGAGCCGTTCTGGATGTTCAGCTTGTCGTTGCCGGTGAAGTAGATGGCGTGGACGTTGCTGGCTGTGCCGGTGCCGTCCAGGGTCATGTCGGTGTTATCCAGGGTCAGAGTGGAATCCTTGCTGGCGCAAACGGTCATCCAGTTCCATTCTGCGGTGTAGGGGGTGGTGCCGATGTTATTCAGCACCACCTGCATATTCTTGAAGGTCAGAGATTTGCTCCACAGGGCGATGCCCTTGTCCTCAAAGATCAGCTTGGGCTTCTCGGTGGTCTCCACCACATTGCCCTCAGCGTCCTGCTTTTTGGTGGTGCTTGCAACGCCCTCAATGGTCAGGTTTTTGTCGAGGTTGATGCCCTTGGTGGTGGCCTCGGCCTTGATGACCTGGACGGTGGCACCATCGGCAGCCTCCTGAATGGCCTTGTCGATACTGTCATAAGACCCGACCAGGTTGCCGTCCTTGTCCAGCACGTTGGCAACGGTGGTGTTCTCCACAGCCGGGGCGGCACCCTCCGGCATCAGAGCAGAGATCCCTGCCTCCGGGTCGCTCCCTTCCAGAGCGGCATTTTCCAGGGGGGAGGTCAGAAGGGCCGGAGCATTGGGGTCAGCGGCCTCGTCAGCCTTGTCGTCCACGTCAGCCTTGTCGTCCACGTCGGCCTTGTCGTCCACGTCGGCCTTGTCGTCTTCGTCAGCCTTGGGGGACTCGTCAGCCTTGGGGGCTTCGTCGGCCTTAGGGGCGACGGTGTCATCGGCGGCAGCTGCCTGGTCTGCTGCGGCAGGGGCAGGGGTCAGAGCTACGTCCTCCGGAGCCTCTGCATTGGCGGCCAGAGGGGTGGCTGCCACACAGGCGGTCAAGGCCAGAGCCATGGCGGCTTTTTTGAATTTCTTGTTCGTCATAAGATTCGCTCCTTTCGCTCTGCACACAAAAGATACTATAAATTGTATCTATACGGAGATAAAACAGAGCAATAAACTCTGTTTATGATATACCATTTTCTAGCTGCGCTGTCAATAAGATTACGAAAACACGCGGATAATTGGAAAACTGCAGAAAAACGCAGCAAGATTTTACGCAGAATGCAGAGAGAAATGTGCGCTGTTGTTGCGCTGCTGAAATGGTCTTGATACGAATTGAAATTTCTTGTTGCAGAACGCAGAAAAGCCGCTGCCCGGTGTGCCGGGCAGCGGCTTTGAAAAATGCAAAGAAGGTGCGGTGCAGTGTGGTCAGCCCAGCTGATCGTTCAGCCATGCGGCAATGTCGGCAAACACTTCCTGCCGGTTGGTCTCCACCAGCAGTTCGTGCCGGGCGCCGGGGTACAGCTTGCAGCGGATGTTCTGCACGCCTGCGGCCTTCAGGCTCTGGATGGCGCGCAGCACGCCCTTGCCCCGGTCGCCCACCGGGTCGGCGGTGCCGGCCAGGAACAGCAGGGGCAGGTCCTTGGGCATCCGGGCCAGAAAAGCCGGGTCGTGCAGGCGCAGGATGCCGCTGAACATGCTGTAGTAGGCGTTGAGCGTAAAGGTAAAGGTGCAGCGCTCGTCGGCCAGGTACTTGTCCACCTCGGCGGCGTCGCGGTTGAGCCAGTCGTGGGTGGTGCGGCCCTCCAGCCCCTTGTTGTAGCCCATGAAGGACAGGTTGGCCACCAGCTTGCTGCGGTACTGCCAGCCGTGCACGGCCGCCAGCACCCGGCAGGTGCTGCGGGCAAACTGCACCAGCGCTTTGGGCTGGTGGCCGGTGCCCATGATGATGGCACCGCTCAGTTCCTGCCCGTATTCGCACAGGTACTGCCGGGCATAGAACGAGCCCATGCTGTGCCCCAGCAGAAAGTACGGCACACCGGGGTAGCGCTCCTTGGTGCGCAGGGTCATGGCGTGCAGATCGTCCAGCACGGCACGGTTGCCGTCCGGCTCGGCAAAGTAGCCGTAGTCGGCCTTGGTGCGGATGGACCCGCCGTGGCCCAGGTGGTCGTGGCCGACCACCACGATGCCCTGCCCGGCCAGATACTCCGCCAGCGGCTTGTACCGGTCGATGAACTCCACCATGCCGTGGGACAGCTGCAGCACCGCCCGCACTTCGCCCTCCGGCTCACAGCAGAACGCGTGCAGGGTGCGCCCGGGCACGGTGGAAGGGACAGTAAAATCGGTCATGCGGTTCATGGACGCAGGCCTCCTTTTGGTTCTGGTTTACAGCGCGCCGATCTTGCGGCGGCAGGCGGGGCAGATGCAGTACCCGGCAAACTGGATGGCGTTGGCGTCCACGTCGCCGCAGAAGTCGCAGCGGCCGGCGGGGCGGTGCTTCTTGAGCACGATGGCGTCGCCATCCACAAAGATCTCCAGCTTGGTGTCCCCGTCCAGATGCAGGGTGGTGCGCAGCTCCTTGGGCAGGACGATGCGGCCAAGCGAGTCGATGCCGCGGACGATCCCGGTGCTTTTCATAGGTATCATTCTCCTTCAACGTTTTCTCCATACAGGCAGGCAGCTGGCACAACAGGAAAATTGTGCCAGCACCGTTTGAAACTAGTATACAAAAAAATACAGCCTTCGTCAATGATTGCGGGCGGTTTCGACAAAATGTCCCGCCTTGTGTCCAAAACACCCGGCCTTCGCACAAAACACGCCCCTCCGTTGACAAATCGCAGCAGAACAGGTAAACTAAGACATAGCTATCCGCATTTTTTTGCATGAGTATAAAAGGAGCGTTTTTCTATGCCGAGCAACAAAGTCCGCACCCGTTTTGCCCCCTCGCCCACCGGCTATATGCACGTGGGCAACCTGCGCACTGCGCTATATACCTATTTAATGGCAAAGCACGAGGGTGGCACCTTCATCCTGCGCATTGAGGACACCGACCAGGGCCGCTATGTGGAAGGTGCTGTGGACGTGATCTACAACACTCTGCGCGAGACCGGCCTGCTGTGGGACGAGGGCCCGGACGTTGGCGGCCCTGTGGGCCCCTATGTGCAGAGCGAGCGCATGGGCATGTTCAAGCAGTATGCCGAGCAGCTGGTGGCCGAGGGCAAGGCTTACTACTGCTTCTGCACCGAGGAGCGTCTGGAAGCCCTGCACGCCGAGCAGCGCGCCAACGGCGAGATGACCCACTACGACGGCTGCTGCCGCGACCTGCCCAAGGAGGAAGTGGAAAAGCGTCTGGCCGCCGGAGAGCCCTATGTCATCCGGCAGAAGATCCCCCGGGAGGGCGTGACCGGCTTTGACGATGTGGTGTACGGCCACATCGAGGTAAACAACAGCGAGATGGACGACCAGATCCTCATCAAGACCGACGGCATGCCCACCTACAACTTTGCCAACGTGGTGGATGACCACCTGATGGGCATCACCCACGTCATCCGCGGCAGTGAGTATCTGTCCTCCACCCCCAAGTACAACCTGCTGTATCAGGCCTTTGGCTGGGAGATCCCCACCTACATCCACTGCCCGCCGGTGATGAAGGATGCCCAGAACAAGCTGTCCAAGCGCAATGGCGATGCCAGCTATCAGGACCTGGTGGCCAAGGGCTACCTGACCGAGGCTGTGCTGAACTATATCTGCCTGCTGGGCTGGAGCCCCAGGGGCGAGTACGCCGAGCAGGAGATCTTCTCCCTGCCGGAGCTGGTCAAGATCTGGTCGCCGGACGGCATCTCCAAGTCCCCCGCCATCTTTGACCCCCTCAAGCTGCGGGCCATCAACGCCGAGTATATCCGCCGCCTGTCCCCCGAGGAGTTCCTCGCCAAGGCCGAGCCCTGGATCGACAGCGCCGTCCATACCCCCATCAACAAGAAGCTGCTCTGTGCAAACCTGCAGCCCCGCTGCGAGGTCCTGGGCGAGATCCCCGAGCAGCTGGACTTCTTCGACGCCATGCCCGAGTATGACGTGAGCCTCTACGCCAACAAGAAGCAGAAGACCACCCCTGAGTCTGCAAAGGAGGCACTGGAAGCCCTGCTGCCCGTGCTGAGCGACGAGGCACTGGACTTCAATGACCGTGACACCGTCTTCGACGCCTGCAAGGCCAAGGCCGAGGAGCTGGGCAAGAAGAATGGCTGGCTGCTCTACCCGCTGGGCATCGCCCTCTCCGGCAAGCAGCGCACCCCCGGCGGCGGCACCGACCTCGCCTGCATGATGGGCCGCGAAACGGCCCTCGAGCGGGTGAAGGCCGCTATCGAGAAGCTGAATGGCTGAGCCGCTTTTTGGCGAAGCGCACTACTTCTGCTGAGATTTTATCCCATCCCATCACCCCGCCAAAAACTGCGCGCGCCCTGCGCTACAGTATACGCAGAAGGCGCGGGAAACAGAACAGCACAGCGTGATATTGCAAAAGATCCCCGCCGGAAAGCGGGGATTTTTTCATGCAGGTGTCTTTTCGGACGATACAGCTCACGGACGGGAAAAAGCGGGTGAACGGTGCGCTCCGGGCGCGGGCGGCAGTGCGGCCCGCCCTGCGGCAGGGGAGCGCGTTCCTGCTGGGGCTGGCCGGAGGCTGGGCCGTGCTGTACGGTGCGCTGATGCCTTTCGGGCTGGGGCTGACGCTGGGCTTTGCGGAGGACTGCTTCGCTGTGGGGGCTGCTGGGGCCGCACTGGGGGTGCTGGCCCGGAGTTTCGGCACGCTGACCGTGGAGAGCGTCTGCCTGCTCTGCGCACTGGGTGCGGCGGTAGCGGCACGGTGGCTCTGGCCCGGTCGATTCGTCCCGGCGGTGGCGGCTGGCTGCGGCACACTGGTGGGAAGCGCAGTCTGCTTCGCGGCGGGGGAGGAAAACGGCGTTCAGACCATCCTGTTCTGCGGCGGCGACGCCCTGCTGGCAGCGGCGGCGGGATACGGACTGCGGTGCTTCCCGCCCGAAAAACCGGGCATGGGCAGCCTGATCTTGTCTGCCGCTGTGGCCGCCGCACTGGGCGGGATGAGCTTTGGCTTCTTCCTGCCCGGGGTGATGGCCTGTGCGGCGGCAGAGCTGGCCCTCTGCTGCAAGGGCCTGCCGCTGGAGGCATTGGCTTTCAGCGGGGTGACGGGTGCGGCTCTGGCCGCGTCAGACCCTGCCCTTGCGCCTGCCGCCGCCGGGCTTGCCTGTGGGTGTGCCGCTGCGGCAGTGCTTGCCCCGGCGCGACGGGTGGAGGGGCTTGCGGCCTATGCGGGCGGCTGCGTGGCGGGGGTGCTCTGCATCCAGCCGCTGGCGGGGGCGTTCAGCTTTCTGCTCAGTGCCGGGGCGGGTGCGGGGCTCTGCGCCCTGCTGCCTGCGGGCTGGCTGATGCCCGCCCTCAAAGAGGACGACCCGCCCGGCGACGAGCGGCCGCGCCTCTCTGCCGCCGCGACCCGGCTGGAAGCGGTGGCCGAAAGCCTCTCCTCGCTGGCGGAGACGGTGAACGAGGTGTACGACGCTTTTCCGCGCCGGTGCGAGGGGTTCCGCTGGGTCATCGACAACATCCACGACGGCCTCTGCGCCAACTGCGGACGGCGGGAAGTCTGCTGGAAGCAGGAGCACGCCTCCACCCTGGAAGGAATGGAGGCCCTGCGCCCCATTCTGGAAGAAAAAGGCCATCTGGAAGCGGCGCTTCTGCCCGGTCAGCTGGCGCGGTGCATCCACCCGGCGGCGCTCTGCGCGGCGGGGGACAAGGCGTTTGCACTCTACCGCAGCCGCCGGGAGGCCCGCGTCCACTCCGAGGCCATGCGGACGGCCCTCACGGAGCAGTACAGCGCCGTGGCCGATGCACTGGGCGTCCTCAGCGAACAGCTGGGGCGTCCCGGAAGCCCGGAGCCCTACAAGTCTGGCCGGGTGTCGGCGCTGTTCGCTCAGCTGGGGACGCCGCCGCTGGAATGTGCTGTGACCCTGGACGATTTGGGCCGCACCCGGGCGGCGGTGACGCTGCCCCGCACCCGCTTCAATGAAAAAGAGCTGGCCGCTCTGGCCGGGGAGGTGGGGCGCATCTGCCGCCGCAGCCTCGAGCCGCCGCAGGTGCTCTCCTGCAAGGGGATGACCACCCTGCTCTTTGCCGAAAAGCCCCTGCTCCGGGCCGTATTCGGGGCGGCGGGCGCGGCGGCGCGGGGCGAGATCTCCGGCGACGCGGTCCAGCAGTTCTGCAGTGCGGCAGCGGCCCAGATGATCCTCTGCGACGGCATGGGAACGGGACGTCCGGCGGCAGTAGACGGCAACCTTGCCGCAGAGCTGACGGCACGCCTGCTCAAAGCGGGCTTTACCGCAGAGCTTGCGGCCCGGCTCGTGAACGTGGCGCTGGCCCTCAAGAGCGACGAGGAGAGCGGCGCGACCCTCGACCTCGTGAGCGTAGACCTCTATACCGGCACAGCCCGGCTCTTCAAGGCCGGTGCGGCCCCGGGCTTTCTCGTGCATGGGGGCAAGGCCCGGGCTGTGGGCGAAGCCAGCCTGCCGATGGGCATCCTCGGCGGCGTCAGCGGACAGAGCCGGGTGGTGCATCTGGCGGCGGGGGACTATGTGGTGCTGGTGTCGGACGGCCTCTTGGTGGACGGCCCCGGCTGGGTGATGCAGCAGCTGGAACTCTCTGCTGCCAAGGCAGAACAACCCGACGTTCTGGCGAAAAAGCTGGTGGAAGCCGCCCGCGCCCGAGCCGTCCAGCGGGGCCGTCCCGACGACATTACCGCCGCTGTTCTCCGGCTCGAAAACAGCTGAGTTGCTTTTTGGGCGGCGAGAGGGTATACTTGTCAGTATCTTGATCGATCACAGGAGAAACATATATGCTGAAAGTTACAGTTGCACAGGACGGCAGCGGCGACTTCGCGTCCATCGCGGAGGCGGTGCTGGCCGTACCCTATGAGGAGGAAGCACTGGTGCAGGTCGGTCCCGGCATTTACCGGGAAAAGCTGGTCTGCGAAAAGCGCTGCATCACCCTGCGGGGGGCGGGTGCAGATAAGACAAAACTCGTGTGGGGCGATGGCGGCAAGCTGCCCCACAAGGACGGACGGCCCACCCATACCTTCCGCAGCTACACCGCCTTTTTCAGCGGCGAAACGCTCTGCGTGGAGGACATGACGATTGAAAACGACGCCGGCCCGGGCGCGAAAGCCGGGCAGGCCGTCGCGGCCTATGTGGACAGCACCCGGGCGGTGTTCCGCCGGGTCAAGTTGCTGGGCAGTCAGGACACACTCTTCTGCGCCCCGCTGCCCGAAAAGGAGCGGGAGAAGGACGGCTTCCTCGGCCCGCGCGGCCTTGCTCCGCGCCGGGCAAGCGCCCAGTATTACCACGATTGTGAGATCGCGGGAGACATTGATTTCATCTTTGGCGGGGCGGATGCCCTGTTTGAGCAGTGCGTGCTGCGCACGGTGAACAACGGCCTGCTCCACAGCTGGGTCACGGCACCGTCCGGCAGCGCGGAGGGCCTGGGCTTTGTGTTCTGGGACTGCGACTTTGTGTCGGATAGCTGCCCGCAGGGCACCGTGTATCTGGGGCGGCCCTGGCGGCCCACCGGGAAAACGGCGGTGCTGGCCAGCCGTCTGGGGGCCCACATTGCCCCGGAGGGCTTTGCGGGCTGGAACGACCGCACCGACTCGGACCTTGCCCGGTTTGCCGAGGCCGGCAACACTGGCGCAGGGGCCTGCCCGCGCGGGCCGTGGGTGCAGGCACTGGACGAAACACAGGCCGGGGAGCTGCTGTGCGCTGCACGCAGGCGGTGCTGCCCGGAATAACAATAAAAAAGGACGTATATATGAATAAACTTCCGAATGCCGTCAAATGGCTTATCGTGCTGGCGGTTCTGGGGGCCATGGGGGTCCTGATGTGGAAGGTGAACGACCGGGCCTCCCGCGTGGAGATGCCCGCACCAGACAACACCTTCGGCATTTACCGCAGTGCAAGCTCGACCTGAAAAAAGCAGCGCATCTTCGCTCAGAAGATGCGCTGCTTTTTTGTTGCTGTAAAATCAAAGGTCGGCGGCCTGTCCGCTGGCGGGCAGGTCGTTCATGATGAACCAGAAGATGGTGCCTTTGCCCAGCGTGCTCTGCACGCCGAAGCGGAAGCCGTGCTGCTGGAAGATGGCCTTGGTGATGGAAAGGCCCAGCCCGGTGCCCTGCTTGCCGGCGTCCGAACGGGAGCGGTAGTAGCGGTCGAAGATATAGGGCAGGTCGGCGGCGGCGATGCCGGGGCCGTGGTCCTCCACCTCCACGCGCACCCCTTCGGTGCAGCGGGAAGCCCGCAGGATAAAGATGCCGTCCGGCCCGATGTGGTGCATGGCGTTGCCCAGCAGGTTGTGCAGCGCGCGCTGCATCATGTCCGGGTCGGCGTAGACGGGCAGCTCCTCATCCGGCAGCTCCAGTTTGAGCTGCCAGCCGTTCTGGGCGCAGATGGCGTCGTAGCGTTCGCTCACTTCGTCGCACAGCTGGCCCATGTCAAAGTTCACCCGCTCACAGCGATCGGTACCGCTGGTCACCTTGCTCAGCTCCATCACGCTGGACACCAGCGCGGTCAGGCGGTCGGTCTCGTCCACGATGATGTTCATTTGTTCGTCGCGGTGGGCCTTGTCATCGCCGGTCAGGTCGCGCACCGTCTCGGCGTAGCCCTTGATGAGG
>ERZ826051.3302-NODE-3302-length-10871-cov-2.800758_pt1 | contig 10871 bp, 7 predicted proteins | sample MGYA00519928_ERZ826051 | MGnify/ENA primary metagenome ERZ826051 (study PRJEB31778, sample SAMEA3449219) | human gut metagenome | biome: human gut; feature: human-associated habitat; material: faeces | place: United Kingdom | collected 2010/2012 ...
CCATCTTGCACAGTCAGTGGTTTTCCGAGTGAAATCCGCCGATGGAATGAGCTATTCACACTTCTGTTTAAACAAATCGAAATTCTGATTTCTCCTTAGTTTTTTATGCTCCGAAGTTGCCTCTGAGTACTGTCTGATAATCGCCCTTTTCATCCATTGCGCTTACCAAAACGTGACCGTTTTCCCAATCTGCATATACTATACATACATCATAATTACCGTCGCCGTTAATGTCGTAAACGCCGTTTATAACTATATTCTGGTTGTAATGCATATAAGCGTTTTCCTCGCCGCCAAAAGGTCTTATTTCGCTGAAAACAGGCTTTGCCCTTCCGTTATCGTCCACAAACAATGCAACGGCATAGCTGCCGATTCCGTCAGTTTCCTTTGTTCCGTCCTCAACAAAGCTGGGAACATAATTTTCATTCTTAGGTGTGTTTGCCGCAACGATCTGTTCAAGCTTTCCATCACCGTCAATATCCTGAATTCTATAGTAGCCTGTACCGTATGTATTCGTTATCAGAGCATCTTTTGTTTTATCTGTAATCCATGCGCTGAATATAAAATCTTTACCAAACGCTTCTCCTTCTTCTACTCCGGCTTCTCTTCTTAATTCCTCCAAAATTTCATTGATTGGCTTATTAAGCTTATAGACATATCTTATCGTGATCGGTTCGGGTCGTCCTCCATGAACATCTACTATTTGCGTAAACTGATTCTCTGTAATATCACCATAACCATATTTTTTATGACCTGCTGTTCTTACGATCGACAAATCTCGAACTTTGCGATTTGCTTTGTTTTTTAGAGAATAATCCGGATTCACATAATCAGCTGCATCCATGTAATAAAGCTCGATACCTCCAATATATTTTACCAATCTCGGATCGACTCCATACTCAAGAGTCCACGGTTTGTTCTTTGCGCTTATATAAGCAAAGTTAGTATTCTTCGATATCTTATGATCTACGACGATAGCTCCGTTTTGATTAATCGCTCCGCCAGGATTTTTAAACTTATCACTTCTTACATATCTGCCTTCAACAGCCGCATGCTTAAACCATTTTTCATTGCCGCTAGATTCTATCGTTTCGATCTGGATATCCAGACCGTTAATTTTGAAAAATCCTGTAGAAGCAATGCCCGGAACAATAGCTCCTTTATCTTGAACGCTTGTCAAATAAATTCTGTAAAAGAGCCGTTCGTTTGTCAGATTTTCATCTCCGATTTCTTCAAGAATTTTATTCAGCGGTTTATCAAGATAAATAATTCCATTATGCGCAGTCTGAGTATCTGTCGTCTCTCCTCCTGCAAACACTCCGTTTTCAGATCTGATATAATTTACTTCCCATATATTTGTCATTCGCCCTATCGTATCGCTTTTTCTCGTAAGCGCTCTTCTGATCGGTCTTGGATTTGCTTCTGTCAGCCTTTTTGGTTCAACTTCGATTCCTATTACATGTTTTGCGATTCTTTCATCGATTTGAAGATTGATCTTCCAGTTATCTGTTGAAGCGGCAATATTGTGCTTTCCGTAGATTTTAAATTGGATCTGCCGCGCGGAATTGGTTTTACTTAGCTTTTCAGGATCGAATTTTAAATCCTGAAAACTATACTTTGCATTCGGAGCATATCCCAAATTCTCCGAATCTATGTTTCCGGAAGCCGCCCTGATACCTGTCGCTCCGGTAACGGCAACCAACGTCGCTGATCTTTCGATCGCTTCGCCTTTCACCGACTGCATCTGAATGATGCTTACATCTTCCGGAGTTGCTTCAACAGCGCTTACAACTACAGGCGATGCAAAAAAGAGAAGATGGCCCAACATACAGGAAACTATACCTACGCTTAGTTTGCGTATTCCATAATACGGCTTTTTTTCTTCTCCCTTTCGCTTTTTTTCTTCAATAATTTTTCTTAACGTTTCCATAAATCCTCCTATCTGATTCCTTCGATTTCATTTGACTTCATTTTGCATTACCCGCCTGATTAAGAACTATTAAAATATTCTATCCGCCCCCCCCCGATTTTCTCAGCATTTCAAATGTCATATGTTTTAACTCCGATTCTATTTGTTCTTGCAATGAAAGATAAAACCGTCTCACCGGGCAGTAATCGGTTGCTTTTAGATTGCAATTTTCCTCTTCATTCAAACACTGATTGATACAAATAGTATCTTCCATGATTTTTATCACATCAAACAAACTGATTGCGTCCGGTCTTTTCTTTAACCGAAAACCGCCCTTTACTCCTCTGATCACCTCCACTAGTCCTTCTTTCGATAATTTTCTTAAAATTGATATAACGTAACCTCTTGAACACCCTATTGCCTCGGAAATCTCTTCAGAAGTAAATATCCTGTTTTCATTGCTTAAAAAGTACACAATCCTTACTACGTAATCTGTTGTTCTGTTTAACTGCATATCCCCCCTCCTTTCCGTGTATATAAAACTGTATAGCTTTTATATTATTTTGCTTTAGAGTTAGCATATATTATTACCCCCCCCGCTTCAATGTACCGTTTGACCACCTCGTGTACATAACAACATTTTTTTCTTCTTAATTACCAAACACCCGATATTTACAAAAACAAAACAGGCGAAAAGCTGATTTTACTCAAACTTTTCGCCTATTATTACATTTCCTGTCCTATGATATTTGTATCTCTAAACTGCTGTGGTGTCACGCCTGTGTATTTTTTAAAAGTACGATAATAATGAGACAGATCATAGAAACTCAAGCGCCTTGCTATCTCTCCTGCCGGAATTCCCGACCAGATCATCATCTTTGATTCTTCAATCTTTCTTTTATTTACATATTCGTTAATAGGTACGCCTATCTCTTCTTTAAATCTGCTGCGAAGCGCGCTTTCTGATAAATAAAATTGTTTTGCAAGCTCCGTCACCTTGATGTTATCATAGATTTTCAGATTAATATATTGCAGAACACACCGGATGAGGGATGTTCTTGCCTGATTCGATACACCGTGAAGTTCTTCTGTAAAATGAATGATCGCGCTGTCTCTCGTAGCCAAAACTCCTACAAATTCTGTTTGCTCTTCTACCTTTTTGATATAAAAGTTTCTCAGCCTGATTACTGACACGATATCCTTTCCTACCTGAATCGCCAACGATGCCAGCTTTTCCAAAATAATAACAGTATAGTTTTTTTCCGTCTTTAAAGAACTGCTCGTTAAAATCGGTAAAACACTCGTTCCTAATTCTGTAAGACCACTTTTTAATAATTGAATATCTCCCTGACTTACGAGGTTCATGATCTTATTTTCATAATAAAATGTATATCGCTCTACACGGAAAGTGTCATATACCTCTTCTTCAGATGGCTTTTTCTCCAGTTCTAACTTGTTTTTCGCTACTTGCTCGTGCAATCCTTCCGAATAGATATCTTCCAGATCCATATCAAACAAAAACCCTAAAAGGATCAAATAATCTCTGATATCCCCCAACGGATATACCGGAAGCGCTTCATAATATTCCCAACACTCGGTTTCTGACAAATTTTTCTTATTTTCATCATCCATATTATTATAAACATGTGAAAAATCTGCCCTTGTAACATTATTAATTCTAAAAGCGCCTATTACTATTTTTATATCCTTATACCACAGGCACAAAAAAATTTCATTTAATATTCCACTGTAGAACTGCACTGTTTCTTCTGAGATATTCTTTTCTTTGAATCCGTAAGAAATAGGATGCTTATAAATTGATTCATAGCTTTTTAAAACTTTATTTGTTTCTTTTTCCAATATCCATATTGGCATTTTCAACATAACATGTAAAGATTTGATCTTTTTTAAATCCCGCTCATCCAAATTCATACAAAAAGTCACCCTTTCTTATGTAAGCATTCATAAAAAGAACTATTTTTATTGCCTAACAGAATCATAGAAATCCCTAACAGAAACACTCCTGCAATGTACAGAATCCCACGTCCCGTTCCACCTGTTTCAGGTAATATGAATTTCATCTTTTCCGTATTTTTAACAGTGATAGTTCCCGACGAAAGCGCCGCGGCCGACGGATCTTCTGATTCACCGACGCTGCCGTTACTGTAGCTTGTACTATAATCTGCAATCAAAATCTCCTTCACATAATACGTGCAGATTTCTTTTTCTCCATTGCCGTTTATGTCTGCCGCCGGCAGATTTGAGTAAGTTTTTTGCCAACCGTCCTGACTTGTCAATGTTTCTCCCGATTTATATATTTTTTCGGAAGATTCCCCTCCTTCCGTAGTCAAAACCTGTATCAGATTATAAGAAATCTCCCCATCCTGAGGGTGAAACTCAGTTCCGTCAGCTCTAAACCATTTTTTATCCACAGTGATCTCTGTCGTTACAGTCTTTTCATTTGCAACTTTAATCGTCAACGTCCCCTCTTCTAACGTTACTTTAGAATTCTCTGTATTTAATTTAATTTTAAATACACCGTTGCTTTCTTCTATTATTGTAAATAGAATCGGTTCTTCCAAAGGAATATAATTTGATGGCGCTTTGATTTCTGTAAGACGGTATTCTCCTGCGTCCAAACATTTAAACGTAAAATCCGAAATAGCTGATTCATTTCCCATTTCTACCGGGGTGAACGATGCATCCCCCAGTTTTTCCAGTCTGAACGCAGCCCCTTCCAGACTTTCACCGCTTTTATTGACTTTTTGCACCTTTATATCTGTTTTGTTTATTATTTCAAACGCAATTAACGGTTGGAGCGGACTGTTGTGATCGCCCAGCATAGAAGAATTATACATTTTAAGCTTTACACATTCCATATCTTCATCCGATACTTTCTCACTTTCTTGAATAATGTGTTTAACTGCTTTTTTCATAATATGATAACCCACACTGCCAGATGAATAGCTTTTCAAGCCGTCAATACTATCTGAATAATACCAGATTGCCTCCTGCAAAGCCTTATAATATCCTTTTTCTTTATCATTGCTTCCAAACCAGAATGCATCGCTGCCTAATTGATGGTCAGTTAAAAGTTCTTTTTTATGCATTTCGCAATAATAAATCACCTTTCTTACTGAATCATAAAGTTCTTTCGGATTTTTCTTCCTCGGATTTTCCGCTAATTGAAAGAGCGTTTCGGCGCTGGTACTTAATTCATTGTAAACAGCTTTATTACCAAAGTTAGGAAAATCCTTGTTAGCGCCAAAGCAAAATGCATCTGTACCTGTCGCTATATTATACTCCTTCGATATTTTTATTCTGCTGTCTTCTCCTGTAAATCCATAATATTGTCCTTCCTCCAATGGGGCGTCCTGTCCGTTGTTGTTCTGCTCATTATTCTTCTTTAAAACAACGGCTGTACTTCCCTTTATAAAGTGAATCCCTTCACTGTCAAAATAAAACTCTGCCACGGAATCGTTCGGTCTTTCATATTCTTTTGGAACTGTTCTCAAATAAAGTTTATACGGAGTGTTCCACTCTAATTTTTCAAGAATAATTTTCCCGGTTGCCCTGTCTGCCGTTCCTGCCTTAATTTGAGTTTCTTGATTACCTTTCACTTTATTTAATGCATATCGTACTACTCCTCCTACAGGCAGTCCGGAAGTATTCTGTACAATAAAATGAACATACGCAGTAGTCATCGTCAAAGCAATACCTGATTCACCTTTTGTAAAATGAATCCCGTCGTTGTCAAAATAAAACTCTGCCACAGAACCGTCCGGTTTTCCATATCCATTCGGAACTTTTGTCAAATAAAACTTATATGGCGTATTTAATTCTAAATCTTTAAAAGTAATTTTTTTCTGTGACTTATTTAGTGTTCCTCTCTTTACTACTATTTCCCGGTTATTTATTTCTTTCTTCAATTCGTATGTTACATTTCCTGTCGGCTGCCCCGGGGGATACTGTATGATAAACTCAACAGACCTTGTTTGAACCGCTTTCAATGTATATCCTTTCGGAACGATGTCAAATACATTGTTTCCCTCTTCAACATACGATGTTTCCGATTCGGAAGAAGTGATGTTTTCTCCTTGTTCGCTTATCCCATGATCAGATATATCTTGTGTTCCATACTCTTCTTCCACCGCATATGCAGGCATATAAAACACCGGCAGGACAGCAGCTATAATTATTAACAGGGTTAAAAGCTTTATTAGCAAATTATTCTTTTTCATCAACGCTCTCCTCCCCTATTTTGCTTTTTTGCCTGATCCTGAAAAACAGCAGCAGCATACCGCTGCTTAACATCAAGACTCCATTCCACCGAAACATATTTGTAATATCTCCTGTTTGAGGACGTTTTTTAGGAGATAGATCCGGTGGTGTTTGTGGAGGTATCTCGGGTTTTTCTTTCCTTTGTATCTCAGTTTTCGGTTTTGCATTCACCACCCTGTTCTGGATTCCATTTTCAAATTGAGGAATGATAACTAAAAAAGGCTGTACATTAGTAAAGTCTTTTGCTTTTCCGGATGATCCTGTCTGTACCACAAGATAAATCCCATCTTTCAAATCTGTAAATTTTGCCGTACCGTCATCTCCGGTTTCCCCTTTCATCATTTCTTTTATATTACGGCTTTGCTTTTCAAAATAAAGCGATAATTTTAACTGATCGTCAGCCGTTTTAATATTTACAAAATCCCCGTTCCATCGAAACGGCGCTTTTACTGTATGCCGACTCTCTTTTTCATTCCACTTAGCAACTTGATAAACAGAAAATTCGGCGCCGTCTATCGCTTGCCGTTCATAAGTTAGTATAATATTCAAACTGCCGTTCTCCTCTGCCGCATACGCGCAATCGAAAGAAGTTATAAAAAATATCAGACTAAAACATAGAATAAGCAATAGGTTTATTCTCTTATTTTTCATTCAACTTCCTCCTCTTTCTTCTCTTTATCAGAAATACCGATACCAGAACTGTCATGCCGATCAGAGCCAGAATAACTCCTGCCGTCAACATGATATACTTCAGATTATTTTTTTTGATCATATCTTCTATTTTCGATTCTGATTGCTTATAAACAGTACGTTCTCCCCGCACAAGAAGTCTGTGGGAATTCACTCCGTAAGGGGTGCATGTGATCAAAGTTACATAATCTTTTCCCTTTTCTATCTCCAAAGTTTCCACATCATCGGGAAGTACGATTTTTATCTGATTTACCTTATATGCCAGAACCTCATCAAATACGTGTATGAAAAATAAATCGCCCTTTTTTAACTTATCAATATCCGTAAATAATTTCGCAGAAGGCACTCCCCTATGTCCGGATATAAGACTATGGGTATTTTCTCCTCCTACAGGCAGGGAACTGCCCGGCAGATGACCTGCCGCTATCTGCAGCACGCCTTCATCCGTGCCATGATAAACAGGCATATATATATTTAATTTCGGTATTTCTACATATGCCATAATACCGGTTTTTGTTATATCAAGGATATGAGCATATCTCTTTTTTTCTTCTTCATTCAAATAATATCGATTGACTTTACCAACCAGACTTTCATTATATTCTCTTGCTTCTCTTAACAAGTTTTCTTTTTCTTCCTTGGATAAATCTTTCGTCTTTTCTACATAACTTCCTATCGCTTTTGAAGAATGCAGCGCATTGATATAATCACCGATCGTGGGATAGGCCAACAAGCCTATCCCAGCAATCAAAATGATCGCAACTACTATATCAGGTATATATTTTTTAATCTTAAACATCATTTTTCAGTATGTTTTCTGTTTCTTTTATACACTGTATATCCCAGAGCGGTTAATACGAAGATCGTTCCTAATGTATATATTAAATATCTTCCCATTCCACCTGTCTCCGGAAGCTGAATGCCTTTCTTATTAATTACATCTGTTGACAGAGAGTCTTCCCTTTCTTCTGTCTTTCGTATAAAAACTATTTCTCCTTCCGTCTGTCCTGTCAAAGATGTTAATTGCGGATCATCCGATTCCTCGTCATATGTGGCTTCAATCGTAAAAATAATCGGCTGAATCGTATTATACCCGGATGGAGTCACTGTTTCTATTAACTTATACTTTCCTGCATCCAATCCTTTAAAATTAAACTTAGTTCCTTCCGTAACAGTAACTGTGTCTATTTTTGTTCCTTCGTCTTGATCATTTACTATCTTCCGCAACTCAAATTGTGCACCTTGTAACGAGTGATTCTCTTCATCTTTCTTATTTACTACTACTTTATATGTAAATACGACATTTTTATCTTCCGGAGTTTTTCCGCGGTCGCCGCCTCCGCTCTGATTTGGGTTGTTAGAATATACAAGATACGCTGTATTAGGATTTCCGTTTCCGGCAATTACAGCATTTCCGTTTAATCTACATTTGTATTCCACGACAATTTGACTTGTGGAAGTTATCATCACACTTTGAATCGCCTTCAAGTTCTCAAAGCGGACCTGAAAGCTATTAGTATCCGAATGCACTATCAGGCTATAGTCCTGATCTGCCGTTAACGTCGTACCGTCTACCGTAACCTTTACAGACATTTTATCAAATGTTAATCCTGCAGACATTATATCATTGAACTCATAAAAATACGTTTCGTACTCTGCATAATTGCTCGGCAATGTACCCGTAAGTTTATAAGGAATCACCTCATCTATGTTATAGTCGGCGGCATCCTGCCACCCGTTTCCCTCGATATCCTTCTTACTATTTTCCTGCACTTTTTTTACAAGTTCCGGCACATCTAATTTTGTTTTAGCAGTCGTATTGCCTACTACTTTCAAAATGTATGACGTATACGCTGAGTTTGGAGGTGTTTGTGTCTGACTTCCCTCCTTATCTTTAATAAGATAATAACCTGCATTTAAATTTGCAACAGTTGTCGAATCATTTTTTTCTACGCGTACCTCAAGTTTATTATCTTCATTTAAATGCTCTTGGATCGTCTTTGCGAATTCTTTTGCTTCTGATTCGCCGGTTAAAGTTTGCGCTTTTTCAGCCGCAGTTCCCAAAGTTTCTTTTGAAGCTTCTTTAATTCCCGTTCCCCACTGAATATTAGAAAGGGTTTTGCTTTCATCTAAATCTCCCGAAAAAATCTGATATATCTGAAAAGTATGGGGCGTACTCCCCTCATTTTTCAGCGTTAGCGTATACCCCCCCCCTTGCGCAAACACTGCCATCGGCAGCGACATGGAGATTACGGTTATCACAGCCATGATCATTACCATAACAAAACTTACTTTTTTCTTTACAAATTGTTTCATGTGTTTTCTCCCTTTTCTTTTAATTTAATTCGGATACATTAACCGATGTTTAAATTGTGTTCCGGCGAAATAACTGTTGCCTTATATTAACTGTATATTCCCTCCTTCCGTGTATATAAAACTGCATGGCTCTTATATTGTTTTACTTTGAAACATGCTTTTGTAAAGCATATATTATTCCCCTTTCCACTTCAATGTACCGTTTAACCGCTCCATGTACATAACAATATTTTTCTTATTAATTCCTGAAAGTCCAATATTTACAAAAAGTTTGTATTTAAATTGTATTTAAAAATTCATAGACAACTCCTTTACATTCTTTTATAAATTCGTAATCATGAGTTATTACAATTACTGTCTTCTCTTCTTCCTTCATCTTTTGTAAATATTTGATAATAGATATCATCTGCCCTTTACAAAGCCCGCTTGTCGGCTCGTCTAATATCACGATCGGTTTCAAACTTACTATAGCGAGTGCGATCATAAGTCTTTGCTTTTCTCCTCCGGACAAAGATTGTGGATGACTGTCTTTCTTGTCATAAAGCATCAACTCTTTCAACACCCGCTCCTTTTTTGCATCGTCCTGACTGACGATGGATATTTCCGACCATACAGATTCTGTGAATATCTGATAATTTACATCCTGCATCACCATGGAGATATATTCATAAGATCTTTTTATTTCATTCCCGCAGTAAAAAGATTTTCCTTTTCCTTTCAGCAGTTTTGCCATCTTTTTAATGAATGTGGACTTCCCGACTCCATTCTCTCCTATAATAAAATATATTCCTTCCGAAAATCCGATTTCCCCGATATCCATGATTTTCGTATTTTTAAAGCTTTGTGCAAAATTTTTACATTTTAAAATATTCTTATCCTTTTCTCCGTTTTTCGTTTTGTTCAGCATCTGGATCTGATAGCAGGGATTATCCGATAACAGCTCTTCTTTCCTGATTTCTTCAAAACTCCTTAAGGCATACGTCTCCTTCAGTCTGCAGATCTTGTCATGATCTAAGTCTTCCACAGAGATCATTTCCAGTTTTCCTTCTTTTAAAACAGCCAGATAATCCATGATCTCTTTCAGATAATACAGTCTGTGTTCGGCAATTATCACGATTTTCCCTTTTCGTTTCAGCTCGGCGATGCATTTTTTCAAAAGACCGATCGAATGATGATCCAAAGAAGCCGACGGCTCATCGAAAAGATATACTTGATTGTCCATCGTCATCACACTTGTAATTGCCATAAGCTGCTTTTCTCCGCCTGACAGTGAAAAAATATTTCTGTTTAAAAGCTTTTCCGTATCGAGCAGCTCCGTATATTTTTTTATTATCTTAACCATCTCATCCTTCGGCAGATTTCTGTTTTCCAAAGGAAACGCCAGTTCATCCGTAGACTCAACGCAATAAAACTGTGTTTTCGGATTTTGATATACGGTCGAAATATACCGGCTTCTCTGTGCAATATCCATCTCATTTAACCGCATATCGTTTAATTTTATTTCTCCTGAAATTTCCGCCTCGGTAATCTCAGGGATGATCCCATTGATTACTTTTAATAAACTGCTTTTGCCGGATCCGGATTCTCCCGTTATACAAAAAACCTTTCCTTCAGGAATATGAAAATGTATATCTTTTAGTATTTTGTTTCCTTTATATGACAGATTTAAATTTCT
>ERZ826051.3304-NODE-3304-length-10868-cov-2.598909_pt1 | contig 10868 bp, 6 predicted proteins | sample MGYA00519928_ERZ826051 | MGnify/ENA primary metagenome ERZ826051 (study PRJEB31778, sample SAMEA3449219) | human gut metagenome | biome: human gut; feature: human-associated habitat; material: faeces | place: United Kingdom | collected 2010/2012 ...
CGGAAAGCCGGAAGGTTGAAACCGGAAATTGCCAACGCCATCGAATCGGCATGTAACGAAGTGGTCTGTGGCATGTTTGACAAAGAATTCATTGTCGACGGCATACAGGGCGGTGCCGGAACCAGCGCCAACATGAACATGAACGAAGTCATTGCCAACCGCGCCATCGAAATGCTCTGTGGCAAAAAAGGAGACTACACCATTGTTCATCCAAACGACCACGTCAATATGGCACAGTCCACAAACGATGTCATTCCAACCGCCGGAAAATTAACGGTTCTCGATCTTCTCAAACCTTTAGACAAAAGCCTTTCCCTTTTAACCGATGCATTATATGACAAAGCTGCAGCGTTTGATCACATCGTAAAAATCGGACGTACACAGCTCGAAGACGCTGTGCCGATGCGTCTGGGTCAGACGTTCCATTCTTATGCCACCATGATTTCCCGTGACCGTGACCGTCTTACAAAAGTCCGCACGGAAATGTATCCCGTAAACATGGGCGCAACCGCTATCGGCACAGCAATCAATACGTCCCCGTTTTATCTGGATAATATTGTACCAACCCTTGGAAAAATCACCGGCTACCCGCTGACCCGCGGGGTCCTCTGCGCCCTGCGGCGGCCGAAGCTGCCCACGGTGGAGGCCATCTGTCGGGACGCCCGCCGGGTGGCGGTGCTGGAGGGCATCGTAGACACCACCAACGTGGGGGCCATCTTCCGCTCGGCGGCGGCGCTGAACATGGACGCGGTCCTCATCAACCCCTCCTGCTGCGACCCGCTCTGCCGCCGCGCCGTCCGCGTCAGCATGGGTACGGTGTTCCAGGTGCCCTGGGGGCAGCTGGGCGAGACCCCGGCAGACTGGCCGGAGAAGGGAATGGACATCCTCCACTCCCTCGGCTTCAAGACCGCCGCGATGGCCCTCAGCGACCGCTCGGTGAGCATCGACGACGAGCAGCTTGCAAAAGAGCCGAAGCTTGCCATCGTGCTTGGCACCGAGGGTGACGGCCTCGCCGCCGGCACCATCGCTTCCTGCGACTACACGGTCAGGATCCCCATGTCCCACGGCGTGGATTCGCTGAATGTCGCTGCCGCCAGCGCCGTGGCGTTCTGGCAGCTGGGCAAACAATAAACGAAAAAAGGAATGCCTCCCCGCCGGGGAGGCATTCCTCTTTATGCTCAGATACTTGCTAAGAATCGCTCAAAGCCTGCGCGGCCTGCCGTGTCCATCTTGTAGACGCCGGCGTCTGCGAGGACTTCGGCAAAGACATGGCCGATCTCGTCCTGCACGATGGTGTGGACATTTTCGGCGTTCAGCTCCGGATGGCGGGCGAGGATGTCCATCGCCCACTCGGCGTGTTTCTGGATGTTCTCGCCGTACGCAGCGGCGGGGGTGCGGGCCGCGAGGGCAGCTTCCACATCGGCCATCTCGGCTTTCAGGCGGCTGGGCAGAACGGCCAGACCCATGACCTCGATGAGGCCGATGTTCTCCTTTTTGATGTGGTGGAGCTTTGCGTGGGGGTGATAGACGCCCAGCGGATGCTCCGGCGTGGTGATGTTGTTGCGCAGCACCAGATCCAGCTGGTATCTGCCGTCCCGCATCCGGGCGATGGGGGTGATGGTGTTGTGGGGCTCACCGTCGGTCTCCGCGAACACAAAGGCCGCCTCGTCCGTATAGCTCCGCCATGCGGTGAGGATGCGGTCTGCCAGCTCCACAAGACGCTGATCGTCTCCGCAGCGGAGCCGGATCACGGACATAGGCCACTTGACGATGCCCGCCTCCACATCCTCAAAGCCCCGGAAGGCGATGGGCCGCTCAATGGGGGCCTTCTCCATGGCAAAGGTGTAGCAGCCGCCCTGGAAATGGTCATGGCTCAGAATGGAGCCGCCCACGATGGGAAGATCTGCGTTGCTGCCCACAAAGTAGTGGGGGAACTGCTTAACGAAGTCCAGCAGCTTGCGGAAGGTAGCTTTGTCGATCTTCATAGGGGTATGATGCCCGTTCAGAACGATGCAGTGCTCGTTATAGTAGACGTAGGGGCTGTACTGGAGGAACCAGTCCTCCTGATTGATGGTAATGGGGATAATCCGGTGGTTCTGCCGGGCGGGATGGTTGAGCCGTCCCGCGTAGCCCTCGTTTTCCCGGCAAAGCTGGCACTTGGGATAACATGTCTGAGGGGCCGCCTTTGCCGCCGCGATGGCCTTGGGGTCCTTCTCCGGCTTGGAGAGGTTAATGGTGATGTCCAGCTCCCCGTAGGGGGTGGCCACCTTCCACTTCACATCCCTTGCGATGCGGTAGCGCCGGATGTAGTCCGTGTCCTGACTGAAGCGGTAAAACCAGTCCGTGGCGTCCTTCGGGTCAGCTTGATACCGCCGCCGGAACTCGCTGATGACCTGAGAGGGCCGGGGCGTCAGCTGCCCCATCAGCTCCGTGTCAAAGAGATCCCGATTCGTGGTATCATCCTCGATCCGTCCCCGTGCCGCCGCGTCATCCAGCAGCTCCTTCAGGATGTTCTCTAAGGGGCGCTCATGCGTTTCCGCCGGCTCCTCCCATGCATCCATCCCCATAGCCTTCAGCAGCTCGTTCACCGCCCAAGGGCGGTCATATTCATCGATCAGTCCCGTGCGGAGGGCGTAGCCCACCAGGTCCTTGATGGCTTGGTAACTCATGCGTCTGTTCTCCTTATCCCAATCTGACGCCGCCCGCCGGACGGATCATCACCACATGGCAGCAGTCCTGACCCAGCGCCGCCTCCGTCGCTTTCTTGAAGGTGTCCAACATATCCAGCGGCACAAAGGCCTGGGCGGTACCACCGAAGCCACCGCCGTGGACACGGACAGCGCCCCGCCCCTCCAGAATACGCTCGCACAGGGCGATGGTCACCATCAGCTCCTGAGCCGCCGTGCTTCCGGTGGGAATGACATTCTGCAAATACATGGCGGAGGACCGGCCGGACTCCCGCACCAATGCAAGGAACTTGTCGAAATCCCCCTGACGGAGTGCCTCTTTTTCCGCCAGTGCCCGACGGTTTTCCGCGTAGACATGGAAGGCCCGGTTTACCGCCCGGTCCCCTGCCGCTGCTCTGACCTTGGGCAGTTCCGCAAGGAACGCTTCCTCCGGCACCTCACGCAGCACCTCTTTGTCAAAAACGCGGCAGACCGCCCGCAGCTCGTTGGTGATGGCGCTGTATTCATTGGTCAGATCCTCGTGGCCCGCGCCGGAATCCAGAATGCACAGGGCGTAGCCGTAGGCGTGGAGATCCACATCCAGCTGCTCCACCGCCGGGTGAGCCGTATTCTCGAAATCAATAGATACCACGCCGCCCACGGAGGAGGCCATCTGATCCATCAGACCACAGGGCTTTCCGAAGAACACATTCTCCGCGTACTGGCCGATCTGGGCCAGCTCCACCGCCGTGCAGCGCCCCTCCCAGAAAAGCTCGTTGAGCATGGTCCCCATCAGCACCTCATAGGCAGCGGAAGAACTCAAACCGCTGCCCTTGGGGACGGTGGAGGTCATGTACACATCCAGTCCCCGCTCCCGCAGATCACAGCCCATGGCGCTCATGCAGGACGCTACGCCCCGGATCAGCGCCGCTGAGGTATTGATCTCTTCCTCCTTCGGGTCAAGCTCGCGGAGATCCACCTCGATCATGGGATATCCCTGAGACAGCACCCGGATGATCCCGCTCTGCGTAGGCGCCACGGCCGCCAGAATATCCAGATCAACAGAGGCGGCCAGTACGCAGCCCTTCTGATGATCGGTGTGGTTTCCTCCGATCTCCGTACGGCCGGGTGCGCTGAACAGCGCCTCCGCCGAACGGTCAAAGGTCTTATAAAACTCTTCCATGACCTCCATGCAGCGGGAATGGGCCTTTTCTGCCCCCTCCGCGCCATATAGCCGAGAGAGTGTTTTATGAAATGCAGCCTGCTGCACATAGGTCTCCAGCCCTGTATATGTCATACCTCGCGCCTCCTTGCTTTCTTCGTACATCCAACCCTCTGCGGGCTTCTATTCTATGTCCGCCGTTCTTATGAAACGGCCTGATCTTCTAAGCTCTCCGCTGTGACCGCCTCATACCGCAGCCACACATACCGCTCATCCGTCAATTCCAGATCCTGAGAAGGCTCTCCATCCACGGATAGGGAAACGGCCAGCTCCATCATGTTCTCTGCTAATCCGACAGCGTCATTGCGAACGGTCCCCTTCAGCGTTCCCTCCCGCAGTGCCTCCAAGGCTGGCGGCGTGGCGTCTACGCCTACAATGAAGGGCATGGAGCGCTTGTCCAGGCCGGCCTCCGCGCAGGCGTCAATCGCTCCCAATGCCATGTCGTCATTATTGGCAAAGACTACCTCGATGTTCTCTCCGAACTCCTGCAGCCATTGGCGCATACTGACGCTGGCCTGGCCCCGCTGCCAGTTGGCTGCGTCACTGGCCAGCTTTTCCGCAGAGACACCTGCGTTTGCCAGGGTGGAGATACAGCATTCCGTCCGGAGCAGGGCGTCCTGATGTCCCGGTTCTCCCTCCAGCATCACATACTGGATCACGCCGTCGCCGTTACGGTCCAGCGTGTCTCTTTGGGTCCGCCATGCGTCCAGTACCAGCTCACCCTGTAAAACTCCGGCATCTCCCGCTGGAAGGCCCACATAGTAGGCGTGTTTCCAGCGGCGCAGATCCTCCTCCACCGGTTCCCGGTTGAAAAAGATCACCGGCACCCCCGCAGCCTGTGCCTTGTCGACGATCACCGCCGCCGCCGTGCGGTCCACGATGTTGACGCAGATCACGTCATATCCCCTTTCCAGGAAGCGGTCCACCTGCTCATTCTGGCTGGTCTGGCTTTCCTTGCCGTCGGTGATATATAAGTTGATTTTGCAGTTCTGCGCCTGTTCTTTCTCCAGGGCTACCCGCTGCAATTCTCTGGTCACGGTCTCAATAAATGTGTCCTCCTGCTGATACAGCGCCACGCCGATCCGAAGCGTTTGCTCGGCTTCCCCGCCTGTATGACAGGCAGAAAGCGTCATCAGCAGAGACAGTGCGGCGATCAGACAACCGATCCTTTTCATCCGTCCTCTCTCCTTCCTGTCTCAGGTCACAGGGAACAGCAGCTTCTGATTATCGCTGCTGTACATCGTTTCCTGCCGGACGACGGAAAAGCCCACAGATGCGGCCCCCGTCCAGCTTTCATGCCGAGCCAGCTTTGCCGCAGCCTCCACTGCCAGATACCCGGCAGAGAACACGTTGACCGCCGCAATGGCCGTCACTCGGCCCTTTTCCAGCGCAGCGGCGATGCCGGCGGTGGAGCCGCAGCCGTAGAGCAGCGGGAAAGCTTCCTCTCCCCGTGACAGCTCCGCCATTTCCGTCAGCGCAGCTGCTTCAAAGGCGATCACGGCCTTCGGGCGCTCAATTCGCAAAATGTTGGCAAACGCCGTACTGTCGGAGGTCCACCGGTAAATACGCACCTGCCGGCCCTTTTCTTCCAAAAGTGCCTTAGCCGCTTCCATACGCTCCCGCACGCCGTTGTCCCCGGGCAGGCTGTCCAGCAGCAGCACCGTGCCGCCGAAGGGCACACCGTTCATCGCCGCTTTGCCCAGCGCCTCGCCCAATGCCTGGTGGTCCATGCTGATAGAGGCATCAGCCCCCCATGCGGTCATATCGGTCTCCACCGTCACAAGGGTCGTCTTCCCCGCAGCGGCGGATACCGCCTCGCCCAGCGCCTCCCGGTCCGCCGGTACCAGCAGAACAGCCGGAGCCGCTCCCGACACCTCATGTTCCAGCAACTGCACCTGTTCAACGGCACTGTTGTCCTCCGCCGGGGTCAGGAAGCGCAGCTCCACGTTCAGATCCTTGGCCGCCTGCTCCATGCCCTTTCGCATGGCGGAAACATTGCCGTCTCCATCCCGCAGAATAACGGACATTTCCAACAGGGCTGGCTGGTAATGCTTATCACCGGGAGCGAAGGCCAGCAGCCAGAACAGCACGCTCAATCCAATCAGGGGAAGCACCAGCTGCAATAATACTTTCCGGCTCACCGCTCCCCCTCCTTCCGGTACTTCCGGGCGTCCTCTTCCTCCAAGACAGGCAGGCAGATCCGCACCACCGTCCCGTTATCCGGCTCGCTGCGAATGGTCAGGCCATAAGCGCTGCCAAAGGTCAGCTGGATCCGCTGGTGAACATTGCGGAAGCCGATACCGGAGCCCTTTGCCTTCGGGACACTCACATCCCTGGTGGGCTTCAAAAGCTGCTCCACGATTTCCTCCGACATACCCGGCCCGTTGTCCTCCACCTCGATGACCACCGTTTCTCCCTCGCGGAAGGCCCGGATGTGGATCTCGCCGTCACCGTCGGCATACTCCATGCCGTGATAGATGGCGTTTTCCAGAATCGGCTGGATGATGAGCTTGATGGTATACAGCTTCTCCACCCCCGGCTCCACGGAAATGTCGGCAGAGAACTTATTCTTATAACGCATTTTCTGGATGGTCAGATAATTCCGGGCGTGTTCGATCTCGTCCCCGATGGGAATGATGTTGCTGCCCTTGCTGAGAGAGATCCGGAAAAACCGGGCCAGCGCCGTCAGCATGACCACAGCCTCCTGTGTCCGGCCGTTCTCCGTCATCCACACCACGCTGTCCAGCGTATTGTACAGGAAATGGGGATTGATCTGGGATTGCAGCACGTCCAGCTCGCTGCGGCGCTTTTCCTCCTCCTGACGGAGAACATCCTCCATCAGGTGCCGCATGGTGGAGATCATGGATTGCACGGAATGGCTCAGATGCTCCACCTCGTAGGGACCGTCCACATTGAAGTCAACGGATTCCACGCCCTTTTCCAACTCTCTCACCGCATGATCCAGCTTTTTCATAGGTGCTGTGATCCATTCCGAAAGCCGCAGGTTCACGAATACCAGCAAAAAGATGGAGAAGGACACTATAAACAGGGCAAACAGCAAAAGCTGACTGTAATTGTCCCGCAGCGTCTCCGCCGGCACCACGCCCACCAGCTTCCAGCCGGTGTAGCCCACTGTTTTCACCGTTACCTGCCGGCGCTGGGACTGAAAGATCTCCGTATGCGTCCCGTCGGAATACCCGGCGGCCGTCAGGTTGTTTTCCTCCTGCAAGCCCGCATAGAGAAGCTGCTGACGGGGGTGGTAGATGATCTCTCCGTTTCCGTCGATCAGGTAGAGATAACCCTGCCCGTCGAAAAAGGATACATCCTTGCAGATCTGCTCAATGCCGCTGAAGTTCATATCCACCAGCAGCACGCCGCTTTGGATCACGCCGCCCCGGGTCAACTCCACATGGCGGCTGAGGGACACCACCCAATGATACCGCGCGTCGGGGTCCTCAAACAGGTGCTGCACATGAGGCGTGGAAAAATGCAGGTTTTCAATGCGCTCCATGGCGGCGGTGAACCACCCCTCACGGCTGGGCGTCACGCTGTTTTTCAATTCTGTCAGGGGCGTGGCGGAGATCAGCTCTCCGTTCTCGTCAAACACCGCCAGAGACACCAGCACATCCCGGTCCTTGGCGTACAGCAGCTTCAAAGCGTCGCGCAGCTCCTGCGCCGTGTCACTCTGCTCCAGATCCGCACTCTTGATGACCCGGTAGTACACCGTGTCGGATACCCGCATCATGTTCCGCAGATAGCTGTCCAGATTCCAGTTCACCTGTGCCAGCACACGCTGGCTGCTCTCCGCCGCCATCTCGTTGGCGGAGGAGGAAAAGCGCAGCAGCAGCGCCATTCCCAGAAACAGCATTCCAATCACAGCCACAGCTGTAAAGGCGATGGACAGGATCAACTGAATACTGGCATGGTGATACCGCGCTTTCCACCTTGCTTTAAAGCCGGAAGGTTTCTTATCCACAGGTGGCTCCTCTCTCCGTCCGTCACTTACCCTCGCTGCGGTACTTCGTCGGTGTCACGCCGAAATGCCGCTTGAACACATAGCTGAAATAGTTGGGGTCCTCATAGCCGCACCGCTGGGCAATGAGATACGTTTTCTCCTCTGTGCCGCGGATCGCTTCCGCAGCCGCCTCCATCCGCACCGTGGTAACATAGGCTGTGAAGCTGGTCCCCGTTTCCCGCTTGAACAGCGTGGAAAAATAGGTGGAGCTCAAATGCAGATACGCGCACAGCTTTTCCACCGACAGGTCGCTCTCCGCGTAATGCTGCCGGATATACTCCTTGGCCGCTTCCACCGTCTGTCCCGCCGAATCCGTCTGACGGCGGCGGATCAGCGTGCGGAGCCGCAGATAGCGCTCCGCACACCAGCCCTCCAGTTCCTCCAGACTGGGCAGCGCGGAGTCCTGAATGGGTAAGGAAAAGCCCGTGCCGAAAACCTCCTCCACGCCCACGCCGGAGCGCCGGGTCATTTTCATCAGGTGCGTCACCAGTTCCATAAGGAACAGGTTGTACTGTCCGGCGGAGGGGTTCGCCTCCCGGATCTTGCCCGCCAGAGCCGCCGCCGCGTCCCGGACCTCCTGTTCGCTGCCCAGTCTCACCGCCGCAGTCAGGGTCCGCTCGTCCGCTTCTTCAAAGGTGAGCACCTGACCGCCGTCCGGCTCCAGGTCTCCGATGTAGATGACCTGTCCCCGGCCCACCATGGAACGGTATTCCAGCGCCGTTCTCGCTTCAGCTGCGGACCGCGCCATCCCGGAAAGCTCTTTGCAGGGGGCGCCCACGCCCACCGTCAGCGTCAGGCCCAGATAGGATGCCGCCAATGTACAGACCCGGTCCAGCACGCGGATCAGGTCATAGATGGTAAACGATTCTGTCAGGCTGACGATCACCGCTACCCAGTCGTTATACAGGGTGAGGCGGCACCGATCCGCCGTCAGGGATTCCTCCAGCAGCTTTTGGACGGACAATGTGGACAGGGCGTCTCTCCGGTCGCTGCCGATGTAGGCCAGTCCCACCGCCCATTCCTCGCCTTGCAGGTCGATGTCCAGATGCGCCGCCCGTTCCCGCTCCGTTCCCGGCTCGATGTGCCCGTCCAGCAGATTGGCGTAGAACAACTCCCGCAAAACAGGCAGGTTTTCCGTATAGCGGCTGCGGAGAAGCTCCACGTTCCGCCGCTCCGCCCGCTCCCGGTCCAGCTGGTCCTTCAGCCGCCGCAGCACGGCGGACAGTTCATCGGCGTTGATGGGCTTCAAAATGTACTCCACCACGTTCATCTGGATGGCCTGCTTGGCGTACTCAAAGGCGTCAAAGCCGGAAAAGACCACGAACCGGGCCGCCGGGAGCCGGTCTGTCAAAATGCGGCACAGCTCCAGCCCATCCATAAACGGCATCTTGATGTCCGTCAGGATCACGTCAGGCCGCAAACTCTCCGCCAGTTCCAAAGCGTCCTGACCGTTGGCGGCCTCCCCCACCAGAGAGAATCCCAGCCCCAGCCAGTCCATTTTCCGGCTGATACCCTCGCGGATATCCTCCTCGTCATCTACCAACAGCACCCGGTACAGTTCCATGGCTCCGACCTTCTTTCTTGTCTACGGCACCTCCGCCGCCCGGTCCTCCGGCTTTGCCGGATGGAAAAGCAGCGATCCGATAGCAGCCTCTTTTGCGGCTATTATACCACGAAGTGAAGCGAAGCGAAACGGTATGTCCATGTTTTTCGAGTTCAAGGGGTAGTCCGAACGTGAATTGGCTGGATTGCAGGAAGAACGGCGGTTTTTGCCGCCGTTTCGCCGCAAAAAGTTCCAGATAAAGCAAAGATGGCTCGCAAAGGCGGGCCATCTTTGTCGCAGATCATTTTTTCACAAGGTATTTCCGCATATCCAGTGCGCAGGCAAACAGGATGATAGCGCCCTTGATGAGGTATTGCAGATCCTGCGGCACACCCACCATGGTCAGACCCACGAAGATCAGCCGCAGCATGACAACGCCGATAACGATACCTCTGATCTTACCGATGCCGCCCACGAAGGACACGCCGCCGATGACGCAGGCCGCGATTGCGTCCAACTCATAGTTCAGGCCGGTGTTGGCCGTGTTGGAGCCGATACGTGCGCCCTCGATGAAGCCGGTAAAACCATACATAGCGCCGGCCAAGGCGAAAACGCCCACCGTCACGCCGAACACATTGACGCCGGAAACTCTGGCAGCTTCCTCATTGGAGCCCAGAGCAAACATGTTCTTGCCAAAGGTGGTCTTGTTCCAGACGAACCACATGACCGCCGTCAGCACGATGGCGAACAGCACATAGTTGGGAATGGGCGTACCGCCGATGCTGAACAGGCTGCCCTTGACAAAGCCGGTGTAGGACGGGTCCAGATTGGAAATGGCCATACCCTTGTTATTGCCCTGCTGGACATACAAAAGCAGTACGGTGTAGAGGATCAGCTGTGTGCCCAGAGTCACGATGAAAGGATGCAGCTTGAATTTTGCCACGAAGAAGCCGTTGAAGCAGCCGATCGCCGCGCCGATGAGCATGGCAAGCACAATGACCACGGGAATAGGCAGAGTACCGATCTGCGGCCACATCTTGTTGGCCATGTTAGCGGCGTTCTGCAGCAGAGATGCAGAGATACAGGCGGTGATGCCCACGGCACGGCCTGCGGACAGGTCGGTACCGGTCAGCACGATACAGCCGCCGATGCCCAATGCGGCAGGCAGATAGGCCGCCGTCTGGGAGAGGATGTTGATGAGTGATGCGGGTTTGATGAAGTTGGGGTTCTTGATGGCGATGTAAACGACCGCAATGGCCATGATGATGAGCAATGCGTTATTTAAAAGGATGTCTCCCACCCGCTGGGCCGTCCACGGCTGCCGGACACGGGCTTCCTTTTCCTGTACGTTCGTTTCTTGATTCACAGTGCGCTCCTCCTTACACATATTTGGCTGCAAGCGTCAGGATCTCCTCCTGGCTG
>ERZ826051.3306-NODE-3306-length-10864-cov-2.819595_pt1 | contig 10864 bp, 9 predicted proteins | sample MGYA00519928_ERZ826051 | MGnify/ENA primary metagenome ERZ826051 (study PRJEB31778, sample SAMEA3449219) | human gut metagenome | biome: human gut; feature: human-associated habitat; material: faeces | place: United Kingdom | collected 2010/2012 ...
AGCAGTTATTTGGTTATGAGCAAGTAGCGAAGCGGATTGCGAATATCCGCTTGACTACAATATCAGACTTTGACAAAAGAGAGGATGCAGTCATGGGTGTTTACAGACGTAAGGCGCAGTATCATGAGACGGATCAGATGGGGATCATCCATCATTCCAATTATGTGAAATGGATGGAGGAGGCCCGTATTGATTTTATGAAGGAGATGGGGTTCGGTTATGGTGAGGTGGAGAAGCGGGGGATCGTTTCTCCGGTTGCCGGGGTTTCGGTTTCTTATAAGAAGCCGGTGCTTTTTGATGATGTGGTGGAGATTTCGGTTTCTGTGAGGAAGTACAGTGGTGCGGTTCTGGAACTGGATTATGAGTTTTTTAATGTGACCAGGGATGAGGTTTGTACGGTGGCTTCTTCGAAGCATTGTTTTACCAGGGATGGGAAGCTGATTTCTCTGAAGAGGGAGATTCCGGAACTGGATGTATTGTTCAGAAATTGCGTGAAGGGAGAGTGAGCAGGATGGAAGTTGTGGAGATGCTTGATAATCTGAAGGAAAAGGCCCGCAGGGACCCGGCGCTTCGGGAGGTTTTGCTTGCTACCCGTAAGGAGAAAGAGCCGCTGGCTGCTTTCTGTAAGAAGTGCCGGGAACTTGGGGTTCCGGTTTATGAGATGGATCTGATCGCGGCAGGGGAAGAGTTTTATGCAGCTATGAAGCGGAGCACCAATGGTGGTGGAGAGAATTCTCCGATGCTTGAGGGTGAAGATGATTTTTATGAGCTGTTTTTTGCGGGGCTGGAATAAAGAGTTATAATTTGGGCCCAGGGATTCGGTTAAAATTCCGCATCAATATACTTCTCCAGCACCGGGAATTGCACACCGCCGATTTTCAGCACCTGGCTGTGAAATTTTTTCAGGTCAAAATCCTGGCCCAGACGGTTCTGCTCGGAGGTGCGCAGGTCCAGAAGGCTTAAGTAGCCCCAGTAGTATTTCAGATAATTCCCGGGGGTTTCCAGGATGTACTGATAGATTTCGGAGACAACGGTGCTTTCTTCGATGCCAAAGGCTTTCAGGAAGCTGGCTGCTTCGGCCTGGGTCCAGCCGTTGTAGTGGATCTCAATATCCAGAAGTGAGTACATACATAAGTTGATGCTGCGGTTCAGCCAGGAGATCCTGGCAAGTTCTGTGGCAGAAGGATCCTTTATATAACCGGCTGCGTACTGGTAGGCAAAGGGCTCAATATAAGTGGCCCATCCTTCCGCAAAACCGGAGGTGCAGAGCAGATTCCGGATGCCGGAGGGATTCTGGCGCTCAAAAGTGACAGTCTGGTAAAGATGTCCCGGGAATCCTTCATGTGCCAGTGTGGTAAAAAGTTCCAGACCCTGATAACTGGCAGCCGGATTTATATAGATCACATTAGGCGTTCCGGTATCCATGGGCGGGGTGAGATAAAAGGCGGGACTTAAGTAATCTTTCATGGAATCGTGGACTGTGCGGAGTTCAAAAGTGACATCTGCAAGGGCTGGAAAATCTGCCTGGATCTTCTGCTGAAGGGCGTTCAGCATCTGGGCGGGTTTCATTTCTTTGAAAGTGATTCCCTGGTTGAGTGTAGCCAGAAGTTCCGGGTTTTTGCGGAGCATGGTTCCTGCAATACCGATCTCACTGGAAAGCTGTCTGGAGAGGCGTTTTTCCATTTGTTTCACAGGAACGTAAGATCCGGTCTGGCTCTGGAGAAGATAGAGATAGTAGACTTTTCCTCCCTTAAAATAAGTCAGGCCACGATTGTTTTTCCCTGTGCCACGCAAAGCTTCCAGTCCGGTCATAAGTTCCTGATAGGCGGGAATGACTTCTGTTTTCATGAGACTTTTGTGGGTCAGGATCAGAGCGTTCTGTTCTGAAACGGAAAGTTTTCCATAATCCGAGAGCTTTTTCTGAAAAATATCCAGCATATAATTGTTGTCCGGATTCTGGATAAAAGCGCTGCATTGTGCCAGAACCCGGTCCAGAGTAGTGTCGCTCATAAAGAAACCAGCTTCGGATTTCTTTTTCTCAAATTTCAGGATACTTTGAAAGTAAGGCCGGATGGTGGTGAGAAGGTTGAGATAATCGGTGATATCTTGATCTTCATAAAAAGCGTATTCCGCCAGAAGTACGGGAAGCTGGGCCTGAATGCCGAGACTTGGGCCAAGTGGTTCCTGGAGAAGATAATTGTCGCCCAGAGATTTTTCCGTATGATAATAGAGGAGCATGGAATCCAGGGTCAGCTGATTTTTCGTGGAAAGACAGCTGTAGCGGAAAGATTTCAGCTTTTTTTCGTACTGGCTGCAGATCTGATATGTATTTTTCATGTCTGTCGGGATGGTTCCAAGAGTTGCTTTTTTCCGCGGGATGCCCTGTTTTTCCGGATGTGCAAGGGTATAGTGGAGGGTGAGGGTGCTGCCGGAGACTTCATTTTGAAAAACTTTCCTGGAAAAAGCTTCGAATTTTCCGTTTTCCGTGATCCCATGAGCGGAAAAATAGCCGGCAGTAAGGCCGGTGAGTAATGTCAGAATAAGAAGCAGGATGATGAAAAGAGGGGATTTATTTTTCCTTATTTTAAGAGGCATAAGACATCTTTCATTACTGTTTACAGGCAATATTCCGCAGAGTATGTTGCTGGCCTCGAAATAAACAGTAACGTCCTTTCAGAGCGGCGCTTTGTTCTATCATATTGGAAAATTACGGAATCTATGATATTATGTGAGCGGAAATATACAAAAATGGAAACTATGGAATGGCTATTCCGTATAAAATCATAAAGTGTCAGCGGATCATGAGCACAGACAAGATTCCTCAGTTATAAGTGCATGAAGAATGATGTTACTTTCCGAAATGTTGCGGAGGATGGTGTTGTATTATCCGTTCGACCTGAAAATGGAGAAATAACATGAGCGATATCTATGATCTTGCAATTTTAGGCGGAGGTCCGGCAGGGATCACGGCAGCGATCTATGCGTCCAGGGCCAGGTTAAATACCATATGGATCGATAAAAACTTTGCACCGGGCGGTCAGGTCACAGCTACCTATGCGGTGGATAATTATCCGGGAATGCCGGGAATCTCAGGTATGGATCTGGGAGAAGCCTTCGGGGAGCATGCCCGGAAACTGGGATTGGAACCGCAGCGCGAGAAGATCCTTTCTTTGGAAAATATTTCCGGAGATATTAAGACGATCCGCACAAAAAAGCATGAATACCAGGCAAAAACACTGATCCTTGCATTTGGGGCGGAGCATCGGAAGCTGGATATTCCGGGAGAAGATGACCTTGGCGGTCTTGGAGTTTCCTACTGTGCTACCTGTGACGGAGCTTTTTACAAGGACAGGATTGCAGTGGTAGTTGGTGGCGGAAACGTGGCTGCAGAAGATGCGGTTTTTCTTTCCGGCCTCTGTGAAAAAGTATATCTTGTCCATCGCCGTGATACGCTTCGGGCGGATAAGGCTCTTCAGGAGAAGGTTTTTGCCTGCGAAAATATAGAAATGGTGTGGGACAGCATTCCCCAGGAGATCCTGGGACAGGAGGAAGTGACAGGTCTTAAGATCCGCAATGTAAAAACCGGGGAAGAACGGGAACTGGAAGCAGACGGTGTCTTTATCGCAGTGGGCATTGTTCCCAGTACGGCACTTGTAAAAGACCAGCTTAAGCTGGATGAGAACGGATATATCTGTGCAGGAGAAGAAGGTGTTACTAGCGCACCTGGGGTTTTTGCAGCGGGAGATATCCGAACCAAGGCACTTCGCCAGGTAGTAACTGCTGTTTCAGACGGAGCCAATGCAGTGGCTTCCGCACAGAAATATCTCTGGAGGAAAGATAATGGCAACGATTAAGGAAATCGCGCAAAGAGCAGGCGTGAGTACAACAACTGTTTCCAACGTCATACATGGAAAAACAAAAAAAGTATCTCCTGCCAACATTCAGAAGATCGAGAATCTTATCCGGGAGATGGGATATGTCCAGAAAATGGGACTGAGAGTTCTGAATAAGGAGAAATCCCAGCTGATCGCAGTTGTGATCAATTATCATAAAGACTTCAAGGATTCTATCATCGGAGATCCTTTTTATGGAAAGATCATCGGTTTTATCGAGAAATACGTGCAGGAACTGGGATATTATCTGATGCTGTATTCCGCAAAGGATACAGATAAGATATTCCAGATGGTCATGGGCTGGGATGTGGACGGCGTCATTGCCATTTCTTTCAGTAAAAGTAACTGCGAAAAAATCTACCAGCTGATCAACAAGCCCATCGTTTCCATTGATGCTTACGGTGAGCTTGACGCAGGCCAGGAAAACCATGTCCTGAATATTGGACTGGATGACGAGAGTGGCGGCTACCTTATGACAAAATATCTCCTGGAATGTGGCTATGAGCATATCCAGGTCTGTGCAGGCCGTGACAATGGTGTGGATCATTTCCGTTACATGGGTGCCCAGCGTGCAGCAAAAGAATTTGCGGGAAAAAAACAGAAGGTGCAGTTTACCGCTCTTGGAATGAACTACGCCAAACGAAAAGAAAGCTATGCGTGGCTGATCCAGCGGAAAAAACCGAAGACTGCGCTGTTTTTCCTGTCAGACCTTTATGCACTGGAGGCGATCAGCTTTTTCAGCAGCCGTGGAGTAAAGATCCCGGAGGAAATCGGAATCGCGGGATACGATAATATCAGCTATGCGGAATTTTCCGTGCCAAGGCTTACTACGATCAGCCAGAATGTGGAGCAGAAGGCATCTCTTGCAGTGGAAATTCTGATGGAACGGATCAATGGAGTGGAAAAAGAGCGTGAAAATGAGATCATGCTTCCGGTCACGCTGATCCCCAGGAGATCTGTACAGCCGCAGCATGAGGAAAAGTAAGTCTGCAGAGAATGTACCTGATCTGATCAGGGGGTAGATACGAGAAGTCACTGTAGAACTGTGAAAAATAGAAAATCGGGACTTTCAATATAGTAAGAGTACAGAGAATCTGATATATAAAGATATCAAAAGCCGAAATATACGGGAATTGCCAGTATCTGGCAGCCAGAGTATTTTCGGCTTTTTTGGTAAAATTTCTTATGTGAAACCTGCACAAAACCATAATTTCCAACTTGTCACAATAATAGGTTATATACATAACCTATTTACACAGCCTGGCTTTGATGCTATAGTGTGAGCATAAAGGTTAGGTATATAACCAAAGGGAAAGAGTACAGAAGGAGTGAATACCAGATGAAACAGATTCTGATCGCCACACATGGAAAAATGGCCTCCGGCATTCGTTATACAGCAGAGCTGATCGTTGGAAAAATGGATGAGATCACAACCATCGACGCATATGTGACACCGGAAGACAATGTGGAGAAAAAGTTTGAAGAATATTTCGCACAGCATGAAAACGACAGGATTTTCGTTTTCACAGATATTATGGGAGGAAGCGTAAACCAGAAGCTTCTGGGATACAGCCAGAAGGAAAATGTTACGCTGATCACAGGAACCAACCTTCCGGTGCTGATGCAGGTAATGATGGCAGATGACGATGTGACGGAGGAAGAGATCCAGGAATTCATCGATGATGCCAGAGAGGAACTTCAGGTGGTAGACCTGGGCGGTGGAAAGAAATCCACAACGGGAAAACATGATGCAGAAAGCATTGCACAGGGAGAAAAAATCACAGCGCAGACCGCCGCGCCGGATGTAGAAAAATCCGCACCGAAAAAAGCACCGGCCCCGCAGTCCTACGACAATTCCACAGCAAAGATCACCGCACTTCGTGTAGATGACCGTCTGATTCACGGACAGGTTGCTATGACCTGGACCAAACAGCTGGCAGTACAGGGAATCGTAGTAGCCAATGATGAGGCAGCCAACGACAATACCCAGAAGATGGCACTGAAAATGGCAGTACCGGGAGGAATCAAATCCCTGATCAAACCGGTGGATGAAGCCATCCGTATCTTAAATAATCCGAAAGCATCCAGGATGCGTATTCTGGTTCTTACAAGAACCGTAAAAGATGCCCTGAAAATAAGACAGAGCGTTGGTGAGATCGGCTTCCTCAATGTAGGAAATACCGGACGTTTCGACGGAATCGATGTTTCCGAGAAACTTGTCCTGACACCGACCATCATGCTGACAAAAGCAGAGCAGCAGGCACTGAAAGGCCTGGTTGCCCTTGAACCGAAGACCTGTATGCAGCAGGTACCGAATGATGAGCAGAAGCTTGTGAAGGATGTGCTGGATAAATTAAACTGACGCATATCAAAAAGAATGAACGTAATAATTATCTGAATGCAGATCGTGGAATGTGAGTATCCACTGAATAAGTAAAACGTAACAAAAAAGGGAGGAAAGAAAAAATGTTAAACGCATTTCTTGTAGCACTTGCCGTATTTATTTGTGTCGGCGGTGCAGAGCTGATCGGATTTACCATGCTGAACCGTCCGATCGTCATCGGACCGCTGGTAGGTCTGTTTCTTGGAGATCTTCATACAGGAGTGATCATCGGAGCTTCACTGGAAGCCGTATTTATGGGAGTTGTAAACATCGGAGGTGCTTCCGCGGCAGAACCCGGAATCGCCACAGCCGTAGGAACTGCTTTTGCCATCATGCTGGGCAAAGGTTCTGAGGTAGCCCTGACACTGGCACTTCCAATTGGTATCCTTGGTCTTCAGATCAAGACCGTTCTCTACATCTTTATTGTAGGTATGTTTGCAAAAACTTTCGACCGTCTGGCAGCAGAGGGCAAGGAGAAACAGATTATCGCCCTTCATTACGGACTCTGGGCTGTAAACTGGTTTTTGTATTCCCTGTTCGCATTCTTCGGAATCCTGTTCGGATCTGACGCAGTCAGCGCACTTCTGGATGCGATCCCGGATGTTGTTATGAACGGCCTGACCGTCTGCGGTGGACTTCTTCCGGCAGTAGGTATGGCGATGCTGATGAAAATGCTCTGGGACAACAAGATCTGCATGTTCTACTTCCTGGGATTTGTCCTTGCAGCATACTTAAACCTTCCGCTGATCGCCCTTGCCGTGATCGGTGTGATCATTGCCATTTCCATTGGTATGAACGATTACAAGCTGAATCAGCTTGCAGCACAGAGAGTAGCAGTTTCACCGGCCGGTAGCGCTGACGAATATCTTGACGAAGAAGAGGAGGAATTTTTCTCATGAGTAATTTAACGAAATCCATTCCTGCAGATGAAAGAAAAATGCTGAGAAAAGCGTTCTGGCGTTCCTTTACTCTGTATGCGGCAGTAAGCCCGGCAAAACAGGGAGCTTCCGGTTTCTGTTATTCCCTGATGCCTTTTATCAATAAATTTTACAAAAACGATGAGGAAGGCAAAAAAGCTGCCCTCACAAGAAGTATGTCCTACTTCAATACAACCATCACCTTATCTACATTCATCATGGGTCTTGTGGCATCCATGGAGAAGAAAAACAGCGAGCAGAAGGATTTTGATGCAAACTCCATCAATGCGGTGAAATCTTCCCTGATGGGACCTCTGGCCGGCATCGGTGATTCCATTTTCTGGGGCGTTCTCCGTGTGATCGCGGCCGGGATCGCAGTAGGTCTTGGTGCATCCGGAAACGTTCTGGCACCGATCGTGTTCCTGCTTCTTTTCAATATTCCGTCTATTCTTGTGAAATATTACGGAACCTTCCTGGGATACAAGCTTGGTTCCGAATACATCCAGAAGGTTTATGCAAGCGGTCTTATGAACATCCTGACAAAGGCTGCCAGCATTGTAGGTCTGATCATGGTCGGCGGCATGACTGCCAGCATGGTAACCTTTAACTCCACTTATGAACTCACCATGAAGGGTGAATCTGTTCTGAATCTCCAGAACATGCTGGACCAGATCTTTGTCGGCATCGTTCCTCTTGGACTGACTCTTCTGTGCTACTATCTGCTGAAAAAGAAAAATATCAGCATCACAGTTCTGATCATTGGTGTTATCATCCTGAGCATCCTTCTCTCTCTTCTTGGAATTGCATAAGCCTTAAAGATAAGGAATAAAGATCAGAATTATGAAAAGGCGGGCCGTATAGGGTCCGCCTATAAAAAAGCCTAAAAAAGTTATATCGAAATAACTGACCGCAAAAAGGGCAGTTGAAGAACACCTGACCGGATATAAATAAGCAGCAAATACGGATTATAAATATCTGCTCAATGCAAAATAAAGGAGACATAAGAAATGAAAGATTGGTGGAAGAATTCCGTTGTATATCAGATTTATCCAAGAAGCTTTAAGGACTCCAACGGAGACGGCTTCGGCGATCTCCAGGGCATTATTGAAAAACTCCCCTACCTTCAGAACCTTGGGATCGATGTGATCTGGCTCAGCCCTGTTTTTGATTCCCCACAGGACGACAACGGTTACGATATCAGTGATTACCGAAAGATCTATGCAGGTTTCGGAAGCAACGAGGACATGGATGAGCTGATCAAAAAAGCTCACGAACATGGCATCAAGATCGTTCTGGACCTGGTTGTCAACCACACTTCCGATGAGCATGCATGGTTTGTGGAAAGCCGGAAGTCAAAAGACAGCAAATACAGTGATTATTATATCTGGAAGGATCCGAAAGCAGACGGCAGTGAGCCGAACAACTGGGGTTCCAGCTTCTGCGGAAGTGCCTGGGAATATGACGAAGAGCGTGGCCAGTATTACCTTCATTTCTACAGCAGAAAGCAGCCGGATCTCAACTGGGAAAATGAAACTGTCCGTAAGGAAATCTATGATCTGATGAAGTTCTGGATGGATAAAGGTGCTGATGGATGGCGCATGGATGTGATCGCGTCTATCTCCAAGGATCAGTCCTTCCCGGATTACCCGAAGACTGATGACCGCAAGTATTATACAGGAAAATATCACAGCAACGGACCAAGACTTCATGAGTTTATCCATGAGATGAACCGGGAGGTGCTTTCAAAATATGACTGTATGACGGTAGGTGAGGCGCCGGGCTCCACACCGGAGGTTGCAAGACTGTTTACAGATCCGGAGCGTGAGGAGCTGAATATGATCTTCACATTTGAGCATATGAACATCGACCGTATTCCAGGCTCTGTAAACCGCAAGTGGGCACTGAAGCCTTTTGATCTCCGTGATCTGAAACGTGTTATGTCTGAGTGGCAGAACAAGCTTTACAATAAGGGCTGGAATGCTCTGTACTTCGAAAACCATGACCAGCCACGTGTGATCTCCAGATGGGGAAATGATACCACTTACCGTGAGGAATGTGCAAAAGCTTACGCTACTGTTCTCCACGGCATGCAGGGAACTCCTTATGTATATCAGGGTGAGGAGATCGGTATGACAAATGTACAGTTCCCGCTGGATGAATACGGGGATATCGAGGTGCGTAACGCATACCAGGATCTTGTTATTAAGAACAAAACCATCTCTGAAGATGATTTCCGCAAGGCTGTATGGAACAAGAGCCGTGACAATGCCAGAGTTCCGATGCAGTGGGATGACAGCGAAAATGCAGGATTTACGACCGGTAAGCCATGGTTCCGCCTTTCTGATCGTTACCAGGAGATCAATGTAAAAAAAGCTCTGGAAAAAAATGATTCTGTGTTTTATTATTATAAAGATCTGATCCGCCTGCGTCATGGGGAAGAACTTCTTACAGAAGGTGACTATCAGCTTCTTCTTCCGGAAGATGAGAAGATTTTTGCATATTTAAGAACTTCTGACAAAGAGCAGTGGATCGTGGTGGCAAACCTTTCTGAGGATACGGTAAGTACAGAAGGTCTTGTGAAATATGTGTCCGATAAAGAGGACATTAAGATCACAAACTATAAGGACAGAACAGGGATCAAAGCGGATTTAAGGCCATATGAGGCGTTTATGATGAGGATCCGGTAATTCCTGAGCTGTTGTATATGTAGTAAAGCGGAAGAAAAGTGTCTGCTTTACAGACAGCAGGTATGAGTATTTGTGCGTATCTGTACTGCCAAAGGATATCCGGGTGCAGTGCAGATGCGCTTTTTGCCTGTGAGGAAAAGACAAACAGGAGGAAATTATGGAAAAATATATCATTGCAGTGGATATGGACGGAACTCTTCTGAACAGTGAGAATAAGATTTCCGAGAGGAACAGAAATGTTCTGCAGCGGCTGATCGATGACGGACATTATGTGGTACCGGCAACCGGAAGGACCAGAGAGCTGATCCCCCAGGAGTTTTCTGTGCTCCGGGGTGTGAAATGGGGAATCGTGGAAAACGGCTGTGTTGTCTGGGACTACGATAAAAATGAGATGATCTGGCGAAAAACCATGCCAAAAGGAATGGTAAGTAAGATCCTGAAGGATGTGGAAGACAGCGGTGCAAAAGGCTGGATCGCAGAGGCTTATGCAAATGGGATCGCCTATTCCGATGCGGATGCCAGAGATTATGTGGCATCTGTAGCGGACAAAGATCTGCTGGAGAAAACCTTTGTGGATTATTTTCTCAGCAGACATAAATATGTTAAGGATTTTTATCATCAGGAAGATATTCTGGATCAGGCAGAGAAGATCAATATTTATTTTGATGATATGGAGAACAGCAGGGAACTTCGCGAGAAATGGAAGGATCTGGATGATGTGGCAGTGACCACTTCCATCAGCGGCAATGCGGAGTTTAATGCTGCAGGTGTGGACAAGGGTGTGGGTCTTGCCATGCTCCGCACAAAGCTTGGTATTGACCGGATGCATGTGATCGCTTTCGGAGATAATGAGAATGATCTGGAAATGCTGGAGGGGGCGGGCATTGGTGTTGCCATGGGCAACTCCAAACAGTATGTAAAGGATGCCGCCAATGAGGTGACCGGAGATAATGATCATGATGGTGTGGCGGAATTTCTGGAGAG
>ERZ826051.3322-NODE-3322-length-10818-cov-2.894360_pt1 | contig 10818 bp, 10 predicted proteins | sample MGYA00519928_ERZ826051 | MGnify/ENA primary metagenome ERZ826051 (study PRJEB31778, sample SAMEA3449219) | human gut metagenome | biome: human gut; feature: human-associated habitat; material: faeces | place: United Kingdom | collected 2010/2012 ...
GTCAGACCTATTGGACGGGGCATACGATGGAATACCTGAAAGTTGCGGTAATATCAGAAGAAAATCTGGAAAATAAACGTGTTATGGTACAACTGCAAAACATCATCGGTCAGGATCTCATTCTTGCAGAATAGCAAAATTATGTGGAACAAATCGGTGATCCGGCAGAATAACAGTAATCGGCAGAATGTTACAAAACTGATAAATAGCAATGGAAAGTTTAAAAAAACTGTAAACTTGATTGAATTTTTGCATCTTCTGTATTAGAATAGAATAGATATCAAGTATAGTCGAGGACGTGAAAAAATGGCAAATTTAAGCAATACACAGTATTTTAAAGTGAAAACAGAGCCGGAAGTACAGGTGAAAGAAGTCCTGGATGTGGTATACACAGCGATGGAAGAGAAGGGTTATAACCCGGTTAACCAAATTGTAGGTTATATTATGTCCGGAGATCCTACGTATATCACCAGTTACAAGGGTGCCAGAAGTATGATCATGAAAGTGGAACGTGATGAACTGGTAGAAGAACTTCTGAAGGAGTATATTAAAAACAGAACATGGGAACAGAAGTAAAGAAAAGAGCACTCGGACTGGATTACGGCTCCAAGACGGTTGGAGTCGCAGTCAGTGACGGGCTTGGGATTACTGCACAGGGCGTGGAGATCATCCGCAGGACTCAGGAGAACAAACTGAGGAAGACGCTGGCACGGATCGAAGAACTGATCGCAGAGTATGATGTCGGGATCCTGGTGCTTGGATACCCGAAAAATATGAACAATACCGTGGGAGACCGTGCGGAAAAATCTCTGGAATTTCAGAAAATGCTGGAGAAGCGTACTGGTCTGCCGGTTGTGATGTGGGATGAGAGACTGACCACAGTAGAGGCACATCGGACGATGATGGAGAGCGGCGTGCGAAGAGAGGACCGTAAGAAGTATGTGGACAAACTTGCAGCTGTCTATATTCTTCAGGGTTATTTAGATCATGAGGGAATGAAAAGGGAAAGGACGCAGCCAGAGTGATTTGAAGCAGGGCTGCAACAGGTTTATTATGGAGAAAATTACATTTACACTGGCGGACGATCAGATGGTTGAGTTTTATGTACTGGAACAGACAGTACTTGGCGGCATCAGCTATATTCTGGTAACGGATTCTGAGGACGATGAGGCAGAAGCATTGATCCTGAAAGATCTGTCAAAGCCAGGTGATGATGAAGCGTTATATGAGATCGTGGATGACGATGATGAATTAGAGGCAGTTTCAAAAATCTTCCAGGAAATGCTGGATGATATTGAATTTGAATAAAGAGCCTGAACGGAAAAGAAACAGGAGGTAAAAATTTTTGAAAAATATTAACAATTCCAAATTGAGGATCATTCCTCTGGGCGGTCTGGAACAGATCGGCATGAACATTACTGCCTTCGAATTCGAAGACAGTATTGTTGTGGTTGACTGTGGGCTGTCCTTTCCTGAGGACGATATGCTGGGGATCGACCTTGTGATACCGGATATCACATACCTGAAAAACAATGCACATAAAGTAAAAGGTTTTGTCATTACACATGGTCATGAGGATCATATCGGAGCATTGCCATATGTATTAAAAGAACTGAATGTTCCGGTCTATGCGACAAGACTTACGATCGCACTGATCGAGCATAAGCTCAAAGAGCATAATCTTCTGAAGTCCGTAAAGAGAAAAGTCGTAAAGCACGGACAGTCGATCAATCTTGGGAAATTCCGCATTGAGTTTATCAAGACAAACCACAGTATTGCAGATGCTTCTGCACTTGCAATTTATTCACCGGCAGGTATCGTGGTGCACACCGGTGACTTTAAAGTGGATTACACTCCGGTATTCGGAGATGCGATCGATCTGCAGCGTTTTGGAGAAATCGGCAAAAAGGGTGTGCTGGCACTGATGTGCGATAGTACCAATGCAGAACGAAAAGGATTTACGATGTCCGAGCGTACCGTTGGTAAGACGTTTGATAATATTTTCGCAGAGCATAAAAATACAAGGATCATCATTGCAACGTTTGCATCCAATGTGGACCGTGTACAGCAGATCATCAATTCTGCCTATAAATATGGACGCAAATGTGTGGTAGAGGGTCGCAGTATGGTCAATGTTATCAGCACAGCGGCAGAGCTTGGCTATCTGAACGTGCCGGAGAATACCCTGATCGAGTTGGATCAGATGAAGAATTATCCGGATGAGCAAATGGTGCTGATCACAACCGGAAGCCAGGGCGAGTCCATGGCGGCACTTTCCCGTATGGCATCCAACATGCATCGTAAAGTGCAGATCAAGCCGGGCGATACCGTTATTTTCAGCTCCAACCCGATCCCGGGAAATGAAAAAGCAGTTTCCCGAGTGATCAATGAGCTTTCGATGAAAGGGGCGGATGTTATTTTCCAGGATGCCCACGTATCCGGCCATGCATGTCAGGAAGAGATCAAGCTGATCTATTCTTTGGTTCATCCGAAATATGCGATTCCGGTGCATGGTGAATACCGTCATCTGAAAGCACAGGCACAGGTTGCGGAGAGTCTTGGTATTCCAAAGGACAATATTTTCCTGTTGTCCTCAGGAGATGTTTTGGAGTTAGATGAAGAAAAAGCACAGGTTGTAGACCGTGTACAGACCGGAGCGATCCTGGTAGACGGACTGGGTGTTGGTGATGTCGGAAATATCGTTCTTCGCGACAGACAGCATCTGGCGGAGGACGGTATTCTGATCGTGGTACTGACGCTTGAAAAATACAGCAATCAAGTTCTTGCAGGTCCGGATATTGTATCCAGAGGATTTGTATACGTCAGAGAATCCGAAGGACTGATGGATGAAGCAAAACATGTAGTAGAAGAAGCTATTGAGGACTGCATGGATCGAAGAGTGACCGACTGGGGACGTTTAAAGACAGCAATCCGTGACAGCTTAAGCGAGTTTCTCTGGAAGAGAACAAAGAGAAGCCCGATGATCCTGCCGATCATTATGGAAGTATGATGGGGCTGATAGAAAATGGATGAAATAAAGGAATATACGGTGCAGCTTTCGGCTGCACTTCGCGGAAGCGAAGCGTACAAAGCGTTTCGGGAAGTGAGCAGAAAAGTATCCGAAGAGCCGCAGCTTCGACAGAGGCTGGATGAGTTCCGCAAAAAGAATTATCTGCTTCAGAATGGAAGCAATGCTTACGATCTGTTTGATGATGTGCAGAATCTGGAGCGGGAATACGAAGATATGCGGAAGAATCCGGTTATACAGGAGTATCTGGCAGCGGAGCTTCAGATATGCAGGATCATTCAGAGATGTGCGGATGAGATACTGACATCTGTGGATATGGAAATTGAAAATTTTGCAGATATCATAGAAACGGACTAGTACTGTTCCTTGCAGGATTAATGTACTGGTAAGACAGGAGAGGGTGCATGAAAGAGAACAGTGCAAAATCAATTGCAGTCGGCATTGCCGTGAAAATCGTATTGCTGGCGGTTCTTGTGCTTGTTCTGATTTTTACCGGCAGACAGGCCTACACATTCGGATATCAGATATTTGCACAGGAAGCGATGAGTGAGGCTCCCGGAAAAAAGGTAGCAGTTACGATCACCAAAGATATGTCCTTTGGTGAAATCGCAAAGCTTCTGGAAGAGAAGAAACTGATCAAAGATAAGAATGTTTTTCGCATTCAATATATGCTTTCTGAATATAAAGGAGAAATTGAGCCCGGAAGCTATGTACTGAACACCTCACAGACAGCAGAAGAGATGCTGAGAGTACTGAGCCGGGCGGATGAAAAAGAGACTGAGACGGAGTAACGATATGATAGTAGATGAAAGAATGACAGCTTTTATCAACTCCCTGGATACGGGAAATACCCCGTTCCTGACGGAGCTTGAGGTAAAAGCACTGGAAGATCATGTGCCGATCATACGAAGAGAAATGCAGAGCTTTCTCAAGGTGCTGCTGCAGATGCAGCGTCCGGTCAATATATTGGAAGTAGGGACAGCAGTTGGATTTTCCACACTGCTGTTCTGTGAATATGCACCAAAAGAAGCCAAAATCACAACAATTGAAAAGTATGAAAAACGCATTCCGATCGCAAAAGAAAATTTCAGAAAAGCAGGGAAGGAGTCACAGATCCGTTTTCTGGAAGGGGATGCCACAGAGATTCTTGCAGAACTTGAGGGTTCTTATGATTTTATCTTTATGGACGCTGCAAAAGGGCAGTATATTCATTTTCTGCCGGATGTGATGCGTCTGCTGAAAGTCGGCGGCATCCTGATCTCGGATAATGTGCTGCAGGATGGTGACATTATCGAGTCCCATTATGCAGTAGAGCGAAGAAACAGGACAATATACAAACGGATGCGGGAGTATCTCTATGAACTGAAACACGATGAGCATCTGATGACCAGCATTGTGCCGATCGGGGATGGAGCAACACTCAGCGTGAAAATAAAGGAATAGATAAATGGGAGGAAGAACGATGAGGAAACCGGAATTGCTGGTGCCGGCAAGCAGCCTGGAAGTATTAAAGACGGCGGTCATCTTTGGAGCGGATGCCGTTTACATTGGCGGCGAAGCATTTGGACTGCGTGCAAAAGCCAAGAATTTTTCGATGGAAGATATGAAAGAGGGCATTGCCTTTGCCCATGAGCATGGCGTGAAAGTTTACGTGACAGCCAATATCCTGGCACACAACCGGGATCTGGAGGGCGTTGAGGAATATTTCAGAGAATTAAAAGAAGTGAAACCGGACGCACTGATCATTGCCGATCCGGGGGTGTTTGAGATCGCAAAACGTATCTGTCCGGAAATCGAACGCCATATCAGTACCCAGGCGAATAACACAAACTATGCCACCTATCATTTCTGGCATACACTGGGAGCGAAGCGAGTGGTTTCTGCAAGGGAGCTTTCCATGCAGGAGATCAAAGAGATCCGTGCAAACATTCCGGATGATCTGGAGATTGAGACCTTTGTGCATGGAGCTATGTGCATTTCTTATTCCGGAAGATGTCTGCTCAGCAGTTATTTTACAGGCAGAGATGCCAACCAGGGAGCCTGTACGCATCCGTGTCGCTGGAAATATGCAGTTGTGGAAGAGAAACGACCGGGTGAGTATCTTCCGGTTTATGAAAATGAAAGAGGCACCTATATTTTTAATTCCAAGGATCTTTGCATGATCGAACATATCCCGGATCTGCTTGATGCGGGGATTGACAGCTTTAAGATCGAAGGCAGAATGAAAACGGCCCTCTATGTGGCAACGGTTGCAAGAACGTATCGCAAAGCGATCGATGATTATCTGGAAGATCCAAAACTTTATGAAGAGCATATGCCGTGGTACCGCACACAGATCGCAAGCTGTACCTACCGTCAGTTCACGACCGGTTTCTTTTATGGAAGACCGGATGAGAACACGCAGATATACGATAACAATACTTACGTGAAAGAATATACCTATCTTGGTATCGTCGGGAAGTCGATGCAGAAGGTCGCTGTCGCATTGAGCAGAGAAATAAATTCAGTGTCGGTGAACAGATTGAAATCATGAAACCGGACGGTCAGAATGTAGAGGTTACAGTAAAGAGGATCCTCAATGAGGACGGTGAAGAACAGGAAAGTGCACCGCATTCCAAACAGATCCTGCATATAGAGCTGGAAGGCGGCAGGGCAGAAGCATATGATATTTTAAGAAGAAAAGAGTAAGATGACCCAAAAAGCTTTAGATGAGAAAACAATTAAATGAAAGAAAATAGTCCTTTATAAACTAAAAGATGCGAATCCGCAATGGACTCGCATCTTTTTTGCTGTGTGATGATCAAACTTTCTTATTTCAGCTTCAGTTTTTTGCTTATGCCACTCTTGGTCAGCTTCTTCTGGAAAGCAGCCGCTTTTTTCTTATTGTTCCGGATGCTCTTTGGAACACTTACGGTCACTTTGGAAGCCGTCTTTTTGAAGGCTTTGGATTTAATCGTTTTTACAGAAGTTCCCTTGAAAGTTACTTTTGCAAGTTTCTGGCATCCGTAGAAGCTGTTTTTGCCAATGGACGTAACATTCTTTCCGATAATGACAGATTTCAAATTTTTGTAGTTTTTAAATGCATTTGCCTGGATCTGAGTTACCGTAAAGGTGGTTTTGCCTGCAGCATCTTTTACAGTGTTTGGAATCGTTACTTTTGTTACTTTACCCGGTTTTCTGTCTGTTCCCTTGACAACGGCTACCGTCTTTTTGGAAACATTCAGGACTTTGTACTGGATGTTTTTAACCTTAAAGGTGTCACCTTTTTTGAGAGCTGGAGTGGAAGGTGTCTGCGGTTTGTCCGTAGAAGGTGTTTCCGGTTTGGTGTTTGGAGTCTCTGTTTCTTTTGGATCCGGAGTTTCGGTTTCTTTCGGAGAGTCCGGAGTTTCCGTTTCCTCCGGGATCAGCGGTACATTTTTCAGAACAACAGAATAAGTTCTGCGACTCTTTCCGTCTTCAGCTACGGAAACAATTTTGATTTCGCGGTTGCTTACCGGGATAACGGTGACGGAAGCATTTTCCGGATTGGTGAAGCTCAGTCCGTCAAAGGAAGTTTCTTCGATCTCGAAGCTGTTATCGGTTCCCGGAGTAAGCTCGGTATTGCCGATCTTGATCGCACTCAGATCTGCACTTGTCTTTGCATAGTAGGAAGTGCTAGGACTCATCACCTCACATTCATTCAGACCGATGTAACCGGTATAGCTGAAGGTGATGCGGATTGCGATCGGGTTGATCGTTTCTGCAAATTTGTAGCTCAGACCTTTGGTCCACTGATGCAGAGAAGAATCATTGATCTCTTCCGGTTCACCGACCGGTGTGATTTCTTTCCAGTCATTGGAAACAATTTCGCCGTTTTCATAACCACTGCTCAGTGTATATTCAAATTTTACCTTTGTCGGTAGTGTAGAGAGAGAATCGGTGGCTGGCTGATAGAAATAGAACAGGTTGATCTGGTTGGTAGCAACCGCAGTTGCCCAGTCCATGGTGATCACAGCATCGCCGTGTGTGGAATCGTTTCGCTTGCCCCAGGTACTCCAGCGGGAGTCGCTGTAACCATTGTCAGAACGATTTCCGTCAATGATGGCTGTCAGTGTATCATTGTATGGTCCGTTGTCAGTCAGATGCAGGGCAGCAGTTGCCACGTTATCGTGTTTGTCAACCACCGGTTCTGCAACACGTACGCTTGCAGTGATCGGGTAGGTCTCACCAAAAGCAGAAACCTTGCCGTTGATGGTTACAATGTCACCAATATTTTTGAAAGTATCTGCGGTGACACCGTTCATATCCCAGGTAATCTCGCGTGCTTCAAAAGCAGTTCCGTCTGCGTAGTAAGTCATGGCAGTTTTTGGAAGTTCCGGAATGGTATTTGGTTTTGTGATGCAGGAATAATTTTCTGCAACTTTGATCTTGCCGTAAATATGTGCGGTTATGTAAACATCTACGGTTTCTGTTCCGTCTGTGAAGGAACCTTCAATACGGAAAGAACCTGCTGTTTTCAAAGCTGCTTTGTCATAGGTGCCCCATGTGATCTTGCAGGTTTTTGTTGTTCCGTCTGCATAAGAAGCAGTCACACTTGCAGGAAGCTCAATGTCAGAAGATCCGACCGGTGCATACAGATGTTTTGTCATACGGTAGCTTGTCATGGAAGTGTTGCTGCCATCCGAAGCACTGACGGTTGTTACGGTAGCTTCACCACCGGTCAGACTGTCGGATTCTGCTTTTACGGTAAAGTTTCCGGCTTTGTTTGTAGAACGTACGATCACCAGAGCTTTTCCGGCATAGGCATTGATGTTTGCGGAAGTTGTGCCAGTGAGGACAGAAGCCTGCTGATATTTGCTTACTGTTGCCTGGTCACCGTTGTCAACACCAACGATCTCACCGTCGCCGGTCAGAGTGAAGCGGATGTTGTTTGTTGCAGTTGTGTCCAGATTTCCGTTTGCATCGGTGACATCTACTGTGATGTAAGACAGGCTGCTGCCGTCGGCAGTGATCGTTTCTTTATCTTTGCTTACAGCAAGCTTTGCCGGTGCGTCCGGTGTGCTGACAGAAGAAGTTCCGTTCACCTCTGTGATCTCTTTGCCAGATTCATCGTAAGCTTTTGCAGAGATCGTTCCCTTTTCGTAAGCTACGTTGAATACACTGTACAAAGATGTGGAGTTTGTTCCGGACCCAGTTGTACATACGCTGCTGTCATCGGACTGTGTTGTGTAGGTATAATATTTATGACCTGCTGCGGTTGTGTTGACTTTACGTGTTGCAGTACCGACTTTTTTGCCATTGCGGTAAAGTTCCACTTTTGCAGCATTGGAGTAAACCCATACCGGAGTTTTGCCGTTCTTGTTGATCATATTGTCGCTGTCCCATGCAGTTACAAGATGAAGGGTCGTGTCATCCTGTTTCCACTGGCTTCGATACAGATAGTAAGTATCTTTTGGGAAACCGGTTGTTTCAACGATGCCGAAGTAGCTGCTGTTCGGATAAGGATTGCCGCCGGATACGGAACCAGTGCCGGTACCGTTCCAAGGAGTCGGTTCACCGATGTAGTCAAAACCGGTCCATACACATTCGCCGGCAACTTTATCTTTCGTTACGGTATCCCAGATAGAGTCATGGGCTGTTTTACCCCAGCCTACTTTGGAAGTATCATAAGATGTCAGATGGAGTTTGCCGTCTACGTTCTGGTTGTTTGCGGTAGAAACATAAATACCGCGGCTGTTGGTAGCTGAAGAAGTCTCACTTGCCAGGATCACGCCGCCGTTATAGTCTGCAAGACGGTCAAGATCGCTGCTGCTTGCGTAATTGTAACCGGCAATACCGCCGCTTGCAACAACTTTAGCCATGGCACCGGCAATATTTCCGCTCGTTGTTTTGCGGTTGCTTCCGAGAGTCGCCGGATGCTGCGTATCTACTTCTTTGATCCAATTGATCAGGTTCTCGGCGATGGTCGGATAGTTTGCAGTACTTCCGGAACATCCCTCGTCAATCTCATTGCCAAGAGACCAGAGGATCACAGAAGGATCGTTGCGGTCACGTTTTACCATGGATTTGATGGCAAATTCTGCCCAGGTCATGGAAGTGTCACCGTCCAGGATCTCATTGTCACCGGTCAGAGTCTTGTTAAAGTAAACGGAGAAATCGTTGCTGTTTCCGTTCTTTGCAAGTTCCCATCCGTCAAAAGCTTCTTCGATCACAAGGATACCAAGTTCATCGCAGATATCGATGAAATCTTCGTCATACGGATTGTGTGTAGCACGGATCAGGTTCACGCCCATATCTTTCAGAATGGAAAGCTGGCGATACATGGCATCGTAGTAGGCAGCAGAGCCGAGAGCTCCCTGATCGTGATGCATGCACACACCGTTCAGTTTTACATTTTTACCATTTAAAGAAAATCCTGTGTTTTTTGTAAATTTATACCAGCGGAAGCCAAATGCGGTATCATAAGTATCGATCACATTGCCGCCGGAAAGGATCTCTGTGCGTACATAGTACTGCGTCGGATCATCCAAAGACCAGAGGGACGGATTGGTGACAACGTTGTTTGTAGAAGCTTCCGCAGAAGAACCGGCTTCAACCGTCAGAGTAGTTTCGGCAGACTCTGAAACTTTCTGGTCTTTTTTGTCGTAAACGGTATTGCGGACAGTGATGTTTGCAGAAGAGGTTCCACTGTTTGCAACCTTTACTTTTGCAGAAACAGTTCCGACACCATTTTCGATATCCGGGGTTGTGATCTGTGTGCCGTTCTGGCTTACATGGATTTGATCGGCAACGATCAGTTTTACATCACGGTAGATACCGCTTCCGGAATACCAGCGGCTGGAAGGAAGTTTGTTGACAACTTTGACAGCGATCACGTTGTCTGTGAGACCGTCGCATACCAGATATTTGCTGATATCAAAAGCAAAAGAGGTGTATCCGTAGTGGTTTTCACCAACCTGTTTGCCGTTGACATAGACATAGGCATTCTGATAAACGCCGTCAAAACTCAGGATAACAGACTTTCCGTCACATCCTGAAGGTACGGTAAAGCTTTTACGGTACCATCCGGTTCCGCCCGGTAAGAATCCGCTTTCTGCTTCGCCGGATGTTGTGAAATTCTGGCTGATGCTGAAATCGTGAGGAAGGGTTACGGCATCCCAGGAACCGTCATTGAAAGAGGTGCTTTCTGCACCGGAAGGATCAGAAAGGGAAAATTTCCATCCATCATTAAAAAGGGTACTTCTTTCGGAACCAAGTCCGGAAAGGGCAATTTCCTCTTCCTGTGTGAAGGTTGTGCCGGAAGTGGCAGCGTATCCATATGCACCCGGGATTGCCGGAACGCACAGGGCAACTGACAGCATAACGGCCATCAATTGTTTCATTCTCTTTTTCATAGAACTCTCCTTTGAATGAATATAGAATCTTTGGTTGCAGACGTTGTAGCATACAGAGTGCAAATATGCCAGAACTCATATGCGTTCGACTTGAAAAGGGCAAATTTGTTTCTGATGTACAAACGTGTGTTACAATTTTAACACTAACAGGTAAAAATGACCATACCTAAAATAAAAAATATGGCAACTGTGAAAAGATTTCACAATTACCATATAAAATCGGTGAAAATTTATCTTAAATAAGAACTGTTCAAGAATGGAACTGCATTTTTACAAGACAGATTTCACTTTTTGTTCCAAGACGCATATTCGGTCCCCATACACCGGCACCTGAGGTAACAACACTGTAGGCATTTCCTTTTTTTAGAAGACCGTAAGGATTCTCCCACATCAGCGGCAGGAGCAGATTGCCGGGGA
>ERZ826051.3323-NODE-3323-length-10817-cov-3.044323_pt1 | contig 10817 bp, 7 predicted proteins | sample MGYA00519928_ERZ826051 | MGnify/ENA primary metagenome ERZ826051 (study PRJEB31778, sample SAMEA3449219) | human gut metagenome | biome: human gut; feature: human-associated habitat; material: faeces | place: United Kingdom | collected 2010/2012 ...
GTACTTGCTTAAATCTAAATTTGCCATTTTCTTTTGAATTAATTAAAATTGGTATTTTGTTTATTATCTCATTCCAGGTATTTATGGAAAGGATGTTTTATAACATCCTCTTGTAAACCGGCTACAAAAGTAACACTTTCTTTCGAAACAAGTGTCGTATTAGAGAAATTTTTCCCTAATTGAATCTCTTTTATAGATTCCTAACAAAATCTGCAAACTGAATGTTGCAAATTGAAACTTTATCATTTACTTTGCATCATATAAATTCTGAATAAATAATAATGATATATAGAAATGAAAATAATCGACTTTAGTAAAACGAATTCAATTCTGAATCAATATGTGTCAGAAATAAGGAATGTAGAGGTGCAGAACGACCGTTTGCGTTTTCGCCGTAATATCGAACGGATAGGTGAGATCATGGCGTATGAAATGAGTAAATCGTTTGCTTATTCGACAAAAGATATCCGTACACCCTTGGGGATAGCGCCGGTTTGTACACCGGACAATCAATTGGTAATAAGTACCATTCTCCGTGCGGGATTGCCTTTTCATCAAGGCTTTTTGAGCTATTTCGACAATGCGGAAAATGCTTTTGTATCTGCTTATCGCAAATATAAAGATACATTGAAATTCGATATTCATATAGAATATATTGCTTCACCTCGTATCGATGGGAAAACATTGATTATTACCGATCCGATGCTTGCTACCGGAAGCAGTATGGAATTGAGTTATCAGGCCATGCTTACCAAAGGGCATCCGTCAGAAATTCATGTGGCGTCTATTATAGCCAGTCGCCAGGCTGTGGAGCATATTATGTCGATATTTCCGGAAGAAAAAACGACTATATGGTGTGCGGCCATTGACCCGGAGATCAATGAGCATTCGTATATTGTGCCGGGACTTGGAGATGCCGGTGACTTGGCTTATGGAGAAAAGGAATAGCCCGTTTATATGCTTTCTTTCATATGGGAAAGAATTTATCTTTGTTGCAGATGTCGGATGTTTTTTCAGAATCTTACTTTTATTGTATCTTTTCCGATGGTAACAATGTATATTCCTCTTTCCCTCAGTTGAAAAATTGTATAGTCTTTATCGTTTTTTACTGTTATTGCATCAATAAGTATGCCTTGTAGGTTGTATAAATGAAGTGTTTCTCCTTTAATAGCTCCGCTGATATATATTTCATTTTCTACCACAAACACTTTTATATGATTGCTAATCTCTGTATAAATATTGTTGGTAAGAGATTGGGTTTCATAAACACCCATGTCGACGGCTTTTCCTTGTATTCTGTCCTGGTGTTGTAAATCAAACAGTATGTCTAATGCTTCGTAGTCCGATCCTGTATCAATACAAGGTGATCCTGGTGCTAACATGTAGATTGCAGTATAAATTGTCTCTATCTCATCATGTGTGCTTCCTTTCCCTATAATACTGGATGGAGATAGAAATGAGGGATTTTTGCTTCTATTTAGATACATGTGATCTGTATCGTCTCCGTCCATGAATTTTTTGCTGTTACTTTCTACTGCACTGTGTGTAGAGATAATAGTTCCTCCTCCGTTTATATCTGTATTCTGGCCGTAGCTATTGTATTTCTTTCCATACATATTGTTGTATAGAATTGAATTTATCAATGTTAAATTGGATTTGTTGGTAGCTGTTCCTATGGCTCCTCCTGGCTTTACGGCACTATTGTTTGCAAATGTACAATTGCGAACAGTAGCGGTTGTTCCTGTTCCAATTTGTATAGCACCTCCGTTACCGTCTGATGTATTATTTATAAATAATGAATTTTCTATAATGCAATGTCCACTGTTACAATGGATAGCTGCGCCATTTCTCCCATTTCGTGTGGCATTGTTTCTAAAAATACAATTTCTCACGAAAGCGCCATTGCTTAGAATCATGGCTCCTCCATTTTCTTCTGGAGGATTGATTGCGTTTTGTATGATAACACCATCAATAATGCAGGGGATATAAGCATCTCTTCCTCCTGGACGATTGTTGCCGGTTGTACTACGGAATGGAGAAATACGATCTTTACATTCGATGACTACTCTGTTTTTATCCCAATTCCGGTCTGTTGACCGTGTTTCGTTTCCCTTGAAACCTCCGAAGATGAAAGTATTATCGAGGTTAATTGGAGCACTTAAGTTGTATGTGCCAGCTTTTAGCCATATTTCATGATTGGGGATGGAATGTGCCAATGTGATAGCCTGTTCTAAGTTGGATGCGTTCTCCCAAGTATTACCAGGGCCTGTACCTTGGGGAGAGACATATATAATTTGATTTACGGACTTATTTTCTCCTTTTTCGATTTCTTCTCTCCAAATTTTTAGTTTTCGGTTTAAAATTCTGGTTGTTTCTATATTTTTAGTTGATAGATTATTCTTTTCATATGGATCGGTCGATAGATCAAATAGTTCTTGCTCTATTACAGATAATTGGCACCCATTGTATGTATATCTTTCGATCAATTTATATTTTCCGGATATAATTGAAGCTTCTATGTTACGTGAATTATCCGATTCTTTTACGCAAGGAGGGTAATACCAGTGAAATTCACGTTCTTCAATCTCTTTATTATTAAAAAGAGGCAATATGGATACACCATCACAAATTTGTTCGGGCATATTGGTGTGAGTCAGTTCACAAAATGTAGGAAAGAAGTCCATGGAAATAATCCGCTGATCAATTATTTTAGGAGCAGAGTCGGTGCCATATCCATAGAAGATCATAGGTATACGATTGCCTCCTTCATACATACTTGTTTTTCCTCCCCTTAAAGGGGTATTAGTGGTTACTCCGGTCGCTCCGCCATTATCGCTTGTAAAGATCACTAAAGTATTATTTAAAAGGTCATTGTCGCGTAAACATTGGAGGATTTCGCCCACTCCTGTATCTATGTGTTTCAGCTGAGCGGCCAAATGTGGATTATTGGGTTTTCCTCGATAATCTGCTGGAAATTTTTTATAAGGATCGTTTTCCGGATTATTCTCCGAAGGCGCACTGATTTAGGCTTGACACGAAAATGATCTACGGTTTCGGGAGGCCCCATCAGTCCGTTATGTACAGCATAATGACTTAAATATAAAAAAAATGGTTTCTCTTTATTTCTTTTGATGAACTCTACTGCTTCGTAGTTCATACGGTCTATCAGAAATTCTTTTTCTTCTGGAAGAATTTTAACGACGGATTCATTGAAATGGTATGGATGGAAATAACTTCCGTTACCTATGTATCTGTTTTCTGAAATAATCATTTCTTGAAAGCCTCTTTCCGAAGGGAGTATTTGGCTCTTTGCTCCTGATAGTGAATATCCAGTTAAATGCCATTTCCCGATAATCCCAGTGTGGTAACCGTTGTCGTGTAATGTTTCGGCAATAGTTTTTATATCTGTTCGCATTGGGTCCGAGTTACCACGAAGATAGTCAACAACTCCTATTCGATACGGATATTGTCCGGTCATTAAGGCTGCCCGGGTGGGGGAACTCAGAGAAGCGGCTGTTTGAGCATGAGTGAAACGAACACCATCGGCTGCCATTTGGTCTAATACAGGTGTTTCATTGAATTTATTCCCATAACATCCTAATTCGGCGTACCCTAAATCATCTGCCATGATAAATATAATGTTAGGACGCTTTTCTTCCTTTGTTTGTGCTATTGATGAAATCAACAAAAGAGTACTTGTCAAAAGGGTTTGTTTTTTCATGGTTATTATTAATTAGATTATAAATGTAATGACTGATGCAAAGGTATTCGATCCCTACCTTAATTGATGAGCACTATCGTTTTTGAGTTTAAAATTTTTGTTCAATAGAGTTTGTCTGCTATTATTTTTTCTCTTTGAACGATACTACTTATACTTAAAACATTCGTGAGGGTATCTTTAAATCGGAAGGCTTACTTTTGCTTACAAATTATCAATGTGCGAAAATGATGATCTGATTTATGAGAAAGGTATTGTTATTCTTTATGTTGTTTTTAATGTGTGGACCACTGTTTGCACAAAATGAAATTACCTGGTTCGGAGATGTCATGGAGATACCTGGTCCGGCCAAATATGCCAGAATGGTTTTGATGAAACAAGGACCAAAAGCTGGACAAATTCTACTGACCTATCAGAAATTCACTTATGGGCGAAAGATTGTTAAGCGATATAGTTCTGATGATGGAGTGACATGGTCGCCGGAAAGTCTATTATTGCAAAAGACGGGAGACTGGACGTATGCTAATTGTAATATAATAGAGTTGACCGACGGGCGATTGTTGATGACTTATCAAAAGCGAAAAGAGGACGGTTATTATTTTACAGGAAGAGATCGCTATGTATGTGTTAAATATAGTGTAGATGGTGGTTCTACTTGGAGTAAGGAAGAAGAAGTTTTTCAGGGAGGTAATTGGGAACCGACTCCTATTCAAACACCTTTGGGTATTTATATTTTCTTTACTTTACAGGATATATATCCGACTTTTTTGTCGGAAGAGGAGTGTATTCAGGAAAATGAGATTGGAGGAAGGGCAGTGGCTTTTGTCGCTTCATTTGATAATGGAGCGACATGGACGAATTTCAGTAATGAACGCTATACGGCTAGGATGTTATTGAGAGATTATAACGAGGAGAGGGCCGGTAATAATTTTTGTGGGAGTGGCGGGGGAATGCCTACTCCGTTTTTGACGGAAGACAATCGTTTAGGGTTTATTGCGGAAAGTATAGAAAGAAAAGTATCTCCATGGATTGTCATTGCTCCGGCCGATGATTATACTTTTGAATCTTCTTATTTTGAAGGTAATTGGCAAACTGCTAATTATAATGGGTTGGGAGATAATAATGTATATCCATTGTCTACCACTGTTCGTTGGGCATTAACAAGGGAACATACCGGTGGTGCACCGTTTGCTTTGAAATTGTCAAATGGTAAAATAGCATTTAGTTATAATAGTGGAAAGAAAATATATTGCTGGGTAGCCGATAAAAATGCAAAAAATCCTGTTAAGCAGGCAATGCCATTTGGGGAACTTAATACTTTTTATTCATCTATGATTCATTTGAATGACAGTACGATTTTGATTGCGGCCCATGAAACGAGCCCAGGAGAAGAAATGAGGGCTTTATATCTTCGTAAAGGTAGAATAAAGGATTATGTTACTACTTCTGTTACTCGATTAAAATCTCCTTTTTATCAGGTTACTGTCTCTAACCGAAATATTCATATCCGAGGTCTCTCTGGAAATGAAACTGTACAAATATCTCAAGTAGCGGGTTGTGCTGTATTGGTTGTAAAAAAAGTGTTGTCGGAAGAGTATTCTTTTCGAACTCTTTGTCCGGGAGTATATATTGTCCGGATTATTAACGGTATTTCCGGAAAAACAGCCTATAAAATAATGGTAAATGACTAAGTTCTGATCACAATATAGGATGTCCGGTTTTTATGAACATTTGTGAACGTGTTATGGCTGAAAGTGACGGTCGTATTACAGATGTCTGCATACATTTATATTATAAATTGTTTGATATAAAATTATTAACTCTAAAAATTACTATTATGAAAAAAAGATTACTTTCTGCACTTTTATTTGTTAGTTTGAGTTTTTTTACGGTGAATGCACAAGATTATTGGTTAAATGAAGATTTTAGTTCTCAAGAATGGCAGGATGCCATACGTGCGTGGATTGATGAAACTGGTGTAGGTACATTTCCGGAAGCTACTCCTTCTAATATAGATATTCCTGACGGGACGGAAATCAATGGATTTACGTTGAATGGGGCATACATCAGACCCGGAGCGGCAGAATTGGAGCAAACTTGTTCGGATGGTGATACTCATCAGTATGGTTTGCGTTTACGGAATAAAGGAGATAGTTATATACAGTTACCGCAAATAGATAATGCTAAAAAAATCTCTATTCATGTAAGAAATGGGAATGGTAACAATGAAAATTGTATTTTGCTTGAAGAATATGATGCTTCTTCATTTACATGGAATTTGCTTGAAACGATTCCTGTTCAGCGCGCTAATGATTATACGAATCAGGACGAAATATTGGAAGTCAATCTGGATAAAACGACTCCGGTTACACTTCGGCTTTTCAGAGGGGGGAATTTCTTTACTGCTGTCTATAAGATAACCGTTGAGAAAAATGTAGGAGGCACGTTGGTTCAGTCTACATCTGTAAATGACATTAATATATATGTCGATCATGCAAGGCTATATGTTATGGGGGATATTGACGTAGCAAAGATTTTATTTTTTGATGTTTGTGGGAAGGTAATCTTTGAGTCTGTTTTGAATGGAAGTACAGTTGATTTACCATCGTCTGTTCAATCGGGTACATACATTGTTAAATTGGTATCACCAGAAATCTCTTTAACAAAAAAAGTTTGTATTCAATGAATTGAAAAAGTAATGGAGAGATAGTTCTTTTATCAATATTTCTCTATTTTTACATGAATAAATGGTTTAAATAAAATACTTATGAATAATAAACTGCTAATTAGTGGGGTTTTAGGCTTGGGCACTTGTATGATATATACGCCTATACACGCTGGAGAGGCTCAGGCACAGAGTAAACCTAATGTTTTGATAATCTATACGGATGACATGGGAGCAGGTGATGTTTCTTTTCTTAATAATGGATGGGTAAAAACACCGAATATTGACAAACTGGCTTCTGGGGGCTTAATTGTAACCAACTACTATTCTTCCTCACCGGTGAGTTCGCCTTCTCGTGTTGGGTTGACAACAGGACGGTTTCCTACTGAAATGGGGATAAATTGTTATCTGCAAACGCGCAAAGGTAATACAGCCTGTGAACAATTTGATTATTTGGACGCTTCGGTTCCTACGATGGCTAAAGTAATGAAAAGTGCGGGCTACACGACTGGACATTTTGGTAAATGGCATATGGGGGGAGGGCGTGATGTAATAGATGCCCCGCAGATAACCGAATATGGCTTTGATGAATATATTTCTACTTGGGAGAGTCCCAACCCAGATCCTGTTATTACGGATTCGGCGTGGATATGGAGTCGGACTGATCAAGTGAAGCGTTGGGATAGAACAGCCTATTTTGTAGATAAAACACTTGATTTTCTGAAAAGGCATAAAGGAGAACCGTGTTTTGTAAATTTATGGCCTGATGATATGCATACTCCTTGGGTACCAAGTCAGAAAACAATGGACTCGGAAAGGACATCTTGGACTACACCTCCTAATTTTAAAGAAGTATTGACTGAATATGATAAACAGATCGGGCGTTTGATGGAAGGGCTGACTAAACTGGGGTTGGAGAAAAATACAATTGTTATTTTTACCAGTGATAATGGTCCTGCTCCTAGCTTTCAGCAAATGCGTACTAATTCATTGCTTGGCGTGAAGTGTAGCCTTTATGAAGGTGGAATTCGAATGCCGTTTGCTATCCATTGGCCGGAAAAAATCAAGGCTGGTGGAATAAATGATTCTAGTATTGTTTGTGCAGTTGACCTTTTACCCTCTTTATGTGCGTTGACAGGTGCTAAATTACCATTAGATATGGAGCTGAGTGGAGAAGATATGAGTAGAGCCTTATTGGGTGAACCTCAAATACGTAAAAAAGATTTAATGTGGGACTTTGGTAGAAATAAAGCCTTCAATTATCCGCGTGGTAAAAATGCCAAACAGAAAAGTCCGCATTTGGCAATCAGGCGCGGTAGTATGAAACTTTTGGTGGATTCATGGGATGAGAATTTTGAGTTATATGATCTTGTAGCTGATCCGAAGGAAACTACAAATATTGCCGAACAGAACCCTGATCTTGTAAAGGAATTGCATATAGAACTGATGGAGTGGTGGGCAAAAAGAAAAATACCTGCTAAATGAAAAACTGTAGATTTATTTGAAGACTTGTATTTTTATTATGTATGTTTTCGGGTATATCTATAAGAAAATGTAAACGGAATAATTCTGATGTTTATATAACACAAACAAAAGGGATGACCGACAGCGACCATCCCTTTCGTTTGTATATGTATTTAATAGGATCATTTTACTTCCCAAGTGTCGTTAGTCATAAGCAATTCATTGAAATTGTGATATTTCTTTTTGCCTTTCACTTCTTCGATTTGCTCCATAACTGCATCGTTGTATGTAGGAGCTTCCACATCACGAATTACTCCTAAAGCTATTGGGAACTCCGGACCTTCCATTAACGCCAGTTTTAATTGAAGGGTATTGTCCATACAATGAGCATCGTGTATCAGAATGTCTTTTTCCGTAATCCCGTTTTCACCCAACTTCACTACTTTCAGTCCGAATCCTTGTTGCATCAATCCGTATTCTTTGTTCTCGCCGAATAACATTGGTTTTCCGTGTTCCAGATAGATGGCGTTTTTGGCGCGTCCTTCTTTGGTCGCGACACTTTCATGGGTACCGTCATTGAAGATAACGCAATTTTGCAGTACTTCTACTACAGATGCACCTTTGTGATTAGCGGCAGCTTTCAAAACTTCCACAGAGGCAGCACCGTCAACGGCTACACAGCGTGCAAAGAAGCGGCCGCGTGCACCGAAGCAGAGTTCGGCCGGATGGAAAGGATCTTCAACCGTTCCATAAGGAGAGGACTTGCTGACAAAACCACGTTCTGATGTGGGCGAATACTGTCCTTTAGTTAATCCGTAGATACGATTGTTTAACAAGATCATATTAAGATCGACGTTACGACGGATGGCGTGAATGAAATGGTTGCCACCGATAGCCAAACCATCGCCATCTCCGGATACTTGCCAAACGGTAAGATCGGGATTGGCCACTTTGGCACCTGTAGCTACCGCAGCAGCACGTCCGTGGATGGTATGAAAGCCATAGGTGTTTACGTAATAAGGCAAACGCGATGAGCAACCGATACCGGAGATAACGGCAATATTGTGTGGAGCCACTCCCAATTCGGCCATAGCTTTATGCAGGGAGTTCAGGAAAGCATGATCGCCACATCCCGGGCACCAGCGTGGTTGCCCCGATTTATAATCTTTAGCTGTATATACTGTTTCGCTCATTTCTTATTCCTCCAATAATTTAGTAAATGCATCTACAAGTTCTCTTGTAACGAAAGGCTGTCCTTTCACCTGATTAAACTGGTTGATATTCAGTCCGGGTACTTTCATACGCAGATATCCGGCAAACTGTCCCAGATTTTGTTCGGCTACGATAATTTTTTTGTATTTCTTCAGTACGTCTGCTGTATTTTTAGGCAGCGGGTTGATATACTGGAAATGAGCAAGTGCCACTTTTTGGCCATTTTTACGCATATGTTCTACAGCGGAGTAGAGGTGACCATATGTTCCACCCCATCCTACTACCAACAGCTCGGCATCGGCATCACCCTGTACTTCCAGTTCGGGAATGCAGTCTGCAATCTTATCCACTTTGGCTTGACGCAATAATGTCATCTTTTGGTGATTTTCCGGTTCGGTAGAGATAACGCCGGTTTCATTACTTTTTTCCAGACCGCCGATACGATGCATGAAGCCTTCTGTTCCGGGAACCGCCCAATAGCGTGAACCTGTTTTCTCGTTACGCTGGAACGGTGTCCAAGTACCTTCCATTTCGGGAGTGACATAGGGCGGGTTTATGGCCGGATATTCATCCAAGTTGGGTAATTTCCATGCAGCGGAACCATTAGCGATGAAAGCATCGGTCAGTAGTACTACCGGTGTCATGTGTTCCAATGCGATTTTTGCAGCCATATAAGCGGCATCAAAGCAGTTGGTTGGTGAAGTAGCGGCAATAACCGGCATTGGGCTTTCACCATTGCGTCCATAGAGCGCCTGTAGCAGGTCTGTTTGTTCTGATTTAGTAGGCATACCGGTTGATGGACCTCCACGTTGTACATTAACAACAACTAATGGGAGCTCTGCGATGACAGCAAGGTTCATGGCCTCACTTTTCAGACATACCCCCGGGCCGGAAGTCGTAGTGACTGCAAGGTCACCAGCAAAGGCAGCACCTACCGCAGAAGCGCATCCGGCAATCTCGTCTTCGCATTGTACGGTCTTTATGCCGAGTGATTTGTGCTTAGACAGTTCGTGAAGAATATCTGTAGCCGGGGTGATCGGATAAGAGCCCAGATAGAGTTCCAGACCGGCCTTTTCTGCTGCTGCAATCAAACCGTAGGAGGTAGCTTTATTACCGTTTATGTCTGTATAGAGTCCTTTTGCCTTGGGACTTTTACTTTCTATCTTATAAGTAGAGGTAGAAGCGTGGGTATTTGCACCATAATTATAGCCATCATTCAAAACTTTGATGTTAGCTGCTGCAATTTCCGGTTTCTTGGCAAACTTCTGGCGAAGCATATTTTCGGCAGCTTTAAGATTTCGATTGAACAGCCAGCAGACTAATCCTAAAGCGAACATGTTTTTACAACGTAGCATGGCTTTGTTGTCCAGACCGGAATCTTTTAGGCTTTCCTTACACATAGAAGATATGGGCACTTCAAGAACTTCTTGTTTGATACCTAATTCTTCGAATGCATTATTTGTCGTAAATTTCGCTTTTTCCAAGTCCTTTGCTCCAAAAGAATCAGAATCGGTAATGACCAGCCCTTGTGGTTTGCAGAATTTGATCTGCGTTTTTAGAGCTGCGGGATTCATTGCTACTAATACATTACAACGATCGCCTGGAGTAAATATTCTGTTTGCTCCGATATGTACTTGAAAGCCGGATACACCGGTCAAAGACCCTTGCGGGGCACGAATATCTGCCGGATAATCGGGGAATGTACAGATGTCATTCCCTACTGTTGCCGACACGTTCGAGAAGATGTTGCCGGCCAGC
>ERZ826051.3335-NODE-3335-length-10775-cov-9.838993_pt1 | contig 10775 bp, 8 predicted proteins | sample MGYA00519928_ERZ826051 | MGnify/ENA primary metagenome ERZ826051 (study PRJEB31778, sample SAMEA3449219) | human gut metagenome | biome: human gut; feature: human-associated habitat; material: faeces | place: United Kingdom | collected 2010/2012 ...
TCAATATCAATATCCCGACGCTGTGCTACTTAAAGGACATCAACGAGATCGGCGCGTGCCGCATCTGCTGCGTGGAGGTCGAGGGCATGGAGCGCCTTGTCCCCGCGTGCGACAATGTGGTGGCGGACGGCATGGTCGTCTTCACGAACAGCGCCAAGGCGCGCGAGGCGCGCCGCATAAACCTGCGCCTCATCCTCTCACACCACGATACATCGTGCACGAACTGCACGCGAAGCGGCAACTGCACCTTGCAGCAGCTCGCGAACGACTTCAACATGCGCGGCACGCACTTCCCCAAAAAGCTGCGTCACGAGGCGGTGGATTATTCCACGCCGCTCATTCGCGAAAACGACAAGTGCGTGCAGTGCCTGCGCTGCATCCAGGTGTGCGAAAACGTGCAGAGCGTGAAGATCTGGGACCTTCTCGGCACGGGCTCGCGCACGGTCGTGGATGCGTCGTACAACCGCCGCATTCAGGACACTGAGTGCACCTACTGCGGCCAGTGCATCACCCACTGCCCGACGGCGGCGCTGCGCGAGCGCGACGACACGGGTCTCGTCTTCGACGCGATCGACGATCCGAACGTCGTCACCGTGGCACAGGTCGCGCCCGCGGTGCGCGCGGCATGGGCCGAGCAGTTCGGGCTCGACAGCGAGTTCGCAACGCCCAAGCGCATGGTCGCGGCGCTGCGCGAGCTGGGCTTCAACTATGTGTTCGACACCGACTTTGCCGCCGACCTCACGATCATGGAGGAAGGCAGCGAGTTTATCGAGCGCTTCACCCACAAGGACCAGTATCAGTGGCCGATGTTCACGTCCTGCTGCCCGGGCTGGGTGCGCTTTGTGAAGTCCCAGTACCCCGAACTGACGGACAATCTCTCCACGGCCAAGTCGCCCCAGCAGATGTTCGGTGCGGTGGCGAAGAGCTACTTTGCCGAAAAGGTCGGTATCGACCCCAAGCGCCTTTTCGTCGTCTCGATCATGCCGTGCGTGTCGAAAAAGAGCGAATGCGCGCTGCCGACGATGAAAAACGACGCGGGCGACCCCGATGTCGACGTGAGCATCACGACGCGTGAGCTGAACATTATGATGCGCGCGAATCACATTGAACCCAAGTATCTGCCCGAGGAGGAGTTCGACAGCCCGCTCGGCTCCGCGACCGGCGCGGCGGTCGTCTTCGGCGCGACCGGCGGCGTGATGGACGCGGCGCTGCGCTCTGCGTACTTCCTTGTTACGGGCAAGAATCCTGACCCTGACGCTTTCACCGCCGTGCGCGGCATGGACGGGTGGAAGGAGGCGACGTTCAACATCCCCGGCGCGGGCGACGTGCGCGTCGCGGTCGTGAGCTCGCTCGGGAAAGCCCGCAAGCTCATTGAGGCTGTCAAGCGCGGCGACGCAGCGTATGACTTTGTCGAGGTCATGGCCTGTCCCGGCGGCTGCGCGGGCGGCGGCGGCCAGCCCATCCACGACGGTACCGAGCTTGCCGAGGATCGCGGCAACGTGCTCTGGCGGCTCGATCAGGGTGAGCTTCTGCGCTTCTCGCACGAGAATCCGGACGTCAAGGAGCTCTACAGGGACTATCTTGGATCTCCGCTCGGCGAAAAGTCGCACCACCTGCTGCACACCGACCACAATGCGTGGCAGATGCCGCAGAAAATGCTGTAAGAATGCAAAAACTCCGTATGAGGATTTCTCATACGGAGTTTTTTTATTGCTGAATTTTATCGGGTGTACGTGCCGTACTCACTGATGACGGCGCAGAGCTCGCTGAACACCTGCTGCGCGTCGCCGTCGATCTTGTAGGCGACGGCGCGGTTGGCGTCGTCGTAGATGAAGCCCTCGTCCCAGTTGAGGTATAGGTCGTGCTTCTGTCCGTCTTCGGGGATCCACCAGATGGTGGCGTAGTTCCAATTCTGCGTGAAGCGGGAGAAAAGCGAGGTGGGCAGGCGGTAATAGCGCTGCACCGAAATTTCAGACATAGCGCTGCGCAGAGCCGCGGCGGCCTCGCTGTCCGGATAGCCCTCTACCCGGCAGTCGCCGGTGTCGAACGTGCCGTAGCCGTCCGGCGTGGGAACAATGGTCGAAATGTAGAAGAGTCCGTCGACGCGGGCGGTCTCAGGCGCGGGGATCAGCTCGCCGAGCGGCTGCGAACGGCGCGGCAGCAAAAAGATAGCCACGACGAGCAGCACTGCGGCAACAGTAATGAGCAGAGTCCTTCTCTTTTTGTCCATGGGGATCTCCTTTCCAACATCAAACTTGCTTTTGTCGTCTAACAGGGGAGAGGGGAATCGCTTTTCGATAGTTTACCTGAGAAAGAGCTTTTTGACAAGCCCTTCTTCGGGCGTGACATAGAGTGTGCGGTAATTGTCGTAGGTCACCATGCCGGGGCGTGCGCCCGCGGGCTTTTTGACGAACTTCACGGGGCAGTAGTCGACGGGGACGTTGCTGCTCTCCTTCGCCTGCGAGAAGTAGGATGCGAGCATTGCGGCCTCGCGCAGATCATCGTCGCTCGGCGTGAGGCCCGCGCAGCGCAGGATGACGTGCGAGCCGTGGATGTGCTGGGTGTGGAACCAGTAGTCGCGCTTGTCGGCCTTTTTTGTCAGCTGGTCGTTCTGCACGTTGCTGCGGCCGACGAGGACCTCAAGCCCACTCGAGGTTTTGAATGTGCGCGGGGCGAAGGCGCGCTTGAGCTCCTTTTTGCCGCTCGACTTTCGGATATAGTTCGTCTCCTGCAATTCGCGGCGAATTTCGTTGAATTCCTGCTCGGTCTCCGCCTGCGAAAGCTCCTGCAGGACGCTTTCCAAGTACGCGCGTTCGTTTTCCGCCTTTTCGATCTGCTCGCGCAGGTGGAATTCGGCGGTCTTGAGCTTGTTGTACTGCTTGTAGTTTTTCGCGGCGTTCTGCTGGGGGGAGAGCAGCGGGTCGAGCGGGATGTCGATGGTCGGGCAGCTGTCCTCATAGTAGTTTTCCGCATGCAAGACTTTTTCTCCGCTCTTCATGCGGTACAGGTTTGCGGTGATGAGGTCGCCGCGCAGGCGGAATTCGTCGCGCTTCTGCGTCGCAGCGTAGTCGTGCTTTAAGTTCTCGGCCTTGCGCGCCATGCGGTCGCGCGCGACCGTGACCGCGTGCGTCAGCTCGCGGCCACGGCGGGCGGAGAGCTCCTGCCGCTCACGCGCGTCGTAGAACTCGTCGAGCATTTGCGAGAAGCTCTCACGCGTCTCGACCTGCGTTTCCGCGCCGTACTGCGCGATGGAACGGTAGGTGAAATCCACGGGCTTGCCGTCGCGGTAGAGGATGACGGGCATATAGTTATCTTCCTTTACAGCGTTGGCTGTATCGGAAAATTCCTGCACCAGCGCCCCGCGCTGCGCATCGTTCAGCGCGCCGAAGCGCACGTCGGTCTCGTGTCCCGCGCGGAAGGCGAATTCGCGCGCGATCAGCGGCGAAATGCCGGTGTAATGGTCGAGCACCCACTTGTCGACAGCCTGCTCCGCGTCGCCGCCGCGCTGCGCGAGGGCGAGGGAGTCCTCCTCCTGCGAAAGGAGCGACAGCTTGTCGAGCGGTGTCGGCAGATGGTAAAAAAGGCCGGGCAGCAGTTGGCGCGTGGCGGAAAGGTCCGCGTCCACGCGGCGCAGACATTCGACGATACGCCCCTGCGCGTCGAGCAGGACGAGGTTCGACCGCCGCCCCATGCACTCGAGCACGAGCTGCTTGCGGCTGATCTCGCCGAATTCGTCTGTGCACTGGAGCGTCAGGATCACCATGCGCTCAAGATCCGGCTGCTCGATGGACAGCACGCGCGCGCCGACTAAGTGCTTGCGCAGCAGCATGCAGAACATCGGCGGCTGGGCAGGGTTGTCGCGCAGAATGTTCGTGAGCTGGATGCGCGGTTGGTTTGCGCCCGCGTTGAGCAGCAGCCGCAGATTGCCGCGCAGCAGCAGAACGATCTGGTCGCGCGCGGGCTGCTGCACCTTGTCGATGCGCGCGCCGATGAGCTGAGGTCTCAGCTCGTGTAAAACTGCCCGCAGGCAGATCGCGTCAAGTGGCATTGTCGTCCTCCATCATCCGGTTGAAAAGCTCGTTGATGCGCGCGTGATCGTCGCGCAGATACAGCCAGCCGAACAGCGCCTCGAGGCCCGTGGCCTTCTGATAGTCCGCGCGGTCGGCATGGTGGGGGATGGAATGGACATTCGCGTTGCGCCCGCGGCGGAACACAGAGGCCTCTTCCTCCGTCAAAAGGGGTAAGAGCTTTTCGGCAAAGCGCGCCTGCTGCGGCGCGCAGACGAGCTCGACCGTCGCGCGGTGAAGGCCCTTGCCCGTCGCCTTGCCGTGCACGCACAGATATGTGCGCACAAGCAGCTCATACACCGCGTCGCCCAGATGGGCGAGGCCGATGGAGCTGATGGCGCGAATGGCGTCGTCGTTCATTTTGGCTTGTGTATAATCGTACATAAAAACTCCTGAGGTTTGAAAGTACACATATTCTATAACCTTGTCGGAATTCTGTCAATCGGCGCGCGCTGCCGCGCGCGAAAAGCCGTTGCGCTTTTGCAAAAATCCGCTATAATGACAGAAAAGACAAGACCTTTGAGATCGGAGAAGAGAAGCCTATGAAAAAACTGACCACCGCGCTGCTCACGGCGCTTTTGCTGCTGAACCTTGCCGCCTGCGGCGAAAAGGAGCCGGACGACACTCCGTCCGGCTACGACGATTCACTCATTTCCGAGCTTTACAGCGAGGAGGGTGAGTACACGGACGCCGAGAACAACACGCTCGCATACAGCTACCATGTGCCAAGAATCGTGTCGGAAACGGCGGTCGCCGCCGCGCTGAACGACGAGATCGCCGATCAATTCGGCGCGCTCGTGCAGGAGCAGAAGAACATGATGGCCTCCCGCGTTTCGCTCACATGCCTTTCCGTCACGTGGACGAGCTACTGGAACGACAGCCTGCTCTGCCTCGTGGTGCGCGCGGAGATGGACGGCGACACAAGCATGACGGAGACCTACAGCTATGACTTTTTCGGCGGCAAGCGACTCATGAGCGAGGACCTGCTGGCGCGCTGCGAGCTTTCAACGCAGGACTTCATCACGGCGGCGCGCCGCACCGCGGCAAACTACTTTGATGAGACGTACCGAGATGCGCTCAGCGGCAGCATGGGCGGCGCGGACTTCATCGCGTCCTACGCCGAGCGCCGCGCGTGGACGCTCTCGGACGAGAACATCAACGCGGAAATGCGGCTCTATCTCGACGGCGGCGCGCTGCATATGATCGTGCCCGTCGGCTCGTTCGCCGGGGCGGAGAGCTACGACGCTGACCTTGCGCTCGACCTCTCCGCGCGCGAGACGGTCGAAAAGACGGCGCAGGACAGCTTTGTCAAGGCAGCGCTCTCGGGCGGCGATTTGACGGTCAGCTTTGAAAAGACGGCGGACTCCGCGTGGTACGCGGAGAATTTCCGCTTTGACTACGAGACCGTCTACCCGGTGGAAGGCCTGTATTCCGACTACACGGATGTGTTCGTCGGCTCGGTGGGGCAGGGGTACTTCCCGTACATCTTCCTGCTGACGAGCGAGGGCACGGTGGAGTACGTGAACCTGCTCGAGGGCCTGACGGCGGGCTTCCTCTGCGACGGCGGACCGCTCGGCGGCGTGAAGGGCATTGTTTCGTTCGAGTCCGGCGAGGTCGAGGAGGACTACGGCACGTATCAGACGGTGTTCGCCGTCGACGCATCAGGGGAGAAACACGACCTCTCCGGCGCGGTCAGCGACGCGGACTACACGATCCCGTCGGAATTTCTCGGCGAGTGGACGGCGACCGTGACGCACGACACCGCCGAGCAGGGCAGCTATGACAGCGATTATATTCTGACGCTCACGGATGGCGGCGGCCTCACGGTGCAGGACATCAACAGCGAGGTCGGGCTTTACTTTGAGTACACCGGCCAGCTCAACTACCTCGGCACGAACGGCGAGGGCATGGTCTTCGGCTACCACTTAAACGAGAATGCAGGCACGGTGCGCTACGGTGCGTTCACGCTGCTGCGCGGCAGCGACGGCCTGCACGTCAAATCCGTCGCAGGCGAAAACTTCTTCGACGCGCCGAGCGGACGCTACACAGTGTTTGCGAGAGGGTAAAAGGTTGGAAATGTCATGCAAACGGAGCGCTTTTCTCACCTGACAAAAAACTTTTTGAAAAAGCAAAAATTTCTTCAAAAAAGTATTGACAGTTTCGACTCTCTGTGCTATATTATCACTTGTTCCGAGCCTAACGGAACGATGAAAAACAAAACGGCATGGGGGTATAGCTCAGCTGGGAGCGCAAGCAACCGGGTGTGCTCCCCCGCAACGGAGAGTAAAGTCAAAAAATTGAATAGCTCAGAAATCCAGCAAAATCAAGGGTTTCTGGCAACATGGGGGTATAGCTCAGCTGGGAGAGCGCTTGAATGGCATTCAAGAGGTCAGCGGTTCGATCCCGCTTATCTCCACCAAAAACAATGACTCACACAGACCAAATGTGTGAGTCATTGTTCTATCCATACGAAAACACAAAGAGGACGGACACCTGATTCCCTTCCCCCGGAGAAAAACCAATATAGTTATTGAAGCGGAGATTCGATGATAGAATCTCCGCTTTTTTGTTGTCGTCCCAACAGATAAAAAAGAAATGAGGTTTAACCATTGAAAAAATTTTTTGAAGAACTTTCCCGGCGCCTGAGAGAAGGCGGAGTTGAATCATCCAATGTAGAGGATAGGCGGCTGGAGATTTTCCTCCATGGTCAGCCTGTCCTCTTTGTTTCTCCAGGAAACGATGTGTTCCTTTTTCCTGCCGGAAGCAATAATCCGGAGGCCAGTGAATTGTACCACAGAGTCGCACAGACCGCAGATGAAGTGTACACTTATGTTGAGGAGGTTCAAACTGCGCCCACCCTTCATATCAGCGGTCTGAGCGAAAAATTCCATCTGCTGGCGGATTTTGGCGGCGCAGTGCTGGCTGGCCGGGAGTTGGAAAATGGCAGGGGCTATCAGTTTGTCACTTGGATCTGGGACTATAACAGAACCGGCGTGAGCTACGGACATTATTATGATGAAGATTTTTGCGGGGCCAAGCAGGATTTTGCCGTCCGCTCCGGGCTGATCTCCAAGACCCAGCTTTTCTCACCGGAGGAGCTAACTGAACTCTACCGGGCCACAGACTACCTGCTGGATGAAGGCCCAGAGCTGGAAGATGGACACCTCAAAGCCATGCAGACCGCAAGGACAAAGATCGAATACACTGTCCCAGATCTGGCGGACAGACTGGAGCAGGGACAAGCACAGGAGCCACAAATTGATATGTGACATCAGAAAAAGCGGGAGCCGCATCTGCACACACTGTGCAGCATAAGCAGCTCCCGCTTTTTTGTTTTGAAAGAAGGAGTGTGCCATGACAAGATATTTCGCTCAGAATACCCCTCGAGCTGGTCTGGAGCATATGATGATGAGCGTCCCTGGCTTCCAGAAGCGCGGCGGCGGGATGATGATCCTCAGCCGCTTCTGCTACAAGCCGGAGGATGTGGATTGCCGGTACTGCCTGCATTACCGCCGCCGATCCTGTCAAGTCCGCACCTGTCCGTATATCGCGGAGCGGTTGAAGTCCGGCGCGATTGAGTACCTGGATTTGATTCTGGAATATTTCGGACACATCCCTCATGCCGGCCTGCACAAGAGGATTCAGGCTGTGGAACACTGGAGCGGGCCGGATCAGGCAGTCCTGCACACAGTGTCCGTCCACCTCAGAAGCCGCTTTGCGGACAGGGTATGGGATGATGCGCCTCCTGGCTATCTGGCGGCGCTCTATCTTCTCGCCTCAAAGGAGCGACTCTGGCAACCGGCGCTCCCCGCTCTTTCACACGATTCCATTGATTTCAGCCGCATCGTATCCAAACCCCATGGATTTGCGATACAGGATTACCCCATCTTTTATTCCGCCAGACGGCTGTATGACCTGAAGTCACCCATGGAGGCAGAAGATTTGGCACACCCAAAACTGGTGAGTGATCTGGACTTCCACAATATTATTTACGCAACCATGATTGCCAGATATGGAAAGGCGGTCATGGATGCGAGTAAGGAGGCACCAGAATGGGCTATGTGCTGAAAGCGGTACTGAGCAGCGCTCAGCACCCGGAATATGGGCAGATTACGGTTCCATTCCCTATCCCCGATGAGAAATATGACCGCATGATCGAACTGCTGGAGCCATTGGAAATCGGTGACGCGCTCCGGCAGGATTGCCGGGTGGATGAACTGGACAGCTTCTATACCGTACTGAACAGGCTGGTTGGCTCATTGGTCAATTTTGATGAGCTGGACTATCTGGCCAAACGGCTGGACAGTTTTGATGACGGTGAGGCTGCCCAGTTCCAGGGAATGGCCTGCAAATTGGGCGTCTCAAATATAAAGGATTTCATCAATCTGACCTTTTGCTGCCAGCAGGCCACGGTCATCACAGACTTCTCCGACCTGGACGCCATTGGGCGGCAGCACTACATGACGATGCAGGGTGGGGGCTGCAGAATCGAGGAGCTCGAGCGGCTGGATGGCCGCAAGTTCGCTCTGGACCTGATCCTCAATCATCTTGAGGGAAGGATTACCCCTTATGGCGTGGTCTATGATAACGGGATGAAACTGGAGCAGCTCTATGACGGCCGCCACTTCCCCTGTTACCACTACCAGCCGAATCTGCTGGCGGTAGGGCTTTCCTCCCGGCAGGAGCCGGAAAATACAGATCAAATCACTTGGCTGCTCCTGCCCTGCTCCGAGCAACAGCTCCAGCGTGGAATTGCACGCTCAGGCGTTAACATCCACGATGCCCGCATCTGGTATGAGGACAGTCTGCTTCCATCCGAGGTGGAGGAGGTCCTGGAGGGACAACGGGAGGATCTATTCGCGCTGAATGATATGGCGACGGCCATCGCTGCACTGTCTGATTTGGAACAGAAAAAGTTGACGGCGGTCATGGAGATGGCCAAGCCGGAGTGTGCCGGCGAGATACGCGAACTGGCCAAAAATCTGGAGCTGTTTGAGTTTGCACCCAAAGTCCGCACTCCCGCCGAATATGGCAGATACATGATCCAGGACTCCGGCCATTATGAATATGACCCCAATCTGGAGGAGTTCTATGATTATGAGCGTTACGGCAAACTCCGTATGGAGAAGGAAACAGGAGCCTTCACGGAGAAAGGATATGTGGCCTACTGTGGCACATTGACATTGGGGGAGCTGATGGCCGGCGGTCCGGCAGAGCAGCACCAGCGGGAACAGGAATTTCAGATGGGAGGAATGTAACGATGATTCTGTTGACTCTGAGCCGGGGAAAAGGAGAAGAAACTGTCCGTCTGCAACTGCCCGCCAGTCCCGCTGAGATTGGGGAGACATTTGCCTTCCTGGACAGAATCAGCCTCGATACCACAGCCACCGCCATCCTGGATGTGAGCAGCAATGTACCGGTCCTTTACCGATGCCTGTATGAGGAAGAACCCTCCCGGCAGTATCTCACAGATCTATTCAATTCTGTGCAGCTCAAAGATATCGTAAAACGGAACAAGATTCGGGATATTGATTTGCTGGAGCGCATCATTGCGTATATGACCGCAAATGTCGGAACAGTTTTCTCAGCGTCCTCTCTGGCTAAGTTTTTCAAAAATGAGCAGCGGACTGTCGCGGCGGAAACCATCCTGAACTATGTGCGGTACTGCTGTGACGCATATCTCTTCTATCAGGTAAAGCGCCAGGACCTGCAGGGCAAGCAGATACTGGCCTCCAACGAAAAGTATTATATTGCGGATCACGGTATTCGGGAGGCTGTGTTCGGCGGGAACATGAAGGACATCAACCTGATCCTCGAAAACATTGTCTACATGGAACTGCTGCGACGGGGTTATGTTGTCACAGTAGGCAGAGCAGGAGAAAAAGAAATTGACTTTGTATGCGAAAAAAGAGGAGAAAAACTCTATGTGCAGGTAACATACCTGCTGGCCTCTGAAGATACGGTGAAACGGGAGTTCGGTGCATACGATGGCATCCAGGACAATTTCCCCAAGTATGTCGTATCCCTCGACGAGTTTGACATGAGCAGGAACGGGATCAAGCACCGGAATATCCGTGACTTCCTTCTGGCGGAAGAATGGAATTGAGAAAGCGGTAACATATCAGGGCGTGATTGGCGAGGAGGTGACGCATAAGTGAGCGGAAGCAGCCCGAAAAGCATATCAATATCAGGTGTCGAAACCGATATAACCATCGGCAAAGAACTGGCTGCCGTTGCGCAGAAATCAAAGGCACTGGCCTCACGCGACTGCTTTGAGCAACTGGAGATGTACCTCCACGGCAGGAGTCATGACCGCGTGTGTCTGCTCTTTGGCCTGCTCCAGACTGGAAAAAACACCATGCTCCGTCAGGCCATTGGCAGAATGACAAAGGAGGACTTGAGCCGTATCGCATACATCAAAGCCCGCAGGACTGACAATATGGCGATGATGAACCGGGATCTCAAGAAGTTGTTTAACGCGGGATTCCGATATGTGTTCATCGACGAGGTCACACTGATGGAAGACTTTATTGACTCGGCTGCCCTCTTTTCCGATGTGTTCGCCACCATGGGAATGAAGATCGTCCTGTCTGGTACGGACTCCCTGGGCTTCTGGCTGGCAATGGATGAAGAATTGTATGACCGGGCCAAGTCCATCCACACGACCTTCATCCCATATCGGGAGTATAGCCGTCTGCTCGGGATCGA
>ERZ826051.3336-NODE-3336-length-10765-cov-2.874697_pt1 | contig 10765 bp, 8 predicted proteins | sample MGYA00519928_ERZ826051 | MGnify/ENA primary metagenome ERZ826051 (study PRJEB31778, sample SAMEA3449219) | human gut metagenome | biome: human gut; feature: human-associated habitat; material: faeces | place: United Kingdom | collected 2010/2012 ...
TCGTTATCTTGTTTTGTACGTACAATAACACCGTAAATCTGTGTATCACTCTGGGAAATGGTGTTCTCCAGTCCGTCCAGATTCAGCTGATAATCGCCGTAAGAAGACTGTGTGGTAAGTTCCGGTGTCACTCCGGATACTGTCTTGACTGTTCCCTGTGTTTTTCCGAAAGACAGACTTCCGTCAGCATTCAGAGTTACTTCTTTGTAATATTCCGGTGTTTCGCTCAGTGTGTAATAAGAATAACTTGCACTTTCAAACAGAGCCTCTTTTCCTTTGTATGTAGTTGTGCTGGTCTGACCTCTGTTCGTAACAGTAACATCTACCGAAGACTCATCTGTGACTTTTTTATACTTGCTCAGATCAACACCCTCGCCAACTTTTACAGGGAAGGTTACACCAGTAATTTCATCGCCGCTGCTGCCCACATGATAAGATCCGCCTGCAAGACTGCCTGTACGGACTTTATTTTTCGTTGCAGAGGTGAAGGCATCTACTTTTACACTGTTATTTACATCTGCTGCGTAAAACTGGTCATATGGAATATTCATCAGGACATATGTTCCGGTTGTAACATCCGGTGTCTCCGGTTCTGACGGTTTTATTTCCAGAGCTGCAACCGCTTCATCCAGTGCTTTCTGGGCTGCGTCAACTGCTTCCTGAGATTCTTTTGCTTCCAGGGCTGCTTTTGCTGCGGTAAGCTTTTCTGTCATATTTGTCCAGGATGCTTCTGTATAATCTGCCTGATTTTTTTCTTCTGCTGCTGTGATGGAAGCCTGAAGACCATCTGTCTTTACTTCAACCGGAGTTGGATCCTGTTTTTCAGCTGCTGACTGGATAGCTGCAAGAGCTGCCTGTTTTACTGCTGTAGCAGTACGGGTTGCACCCGATACTCCATCTGCTCCAATCTTCCATCCATTAATTGTTGCTTCAGTTGCTGGCTGACCTTCCAGCAAAGGTTTTATTCCTTTGCTTTTGTTATAAGCTTTATTAAAATAGCTATCATTTCCTGAGCTATAAGCTGCATCCGGTGTCACTGTAATATTTTCAAATTTTCCATCTTTTACTGTGAGCTCAACAGAAACACCATAATCTGCCCAGTCATCATCCACATCAGCAGCCGGATCTCTGTTTACCTGCGCAGTACTTGTGTACGTTCCATCCGCTGCTACCTGATCCCCGGTCACTGCAAATGCTGTTACCGGGCAAAGTTCCACTGCCATTGCTGCGGCTACCGCCATGGCCATTGCTTTGGTCCTGACTCTTTTGTTGTTCATAAACTCCTCCTTCTTTTACCATAAAATTTTATAGTAGCTTATTATGTAACTATTCAGAGCAGTTACCTTATTATTAATATTATATACATAGGAACGAAAAAAAACAATCCATAGGTACGATTTTGAAAAAATGTGTAAGTTTACTATTTTTTGCAAAACCAATCCAGACGGGATTGGCATAAATTGACAAAAAGCTTACAAAAGATAAGCTAATTATGTAAAAAATGGATATGAAAATCGTAAAATGACAAAAAAACCTAGTAATAAATATTCACTTTCCTTTGGCAATGTGTTATAATCAGATTATCACATCCGAAGGAAAGAGCAGGCACTTTTTCGAGACAGATGGATACATCGGATAATAGCCGCGAGCGACTATTTATTACAACAGGTGGAAGGCTAGATAGAGGTGAGGATATGATTAAGAAAGAAATGATAGCCATGCTATTGGCTGGAGGACAGGGAAGCCGTCTGGGTGTCTTGACATCCAAGGTTGCTAAACCTGCCGTTGCATTTGGAGGCAAGTACCGCATTATCGATTTTCCCCTTTCTAATTGTATTAATTCGGGAGTGGATACGGTAGGCGTACTGACACAGTACCAGCCCCTCAGACTGAATACCCATATCGGAATCGGTATTCCCTGGGATCTGGATCGTAATATCGGAGGAGTGACCGTGCTGCCTCCCTATGAGAAGAGTACCAACAGTGAATGGTATACCGGTACTGCGAATGCGATCTATCAGAACCTGGAGTATATGGAGAGCTATAATCCAGAGTATGTGCTGATCCTTTCCGGAGATCATATTTATAAGATGGATTATGAAGTGATGTTGGATTTCCACAAGGCCAACAATGCAGAAGTTACTATTGCGGTAATGCCTGTTCCCATGGAGGAGGCCAGCCGTTTCGGCATCATGATCGCAGATGAGAACCATCGCATCACCGAATTTGAAGAGAAGCCGGAACATCCCAGAAGCAATCTTGCAAGTATGGGTATTTACATATTTAACTGGAAGACATTGAAGGAAGCACTGATCGCTATGGCAGATCAGCCGGCACTGGATTTTGGTAAGCATGTCATTCCTTACTGCCATGAAAAGGGGGCTCCGCTGTATGCGTATGAGTTCACCGGTTATTGGAAGGATGTAGGTACTTTGAGTTCCTATTGGGAAGCCAACATGGAACTGATTGATATCGTACCGGAATTCAACCTGTATGAGGAATACTGGAAGATCTATACCAAGAGCGAGATCCAGCCCCCTGATTATATTGCTGCCGACAGTGTGGTAGAGCGCAGTATCATCGGTGAAGGCTCCGAGGTCTATGGAGAAGTATATAATTCCGTCATCGGTTGTGGTGTTACGATCGGTAAGGGAACCGTGATCCGGGATTCCATTATCATGAACCAGACCCAGATCGGTGAAGAATGTGAGATCAACAAGGCGATTATCGCAGAGAATGTTGTGGTAGGTAATCAGGTAAAATTAGGTGTCGGTGAAGAAGCAGAGAACGATACGGCACCTCATATTTACAACCACGGACTTGTAACCATCGGTGAGAAGAGCGTGATTCCTGACGGTATCAGCGTAGGCAAAAACTCAGTGATATCCGGAGTGACAGCTGCTGCAGATTATGAGGATTCCCAGCTCGCAAGCGGCAAAACATTAATTAAGGCAGGTGAATAGCAGTGAGAGCGATTGGAATTATTTTAGCAGGCGGTAACAATCACAGGATGCGGGAACTTTCCCAGAAGAGAGCTATATGTGCGATGCCGATTGCAGGCAGCTACCGCAGCATTGATTTTGCGCTCAGCAACATGAGCAACTCCCATATCCAGAACGTGGCGGTATTTACCCAGTACAACTCCCGTTCCTTAAACGAGCATTTAAGCTCATCCAAATGGTGGGATTTCGGACGTAAACAGGGTGGATTATATGTATTCACTCCCGCTGTAACAGCAGAGAACAGCAACTGGTACAGAGGAACCGCAGATGCAATTTACCAGAATCTGCAGTTTTTGAAGGACAGCCATGAGCCTTATGTAGTTATCGCATCCGGCGATTGTGTATACAAGCTGGATTATAATAAGGTGCTGGAATACCATATCGAGAAAAAAGCAGATATCACTGTAGTCTGCCGCGATATGGAAGCTGGTACGAATGTAGAGCGTTTCGGTACGATTCGCATGAACGAGGAAAGTCGTATCGAAGAGTTCGAGGAGAAGCCCTTACAGGCGAAGACCAATACCATTTCCTGTGGTATTTATGTGGTTCGACGCAGACTGCTGATCGAGATGATCGAGAAGTGTGCTGAGGAAGACCGCTACGATTTCGTAAGAGATATCCTGATCCGTTACAAGGATCTGAAGAGAATCTATGGATACAAGATCAAGGATTACTGGAGAAATATCGCATCTGTGGATGATTACTACAGCACCAATATGGACTTCTTGAAAGCAGATGTGAGAAACTATTTCTTCAAGCAGTATCCGGACGTATATTCCAAGGTGGATGACCTGCCTCCCGCAAAATATAATCCCGGTTCCCAGGTGCGTAACAGCCTGGTATCCAGTGGATGTATCGTCAACGGTGTGGTAGAGAATTCCGTGATCTTTAAGAAGAGCTATATCGGCAATAATTGTGTGATCAAGAATTCCATTATCCTCAATGATGTGTATATTGGAGATAACACGCATATTGAAAACTGTATTGTAGAGAGCCGTGACACGATCCGTGCAAATTCGTACTTTGTGGGAGAAGGCGAAGTTAAGATCGTAGTTGAGAGGAATGAACGATACGTGATCTAAGTGATCCGGATTCTCAATGACTACATTGCGAGACTGCTTGCAGGCAGGGCAATGTGGTCATTAGGGAATCTAACAGATATGAGTAAGTAGGGCGATAGCCCGGAATACGAATATCTGTAGCGTTTCGAGAGCCTGCAGGGCGGAGAAATGCGTAGGGATCACGATAACACCAAGGGGGTTAGCAAATGCAGATTACAGATGTACGTGTTCGTAAGATCACCAAGGAAGGCAAGATGAAAGCTATCGTATCCATTACACTGGATGATGAATTCGTCGTACATGATATCAAGGTGATCGAAGGTGAAAAGGGATTGTTCATTGCAATGCCGAGCAAGAAGGCAACGGACGGGGAATACAGGGATATCGCACATCCCATCAATTCTTCCACCAGAGAGAATTTGCAAAGGGTGATCCTGGAGAGTTACGAAAAAGCATTGGAGGAGCCGGAAGAGGCAATCTAAGCTGCATAGGGATAAACAACAAAAGCTGTTGTCAACAGAGTGATCTGTGGCAACAGCTTTTTAAATTGCAGTTATCTTTTATTCCCCGGACGAAAATCAGGAACGCTGATAAGCACATAATCCGTTTTCAAATTGCAGACGATCGATCAATTCCAGGGAACCGCCGATTCTCCGGTATAGTTCTATGGTGCCTGTTGCATTGCCGCCTTCCCAGAGAGGAATGTCGGATACTTTTCCGTCAGGACTTTCATAGAGTAACGGCATCATCTGCTCTTTGCTGCAGCTTCCGGAGATCCGTACAACGGAAGTGCGGTTCTGGGCTTTGAAATGCCAGATAAAACGTTTGTTGGTCTCTTTCACTTTCCACTTGCAGCGGGACAGTGTAAGAGGTCTGCCAAAATGATACTCGAAATCTTCCCCGGTATAGGTCAGCTGCATCAGAATCCTGCGTCGCATGGGAAAAAAGAGAAATTTCGGACAACAGCCGTCGATGGCCAGAGCCGAATGCTTCAATTCCCGCCCGGTTTTCTCACTGATCAGGTGGCCGGAAGCAAATTGCAGCCAGGGCTGGTTGTAACTGCGGCCCCAATGTTTGTCCGCATAGCCGTAGGATGTCTCGGGAGTTACCTCGTAGGTGACACCGTTCAAAATGACGGTCCCACGGAAAAAGGTACGGATACCTTCCCCATGCCAGAAACTTTCCAGGGCATGAACCGCGGTAAAAAAAGCATTGGCAATATAGCCGGTATGACAGGCAACCGCCTTATGCACTTCCAGATCCCAGATAAAACTGCCCGCATCGGTCATAAGAGAGCGATGTCTTGCAACCTCATCGGAGATATCGATCGAACCACTGATCCGGTTTTCGCTGTAGACACAATCCTCAAACTGCATGTAAAAGGGATCCTGGGCCACCTGCAGAGAGGTCAGGGGATAATATGCCCGAAGCTGGAGCCCGCTATCTCCCGGCTCAGGGAATACACCGGCTTTTATGCAGAGATAAGATGGTTTCAGACCATGACGTTTATAGTAGGGATGCTGACCTAAAATAGGCTGGGAAGTACCGAGAGCCGGATTTAAAATGCTGTATTCTACAAAAAAAGTGCGGGTTTCCTGCGTCGTGGGACAAATGCCCTGGAAGGAATGCCACCAGCGCATGTAGCCACGTTTTGCATCGGAACCCCGCAACATATATGCATTTCTTTTCAGATCAGATAAATTCATGGATCAAAGACTCCCCCGCTTTTGTACCCCTCAAAACAACATTTCGTAGATAATATGTATATTATAGTACTATATGTTGTGAATGACAAGAGTGTCGGAAGAATCTTAAGAATTATTTAGATATTTTCTTTGATCCGGATATCTACCGCTACATAATTGTATTCTTTTTCCGGATTTTCGCCGGTCGTCAGATAGGCAAACAGCAGGGAAAGAGGGTTGCTGCCCTGAATTTTCGGCTGTTGGCAGATGGTGGCGGCAATGGTGCCATTTTCCAACATTTGGCGTGTGGTGGGGACCAGATCAAAAGCGATGATCCGGATCGCCTTTTTTTTACCCAGAGCCTCTACACTGCGGCAGCCTCCGTAGACACCGCCGGCGGCGAAGAACAGTGCATTGATCTCCGGGTGCTTTGACAGAAGTGTCGTTGTTTTTTCGTAGCTTTCCACTTCGTCATCGTGGATCTCCACGGTATCCACGACGCGGATCCGGTCAGAGAAAGGTTCTAATGTCTTCAGAAATCCCGCAATGCGCTCTGTGTGACAGAGAATGTTGGAGGAACCTGTGACAATACCCACGTTTACCGTGCCGGAGGTCATCAATTGCAGAAGACCGGCGGCGGTGGCACCACTGCGGGTGTAGTTGCTGCCGACATAAGCGATACGTCTGGAATTTTCAATGTCTGTATTCAGCGTGACCACGGGAATCCTCTGCTCGTATAAAGTATTGATGCAGTCGCGGATCCGTTCGTCGTTGTAAGGGGTCATGGCAATGCCGTTCACTTCTTCTGCAAGAAGCTCTTTGACTGCCTGTAACTGGGCCTCCACACCGAAAGAAATCTGTTTGGTGATCACGGTACAGTTGTAACCTGCCAGCTCTTCCGCCTTTTCATTGATTCCGACCAGAACATCCTGAAAAAAAGGATTCCCGGTGGAAAACAGAATGACACCCAGCTTCAGCCGCTTTTTCTGCGCTGCCAGAACGAGACCGGCGCGGTTGGGTTTATAGTCCAGCTCTTTTGCAATTTTTCTGATCTTTTCGGCGGTCTCCGGGTTTACTGCGCCGCGATCGTTTAAGACGCGATCCACAGTGCCGCGGGATACTCCGGCCAATGCGGCGATTTCTTTGATGGTTGCCATAGAATACTCATGCCTTTCCGTAATATCTGTTCCAGGTATCTGGTTATAAAAGTATCATATTTCCAGAGGAACGTCAACGAAAGTGCAGAATTTGTCCGGGCACGCTGAATGGATGATGAATGATGAAATTCCATCTTCACTTTTTAGTGAAAAAATACTGAAAACATAAAAACTTCTACTTGAAAAATTTTTTCACAACAGTTATGATAAGACTATAACGTGCACGGGCACGAAAAGGAACGAAAATGGATCACAACACAAACGTAGGAGGAAGATTCATGCTATATATTGGAATCGATCTGGGCACTTCGGCGGTAAAACTGCTTTTAATGGACAGTGAAGGGAACATCCGGAATATTGTATCCCGGGAATACCCTTTGTATTTCCCACATCCCGGCTGGTCGGAACAGAAGCCGGAGGACTGGTATGAACAGACTATGGAGGGCATCCGGGAGCTTTTGAAAGATGCGGACAAGAGCCAGGTGGCAGGCATCAGCTTCGGAGGACAGATGCATGGACTGGTTATTCTGGATGAGAAGGATCAGGTGATCCGCCCTGCCATCCTCTGGAACGATGGCAGAACCACAGAGGAATGCGATTATCTGAATAATGTGATCGGCAAAGAGAAGTTGTCTGAGTACACTGCGAATATTTCTTTCACCGGATTTACCGCGCCGAAGATCCTCTGGGTGAAAAAGAATGAGCCAGAGAACTTCGCACGGATCAAAAAGATCATGTTGCCGAAGGATTACATAGCTTATCGTCTGACCGGCGTACATTGTACGGATGTATCAGATGCTTCCGGGATGTTATTGTTTGATGTGAAGAACCGTTGCTGGTCGAAGGAAATGTGTGAGATCTGCGGAGTGAGAGAAGAGCAGTTGGCCACTTGTTATGAGAGTTATGAAAAGGTGGGCTGCGTATTGCCGGAGGTGGCAGACGAACTGGGGATTCCCGCAAATGTTGTGGTAGCGGCGGGAGCCGGGGATAATGCGGCCGCCGCTGTAGGTACCGGAACTGTAGGAGACAATATGTGTAATATTTCCCTGGGTACCAGTGGAACAATCTTTATTTCCTCCAATCATTTCGGAGTAGATCAGCACAATGCCCTGCATTCCTTTGCCCACGCAGACGGACATTACCATCTCATGGGCTGCATGCTGAGTGCCGCTTCCTGTAATAAATGGTGGATGGATGAGATCATCGGAACGAAGGATTATGCCGCAGAACAGGCGCAGATTGAGAAGCTGGGAGAAAATCATGTCTACTTCCTGCCGTATCTCATGGGCGAGCGTTCTCCCCATAATGATCCCAATGCCAGAGGAACTTTTATCGGAATGACCATGGATACCACCAGAGCCGATATGACGCAGGCAGTACTGGAAGGCGTGGCATTTGCACTGCGTGATTCACTGGAGGTGGCAAAATCTCTGGGAATCCATCTGGAGCGGACCAAGATCTGCGGTGGCGGAGCCAAGAGCCCGTTGTGGAAGAAGATGATCGCCAATATCCTGAATCTGAAGGTGGATGTGATAGAAAGCGAAGAAGGACCGGCCATGGGCGGTGCCATGCTGGCGGCAGTAGCTTGTGGGGAATATGCAAGTGTGGAGGAGATCGCGGAGAAGTTCGTCAAAGTCACCGGAACGGTAGAACCGGATCCGGAACTGGTGGCAAAATATGAAGACCGCTATCAGAAATTCCGCCAGATCTATCCGGCATGCAGACCGCTGTTTGAGATCATTAAATAACGCGTAGAAAAATCAAACAACAACATAATAAAATGAACCTCGTAATTTTAAGTTTGAGCTATAATAGAGAAAGGTTGGTAGAGTAGAATGCATATTTTATCTGTAAAAGATCCTGCATTTCGTAAGTATGGCAGAGTGATCACCAATGTGGATTTTACACAGCTGGTGGAAGAAATGAAAAAGACTCCGGTTCCTGACGGCGTGGTGTACGAGCCCGGGATCAATGCTTTGGAAGCATTACCTGTGAAAAAAGAACTGGAGACCATCACATACGGAGAAATGCCTGTACAGATCGGTTACTGCAATGGCCATAATTCCAAACTGAATGCCGTGGAATATCACAGAAGTTCCGAAATTAATGTGGCAGCAACGGATGCAATCCTGATCCTGGGGCTGTTAGCGGATGTGGCAGAAGATTTTACCTACGATACTTCTAAGATGGAAGCATTTTTAGTACCGGCCGGAACCGGTGTAGAGGTCTTCGCAACTTCTCTGCATTATGCTCCCTGTGGAGTAGACGGACAGGGATTCCAGGTAGCCATCGTGTTACCTCAGGGCACTAACTATCCGCTAGAAGGAGCACATCAGAAGGTGGAGCAGGGCAAGGCACCCAGCGAGGATGCGCTGCTTGCCGCTACGAACAAATGGCTGATCGGCCATGCGGAGGGTGGACTTCCAGAGGGAAGCTTCCTCGGGCTTGTTGGAGAGAATCTGGATGTCAGCAAATAATGGTGGCAGAATAAAAAGATTTGAACGCCGGAATCCTCTGCATGGATGTATGACGGCGGTAAAATAAATGGTGTAGAGAAAAAGAAAACGAAAATAGGAGGATTACAAAATGAGTAATTTACCCGAAGTAAAAATTGGCGTTGTGGCTGTCAGCCGTGACTGTTTCCCCATCGTCCTGAGCGAGAAGCGCCGCGCTGCCATCTCTGCCGCCTGCGCCGCCAAGGGCACTGCCCTGTACGAGTGCAAGACCACTGTCGAGAACGAGCACGACATGCAAAAAGCCGTGGCCGAAGTCACCGCCGCAGGCTGCAACGCGCTGACCGTATTCCTCGGCAACTTCGGCCCCGAAACGCCCGAAACGCTGATTGCCAAGCACTTTGACGGCCCCTGCATGTTCGTAGCGGCAGCCGAGGGCGACGGCGATATGATCAATGGCCGCGGAGATGCGTACTGCGGTATGCTGAACTGCTCCTACAATCTCGGCATGCGCCATCTGAAGGGCTATATTCCCGAGTATCCCGTCGGCACGGCGGAGGAAATTGCCGACAAGATCGCCGAGTTTGTGCCGATTGCCCGCACCATTCTGGGCGTGCGTGATTTGAAAATCATCACCTTCGGCCCGCGCCCGCAGGACTTCTTCGCCTGCAATGCCCCTATCAAGGGTCTGTATGAGCTGGGTGTTGAGATCGAGGAAAACTCCGAGCTTGACCTGCTCGTTTCCTACAAAGAGCATGCGGGCGACCCGCGCATCGCGGACGTCTGCGCCGACATGGCCGCCGAGATGGGCGAGGGCAAGTACCGCCCCGCGCCCCTGCTCCGCAAGATGGTCCGGGCGGGCAAGCTGGGCCGCAAAAGCGGTGAAGGGTTCTTCCGCTACTAAGCCGTCGGGAACATATCGCTCGCAAAGAGCGCAGCATCGGGCGAAAGCCCTTGGAGAGCCGGCACTGTGCCGGACAGGAGTCATTATGCGTGAAGTGGTCATCGTAAGCGCGGCCCGTACCGCGTTGGGCAGTTTCGGCGGTTCTCTCGCCTCCGTCCCTGCCGTCGAGCTGGGGGCCGTGGCCATCCGCGCGGCCCTTTCCCGGGGTGGCGTGGATGCCGGCATGGTGGAAGAAGTCGTCATGGGCAACGTCCTTCAAGCGGGGCTGGGCCAGAACCCCGCGCGTCAGGCCGCCGTCAAGGCCGGTATCCCCGTGGAGATCCCGGCGTGGACGGTGAACAAGGTCTGCGGTTCCGGCCTCAAGGCCGTGGCGGAAGCCGCGCTGGCCATCCGCGCCGGAGAGGCCCGCTGTGTGGTGGCAGGCGGCATGGAGAACATGTCTCTGGCTTCCTATGTCCTGCCCTCCGCACGCTGGGGGGGCCGCATGGGCGATGCCAAGCTCG
>ERZ826051.3340-NODE-3340-length-10758-cov-4.232365_pt1 | contig 10758 bp, 8 predicted proteins | sample MGYA00519928_ERZ826051 | MGnify/ENA primary metagenome ERZ826051 (study PRJEB31778, sample SAMEA3449219) | human gut metagenome | biome: human gut; feature: human-associated habitat; material: faeces | place: United Kingdom | collected 2010/2012 ...
ACAAAGTGTTTTTTCTACCTTAATAACTCCATTCTCAAAATCAATGCAATCCCATGTCAATCCAAGGATTTCACCCATACGCATGCCAGTTCCAAGTGCAACAATAAAAAATGCATATGTCTGACCGCCTTTGGATGTTTCAAGAAGAATATCAATTTCCTTATTACTTAAAATTCTTTTCTGTTCTTTTTCCTCATTATCAATGATTGTATTAATTCCAAATGCAATATTTTTATTAAGCAGTTCGGTTTCCACAGCACGATTCAACATATCAACCAATAATGATTTGCAGTCTGCCCGCATCGTATCAGTTGCTAATTGATTAAAAGCATCTTGCAGTATAACCAGATTTAACTGACTCAGTTTGCGTCATCCAAGTTCTTTTCCTTTTAAGGATTTTCCCACTATTATCTCCTTCCAGCAGATAATAGATAGTGTTCAGTTACTGACTTAATTATATCAAATTCTGAACCTATCTGCCACCGCCTTTCTCTATTTTCATATTCTTGTTTTTTCAATCCATCGATCTAATTGTTTTTTATCTGCATAGCATCTATTTCCTATCCTTACTCCGAAACCATTATGCCCTCTGACAAGTTCTCTTGCTTTGGTCTCACCTATGCCAAGGTACTCACAGATTTCCTTGATATTCAAAAGTTTCTTATCCATACTGCGTTTTCTCCTAAATCTTTCTCTTCCAGTTTCTTAATAATCTTCGCTGTATTAATTGCATCGTCAAGTCCGTCATGAAAATGTCCGTCCGGCTCTATTTCGCAAAGTTCCAATGCATCAGCCAGCCCAACACTGCGATCAAAATCATAGCGGTTATCAAATGTTTTCTGATAATCCGTCCATCGATCCTGGTTCACAAATTCCAGGATCTCTGGATTTGTTATTCCTTTACTCTGAATCTCATGTTTTAATTGCCGGTAATCAGTATTGCTCCATGCAAATACTTTATATTCACGATTGCCGATCCACTCCAGCAAGTGTATCACTGCTTCTTCCAGCATCGGAGCATATTTAATCTGATCATTGGTGATACCTGTCATCTGAGAAATGAAATGATCTAAAACACCATATTTAGGCTGCACATACTGGCATATAGTAGCATGACTTCCTCCGGCATTCCAAAACCGGCTGATTATTCCGGGGCTCTTTGAGCCACCTGTCCGGACTTTGAGAGCCACCATTCCGGAGAATGAGAGCCATATATTCCGGTAATTCAGAGCCACCTTATTGGGCTCTATTACATATATTTCCTTTATACTGTAAATACACACCTTTGGTGTGAATACAGATAAAGGAGGTCGTAAGTTATGACCAAGTATCGTGAAATCCTACGCTTGAAAAGCTTAGGATTCAGTGAGAGGAACATCGCACAGAGTTGCGGTGTATCCAGAAACACAGTCGCTAAGGTTTTGAAAAAGGCAGCGGAAATCAAGCTTTCATGGCCGCTGGATTTCGACATGACCGACAGCGCACTAGAGGAACTGATGTTTCCTAAGGATAAGTCGGCAACGAATAAACGTATGCCAAACTTTGACTACATTCGCAAAGAACTTCTGCGAAATGGTGTAAACAAAAAGCTTCTCTGGGTAGAATACTGTGAGGAGTGCCGCATGAGCAGCGAAGAGCCTCTAATGTATTCTCAGTTCTGCTACTACATCCAGAAGGATGAAGAAAAACGCAGGGCTACCATGCATATCCCCAGAAAACCAGGTGAACAGATTGAAGTTGACTGGACCGGTGATCCTGCCCACATCATTGATCCGGACACCGGAGAAATCACAGATGCATGGATATTTGTAGGTGTATTAACTTACAGTCAGTATGCTTTTGTAAAAGCATATATGAATGAGAAAACTGACAACTGGATCAAAGCTCATATCCAGATGTTTGATTTCTTTGGCGGTGTCACACCTATGCTCGTTTCTGATAACTGTACAACCGCAGTGAATCATAAAAAGAGTGACTGGTACAACACTGCCTTAAACACAACTTATCATGAGATGGCAGAACATTACAATCTCGCCATCCTTCCGGCCAGAGTCCGGAAACCCAAGGATAAACCGAATGTAGAGGGATCAGTAGGAAAGATATCCACATGGATAACAGCAGCCCTTCGCAATGAGCAGTTTTTCTCTCTTGCAGAATTGAATGCTTCAATCCGTGAAAAACTGGATGCCTACAACGCCCGTAAATTCCAGAAAAAGGAATGTAGCAGACTCAGTTTATTTCTTGGGGAAGAAATGCCATTACTGGCTCCGTTGCCTGCTACACCTTTTGAACTGGCTGAGTGGAAACAAGCCACCGTCCAGTTTAACTATCACATCGCAGTAGACAGAATGTTCTACTCCGTGCCTTATCAGTATATCAAAAATAAGGTTGATGTGCGTATAACAGATACAACGGTTGAAATATTTTATAATCACAATCGTATTGCCTCTCACAGACGACTCTATGGACGAAGCGGTCAGTATTCTACAGTGACAGAACATATGCCGCAGGAACACCAGAAATATCTGGAATGGAACGGTGACCGGTTCCGTAAGTGGGCTGATTCGATTGGAATTAACACAAGTAAGGTTGTCGATGCAATACTTACCTCCGGCAGGATTGAACAGCAATCCTACAGAAGCTGCATGGGATTACTGAAACTGGCAGAAAAATATTCGCCAGAAAAACTGGAACAGGTCTGCGCTAAGGCGCTCTCTTATTCCGGTAAACCCAGCTATAAAAGTATCAAAAATCTATTAGTTGCAACAAAGGATGCACCTGATACCGAATCAGAATCATCTCAAGCAGTAAAACCACACGGCATAACCAGAGGAGCCAGATACTATGGAGGTAAAAAATCATGACAAATCAAAGTACAATCGATAAACTTATTGAAATGCGTCTGACTGCTATGGCAGATGCATTCCGCATCCAGATGGATGATCCTGCAATGAAGGAAGTTCCATTCGAAGATCGGTTCGGCATGCTTGTTGATGTCGAATACAGCAACCGCAAAAACAATCGTCTGAAAAGGCTGATCCGCCAGGCTGAGTTTGAACAGCCAGATGCCAGCATCGCAGCGATTGATTACCATTCTGGACGAAAGCTGAACAAAGCACTGATCAACCGTCTGGTAACCTGTGAATACATTACAGAATACCGGAACATCTTTGTTACTGGAGCAACCGGAAGTGGTAAAACTTATATGGCCTGTGCCTTTGGCATGGAAGCATGCAAGCACTATTACTCAGTACGGTATGTACGGCTTCCTGATCTATTATTGGACTTACAGGCTGCCAGGGACAATGGAACTTTCTCGACTGTCCTGAAGAAATACACCAAGCCAATAGTACTGATCCTTGATGAGTGGCTGCTCCTGAAACTGACTGAAGCAGAAGCCAGAAATCTTTTTGAACTGATACATAAAAGACGTAAAAAATCTTCAACAATCTTTTGTTCTCAGTTCCGTGAAAGTGAATGGTACCAGCAAATCTGTGATGGTGAAAGTACTCTTGCCGATGCCATCATGGATCGTATATCGTATGATTCCTATAAAATCGATATTGAAAGTGTTGACCCATCTAAAGACCTCTCTATGAGAGAAGTATATGGACTGGATCCAGCAATGGCAAAGTAACTTAATAAACAAAATGGGGTGGCTCCGTTAGTCCGGACAGGTGGCTCTCGCCACACCGGACTGGCGGCTCTGCCGCACCGTAATATTCACGATATGTAACACAACCGGAAGTCCCATGTGGAAGCATCATTGGAGTGGATGATTTTGCATTTAAGAAACGGCATATTTATGGGACAATTATTGTAGATGAAACAACACATAAACCAGTGGCAATTTTAGATGGACGTGATGGTAAAACATTAAAAGAATGGTTAAGTAAAAATAAACATGTAAAAACGATAACACGAGACCGGGCAAGTGCTTATTCATCTGCCATAAAGGAAATATTGCCCGATGCTATGCAGATTGCTGACAGATTTCATCTTCATCAAAATTTATTAGAGGCCATAAGAAATACTATCAATTCTGTATTGCCCAATGATATCAGAATCCCAACTGATTCTAATATCATTGCAGAACGATCGGTTGAAAATTCTATTTCAAGTACAGATATTTCTTCTGATGAAATAAATCAGTTGAAGGATCAAATGCAAGATATGCAATTAGAAATAGACATTCTTAAAGAAACGATAAATGTATTAAAAAAAGACCCAGACATCGATCAGAGTGCTCTCAGCAACAGAGAGAAGGCGGTGATAATCGATGTCTTGAAAAATAGATACTCACTGCCATTATTATTACAGAAATTACAATTATCAAAAAGCAGTTATTATTATCAGGAACAATCCCTACAAAAAGAAGATAAATATACACTTTTACGTGTTAGAGTCATTGAATTATTTACAGAGAATAAAGGTCGATATGGTTACAGACGAATTCACTCCCTACTTAAGCGTGAAAATATAATTGTCTCAGAAAAAGTTATTCGTAGGATTATGAAAGAAGAACAACTTGTAGTAAAAATCAAACGAACTCGTAAATATAATTCCTATCAAGGTGAAATATCTCCAGCAGTAGATAATCTAATTAACAGAAATTTTTCTGCATCTAAACCTAACGAAAAGTGGTTAACAGATATAACCGAGTTTGCAATTCCGGCAGGAAAGGTTTATTTATCGCCTATAGTAGATTGTTTTGATGGCTTACTTGTCAATTGGAATATAAGCACTTCTCCAGATGCATTACTTGTCAATTCTATGCTTGACGATGCAGCTAAATTACTATCTGTAGGAGAAAAACCAATCATACATTCAGACAGAGGCGTACACTACCGCTGGCCAGGCTGGATTGACAGGATGGAGAAAAATGGTTTCATACGATCAATGTCAAAGAAAGGCTGTTCACCTGATAATTCTGCCTGTGAGGGCGTATTTGGAAGAATTAAAAATGAGATGTTCTATAATGCAGATTGGTCTGGGGTAAACATCTCAGAATTTATTGGTATTTTAAATGATTATCTTTATTGGTATAATGAAAAAAGAATAAAAAAATCATTAGGATATTTGAGTCCTATAGAGTACAGACATAGACTTGGATTGGTCACTTAGATAGTCCAAGAAAATGTCCGCACCCTCAATTGCATCTGTAAGTGTGTAAATTGACATTACCATTGCGCTACCAAGTGACGGTATTATAACAAATATGGAATAACTGTCAATTACTTATAAAACCGCTTACTCACTTTAAAAGATTTTACACTACTCCATTTGCCTTTGTCTTTTCCAACTATTGCTCTCACTCTTACATAATATCTTTTTCTAACACGTAATTTTCTTAACAGATATGTATTTTTTCCTGTACGTTTTGTTCTTACGTTTTTCTTAAATTTTCTGTCAGTTGAATACTGTATCCGATATATTTTAGCCTTACTTACCTTTTTAAAAGTAATTCTCACTTTTCTATTTTTAAGTTTTTTTACTTTTAGAATTTTTGTTTGCTTTAAACTCTTTTTATTTACACCGTCAACACGAGTTGTAGTTTTTCCGTTAGTTGTTGGTTCATTTTCCTTTGTTACAACTTGTCCAAAAGTTGTAGTTGATTCTTTTTCTGATGTTGTTTCGTCAGTTGTTTGATTTTCTACAGTAGTTTCTGATGTTGTATTTTCTGTAGTCAATATTTCAGTTGTGGGTTCTACTGTGACAGTTGTCTCAGTTTGTTTCTCAGTTGTTGGTTCTAATGTAGTTGTCACTTCCGTTGTTGGCTTTAGTGTTGTTGTCACTTCCGCTGTGGTTGGTGCTTCCGTTGTTGGCACTTCTATAGTTGGATTCTCCACTTTGTTCTCCAATTTTGTGTATACCTTTATTCTTCCTACATAATTTTTAAGTTGTGTCCATCCACTACCATTGTTTATATATGACATTTCCCTGCCATTTTTATATGAAGTCATTATTTTGGCGTCGCCATTTTCATTTGAAACACTTACTATTGCAGAGAACCATTGGTCTTTTTCAATCTTTACCGGCTGATTCAGTTCTATTGTTACATATCCACTGTTTTCAAAATACGCCGTTGTAGTATTTGCCAGGTAACCACCTGAAACTGGTACATTGTCCTGTCCGCCATAAGGATAATCTACATTTTTGTATATCTCCACTTTAGCGGTTACATTTTCACCACCAATAGCCACATTTACTGCTTTTATATATTCATCTTTTAAATCATCAGATTTTTTTGCTTTAAACACATTTGCCACTGACTTATCTTTTCTTAATGGGAAATCGTCCATGCTTCCATCATAGTAATAATTAAAGTCATACTTGTCCTTTGGTGCAAATGAAAATGCATAAGAACAACTGCTTGTATTGTCATATGACAGCCAAAAATACTCCAATGATTTGTAACTGTTTTTTACAAGCCAGCCACCCTTTTGGGTAGCACCATTTGGCACAAATTTGTCTGATGGGATATTGTCATCCCAGCCAATGATTGTGCATGCATGTGGAGAAATTGTACTGCCCTGTTCATTCTTTGGATTGTAGTATAATGTTTCTCTTGCATTGTTGTACTGAAATGTTACTGCCCCATATTTTGCTATGGCTTTTTTTATTGACCTAATGTATTCTTCCGGATTTGATTTGTTTTCAGGTATATAAATTGCATTTTCAAATCTATATGATGGATTTTCATATGGGTTTGTCGTAACCACATTACCCGATACCGGTGCCCACCACATTGAATATAACTTGGCAATTTTTAGTGGGTCTCCTGACTGCGTCAAATAATTTACTGATTGCCAGTCTCCATCTGTATTTCCCAATGGATCGCTTTCTCTCTTAAAAACTCTATAAGCTGCCGCCATCGGATTTAATGATAATGTATCTTTTGTTACTGTAGGATCAATTCCACTTTTCAAAATGGATGATTCTGCTGCTGCAATGCTTGAATATGCCCAACACAAATTGGTATCTCCCTGATCTTTTACTGGTGTTACTATGCCATCGTCCCTTCCATCATATTTTTCCCTGTCTGAGATTTCTTTAATTTCAGTCTGTTGTTCTTCAAAATCACCTTCTATTTTAAATGTTAATTGATTATCAGTTATGTTTGTGACTTCAACATACATATCATCGGTTATTTCCAAGCTCTGATTCAGTTTTAATGGTGCGTCAGATTTTGTTGCATATGTGCCACCTAATGTTTCATAATTCCACTTTCCTGCAACGCATCCCATATTGTTTGGGAATTTTGTGTCTTTGTCCACCAAATAACAAACAAGTCCTGAACCAATTATCAATCCTTTTAGCTTCGTTCCATCTGTTTTATACAATTCTTTTGACTGACAATCATACTTATTACCACCTGTGCCAAAATTTCTATATTCTAAGTACAGTGTTTTATTGGTTCCTTTTAAATTTAATTTGTATCCGACTATCTGTGAATCTCCTCTAGTCGATGCTTCCTTTAAGGTATACTGTCCATTTTGATAAATTGTTTTAACATTGTCAGATGTAAGCCACCCCTTTGCTTCTCTTTCTTTTACAGATATAAACTGTGGCACAGGTGACATATGCTTTGCCATTGCAGACATATAATATACCGGCGAACTATTTGAACTATTGTACAAGTCCTTAAATCCTAAAATGTGCCCCATTTCATGAGTTGCCACTGCCATAGGCAAAATCACGTTTTCCCGATTATCCTTGTATAAATAATTATAGGAATTTGTTACCTGTACATAGTTTTTACTTGTAATTGTTTTTCCATCTGCATTTATTTTTACGTAATCTGCATAATCCTTATAATTCCACAAAGGTGAGGACCAACCCACAGAGATACTCTGAGTTGTATTTTTATAAATAATGGTGATTGCATCGATTACCCCATCATTGTTTTTATCAAGTTCAGAAAAGTTGTACTTTTTTGTACCATCATAATTTGTAATCACATTACCCGCTGATATAGCTCTGTTTATAGATTCAGACCAGTCTGTCTTTAATTCGTACATACGCTCTGCTCTCTCTCCGTTGTCCCTGTAACCTTCAGGATTCTCTTCACTATACTCTGCATAGTATCCTCTTGTATGAGATAACTGAACTGAACCACCTTTATTAAACAAATACACGCTATTTATCTTAAGACTTCCCCTTGACGCAATTTCATAATAATCCGAAACATTAAAATATGCACTGTTATAAGTATTATCTGTAATTTTTCTAACAGATTCCCCATTATAAGAATTATCTATAAATTCATCTTCATCTAAAAATCTTGCAAATACTATAAGATTTGTAAAATTACTTTCTTTTGTTTTATTTTCTGTATTTTCATTCGTATCATCAGCAAAAGTTGCGCCACTAAAAAGCATTGTCATAACCGTAACAAACGCCATAATTATACTAAACCCTTTTTTCATAAAATCTCCTTTTAATCATTTATTCTTTTACACCTTAATTATATATTCATTATAGCATTTACCAGATTAACTTTGTATTCTAATTTTTTAGAATTATAGGCTCATCCAAAATTAAAATTTTAAATTCCACTCTTCCATTTCACAGTGGATTTTACTTTTACATAAGTGGAATTTAATCTTTCGCACCATTTTATTCTATTCATTTGCATATTTATCTTTACCCTTGTATGCTTGTTCCATGCTCTCTGATGACGGTAGAAGGAGGTACATATGTCTAACCTTATACCGGGAAACCAGAAACACTTAACTTTAGATGACCGTAAAATTATTGAAGACTCTCTAAATGAAGGTCTTTCCTTCAAGGAGATTGCCAAATATCTTTGTAAGGATCCGACTACCATTTCAAAAGAAATCCGTCTTCACCGGGTTGATGACATCCAACCCAAACGGATATTTAATAATCCACACAACTTTTGCACCAGGAGATTTAGGTGCAAACGGACAAATGTATGTGAAAAGATTATCCTCTGTGACATTAAGTGTTCATCATGCAATAAATGTAATCAGGTATGCAAATCTTTCGTAAAGGAATCCTGTTTGCGAGTGGACCGGGCTCCTTACGTTTGCAATGGTTGTGATAAACCACTCCATCGCTGTAGCGTTCCGCATAAATATCGCTATGATGCTGTTTTTGCACAACGAAAATATGAGGAACTCCGTACTTCTTCAAGAACCGGTGTAAATCTCACAAAACATCAGGCTCTTCAAATGAATGCCGTGGTTGCACCTCTGATAGAACAGGGACAGTCTCCATATGTAATTGTCACCAACCATCCGGAACTGGGCATCAGTGTGAAAACACTTTACAACTACATTGAACAGGGTGTTCTTCTCACCAGAAACATTGATTTAAAACGTAAGGTCAAGTTTAAGTTACGAAAAGATGATTCCAAACCTTCAATCAAAAACAGGGAAGTTTTCGTCGGAAGAACTTATGCTGATTTTAAGCAACTGAATCCTGATTATTTCTGTGAAATGGATACTGTTATTTCGGCTAAAGGTTCCAATAAATGTATTCTGACTTTTTACATCCCTGAAACACAACTGTTTATTGCCAGACTCCTAAATCGTTGTACTGAAGGAGCTGTTAAGGTTGCCATTAACGAACTGGAGAGGGCTCTTGGCACATATGACTTTCTATCCGTTTTCAATACCTGACTGACCGTGGCAGTGAATTCAGCGACCCGATATCGCTTGAAACGGGTATTAACGGCATTGAACGCATGAGTATTTATTACTGTGATCCCATGAGAAGTAATCAGAAGGGGGGGCATTGAGGAAGCACATACCCTGTTGAGAATGATTATCCCAAAAGGAACCGTTTTCACGCATCTTACACAATGGGACATAAAGAAATGTGTTAATCACATCAATTCTTATGTGAGGGAAGGATTGAATGGTAAAACACCATATCAGGCATCACTTGAAAAATTTGGCCTGGAGATTCTCCGGGCCCTGCAGCTTAAATACATCCCACCTGATGATGTAATCCTCACACCAAAGCTGCTAAAATAACATTTTTATAAATCCCGTCATCAGAGCCACAAATTTCACATTTCTCACACCGACCTGTGGAATTTAATCTTTCACACAAGAATTCCAGAGGTCTGTTTCCTATGCCTTGATTTTCAGATTTAAAGAAAAATGTACTTAAATTTTAACACTTATTACCCTTTATTCAACCAAAAACTTTTAAATTTAGGTTGATTTTTAACAGTGGGTGGAATTTAGTCTTTCACACGGAATTTACTTTTACAAGTCAGCTTCTCCACATATCAAATCTTTTATCTCGCATGATGTATATTTATTTTCACCAATTTTATCAGCAATCTCTTTAACTAACTCCCACCATGAACACACACCAGAATTTTTAGAAACTCCAGCACCCACAAAAATCACAAGATTCTCATTTGAATTTATTTGCTTAATTTTTTCTATCTGTTCGATAATCTTGTTCATCAATCTCACCTCACAAAGTGCACTTTTTTCGTCGCTTTTTTCGTCGCTTTTTCAACGAAAAAAGCGACGAATTATTTTAATCTATATAATTTGCCTTTTGTTTTTCCATTATCAATGAGTTTATCAAGTGCAATTAATTCCTTTAACAATTCCTTTGTCCTAGTATCCTTTAATCCCAGATCATCAGCTATTTCAGCTGTTTTGTGCCATTCACCATCATTTAATAATTTTAAGATTTTTTCATATTGTTCTATCTTTTTCTTTGATGATTTTTTCGTCGCTTTCTCATAGCTATCTGGCAGCAAAACTT
>ERZ826051.3341-NODE-3341-length-10758-cov-3.269270_pt1 | contig 10758 bp, 8 predicted proteins | sample MGYA00519928_ERZ826051 | MGnify/ENA primary metagenome ERZ826051 (study PRJEB31778, sample SAMEA3449219) | human gut metagenome | biome: human gut; feature: human-associated habitat; material: faeces | place: United Kingdom | collected 2010/2012 ...
GGCACATGTCTAGCACGGACCGAAGCGGAGCGGAGACGTGGGAGTGCGTAGCACGAAGCAATCCGTAGGTATCAAAATCGGGGGCTTTTGCCTGCGGATTCTTGCATTCAGGCAGATATGTCGTTCTTACGCATGCTCCTGAATATATCTGATAACATCACCTACTGTTGCCATATTTTCCAATTCCTCGGAAGGAATGGATACACCATATTCCTCTTCAAACGCCATTACCAGTTCAAACAGATCCAGGGAGTCTACTTCCAGATCCTCCTTGAAACGGGTTGCCTCTGTGATTTCTACATTCTCCTGATTTAACTGTTCTCTGATGATGGCTGCTACTTTTTCTAACATGTTTTTGCTCTCCTTATGCATTTCATTATTGTGTTTCTGATACCTTGCTTTACTACTTTGTCGTCTCCGGCGTGTTTGCCTTTCATTTCAAATTGTTTTGACTATCAAAGTATTTATCTGCAATATACTACGCGGATGTTGTTCTGTCAACATCTTTTTTTATTATTACCGCTTACAAACTTATTATCATCACGTAAGCAGTAATAATCTCATTGCAAAAGATCCTTTTCCCGGAAAAATACTGCTACAAAAGCGTAATTCCCTTGCCAAGCGGTAAAATCCGGTGGTTTCCATCGGAAAATTTGCAAAAACTACCGCCTGCAAAAATAATTTTTCAAATCAGGCGGTAAATGCCATCGCAAACAATAGAAACTACTAGGTTTTTTCGTTTCTCCCCTTGCCAAACGGTTATTTTTCAGATAAAATAATCTACGTTGTAATCTTTTGGAGACGTATCGAAGTGGTCATAACGGGGCGCACTCGAAATGCGTTAGCCCTTCTCGGGCACGTGGGTTCAAATCCCACCGTCTCCGCACATAAAAAGCCGGTAATCTGTCAAAACAGACTATCGGCTTTTCGTTTTAGAAAAATGTGCAAAAAACATGTTTATTTTCCAGAAAAATGTGTTATGCCTCCCGCAGAATCTGCATGATCGTATCATAATGCTCCGGATCATGCGGGAAGGTGCAGCCCGAGCAATCCTTGATCCGTCTGCCATTTTTCTCGAAATACCTGGGATTCCCGGGGCAGTGCTCCAAGCGGTACATGGGGCAGTAGCAGAACAGGCAGTTGAAATCTGCAAGTCCCTTGTGGCAAGGGAAATATTTACAATCTTTATTCTCAAAAAAACGATAGGAATTTTCCATTTGCAACACTCACATCCTTCCATAACCTGCAAAGTTTGCGCATTGGCGCAAATTTGCGTGTGAAACATAGAACTTCTTCGCGAAAGAGCCTTTGCTCTGAGTGATTAGAAGTTCTTTTCACACTTTACACTACACTTCTTCCGCCATACACATTCCATGGGCAATACCCTGCTCCTTCAGCTGTTCCTCCAGCTGGTTCAAGGCATCATCTTCATCTTCTGCAAACACCATCGCCTGATAGACTTCCTCCGGTCCTTCCGGTGCCAGTGCTGTCACCTCATACATCTGCATGGCAATTACCTCTTTCTTCCTCAAAATACGCATTCACCCTTCTCTTTATTTTATACCCGTTCCCCCGTTTTTTTGCAAGCGAAAAGCGCCACTCCGGGGAAGAGTGCCGCTTTTCAGGAGAGATTTATGTATTGAATGTTGCTGGCGAAATATTAACCCTTGACGCTTCCCATTGCCACGCCCTGGACAATGTACTTGGAAAGGAACAGGTATACGATGATAACAGGGAAGATAGAGAATGCAATCGTTACATACACCTGACCCATATCAAACTTCAGGAAGTCTGCGGAACGCAGCTGAGCGATCAGGATAGGTAATGTCTTCATCTTGTCATCATGCAGAACCAGTGCCGGTGTGAAGTAGTTATTCCAGTTCGCTACGAAAGTGAAGATCGCCTGCACTGCGATTGCCGGCTTCATCAGCGGCAATACGATGGAATTAAATGTACGGAACTCACCGGAACCATCGATTCTGGCTGCCTCTACCAGAGACAGGGGCAATGCACTTTCCATGTACTGCTTCATATAGAAGAAAGTAGCAGGTGCTGCGATTGCCGGGATGATCAGGGGGATAAAGTTATCCTCCAGCTTCATATCAGCTACCAACTGGATAAATCCGAGTGCGGTAACCTGGGTAGGAATGGTCATGATTGCCAGGATAAAGGTAAACATGAACTTCTTTAACTTAAAATCATATACATGGATCGCATATGCGGTCATGGTAGAGAAGTAGGTACACAGCACTGCACTGCAGGTTGCTACTACAAGGCTGTTGATCATACCTCTGACTACCGGCAGGGTGCCTGCCATGACACCCTTCCAGTTCTGGATCAGATGTGTGCTGGGCAGCAGGGTAAATCCCTGTGTCAGCTCGCCTTTGGATCTGGTTGCATTTACAAACAGTATATAGAACCAAAACAGGCAGAGAAAACTCATAATAACCAGTACGATATATGCAAGTGCTCTTCTGGCATGAATGCCCAGACCTTTTTTTGTCTCGTTTGTTTCTACGCTCAACATTTCTGCCACCTCCTACTTATCCTGTTTGCCGTTCGAGAACTTAAATACGATCAAGCTCAGGATACCTGTGATAATGAACAACATTACAGACAACGCACCACTCATTCCGTAGTTCTTACTGTACAAATGGTTGTTCAGGTACATGATCAGGGTCATGCTGGATCTCATAGGATCGCCCTTACCGTTGGTCAGAATCTGAGGTACATCGAACATCTGCAGACCACCGATCAGGGATGTGATCATTACGTAGATCAGAATCGGCTTCAACAAAGGTAATGTAATCTTGAAGAATACCTGGGTAGAGGTTGCTCCGTCTACCTCGGCTGCCTCGAAGAGGGAAGTATCGATACCCATCATACCTGCCATCAGGAGGATCGTTGTATTACCAAACCACATCAGGAAGTTCATCAATGCTACCAGACCTCTGGTACTCCATACGTTTGTAAGGAACTGATATGGCTCTTTTAAGACTCCGATCTGCATCAGCATTTCATTGATAGGACCACCATCAGAGAACAGCGTGAAGAACAACATTGCAAATGCGGAAGCCATGATCAGGTTCGGCAGATAGATAACTGTCTTGAAGAATCTCTGTCCCTTTAATCTAAGGCTGGGATCCGAGAACCATGCACCCAGAAGCAGAGATATGATGATCTGCGGTACAAATCCCAGTACCCACATGATCAATGTATTCTTGGTGTACATCCACAGGTCCGGATTGGCCAACAGCTTTGCATAGTTACCAAATCCGATGAAATTCGGTCCGATCTGTGTCAGTCCGGAACGGTAATTTTCAAAAAAGCTGTAATAAAATGTCCTGAATAACGGGATCAACTGGAATAATACATACACTACTACAAAGGGGATCAGGAAAATATAACCCCACTTATTATAGCGTACCACCTTTCCGCGTTTTACCTTTGCCATAATGATTCCTCCCTTTTGCCGTCATGCTCTCTTAGCGACTTTACGTTTTTCGTGCCTTTCTTTGTTTCCGATCAGGCTCGCAGCAGCTCTCTTCTTTTTGTTCTTAATTATCTTCTTCTGAAAAAAGCTTCTGCCAACCGGGAATTTTGAGAGAAAAACCGTGCCTACCTGACCAGCCAGGCAGGCACGGTTCTCAATTCCTTATTGTTTCGCTATTCGCCTATCATTTCGGATTAGTGAGTAAGCTCAGGATACTTCTCTTCTACACCCTTGTAGAACAGATCCAGTGCATCATCCAGAGAAGCCTTGCCATCGAAGTAGTTCTTCATAGCATGCTGGAACTCTTCGTTACATCCCTGATCGTATGCAGACAGGTTGCTCAGATCGATCTTCTCAGCGCCTGCGCAGAACATAGCCAGAGGGTTCTGTCCGCCCAATACCTTGCTCTGATAAGAGGTATCTGCTGCCATAGCTTCCATAGCGGGTTTGTTGTTTACGAAATCATCATCAGCTACAACGATCTCTTTCATGATGTCTTCATCAGTGGTCATCTTCAGGATGATATCCTTAACCAGAGAAGCGTTGTCGGTTCCGGTAGCACCGCAGATCCAAGTACCGCCCCAGAAAAAGCCCTGAGGTCCTTCAGTAGCGCCCCAGCCACCCTGATTTGCGATAGATCCATCGGTATCAGCTGCCATGGAGAAGTTGATCAGCCAAGCGGGTCCAAAGTAGCAGAATACTTTGCCATCGGGATAGAAGCCTTTGCTCCAGTCATCAGACCACAGGTCGAAGGTACCGGTCTCCTTAGCGTCAACCATCTTCTTGGAGTCATCAACCCACTTCATCAGGTTGTCATCGATTACGATCTTGCCATCCTGTACCCATTTGCTGGATACGTTGTTGGAGTATACACGATAAGTATCGTTTACGGAAGATACCATGTTGTAACCGGCTGCTTTCATCTTCTCAGCGGTTGCGGTGAAGGTATCCCAATCAGATACAGACTTCTGAACCTCTGCAGGATCATCGGTTCCCAGAACAGCCTTAGCAGCCTCACGGTTGTAAATCAGAACGCCGGGGCAGCCCTGCCATGAAACACCCTTCAGATTGCCGTTGGAGTCGGTAACAACATCCTTGGTGTACTGATACTGGTTAGCCAGATCTGCATCGGTGATGCCCAGATCCTTAACAGGCATTGTGTAGTCGGTATCAACATATTTCAATGCGTAGTCAGCCTCAATCAGGAACAGGTCGATCTTGTCATCAGCTGCTGCATCAGCCTGCTTTAACAGTGTTTCATCCAGATTGTTCTGATAAGCGTTGTCATCAGAAGGAGTGATGTTCCACTTTACAGTGATGTCGCCGATCTTACCGGTGGTTCCGTCTACTTCTTCATATCCGGGATAATGATCTGTCAGACGGCTCTTGAACTCCTCGTTCCAGCAGTAGATGTTGAAGACTTTGCCTTCCTCTGCTGCTGCAGGCTCTGCTGCCTCGGTGGATGCAGGCGCCTCGGTCTTAGCTTCGGTGGAAGCTGCGGGTGCCGCATCGGTGGATGCTGCAGGAGCTTCATTGCTGCTGCCACAACCTACCAGCATGCTGGCAAGCATAGCAGTTGTAAGTAAAGCACTAAGTACTTTTTTCTTCATGTTTGTTTCCTCCCATTTTTTGTTGAATGTTTGTTGTAAGTGTTTGTTGCATTTATATTCATATGTCGGCGGTTGCGTCGCTTCCATATAAATGCCTGATTAATTGTCTGTCGGAATTCTGGCCACCGACTTGCCTTCAGCAACTTTCCCGGGTACGATGACCTGTTCTATGATGGTGGTCTTGGGTCTCTCAATGAGACTGATCAGTTCTCTGGCTGCCAGGCAGCCGATCTGTTCTGTGTCCTGTTGGACTGTGGTCAGTCTGGGCTCCAACTGCCTTGCTGCCTGTATGCCATCATAGCCTGCTACCGAGATATCTTCAGGGATCTGTAATCCTCTCTGTCTGATAGCGTTGATGCCTCCGAAAGAAGCAAAGTCATCCGGATAGATGATGCATGTCGGTGGATTCGGGAGATCCAGCAGTTCATTGGTCACACGATAGGTTGTTGTTGTGTCTCTGTAAGCTGCTTCTCTGATATACTCGTCCGGAATCTCCAGTCCCAGACGTTCCGCCGTCCGGTAGAAGCTGGACAACCGTCCCGAGGTAACCGCTGACATTGCTCCGTGAATATAAGCAATTTTCCTATGTCCTCTACTATATATGTACTCCAGCAGTTCTTTCATTCCCGCAACATTGTCCGACATGATTGCGATACGATTGTTGAACAGGTAGTCAATGGTGACTACCGGGATGGAACTCTGTACCAGTTCGATGACTTCGGGATCTCCGAAATCAATACAGGCGAGCACCACTCCGTCAAAGCCTCTGTACCTACTGTGTTCCAGGTAGGACATCCGATCCGGCCGGTTCTTGCAGCTATTAATGAATGTAATGTCGTAACCGCTCTTCTCTGCCGTCCTCTTGAAACTGTCCAGCACACTGGAAAAGTAATCGTGGGTAAGACCGCTTCTGGCTTCATCTGCAAAGAGGACTCCGATGCCGTAGGTCCTGTTCGTCTTCAAAGCTCTTGCGGAAAGGTTCGGGGAATATCCCATTTCCTTTGCGACCCTTTTGATAGTTGCTTTTGTTTCTTCTCCAATGTCCTTGTGGTCGTTCAGTGCCTTGCTGACAGTTGCAACGGAGACTCCACAAATCTTGGAAATGTCTTTCAGTGATGCCATATCTTTCTCCTGTTCCATGTCTTCGTCATTCCGTCCGACCTGTTTTGTAACTTAATCGTTTTCGTAGTTTTAATATATAACATCTTTGAGCATTTTGCAATACTTTTTTGCAGTTTTTTTCAAAAAAGTATCCACTTTGTCTATAATTAACAATTTCAGATAGGCTGTTTTGTACATTTGGCTTGTACATAGATTGTGTTTCTTCTATATAAAGGCAAAGTGTGCGATAACGTTTGCTATTATTTTGTTTCGTAAAACCGGTGTTTCGAAGGTTCTTTCATTTTGTATCTTCTGCCCATGTTTCCCCACTGTTTTTGTATACATTGCGCATTTTACGGGCTTTTTCAAGATTCGTATTGCATTTTTCCCTTTGCTTCTGTATAATACAAATCAGAAATCCGGAGCACTTAATCGTTTACTTAACATTAAGCACTCCGCAGCGAAAAAACAAACACTCAACATACAACAACATGAAAGAAGGAGATTTTCTTATGAAGTATGGTCATTTTGATGATGTGCATCAGGAATATGTCATCACCACTCCCAAGACTCCGCTTCCCTGGATCAACTACCTGGGCTGCAATGAGTTTTTCAGTCTGATATCCAACACCTGCGGCGGATATACTTTCTATAAAGATGCAAAGCTGCTGCGTCTGACCCGTTATCGTTATAATAACGTACCGGCCGACATCAACGGTAAATATCTGTACATTAAGGACGGGGACACCGTATGGAACCCCGGCTGGCAGCCCACGAAGACCGAGCTGGATTCTTACGAGTGCCGTCACGGTATCGGTTACAGCCGCTTCACCTCTTCCAAGAACGGTGTCAAGGCTTCCGTGCTCTCCTTCGTTCCTCTGAACGATAATTGCGAGATCTCCCAGCTGACCCTGACCAACGGTAGCTCCGAGGACAAGAAGCTGTCCGTATTCTCTTATGTAGAGTGGTGTCTGTGGAACGCTGACGATGATATGAAGAATTTCCAGCGTAACTTAAGCACCGGTGAGGTTGAGGTACAGGATTCCACCATTTATCACAAGACCGAGTACCGTGAGCGTCGTAATCATTATGCGATCTATTCCGTAAATACGAAGATTGACGGTTTCGATACCAGCAGAGATGCTTTCCTGGGTGCTTACAGGGGGGCTGATTCTCCCGAAGCTGTAGAGAATGGCAAGTGCACGAATTCCATGGCAAGCGGCTGGTCTCCCATCGCTTCCCATCAGATCAACGTGGATCTGGCAGCCGGTGAGACCAAGACCTTTATCTTCGTTCTGGGCTACATCGAGAACCCCGAAGACGAGAAATGGGAATCCTACGGTGTGATCAACAAGACCCGTGCCAAAGAAATGCTGGCAAAATACCAGACCGATGCACAGGTAGATGAGGCTTTTGCAGCATTACAGGCTTACTGGAAACAGCTGCTGGCACGCTACACGGTAGATTCCGCTGACGAGAAAGTCAACCGTATGGTCAACACCTGGAACCAGTATCAGTGTATGGTGACCTTTAATATGTCAAGAAGTGCATCATATTACGAAAGCGGTATCGGCAGAGGAATGGGATTTCGAGATTCAAATCAAGATTTGCTTGGCTTTGTACATCAAATACCCGAAAGAGCAAGAGAGAGGATTGTTGATATCGCTTCAACTCAATTTGAGGACGGCAGTGCGTATCATCAGTATCAACCGCTTACAAAGCAAGGTAACAATGAAATCGGAAGTGGATTTAATGATGACCCACTGTGGCTGATTTTAGGCACTGTGGCATATATCAAGGAAACAGGAGATTATGGTATTTTAGACGAACAGGTGCCGTTTGACTGTGACAAAAACAATACGGCAACGCTTTTAGAACATCTTAATCGTTCGTTTGGACACGTTATAAATAATCTTGGTCCTCATGGACTTCCGCTTATAGGACGTGCGGACTGGAACGACTGCTTAAATTTGAACTGCTTTTCTGAAATCCCCGATGAATCTTTTCAAATTACGGGAGATGATGACGGCAAAATAGCAGAGTCTGTGCTTATCGCAGGAATGTTTGTGTATATCGGAAGAGAATTTGCAAGGCTTTACAAGGCACTCGGCAATGATGAAATGTATGAAAATGTTTCATATGAGATTAAAAAAATGACTGAAGCGGTATTGGAGCACGGATATGATGGTGAATGGTTCATAAGAGCTTATGATGCTAACGGTAATAAGGTTGGTTCCAATGAATGTGATGAAGGTAAAATCTTTATTGAATCGAACGGCTTCTGTGTAATGGCTGGAATAGGTAAGGAAGATGGCAAGGCACAAAAAGCACTTGACAGCGTTAAAAAATATCTTGAATGTGAATATGGCATTGTACTCAATTATCCGCCATATTCGAGATATCGACTTGAACTTGGTGAAATCTCGTCATATCCGCCGGGATATAAAGAAAATGCAGGAGTGTTCTGTCATAATAACCCATGGGTAATGATTGGTGAAGCAGCGATGGGTAACGGAGAAAGAGCGTTTGAACTGTATAAAAAGATTGCCCCTGCATATCTTGAAGATATAAGTGAAATCCACAGAACTGAACCATATGTATATTCGCAGATGATTGCGGGACGTGATGCGGTAAGAGCCGGAGAGGCAAAAAATTCATGGCTTACTGGCACGGCAGCATGGAATTATTATACGGTGTCACAATATCTTTTAGGCATACGCCCTGATTTTGACGGACTTATAATTGAGCCGTGTATTTCAAAAGGTATATCTGAATTTAAGATAACAAGAAAATTTAGAGGAACAATATATAATATTTCTGTAAAGAACATAGGAGAGGGAACGGTTAAAATAACAGCCGATAACGGAGTGGTAAATGGTACAACAGTTTCATCTGATGCGGAAATATGTAATGTAGAGGTGGTAATGTAATGAATTTCAATATACCAGATTTGGGGATTATAGATGACAGTTCAGGATTTCGCATTCTCTCCGCCACTACAGACGGAAGGTTTATCTCCGGTAAGGAAGGCGTAAAACATATACTATGTACAGGAGACGGAAAGGTTGAATTTGTAGCTTTCGAAAATCAGACTCTTGCCTATGTTAACTCGGTTCTTGGCTATGGTGCCTACTATCCGCTTCATTCTGTGAACAGAAAAGGTAAAATCAAGGCTGTGCTTATGGATTTGGATGGAACGTCGGTAAGAAGTGAGGAATTCTGGATTTGGATAATTGAAAAAACAACCGCCAGTATGCTTGATGATGAAAGCTTCAAGATTGAAGATAGTGATATACCGTTCGTATCAGGTCATAGCGTATCGGAGCATTTACAGTATTGTATAGATAAATACTGCCCGGGTGAGTCGCTTGATAAAGCGAGGAATTTCTATTTTGAACATGTTAATCATGAAATGAAGGAAATTATGGAAGGCAGAGGCAGAAAAAATTCTTTTGTTCCACAGGAGGGATTAAAAGAATTTTTACTCGCAATAAAAGCAAAAGGAATTAAGATAGGACTTGTAACATCAGGATTATATGAAAAGGCAATGCCGGAAATACTTTCGGCTTTTAGAACTCTCGATATGGGTGAGCCTACAGATTTTTACGATGCAATAATTTCAGCAGGATACCCGCTCCGCAAGGGAAGTGTTGGAACGCTCGGTGAGTTGTCACCGAAACCTCATCCGTGGCTTTATGCTGAAACCTGTGCAGTTGGACTCGGAATCAATTTTGATGAACGTAATAGCGTAATCGCTATTGAGGACAGTGGTGCCGGAGTATGTTCGGCAAGAATTGCAGGATATACAACAATAGGACTTGCGGGAGGCAATATAAAAGAAAGTGGAACAATGCCTATGTGTAGCCGCTATTGCAATAATCTCGCAGAAATACTTGATTACATAGAGGAGGAAGAGTAAATGGAGCGAAAAAATATAAAATGCCATTTTATATCCAATACCCATTGGGACAGAGAGTGGAAATTCAGTGCTCAAAGAACAAGACATATGCTTGTTACCGCAATTGATATGCTACTTGATATTTTTGAAAAAGAGCCGGATTACAAACATTTTCATCTTGACTCACAGACGCTCCCCATTCAAGATTATCTTGAAATAAAACCTCAAAAAAAGGAGATTCTGAAAAAGTATATAAGCGAGGGGAAACTTGCAGTTGGTCCGTGGTTTTGTTTGCCGGATGAGTTTTGTGTAGGTGGAGAGTCTCTTATAAGAAATCTTCTTCTTGGACATAAAATCGCAAACGAATTCGGCAAGGTTTCAAAGACCGGCTATTCACCGTTCGGTTGGGGTCAAATATCACAAATGCCACAGCTATATCATGGCTTCGGAATAGATTTTGCGTCATTTTACAGAGGTCTTAATACATACATGGCACCGAAATCAGAGTTCTACTGGGAGGGTGCTGACGGTACGACAATTTATGCTTCAAGGCTGGGTCAAAGACCGAGATATAATATGTGGTATATAATGCAACGTCCGGTGTTTTATGGTAAACGTGATGGTGATAATCGTCGCGTTTCATGGGGAGCGGGAGA
>ERZ826051.3344-NODE-3344-length-10752-cov-7.284098_pt1 | contig 10752 bp, 9 predicted proteins | sample MGYA00519928_ERZ826051 | MGnify/ENA primary metagenome ERZ826051 (study PRJEB31778, sample SAMEA3449219) | human gut metagenome | biome: human gut; feature: human-associated habitat; material: faeces | place: United Kingdom | collected 2010/2012 ...
CTTTTAGAGCGTGTTGGCCTTGCTGACAGAGCCCATGCATATCCAAGCCAGTTATCTGGTGGCCAGAAACAGCGTATTGCCATTGTAAGGGCACTTTGTATGAAACCAGACGTAATGCTCTTTGATGAGCCTACTTCTGCTCTTGACCCGGAAATGGTAGGCGAGGTATTAAACGTAATGCGTGACCTGGCCGCTGAAAAAATGACCATGGTAGTGGTAACCCACGAAATGGGCTTCGCAAGAGAAGTTGCTACCAGAGTCATGTTCATGGACGGCGGTTACTTCATGGAAGAAGCCGCACCGGAAGAGTTCTTCTCAAATCCTAAAAATGAGCGCCTGAAGTCTTTCTTAAGTAAGGTGCTGTAAAAAATGAGTGTCAACAGATGAAGCTTTGTTGACACTCATTTTTTTATGTATGATTGAACCGCGCCTGGCGGCGCGGTGGGTGCAAGGCACATTATAAAAATAAAATCACATGCTCAAAAAGGTAAATTGGTTGCAATTTTGAGGTGGTTATATATATCTGTAGCCCAGCTTAAATTAGCAGTTTCCCCTGAATTTCTCCAACAACGGGATCAGCCTTTCAAGGCAATCCCCCAGCTGCTCCAGCTCATCCTCCGAAAAGTCCTTAAGCCCAGCCACCGTACACTCTAACATCGCCTGCTTTATTTCCTCAAATTCATTCCTGCCATCATCCGTCAAAGTCACATAAACCTGCCGCCGGTTCCTCTCATCATGAATCCTCTTCACCAGCCCCATGGCTTCCAGATCATTCACCAGCTTTGTCAGCTGCTGCTTTGTAATTCCCATTTCATCAGCCAGAAAACTCATAGTAGGCTGCGTATATTCGGGCATACTTAAAATAAAAAGGACCTGAAATCCCGCTTTATTCGCTTTCACCTGGTTCTGCTGTTGGTACTGGCATTTGGCCATATTAAAAAAACGGATGGCAAAATCCATAAACTTTAAGCCCGCAGAAGAAAGCTCCTGCTGATCAACCATAAAAAAGTCTCCTTCCTGTCCTGATGTGTTTTTTATATGGTTCCATATAACAAACGGTACCACAACAAATATGAAATGTCAATAATTATTAAAAGTAAATAAAAATTTACTATTTTCTATTGACAAAACCTGGAAGCGGGTTTATTTTATCATCAAGAAAGCGAAAAACACAGGTAATCGCGAGAAGATCAAAATCAAAATAAAACAAAATAGAAGGAGAAAATACAATGGGCGTAAAAAACGACAACAGCAGCAATAACAATAACAGAAAACCCTATTTATACTACTACTGTATCGTCCTTCTCATTGTAATGGTATTGAACGCATTAGTATTTCCATCTGTCATGGAGCGTTCCGTAGAAGTACCATTTAATGAGTTCACCACACAGTTAAGTTCAGGAAACGTAGAACAGGTCTACGTCAACAGTGACTATACAGAAATTTTGTATACATTAAATGAGGATAAAAACAAACCGTGGTCTGCGGTTACCTATAAAACAGGAAACATGACCACTGCAGATGATCTGGTAAACCGTCTGGAAAGCGCAGGAGTCCAGAATTACAGCAGAGAGATCCCCACTCAGGCATCCCCATTACTTAACTTCCTGACCACCTGGATATTCCCGATCCTTATGTTTGTGATCATTGGTCAGCTTATGGGCCGTATGATGGCCAAGCGTATGGGCGGTGGAAGCAGTGCAATGACTTTTGGAAAATCCAACGCAAAAATATACGCAGAAAAAGAAACAGGTGTAACCTTTAATGATGTAGCAGGGGAAGAAGAAGCCAAAGACGCCTTAAAAGAGATCGTAGACTTCTTGCATAACCCGGATAAATACGCACAGATCGGTGCAAGCCTTCCAAAGGGCGCTTTACTTGTAGGCCCTCCAGGAACCGGTAAAACTCTTTTAGCAAAAGCAGTAGCAGGCGAAGCCAAAGTACCATTCTTCTCCATTTCCGGATCCGAATTCGTAGAAATGTTCGTAGGAATGGGCGCAGCCAAAGTAAGAGACTTATTCAAGCAGGCCAACGAAAAAGCACCATGTATCGTCTTCATCGATGAAATCGATACCATTGGTAAAAAGCGTGACGGCGGCGGAATGGGCGGAAACGATGAGCGGGAACAGACCTTAAACCAGCTGCTGACAGAAATGGACGGTTTCGATGGTTCCAAAGGCGTTGTCATCCTGGCAGCGACGAACCGCCCGGATTCCCTGGATCCTGCGCTGACCAGACCCGGGCGTTTCGACCGCCGAATTCCGGTTGAACTGCCTGACTTACAGGGCCGCGAAGATATCCTGAAGGTACATGCCCGTAAGATCAAGATTGCAGATAATGTAAACTTCCATGAAATCGCAAAAGCTGCTTCCGGTGCCTCCGGCGCTGAACTCGCCAACATCGTCAACGAAGCTGCTCTGCGTGCAGTCCGCGACGGTCGTCGTTTTGCAACACAGGCAGACCTCGAAGAAAGCATCGAGGTTGTTATCGCAGGCTACCAGAAAAAGAGCCGCGTGCTCTCCGAAAAAGAAAAACTGATCGTTTCCTATCATGAAGTCGGTCATGCCCTTGTCGCCGCCCTGCAGACGAACTCCGCACCGGTACACAAGATCACGATCATTCCCCGTACCAGCGGTGCGCTTGGTTATACCATGCAGGTCGAGGAAGGCGAACGTTTCCTGATGTCCAAAGAAGAAATGGCAAATAAGATTGCAACGCTGACCGGCGGCCGCGCAGCAGAAGAAATCATCTTCCACTCCATCACAACTGGTGCCTCCAACGATATCGAGCAGGCAACCAAGCTCGCCCGTGCAATGATCACCCGCTACGGCATGAGCGATACTTTCGATATGGTTGCAATGGAAACCGTTGCAAACCAGTATCTGGGCGGCGATTCCTCCCTTTCCTGCTCACCCGAGACACAGACCCAGATCGATACCCTGACCGTCGACCTTGTAAAAACGCAGCACCAGAAAGCGATCCAGCTTCTGCAGGACAACCTGCCCAAGCTTCATGAAATCGCTAAATACCTGTACGAGCATGAAACGATTACAGGCGAAGAATTTATGACGATTCTGATGCGCAAGCCTGAGCTCGCAGCGGCGGATCCCGCAGCTTCCGGCAACTGACCGACAACGGCAACCGCCACCGGCTGCTTTACACCTGGCTTTTTCAGCCGGCGGAGATTTTTGAAAAATCTCCGCCGGTTTTTGCGTGCAGGAAGCTCCCTCTCTATACACAAAATTTTCTCTTCTGGTATCGTTTTTTGAACGCTTCCGGACATCTCTTTTTCTTTCCTTTTCCCGTCTTATGAGGTATACTGAAAGCAGTGAAATTTACCCGGTGGAGGTATAGGTATATGAAATATATTCAACTTGGAAAAAGTGGACTGACAGTCCCTTCCGTTGCCCTCGGCTGCATGCGCATCCGCGACGTTTCCGCTAAAGAAGCCGAGGAACTCGTTGCAACGGCGCTGGAGCTTGGCTGCAACTTTTTCGAACACGCCGACATCTACGGTCAGGGCACCTGCGAGGAAGCGTTTGCAGACGCGATCCACATGTCCCCCTCTGTCCGCGACAAGATCCTTCTGCAGTCCAAATGCGGCATTGTTTCCGGCGTTATGTATGATTTTTCCAAAGAACACATTTTATCTTCTGTAGACGGCATTCTGAAGCGTCTGCGCACTGACTATCTGGATGTGCTTGTCCTGCACCGTCCGGATGCCCTGATGGAGCCGGAAGAAGTGGCAGAAGCCTTCAACCAGCTGCAGCAAAGCGGCAAGGTCCGCAACTTCGGCGTTTCCAACCACAAATCCAGCCAGATCAGGCTGCTGCAGAAATATATCAGCCAGCCCCTCGTAACCGACCAGCTGCAGTTTTCCCTGCCCAACTCTTCCATGATCCAGAGCGGCATGGAAGTCAACATGACAACCGCCGGTGCAATTGACCGCGACGACAGCATTCTCGATTTCTGCCGTCTCAACGATATCACCATCCAGACCTGGTCACCGTTCCAGTACGGCTTTTTTGAAGGCGTTTTCATCGGCAGCGACAAGTATCCCGAATTGAACCACTGTCTGGAGGAAATTGCAGACAAATACCGCACGACTCCGACAACAATTGCAGCTGCATGGATTCTGCGTCACCCTGCACACATGCAGCTGATCGCCGGCACGACAAAGCCCTCCCGCTTCCGCGAGATCTGCGCCGCCTGCGATATTACGCTAACCCGTGAGGAATGGTATCGTCTCTATCTTGCTGCCGGACACATTCTGCCGTAATTTACAAGTGCCTGACTTTCATTTTTCCGAAAGGAGAATTTACCATGTATGATGCAATCATAATCGGCGCCGGTGTGACCGGATGCGCGATTGCACGGGAGCTTTCCCGTTATCAACTAAATATCCTGGTGCTGGAAAAAGAAGAGGACGTCTGCTGCGGAACCTCCAAAGCAAACAGCGCCATCATCCATGCCGGACACGACGCAAAGCCCGGCTCCTTAAAAGCCCGTTTTAATGTGAGAGGGAACGAACTCATGGATCAGCTCTCCGCTGACCTCGATTTTCCCTTTACCAGAAACGGCTCCCTGGTACTTTGTTTTGAAGAATCCCAGATTCCGGAACTGGAAGAGCTGGCAGACCGCGGACGCAAAAACGGCGTTCCCGGTCTTTCCATCGTGACCGGTGAGGCTATCAAGTCCCTCGAGCCAGCACTTTCCGACGACGTAAAGGCAGTGCTTGTCTGCCCGACCGGTGGAATTGTATGTCCGTTCCTGATGACGATCGCCCTGGCGGAAAACGCTGCCGTAAACGGCGTTTCGTTCCGCTTTGACACTACAGTAAAAGCCCTTTCCCGCAACGCTTCTGACGGTCACTGGAACGTTTTAACCGCTGCCGGCGACACCTTTGAAGCGCGCTGTATCATCAACGCCGCCGGTGTCTATGCGGACGAGCTGCACAATCAGGTCAGCGCCCACAAGCTTTCTATCACGCCCCGCCGCGGAGAATACCAGCTTCTGGACAAAAAAGCCGGAACCCTCGTTTCCCATACGATCTTTCAGCTTCCCGGAAAGATGGGCAAGGGCATTTTGGTCAGCCCCACCGTCCACGGAAACCTGTTAGTCGGTCCCACCGCCGAAAACCTTTCCGATAAAGAGGCCGTCAATACCACCCAGGCAGGACTTGCTGACGTCATGGAAAAGGGACGGCTCAGCGTTCCGTCCCTGCCCGGTAATCTGACAATTACCTCGTTTGCAGGTCTGCGCGCCTCCGAGGCAGGCGGTGATTTCGTAATTGGTGAGGCAGAGGATGCTCCCGGCTTCTTTGACTGTGCCGGAATCGAATCTCCCGGTCTTTCCTCCGCTCCCGCAATCGGAGAATATGTTGCAGAGCTGGTTTCCCATAAGCTGGGGGCTTCCTGCAAGGACAACTTTATTGCGACCCGCAAGGGCATTCCCTGTGTCGCTTCCGCTTCCCCGGAGGAATTAAAAGAACTTCTGTCAGAAGATCCTGCATACGGCAATGTGATCTGCCGCTGTGAAACCGTTACAGAGGGAGAAATTATAAATGCAATCCGCCGTCCGGTCGGCGCACGCTCCTTAGACGGCGTAAAACGACGCACCCGTGCCGGAATGGGACGCTGTCAGGCAGGTTTCTGTTCTCCCAGAGTCATGGAAATCCTCGAACGCGAGCTTTCCATGAACCCACTTTCTGTCACCAAACACGGGCAAGGCTCTGAACTGCTTACCGGCACTACAAGGGAGGAATCGGGCTTATGAAACAATATGATCTGATCGTCATCGGCGGAGGTCCTGCCGGACTTGCTGCCGCTATCGCCGCCCATAAAAACGGAGTTTCCAATCTTCTGATCCTCGAACGCGATCAGGAGCTGGGCGGCATTTTAAATCAGTGTATCCACAACGGCTTCGGTCTGCACACCTTTCAGGAAGAGCTGACCGGACCAGAATACGCTTCCCGTTTCATCGACGAAGCGCTCGCACTGGAAATTCCCTATAAGCTCTCCACAATGGTTCTGGATATCAGCACAGACGCTTCCACAGGCCTGCATTGTGTTACAGCCATGAACCGCGCAGACGGACTCCTGCAGCTGCCCTGCCGCAGTGTAATTCTCGCGATGGGCTGCCGTGAACGCCCCAGAGGCGCTTTAAACATCCCCGGCTTCCGTCCGGCAGGCATTTACACCGCCGGTACAGCCCAGCGTCTCGTCAATATGGAAGGCTTTCTTCCGGGTAAAGAGGTAGTAATCCTCGGCTCCGGCGATATCGGTCTGATTATGGCGCGTCGAATGACCCTCGAAGGTGCGAAAGTCAAAGCCGTTGCCGAGCTGATGCCCTATTCCGGCGGTCTGCAGCGAAATATCGTCCAGTGCCTGGAGGATTTTGACATTCCGCTACTGCTTTCCCATACAGTCATCGATATTCAGGGAAAAGATCGCGTAACCGGCATTACACTGGCACAGGTCGGTCCTGACCGCAAGCCGATCCCCGGAACCGAGCAAAATATCCCCTGCGATACACTGTTGCTCTCCTGTGGACTTATCCCCGAAAACGAACTTTCCACCAAACTCGGTGTATCCTTATCCCCCGTCACAGGCGGTCCACTGGTGAATGAAAGCCTCGAAACGAACGTTCCCGGCGTATTCGCCTGCGGCAATGTCCTGCACGTACATGATCTGGTCGATTACGTTTCCGAAGAAGCCGGACGTGCCGGAAAATTCGCGGCGGAATATATCCGGCAGACAGCGGGTGACTGCGCGGGCACTGCTTCCGCTGAACAGAATTTGACCACACAGGCTGACAGCGGCGCGAGCAGCGCTTCCGCCGGGCAAGGTTCAACCGGCGTGAAGGCTAACAATAACGCTCACAACGCCGCTGCTGCGGACGGCTCCACCGGCATCCCGCTTATTCCATCGGGCGGCGTCCGCTACACGGTTCCGCAATCCATTCGGCTGTCCCATATGGAGGACACGCTTCTGGTTCGTTTCCGCGTCGGAAGCGTATTCACAGACGCAGTATTGACTGTTACAGCAGGTGATACCTGTCTGCTGCGCCAGAAAAAGAAGAAGCTCGCGCCCGGCGAAATGCAGCAGATCATCCTGAAAAAATCTGCAATTCCCGCCGACGCACAATCCATCACAATCTGTGTTGCAAAAGAGGAGGGCTGATTTATTATGGAAGAAAAAAATCTAATCTGCATCTGTTGCCCTCTGGGCTGCCCGCTTACCGTTGCGCTTGAAAACGGCGAGGTTGTATCCGTCACCGGTAATACCTGTCCACGCGGCGCTGCTTACGGTCGCAGGGAGGTCACCAATCCAACCCGCATCGTAACTTCTACAGCGCTGGTTTCCGGCGGCGTCCTGCCTGTCGTTTCCGTTAAAACAGCCTCCGATATCCCCAAAGGTAAAATAAAGGATGTCATGGATGCGATCCGTCAGATCCACGCTGTCGCCCCGGTTCAGATCGGAGATGTCCTGCTGCACGACGCGGCAGGTACGGGTGCAGATATCGTCGCCACCAAAAATATTCCGGTTTCCACCGGTTCCAGGGAGAACTGATCCGACATGCTTACAGATAAATTTAAAAAAAACGCAGATGCACTCCTGCATAAAAAGTTGTTCCTGCTGGACATGGACGGAACGATCTACAATGAAAATTCGATTTTTGAAGGAACGCTGGATTTTCTTTCCCAGATTGAAAAAAATGGAGGACGCTATATTTTCATCACCAACAATTCCTCCAAATCCGTAAAGGACTATGTGGAAAAGGTAAACCGGATGGGAATTACCGCCGATGCTTCGCATTTCTATACTTCCAGCCAGGCAACCGCTTTTTATCTTCAGGAAAATTATCCCGGACAGACCGTTTTCTGTATGGGAACCCGTTCCCTTGTAGCAGAGCTGGAGCAAAACGGCATCCGCGTTGTCACGAAGCCGGAGGATTCCGCTTCCGTCGTTTTAATCGGCTTTGATACGGAAAATACCTCTGAAAAGGTACGCGACACCTGCATCATGCTCGGACGTGATGTTGCTTATCTTGCAACCAATCCGGATCTTGTCTGCCCGGTCAGCTTCGGCTACATCCCGGATTGCGGCTCCATGAGCATCATGCTCAAAAATGCGACCGGCAAAACACCGTTTTTCATCGGCAAGCCAGAACCGATCATGATCGACTGCGTTTTAAAAAAGCTCGGCATCTCCAAAGAGGACACCGTGATCGTCGGTGACCGCATCTACACAGACATCGCCTGCGGCGTCAATGCAGGGGTCGATACGATCTGCGTCCTCTCCGGTGAGGCGACTCTCGCTGACCTGGAAAAGAGTGACACCAAACCGACCTGGATTTTCGACAGTGTCCGTGAAGTGTGCACAGAACTGGCGCGGTAGCACCTGCAGCTCGCCCAAACAGTCCCGATGTAATTTTTCGAGACATCCACAATCGTTTATTGTTTCAGGCATATATAGATGAAAACGAACAAAAATGCGCCTGTCGCATGGAATTTTTCTCCATGGCAGACGCATTTTTCAATGGAACGCACAGGCTCCCAACCACATTATGTTTCCCCGACATCGACCCATGCCCGGCTGTTCAACAGCTGCTTTCTCTGCCTCCAGTCCGGCATCAGCTCCGTCATAAGCTGATGAAACGCCGGGGAATGATTCGGCTGGATAAAATGGCAGAACTCATGTACTGCAACATATTCCATACACGCAGGCGGCGTCTCCCCGAGCTGTCTGGAAAAAGTCACGATCTTCTTTTTCGGCTGACAGCTTCCCCATCGGGACACCATACTGCGCACTTTAATCTGGGGCCATGCTACCCCCATCCGGGAAAAAACTGGATAAATCCTCTCACAGATTTCTTCCATCTGCTCCAGGCAGCACTGTGTCAGATACCCTTCGAGCATCCGTCTGCGTCTGTCTACATCGGATGGATTTTTCTGTGTCACTAAAATCACACGGCCGATCCGCTCCACCGACTCTTTCCTGCCCTCCACAACACGAAGGCGGCAGGCCTTTCCACACTGATAAAGCACATCCCCATCTTCATAGCGTCGATTTTTCCCGGCGCTGATTCCATCTCCGGCTTCAATCAGCTTCAGACAGCGTTCCCGGTTCTGCAGGACAAAATCCGCATTTTCCAGAAGAAACGCCTCTATTTCCCACTGCGCTGTATCTCTGCTCGCAGAAACCAAAACGCGCCCATCTCTGTGGACGCGCAGGTTCATTCTCCTGATATTTTTCCGCTGCAGTTCATAAGGGACTGCAATCCCCTTCAGTACAATGATCTTTTCCATACATTCTACCACGGGCGCTGTCCGTCGGTTCCCCGGCAGGACAACGCCCGTATCTATTGCAAATTATCGTTTCCCTTACGCGTTCACCAGGCGAACTGTTTCCCGCGCAATGGCAAGCTCTTCATTGGTCGGAACCACCAGGGCTGTTACTTTGGATTCCGGAGTGGAAATAACAGCCTCCACACCGACTGCCGCCTTATTCTTTTCCAGATCGATCTCGCAGCCAAGGAAGCCTGTATACTGGCTGATCAGAGCACGAACCTGTGCGTTGTTTTCACCAATTCCTGCTGTAAATACGATGGCATCCACACCGTTCATAGCAGCCGCATATGCACCGATATATTTGCCGACACGATAAGCGTATGCTTCCAGCGTCGTCTGCGCATGATCGTTGCCTGCTGCCGCAGCTTCTACCAGATCACGGAAGTCGCTGGAAATACCGGACAGACCAAGCACACCGGATTTTTTATTGCAGATATTGATGACCTCTGCAGCTGTCAGATTTTCTTTTTCTGCGATAAAACCAACGATCGCAGGATCCATATCGCCGCTTCTGGTTCCCATCATCAGACCTTCCAGTGGTGTCAGACCCATGGAGGTATCCACGGATTTCCCGTGGTCAACTGCGGATACGGAAGCACCGTTGCCAAGATGGCATACGATAATTTTCAGATCCTTTCTGTCTTTTCCAAGCAGTTCTCCGACACGTTTGGAAACGAAATCATGGCTGGTTCCATGGAAGCCGTAACGACGTACTTTGTATTTCTCATAATATTCATACGGCAGACCGTATAAATAAGCCTTGCCGGGCATCGTCTGATGGAATGCGGTATCGAATACAGCTACCATCGGCACGCCGGGCATTACCCTCTGGCAGGATCTGATACCGATCAGGTTTGCCGGATTGTGAAGCGGTGCAAGGTCATTGCACTCCGCAATTGTCTCCAGTACACTGTCATCAATCACAACAGATCCCTTGAATTTTTCTCCGCCATGTACGATTCTGTGACCTACTGCATCAATTTCCTTCAGAGATGCGATCACGCCCTCTGCCGGATCTGTCAGCTTCTCGATCACAACCTTTACTGCATCGGTATGGTCCTTCATCAGAACCGCTTCCGTCTTTTTGCCTTCGCCGGCTTTCTGATGGGTTACGCTGCTGCCTTCGATTCCGATTCTTTCACACAGTCCCTTTGCCAGGACCTCTTCACTCTGGCTGTCGATCAGCTGATACTTCAAAGAGGAGCTGCCGCAGTTGATTACAAGCACTTTCATGGAAATAAATCCTCCTGTTTTCTATTTTGACAGTCTCCGATCACACCGGAGGCTGTTTTTGCACCGCATACATTTTTATTGTACCATTTCACACGATAAAAAACCAGACCCGCAGCTATAAAAAAGAATGTGCCTTGGCACATTCTCGCGCCGAGGCGCGGTTGCTT
>ERZ826051.3358-NODE-3358-length-10727-cov-2.684220_pt1 | contig 10727 bp, 12 predicted proteins | sample MGYA00519928_ERZ826051 | MGnify/ENA primary metagenome ERZ826051 (study PRJEB31778, sample SAMEA3449219) | human gut metagenome | biome: human gut; feature: human-associated habitat; material: faeces | place: United Kingdom | collected 2010/2012 ...
TATTATGTACATTGGTACTATGGACCAACCTAATATCTTTAAGTGTAAGATTAAGGGTGACAATGAGTACAGAGGTTATCAATGGGGTCTAAGAAACCCATTCACAGGTCAAAAGGGTAATCCTTATATGTCATTTGATGAGGATTCTGCTGTAATTCACAGAATGGCTACTCTTGGTATCTGTGTTCTTGACTCAACAAGAACTATGTCACTAATCCCTGCAATTCTACAGGGCTAATGATAAAAGGGGAGTAGGATAAGCTCCTACTTCCCTTATTTTATTCAAAAAGTTAAGGAGAAGATATGGCAGAAAAGAAAATGGAAGAGAAGGTGGATTATACTGTACCTGACTTTGATATAGACAATACAGAGACTCCACTTCAGGAAGTACCAAAAGAAGAGGCTACTGTAAAAAGCCCTAAGAAGACACAAAAGGAAGTAGAGGTATCTGATGATGCCTTAGTTAGTTGTCTGAGAAATGAGAGAATTATTGTAAGACATGTACCTAAGCTGACAGGTATGTGGGGTAATAACCCTAAGCATGTATTGTCGGGAGGTATGGCAGAAGGTGCAGTTAGAACATTTGTAGTACCAAGATTATCTTCAGGTATGTTTGTTAATGTCCTTACAGACAAGGAAAAGGCATTTCTTGAGGAAATAATGGGTCTTGAATATAATGCACTAAGTATCTATAAGAAGGTAGATAACTTCTGGGATGATTCTAATGAGAATGGTATCAATAAGGTAAGATTGACAAAGCAGGATAACTACTTCAATCTATCTGACCCAGAGGATTATATCAGATATAAGATACTATTAGCCAACAAGGATTATATTGCTCCTTCATTGCAAGCATTGCAAGATACTCCTAAGGCTACTTACCAGTTTGTTATCATTTCTGAGGGTGAAGAGACTAAGGTTGCTAAGAATAATATGAGCACTACAATGATGTGCTATAAGGAGTTTGGTAAGATTGAGGATGATGTTGATACATTAAGAGTTATTGTTGAGACCATTGATGGCAGACCTACATCACAGACTGCTAAACTTGAGTTCTTACAGACTAAGGTTAATGGCTTGATACAGGCTGATAGCAAGATATTCTTGAAGGTTATTACTGACCCAATGCTTTCTACAAAGGTTCTTATCAAGAGAGCTATAGAAGCAGGTCTGATTTCTAACAGGGGTAATTACTTATACTTGAGAAAGGATAATACTCCATTATGTGAGGCTAATGAGGAGCCTACATTGAATGTAGCAGCTAAATACTTAAACTCTCCTAAGCATCAGGAGGTTAAGTTTGCTTTAGAAGCTAAACTAAAGTAAGAATATGACAACACAAGAATTTTCTAATGAGTTTGATGTTCTGTATAATAACATAATGAGTAATCAGGCTCCAGGTCTTGATGAGTATGAAAAGTCAGTCTTCTTAACTAAGGCACAAAATGAAATACTAAAGAACTATTTTAATCCTAAAGGTAATAAGTATCAAGAAGGATTTGATGGTAGTCCCAAGAGGCAGATAGACTTTTCATCACTTGTCAGAGTTTCAGAGCCTACTATAATATCTTCTGGCTCCTCATATATAAAGATGGATAATAGGAGTAAGTTATATACTATACCTACTGACATCTTATTTATAGTTAATGAGACAGCTAAATTAACATCAGGTTCTACATCTAGATATTTGTCTATAGTACCTATTAGTTTTGATGAGTACAATAGATTAATGTCCAAACCTTATAAATGTCCATTAAAGAATCAAGGATGGAGATTATTGCAATATAGTAATAGTGGTATAGCAGAATTAATAGTAGTTGGTGGAGAATTATCTGAATATAAAATTAGATATATCAAAAGACCTAGACCTATAATACTTACTAATTTAGATGAAACTTATTCTAATGTAAGTATTGATGGGAAGACTTCTATTAGTGAATGTGAATTAGACCCTATTCTTCATCCAGAAATTCTTCAAAGAGCAGTAGAGCTTGCAAAGTCTGCTTATATAGGAGACTTGAATAGTAGTGTAGAATTAGGTCAAAGAACTGAGTAATGACAACTGAAGAATTTTCTAATGAGTTTGACACCTTACTAAATAGTTACAGTGATAATCCTCCTTATGGGGAGGAACATAGACTACTCATTACCCTCGATGAGTATGAGAAATCTGTATTTCTCACTAATGCTCAAGAAGAGATAGTGATAGGTATGTATAATGGTAAGAATCCATTTAGAGACTCATTTGAGAGGACTGAGGAAATCAGAAGATACTTGAGTGACCTAATAAAGACTTACACAACTACTGATAAGAAAGTAGGATATACAGGACTATCCAAATCCTCAGTATTCTTTGAATTACCTGATGACTTATGGTTCATAACCTATGAAGCAGTTAATTTGAAGGATGATGGATTAGGATGTATGAGTGGTGAAGACATCTCTGTAATACCAATTACTCAGGATGAGTACCATAGAATAAGAAAGAATCCTTTCAGGGGTACTAATGAAAGAAGAGCTTTAAGGCTTGATTTGAGTGGTAAGGTAGTAGAGATAGTATCAAAATATAATGTGGAGAGTTATCTTGTTAGATACCTTTCAAGACCTGCCCCCATTATATTAACTGATTTGACAGATAATCTGTCAATCAATGGCATAAGTGTAAAAACAGAATGTGAATTGAACCCTGTAATACATAGAGCTATACTTGAGAGAGCAGTAAAACTTGCCATCATGAGTAGGGTTCCAAATACAGGAAAAGAATAAACTATTGTATAATTTAATATTAAATTAAAATGGCAACATTTAGCACAAATCAAGTAAGACAGCTTTATGCAGCAACAGGTGTGGAAACAAAGGGACATGTATCTGCATCAGATACTGCTGGTACTATTGCTGTGAAAAGTGATGCTTCCAAAAATCACCTGTACTTTGAGTATAAAGGAGCTGATAATCTGATGAGAAGTGACCTTATTGACATAAAGAATATACTATATGCAAAGGCTACTGATGCAGCAGATATGGCTTATGATATTAAGTCAGTTACTGTAGCACTTGACTCAAATGTAAATGGTGGTTCTCCTGTTGCAGGACAGGATTACATCCTAAGAATTGTATGTAGGTATGTCTGATGGAGACCAGTACTTTAAGTATGGTATGGTGCATGCCTATGCAGGTATGGATGCAGATAAGTTCTATAAGGTTCTTGCTCAGTCAATTGCTAAGAACTTCAGTAGGGAAGTAGTTCCTTTAATTAAGATTGAAGTTCATAGTGCAGCTACTAAGAGTAAGGGTGGATTCGATGCTAATGGATACATGGAAGTAACTCCATCAACTAAGGATACTGGTGCTACAAATTCTACTAATCCCTACTATGATGGGACTTTAGCAGTTGTATCAGATATTGATAGCATTAGAATTACTGAGGTAGAACAGCCTTGGAGACTGGGTGTTATGGCTCAAACTCCTGTATATTTCACAGTACAGCCAATTGCTGTATTAGTAAATGGTGATAACAGAATATGGGCTACTGTAACTGAAGGCACAAATGGTACTATAGGGAATGGTAAAAAGATTGCAGACCTTGAGTACTTCTGCATGGGTGAAAGAGGTGATGTTTATAGAGGAATTGGATGGCCTCATAACATTCCTACTACTTACCTTGTAGACCCAACTAAGACATATTATGTATTTGATGTACACTATGCTTATGTTGGTGATAATGAAGCTGTACAAAAGTCTGAAAAGACAATTACTGTTGTATGCTCTGATAAGACTAAGTTTAATAGCTTAATTACTGCATTTAACTCAGCTTCTGGTCTTAGTGTTACAACTATTTCCTAATAGTAAGAAACAAGATTATAAGGGAGGCTATTTAGTCTCCCTTTTATTTTATATAAATAAATACTTATGGTACAATTTAATGAGTTAAGAATAACCCCTGATGGGCAAAAGCTGATTATAGATGTATCTGTCAAGGACTTAGAGTATTACACAAATGTATATCTTGATACTATACAGATAGATACTCAAGATACTTTTGTTGAGTCTGGTCCAAGTAGTGAAGTTGTATATACAGAAGTTATAGAAGGAAATACCAAGTCAGTTAGATTAGAACTGGGAACAGGAGACCTATTACCAACTCTTAATGACAATCTTTTCTTTGTGTATATCAGGACTAAGGGCACACCTGCTGCAAATACTCCTTGTGGGATGGATAATATTACTACATTAGGAGTTGTATCTAACCTTTATCCTCTGTACCAACATGCCTTTAGTTACATTAAAGAATTGAGTGACACTTGTTCTATCCCTAAAAATTTCATCAACTATATACTTCAATATAAGGCATTTGAACTTGCTGTAAAGACAGGTCATTATACTGAGGCAATAAAGTATTGGAAGAGATTCTTTATGGGAATTAAAGATTCAGTGATAACCCCTAATTGTGGATGCTATGGACAAGGTACTTAATGAATCACTTACAAGATATTTCAATGTCCTGTCAAAGTTAGGATATATGAGTTATTCAGAGGTAGATAAACTATTGGTGCTGATATTCATATATGATTTGCTTGAGAGTGATTGTAAGTCTTTTATAACAGAAGAAGAGTATAGAATTTTAGATAGTGCCCTATACTGTCTATATGGTTCTACTTGCTTAATACCTTATCCAGAGTATATAGCAAATACTTCAATCTCTTGTACAGGCAAGTCAGTATAATTATTACATTAATACTTCTGACATAAAAATAGTAAAATCCTTGTGTAACTGATAATAATTACTTATCTTTGCACAAGGATTTTTAGTTATAGTATGATTGAAGGAATTATTTATAGATACATATCCCCATCAGGGAAATCTTATATTGGGCAAACCACTAATGAAGTGTATAGGAGAAGGATGTGGTTTGGTAAGGGTAGATATACTGGTGGTAGAAGTAAAATAGATAGAGCAAGGAAGAAATATGGTCCTGAGAATTTCATGTATGAAGTTCTGCTAAGGAATCAATATTCAGGTATTGAAGCTGCAACTTTAGACTTGAATAAGTGGGAAACTTATTATATAGGATACTATGACACCTGCAAGAATGGATATAATTCCACATTAGGTGGAGATGGCAGTAGAGGATATATACAATCAGTAGAAGCTTTGCAAAAGATTTCAAAGAGCCTAAAAGGGGGAAAGAAGCCTAATGGCTTTGGTAGTAGAGTGCCTTCCTCATTAAAAGGCATAGCAAGAAGTGTCGGACATAGGAAGAAGTTATCAGAATCAAAGAAAAATTCTGGTCATAAAATACTGCAATATTCATTGACGGGGGAGTATATAAAAACTTGGGATAATATAGACAAAGTAGCTAAAACTCTTGGAGTAAGTAGAGAATCTATAGCTGGATGTTGTAGAGGAAAGTCTAAGACAGCCCATAAATTTATTTGGAAATATAAATAATAGAACTATGACATACAGAGAAATAGTGTACATGATTTTAGATGAGATTAAGAGTGTTAGTGATGATGCTTTCTTCACTGAAGACCATGTTATCTTTCTTGCTGGAAAGCTAAGGACATTCTTACTGAAACAGAGATATTCAGATGTAAAGAAGCAGATACCTGAGAGTAACTATCAGACTATATGCTTGGATTTAATTGAGGTACCTGCTATATCAGGTGAGCCTTGTGAAGGTGGTTCTTATCTAAGAAGTAAGGAGAAGATACCTTTCCTAATGAAGATAGGTAATCCTATGGTGTACCCAGTTGATTATTATCAAGGGGAGATTACTTATGTAAGTAGAGAAAGGATGAGATATGTGGGGTATAATAAGTATCTGAAAAATATCATCTATGCTTCTATTGGTCCAGATAATTACCTATACTTTAAGTCTTTCAATCCACAGTACTTGTATCTTGAAAAGGCAAGAATGACAGGTATATTTGAAGATACTTTAGCTGCATCAGAGTTGCAATGTCCTGATGAGAGTGGTGATATAGTATGTGATGTATTAGATAGAGAGTTCCCTATTGAAAATGCCTTGATTCCTCCACTCATTCAACTTGTAGTAGAGGAATTAACTAAAGCTGAATATAAGCCAGAGGATAAAGAAAATAATTCTGATGATGACTTATCTAATGTAACAGCTAAATAGTGAGTTATGAAATCTTGTCAAGAAGAGAAGGATAAAGGATTGGCTGATTTTCTAAACTCCATTAAAAAAGTGAATGAGCCAAGGACTCATAAAGTCAATAACTCATTAGGGGTATATGATGCCTACAAGTTTTTAAGGAAAAGGAAATGGGTTGATGTAGGAAGATATATTACAGAACATGAGTTCTATAGTATTATAAGAAGAGTTAATGATTACTTAGCTGATAGTTTCCTTCATGGTAATGATATTAAGTTACCACATAGAATGGGTAGAATAGAGCTAAGGAAATATGATGTGAGAGTTAGTTTTGATGGTGAAAAGGTTAAGACTAACTTACCTATAGATTGGGATAAAACTCTTAAATTATGGTATGAAGATGAGGAAGCCTATAAGGAAAAAACACTGGTTAAAGTGGAGGAAAAAGAAATCTTTAAAGTCTACTATAATAAGCACTTAGCAGATTATAATAATCAGGTTTTCTATGAATTTAATATTAATAGAGAACTGAAGAGAAGATTAAAACAAAAAATAAAAGAAGGAAAAATAGATGCTTTTAAGTTATGAAGAAATGGGAAGAGCTTTCTATGAGAGAAAGAGCAGTTATGATAAAAGTAGCTGTATCTAATGGTATTACTAATCTAAAAGATATAAAGAAACAATATCATACATTTAGTGAAGGAGGCCCTATAGAGCAGCAATTAAGGGAGCAATATCCTCATTATACAGATGCTCAAATACAACTTCTAATTAGAAGTGGACAATCAGATAAAAATCTAAGTGAATATAAAAGTAAAAGCACTGAATCTTCTAATAAAGATTATTCTAAAGATATAGAATTAGTAATGGGTGCATTACATGACCAGGCTAATTCTCTTAGAGGTATTAATATAAATGAGGCTTCTGCTAAACAAGAACAAGAAGCCAAAGATAAATGGGCACCTTATAAGTTAGGTATAGAAGCAGGAACTACAGCAGCTGAATTATTATCAGGTGCTTATTTTCTAACTAAAGGGGCTTTAAAAGGTACTAATGCAGTAGCTAGAAGATTAAGTAGAACTACCAGTAGACATGGTCATCCTGTATATAGTACAAGTAGTCCTGCTGGCAAAGTAAGAGAAGCCACAGATAAGTTACTTACTAAAATGGATAAAGGACAAACTACTATGAGTACTTTAGGTCTTGGTGCTGACATTGCTCAATTAATGCAAGGAGATACTTCATGGGTTAATAATGCAGAATTAGCAGGGGATGCAGCAGGTATTATTGGAGGTACTAATATTGTTAGAAGTACCCCTTGGTTTGGAAGGTATAGAAATGCTATAGATACTACATTAGATGCTATGGGTTATACAGCTGCTGGTTATGATGTGTGGAATTATTTATTTGGAGAATAATATGATAAAAGAATATAACTATATAAATATAAGAGAAGCCCTAAGTAGAGTACTAAGGCATCCTCTTCTCCAAGATGTAACTCTTGAGCAAGCTGTGCAATATACAATTGACTTTATTGGTATATTTGGTATGCCAAAGTTATATCAAGATAAGGAAGAGGTTCTTCATATAGAGGATTTTAGAGCTAAGCTTCCTTGTGATTTAATATCTATCAATCAGATTAAAGAGTGTAAGACTGGTGTATGCCTTAGAAGCATGACAGATAATTTCATGCCAAGAGAACACTATGACAGAAGTGCTGGCTGCAAGATACCACAAGAGTTGTCCTTCAAAACACAAGGACAAGTACTATATGTATCCTTCAAGACAGGAGATGTGTCAGTGTCCTATAAGGCAATCCCAGTAGATAAGGATGGATTTCCACTACTTATTGATAACCCTGTATTCCTGAAGGCACTTGAAGCATATATCAAGAGAGAGGCATTTACTATTCTATTTGATATGGGTAAGATTGCTCCTACTGTGTTACAGAATACCCAACAAAGTTATGCTTGGTTGGCAGGGCAGCTACAATCAGAATTTACTATTCCATCACAGTCTGAGATGGAGAGTATATCAAGAATGTGGAATACACTCATACAAAGGACAAGTGAGTTTAATAATGGGTTCTCATCTCTTGGTAATAAGGAATATATTAAACTACAATAACTATGCAGAAACAAGCTATTTTTAAGACAAAGGGAATGCAGAGGGACCTGTCATCTTCTGCATTTAACTCTGAATATGCTTATGAAAATAAGAATGTCAGAGTAATGCCAACTGATGAAAGTACTCTGCTTAGTTTGATAAATGAAAGAGGTAATAAAAAATCAAGTATAGCAGGTGTAGGAGACCACATTAAAGGTATTCCTATTGGGCAAGCTCTGGTTAATAATGAACTTATTATCTTTGCTGCTGGAGATGATGACTATAGAACAGCTGATATAAATGCAGAAGATGATGAAGCACCAGATATTTGCCCATGTGATTTATTTGTTGGTGACATTACATCAGAGGATGGTACTGCTGATATTACCCCAGATGTAAGTTCAGTAAATGGCATTACTATTGTAGATTGTCCTTATAAGCTTAACATAGATGTGGACTCTATGATAGATGATAGAATATACAAGCTATGGTTCAATAATGGTAGTCTTGCAGGTAAGAGATTATTTAGAGGTAACTTAGGATTCAATTATAAGCATCCTATAGAAACCATCTCATTCTATGAGAATACTGATATCAGGAAGGTATATTGGACTGATGGTTTAAACCAACCAAGAGTAATTAACATAGCTGCTGCATCTAATGTAGTAAGCAAGTGGAATACTGATTCATTCAACTTTGTAAGAACACTTAGCCTTAATGAGAAGATAACTATTGAAAGAAATATTGTAGCCAATGGTAGTTTTGCTCCTGGAGTTATACAATATGCTTTTACTTACTTCAATAAGTATAGTCAGGAGAGTAACATCTTCTATACTTCTCCACTTTACTACATCTCATATAATAATAGAGGTGCAAGTCCTGAGGATAAAGTAAGTAATAGTTTCAATATAGAGGTGACTAATGTAGATAAGAGATTTGACTACATCAGAATATATTCAATACATAGAACAAGCACAAATGCAACTCCAGATGTTAGGAGAGTGACAGACTTAGCAATAGCAGATAGAAAGACTATTTATAAGTATAAAAATTTTAGGATAAATGTTAATGAGAAAGATTTAGTAATGTCTAAGAGAGGAGTAGGACCTGTAAGACCTATTATTCAATATACTCCACAATCTACATCTCAAAATAGAAAAACATGGGTATTTAATACAGATGACTATTCTGCACTAAATTTTGGTAATGGTGAATATATATCTTGGGGAACTGGAACTAATGTAACTATTGTAGTAGAATATGGAAATAGAGTCAATGTTTATCTGGAAAATAATAAAGAAATGTCTGCATATTTAAATACTACTGATGTTACATATACAGATAATGGTGCATCAGGAGATAACATAGACCCTACAGAATTACTTTATATTGGAGGAGAAGAAGTTGTATTTGGTACAATGACTCAAAAGGATAATACTCTATTCCTTGGAGACATTGAGACAAAGAGAAAAACTCTTGATTCAACTATCAGGAATTATTTTAAGGGTAAAAGTATTACTTTCTCCTCTTATAATAAGAGCATAAGTTCCCCAGAGCCTAAAGGATATTATCCTTATAGTAACCAGCTTAAAATGAACTCCTGTCAGTTCAAAACATTCAAGTATCTTGAATATTATAGGTTTGGTATTCAAGCTCAGCATTGTACAGGAAAATGGTCTGAGCCTATATGGATAAATGATGTTAGAAATACAGTACATATAGATACTAAATTTTATAATTCAGGTAATATAGGTCTTCCTGTTGCTGAATTTACACTAAGTGATAAATCTATAATAGGTGAATTGGTTTCACAAGGATATATAAGAATAAGACCTGTAGTTGTATATCCAACTATTAATGATAGAGAAGCTATATGTCAGGGGGTACTGTGCCCTACTGTATATAATGTATCTGATAGATATGGTAATTCTCCTTTTGCACAGTCTTCTTGGTTTACAAGACCTAATGCTCCTTTTGATATAGAGCATACAAGAGGAGAAAGAATATATATATTAACTACTAGTGTAAGTAAAAAGGGATTTCAAGCTGATACAAAATATACAATTGATGGTAATACTTATACATGGGTAAGTTCTAAACTAAATGGAGATGGTACTATTATAGAAAGTATTATACTTTCAGGAGGATATTCAGAAACTCCAGAGCCTCCTGATTCAGGAACTGCTACTCCAGTAAGTCCTGATAAGACAGGCTTCTCTTATTCTGCAAAGACATCCTCTTGGAATTCAGAATATCATGGTCTTGGAGATTATCTAGGAGACCCTACTATATATTCTAGACAAGGTATATTAAATAATAATAGGGCTATAGTAAATGGTACATTTGATATTGATTCTATTAACAAAGGAGCCTGGGTAGAGTTTAGACATAATTATCCTATACCAAGTAATGATAATAGAAATGCTGAAATACAATGTATTTGGAATCCTCCTTCTGGTCCTTATGTTAATAATACTGCAACTGACTCAGATGTTGCAAGTT
>ERZ826051.3365-NODE-3365-length-10715-cov-4.491839_pt1 | contig 10715 bp, 8 predicted proteins | sample MGYA00519928_ERZ826051 | MGnify/ENA primary metagenome ERZ826051 (study PRJEB31778, sample SAMEA3449219) | human gut metagenome | biome: human gut; feature: human-associated habitat; material: faeces | place: United Kingdom | collected 2010/2012 ...
ATGCTGTTTCACGCCGCGGCCAAGATCGGCGTCTTTCTCTGCGCGGGCTCGGCCATCTTCCTGACCGGGACGGAGACGCTCGACGGCTTCCCCGGTCTCGGGCGGCGGCTGCCCGCGACGATGGTGTGCTTCACGCTGCTGTCGCTGTCGCTCGTCGGTATCCCGCCCTTCGGCGGCTTTTTCAGCAAGTGGTATCTCATCTCCGCTGCGCTCGCGGACGTCCCCGGCGCGCTGGGGTTTGTGATCGCGGGCGTGCTGCTGTTTTCGGCGCTGCTGACGGCGGGGTATCTCTTCCCACCCGTTGTGCGCAGCTTCTTCCCGGGGCGAGCCTTTCCCGGCGCGGCGCGCGTGGCGGAGCCGCTCACGATGGTGCTGCCGTTCGCGGTGATGGCGGCGGTTTGTCTGCTGCTGGGGCTGTTTCCCAACGGCATTCTCGCGGCGCTGCGCGCGGTCGCGGGATCCATTCTGTAAGGAGGTGCGCCATATGAACGGAATTCTTCTCCTTCTGCCGGTGTTCCTGCCGCTGGTGCTGGGCCTTACCGTGATCATCATCCCCAATCTGGACCCTGCAAAGCTGGGTGCCCTGATCTGGAAGTACAAGCCGGAGCACATGTTCGGCGTGCCGGCCCACTACCAGCAGATGGCCTCTTCGCTGCTGCTGAAGAACAAGGATCTGTCCTTCATCCGCAACTATGCTGCCGGCGGCGACGCCATCACGGTGGGTGCCGAGCAGAGCGTGAACGACTTCCTGGCCGCTCACGGCGTGGAGTACGGCCTGGCCAAGGGCTACGGCATGACCGAGGTTTCTTCTGCCGCTACCGCTGCTTCCGGCCTTGCCAACAAGGTGGGCAGTGTGGGCATCCCGCTGGTGAACACCCTTGTGTCGGTGTTTGAGCCCGGTACCGACACCGAGCTTCCCATCGGCGAGCGCGGTGAGCTCTGCATCTCCGGCCCTGCCATCATGAAGGGCTACTACGGCAAGCCCGCCGAAACGGCAGCCCTGCTGCGCCACCACTCGGATGGCCGCGTCTGGGCACACACCGGCGACGTCGGCTATATGGATGAGGACGGCTTCGTGTTCCTGGACTCCCGCATCAAGCGGCTGATCATCCGCCACGATGGCTTCAAGGTGTTCCCCTCCATGATTGAGAACGTCATCAGCCGCCACCCCGCCGTGCAGCAGTGCTCGGTGGTGGGCTGCACCGATAAGGACCATGTGCAGGGCCGCCTGCCCTTTGTGTATGTCGTGCTGGACCCCGCTGCTGACCACAAAAAGCGTCAGATCGTGCGGGAGCTGCAACAGATCTGCAAAGAAGAGCTGCCGGAGTACGTCCAGCCCGTGGGCTACAAGTTCCTCGATGAGCTGCCGCTGACCCCCATCGGTAAGGTGGACTACCGCAAGCTGGAGGAAAAGATCACTTCCCGCGACTACTGATCCTGCTTTTTACGGCCGTGCCTTTGTGCACGGCCGTTTTTTGTATTTCCCGACACATTCCGGAAAATGGGCCTTGACATTGCCCGGTTCTCTTTTTATGATAGAAGAAAACCCCGTTGGTCAAAAAAGGAGGAGCATTATGAAAAAACGTCTTGTCAGCCTGCTGCTGACCCTGGCTCTGCTGGTACTGCCGGTGGTCTCTGCCGGGGCCGCCCAGCCTGCCGCTGCAGACCCCACCCCGGTGCAGACCCAGACGGAAACTGCGGAAGCAGCCCAGCACCAGTATTCCTACATTGCCCTGGGCGACAGCATTGTAGCCGGCATCGGCCTGCCGGATGCGGTCTACCAGCGGAACGGCCGGTACTACGATGTGTCCGGCAACTACCAGGGCTACTCTAAGGATTGCTATGTGGCCCGGGTGGCCGAGGGCCTGGGCCTGAGCCGGGATCAGACCGCCAACTACGGCATGCCTGCCCTGATGAGCGGCGACCTGCTGGAGCTGGTGCGGACAGGCTCCTGCCAGAGTGCCAGCATCAATTTCTCTCTGCCTGACCTGCGCCAGGAGCTGAAGCACGCTCAGGTGATCACGGTGGAGATCGGTGCCAACGACGTACTGGTGCCTATCATGTACGGCATTGCCTCTGCCATGGGCGGCCCCCAGGTCTTTGAGGCCCTGCTGCCTATGCTGGAGGGCGACTTCCGCCAGATGGACGCCTCCTCCTTTGCCGCCCTCCGGGAGAACCTGGACTCTTTGAACATCACGGCTCAGCAGCGCAAAGCCCTGCTGAAGCTGCTGGACAGCGGCATTGCAGAGATCTGCACCCAGAGCCAGGCCTCTACCCTGGCCAACCTTGAGGCCCTGCTCCAGGAGCTGAAGGCCCTGAACCCCGACGCCCAGATCGTTCTGGTGGGCTACTACAATCCCGTTCCCCTGCTGCCGGCTCCTGCCAACCCCTTTGTCAAGCACTTCCGCACCCTGAACCGCTCGGTGCAGAAGCTGGCCCAGCAGTACGACGTGGCTTTTGCCTCTGCCGCCTACACCCTGGTGGCCAACGACGCCCACCCCACCGCCTGCGGCCACAAATATCTGGCACGTCAGATCCTGAAGGCTCTGGAAAAGTAATTTTTTCTGAGTTTGCCATATAAGGAGGTTCATTATGAAAAAACGTATTGTCAGCCTGCTGCTGGCAGCCGCCATGCTGGTGCTGCTGGCTGTGCCCGCCTTTGCGGAGGACGGGCACGCTTATACCTATGTGGCCCTGGGTGACAGCATCACCACCGGCGTAGGCCTGAAGGACACCCACTTTTCCATCACCGCCAAGAGCTATGACGTGCAGGAAAACTACCATGATTACTCCAAGGACTGCTATGTGGCCCGGGTGGCCGACGCCCTGGGCCTGGACCGGGACCATGCCGTGAACTACGGGATGCCTGCTGCCATGAGCAGCAACATCCTGGACCTGGTCAGGACCGGCTCCACCGCCTCCGGTGTCGCCTACTACGACCTGCCTACCCTGCGGCAGGAACTGGCAGACGCCGACCTGATCACCCTGCTCATCGGCTCCAACGACACTGTGCTGCAGCTCATGGGGGCCATGGGCAGAGCCACCAACGGCAAGGCCACCAAACTGCTGATCCCCCTGCTGACGGGCACCATGCGAGAGATGAATCTCCAGAACCTCCGGACCCTGAGAAAGGGCCTGGAAAACCTGGACCTGACCCCGGAAGAACTGAAGGCCGCCCTGAAGCTGCTGGATTCCGGCATGGAGGAGATCTGTGACCAGACCCGGGACCAGACTGTGGCCAACGTGGAACAGATCCTTCAGGAGCTGAGAGCCCTGAACCCTGACGCCCAGATCATTCTGGTGGGTTACTACAACCCCCTGCCCTTCCTGCCCACCTACGGCAGACACTTCCGCCTGCTGAACCGCTCCGTCAAGGCCCTGGCCCAGCAGTACGGCGCAGACTATGTATCCATCCCCTATACCTCCATTGCCAACGACGGTCACCCCACGGTGTGCGGTCACAAGTACATCGCTCGCCAGATCCTGAAGGCCGTCCGCAAGTAAACGTTTCGTTTTTTCAAGGCCCTGCCTGTCCGGCAGGGTCTTTTTGCTTTCCTGCGTTTATTTCCGGCATTCAGCTTCAAAAGCTTCTATTTTGACAACTTTTTCCTGCGATTTTCCACGTTTTGTCAATTGACATTTCCCCTTCATTTCCTTATCATGGAAGCAGTTCCGCAGCCTTGAGATGTTGCGGGGAAAGAGGGAATGATGACCATGAAAACAAAACGCATTGCAAGCCTGCTGCTGTCGGCCGCGCTGCTGCTGTCGCTGGCCGTTCCTGCCTTTGCAGAGAACCCCACCACCGAAGAGACTGCTGAGCCGGAAACCGCCGTGCAAGAAGTGGAGCCGGAAGCTCTTACCGAAGAAGATGCTGTGGCGCCTGTTGCAGAGCCCACCGCCAAAAAAGAGTACACCTATGTCGCCATCGGTGACAGCGTGACCGCCGGCGTGGGCCTGAGCGGCCTGCAGTACAAGCTGGTACAGAACGGCTTCGATATGTCCGGCAATTACAAAGGCTACGATGGCCAGTGCTTTGTGGGCTATGTAGCCGACCAGCTGGGCCTGGATCGTGACCACGCCATCAACCTGGGCCTGCCCGCCGTGATGACCAAGGACCTGGCAGACCTGATCGAGACAGGTGCCATGCCCGCCATGAACCAGTATTCCGGCGTGCAGTACACTTCGGTGCCGGAGCTGAAGGAGTACATCCAGAAAGCGGACCTCATCACCTTGCAGATCGGTGCCAACGACGCCCTGATCCGTACCATCGTGGCCCTGGGCGAGGCTACCAACTGGAAAAGTGAAAAGCTGGCCAACAGCATGGTCACCGGAATGTTCCGCAACCTGACCCCGGACAACATCGACTACTTTATGGACTGCCTGAAGCAGCTGACCCTGACCCCCTCGGAGTTCCGTGCCGTGATGCACCTGCTGACCACTGGCATGAACCAGATCTGCACCTCCACCTATGCTGACACTGTGTCCCAGGTGGAACGAGTGATGAAGGACCTGCGTGAGCTGAACCCGGAGGCCCAGATCATGGTACTGAGCTACAACAACCCGGTGCCCCTGATGCCCTCCTGGAGCCGCCACTTCCGTCGGTTGAACACCGCCGTAGCCAAGCTGGCTGCCCAGTATGATGTGACCTATGTGCCCATCCCCTATACCCGCACCGCCAACGACGGCCACCCCACCGTTTCCGGCCACAAGTACATTGGCCGCCAGATCCTCAAAGCCGTCAATTACTGATCCATAAACATGCAGCAAAAAAGGGCCTGTCTCTTGTGAGACAGGCCCTTTTTTGGGGTTGCAGTTTGTTTTCTCAGCTCAGGCGGCCGCTTTCTACCGAGTAGGTCACATCGGCGGCAGCCATGGTGGACTTGCGATGGGAAACCAGCAGCACCGTCTTGTCCCGGCACTCGGCCCGCACCGCCTTGAGGATCACGCCCTCGTTCAGGCTGTCGAGGTTGGAGGTAGGCTCGTCCAGCAGCAGGAAGGGTGCATCGTGCAGGAATGCCCGCGCCACACCGATGCGCTGCCGCTCGCCGCCGGACAAGGCCCCGCCCAGCTCACCCACGGGGGTGTCATACCCCTTGGGCAGGCTGCGGATAAAGCCATCCAGTGCGGCCTTTTTGCAGGCCGCTTCCACTTCTTCGCGGGTGGCATCCCGCTTGGCGATGCGGATGTTGTTCTCGATGGTGTCGTTGAACAGCTCCGTCTCCTGGGTCACAAGGCTCTCCTGTGCCCGCAGGGTGGCCGTGTTCACCCGGCGGATGTCCTCCTCGCCAAAGCGGATGGTGCCGGTGTTCACATCCCAGAAACGCATGAGCAGCCGCAGGAAGGTGGACTTGCCGCTGCCAGAACGGCCGGTGATGCCCACGATCTTCTTTTCCGGGATGGCCAGGCTCAGGTCGTGCAGCACCTCTTCGTCCGCATAGGAGAAGCTCACATGCTCCGCCTGCGCCCCCGCAAAGGCCGTGTGGGCACCGTCGGTCACGTCGGCGGTCACAGGCTCTTCGTCCAGCAGATCCAGCACACGGTCGGCGCTGGCAAACACCTGGGTCAGGCTGGCACCGAGGTTGGCCAGTGCCACCACCGGGCCAAAAGAGCTCAGAGCCGACAGGGTGCAGATGAGCACCCCTTCCACGCCCATCTGCCCGTTCCGGTACAGCTGCAGGCTCACTCCCAGCACCGCGATGACCGTGAACAGGATCAGGGTGTTGGTGATGGCCACGGTCAGGCCCTCGCGGTATTTCAGGGCCTTCTGCTTCTCGCCCAGTGTCTCGCTGTGGGCCGTGATGCCGGCCGCACGGGCGGCGGTGTCCTGATATTGCAGCGTATCACGCAGGCCGCGCAGGCTCTCCAGCACATAGCTGTTGGTGTCGGCCAGGGCCTGCCGGTACTCCCGGGCCACCTTGTCGCCGCGCTTTGCGCTCCACACCGGCAGGGCCACGCCCACCAGCAGGTACCCGGCCAGCAGCACCAGTGCGGGCAGGATGTGGTAACTGGCCACAAAACCGGTCATGCCGATCACACAGATGCAGGCAATGCAGATGGGCGAGATGGTGTGGGCGTAGAACACCTCCAGTGCCTCGATGTCGGCGGTGATCAGGGAGATCAGGTCGCCGCGGTCACGGCCCTCCAGCTTGGCCGGGGTCAGGCGGCGCAGCGCGCCGAACACCTGATCCCGGATGAGGGCCAGCAGCTTGAAAGCGATATAGTGGTTGGAAGCCTGCTCTGCATAGCGCAGGATGCCGCGCAGCAGGGCAAATACCAGAATGCATGCAAAGGCAACGCCCACCGAGCGCAGCGGGCTGGCCAGCCCCAGCGCCCGCAGGATGCCAAAGCCGCCGAAAATGGTGATGAAGGTGGCGCAGAAATACCCCGCCACGCCCATGACGATGGCCGCCAGCATGATGGGCAGCATGGGCTTGACCAGCACGATGAGGCGGCCCACAAGGACAAAGGGGCTGCGATGCTTGGGTTCGTTCATATCAGGCATCCTCCGTTTCCAGCGTTTCCAGCTGCTTCTGGGCCGTGTACAGACGGCTGTAGGTGCCCTGCTTTTTCAGCAGTTCCGCGTGGGTGCCCCGCTCTGCGATGCGGCCCTTGTCCAGCACATAGATGCAGTCGCTGTCCACCACGTTGGCCAGCCGGTGGGAGATCAGGATCACCGTTTTGCGGCCCGCCAGGCTCCGGATGGCTGCCATGATGTCGTTTTCGCTCTCGGCGTCCACGTTGGAAGTGGCTTCGTCAAACAGATAAATGGGGGTGTCGTGCAGCAGGGCGCGGGCCATGGCAAGGCGCTGCCGCTGGCCGCCGGACAGATTGCTGCCGCCCTCATGCAGGGCCGTCTGCAGGCCGTCCTGGCTGCGGCAGAAGTCGGCCAGGTTCACCTGTTCCAGCGCAGCCCAAAGCTCGGCCTCGGTGGCATCAGGCTTTGCCATGCGCAGGTTTGCTTCCACCGTGCCCTTGAAAATGGTGGCATTGTGAGGCACCAGCGTCAGGGCACGCAGGCGCTGGGCCCGTTGCAGCTGTTCCACCGGCACACCGCCCAGCGCCACGCTGCCGGTGTAACCGGTGCGGCTGCCGGACAGCAGCGCCGCAATGGTGCTCTTGCCGCAGCCGGACTCACCCACCAGCGAGACAAAGCTGCCCTGCGGGATGGTCAGGGACACGTCCTGCAGAATGGTGCGGTCCTTCTCGTACCCAAAGGCAACGTGCTCCAGCTGCAGGGCAGCCTGTTCCGGCACGGTCTGTTCGCCATCGGCGGGTTCCTCTGCTGCCAGCAGTTTGAAGATTTTTTCTGCCGAGGCAGCACCGTTCATGGCAATGTGGAAATAGCTGCCCAGCAGCCGCAGCGGCAGGAAGAAATCTGCCGCCAGCAGCACGATGGTCAACGTGGCCGTCAGGCTCAGCTGACCCTTGGCAAAGGCGGACACCGCACTGATGATGCCCAGCCCGGCCCCGCCGTAGGCCATCAGGTCCATCAGGGTCACCGAATTCAGCTGCATGGTCAGCACCTTCATGGTGATCTTGCGGAAGCGCTCGGCCTGGGCGTTCATCTGCTCATGCTTCCAGCCATCGGCCTGATAGATCTTCAGGGTGGTCAGGCCCTGGATGTTTTCCAGAAAACTGTCGCCCAGGGTGGTGTACTCGCCCCAGTATTTTGCCAGCAGCTTTTTGGCAAATTTCTGCACCGCCACGATGGACATGGGGATGAGCGGCACACAGCACAGCAGGATGATGGCCGACCGTGCGTGCACTCCCACCAGCAGCACGAACAGGGTGACCGGGGCCAGCAGGCTGTATACCAGCTGGGGCAGGTACTTGGCAAAGTAGGTGTCAATCTGTTCCACGCCTTCACTGGCCAGCATAACCACCTCGCTGGTGGCGGCGGTCTCGGTGTAATTGGGGCCCAGACGGGTCAGCTTGTCGTAAATGTTGCTGCGCAGGGTGCGCTTGACGTTCTTGGAAGCCTGGTCGCTCATGCCGGATGCCAGCAGGGTGAACACAAACCGGAACGGCACCGTGCCCAGACACAGCAGAAGGTTCTGCCACAGCACCCCGGTGGTGAGCATGCCCGCAAAGGCCGCCCCCACCAGCCGGGCGATGGCCCGCACAAAGATCACGTTGCACAGCATGCCCAGCCACTGGAACGCCACGTTGGCCCCCACAAAGCGCAGGGCCCCGCGGTCAAAGGAGAGCAGTTTTTTGTTGATCACGGATTTTTCTCCCTTTCTGTCCGGTCGGTGTCAGCGCCGAACAGACGGTCGTATTCGCCGGTAAAAATGCGGTCCGGCAGGGCGCTGGTCATGGCCAGGGCCGCAGCGGTCTTTTCCTCCTCGGTCAGGGGTTGGCTCACCGGCGGAAAATGCTCCAGAATGCTTTCCATCTCCGCATGCACCTGTTTGGCCACCCAGATGCCCCGGTCGGTCATATAGATCTTGCCGTAGTGCTCCTTTACGATCATGCCGCGCTCCATGAGCAGATTCATGATGCGCACCACCGAGGGTTTGGTCACCCCCAGCTTTTCCGCAATGCTGCGGGAGCTGATGTCCAGGTGGGTGCGCGAGACCTCATAGATTGCCAGCAGATAGCGCAGATGTGCCGACGTCAGTTCCATGCCGATCACTCTCTTTTCTGATAGATTTTCCAATGTTATCCAAAGCTAACTTTTTGTTTCTGAAAAAAGGGCGCGAGCCGAATGTTCCAGCCCGCGCCCTTTGCGGATCATTTCAATGCTCAGTGACAGCCGCTGCAACCGCTGCAGCTGCCATTGCAGCCGCCTTCGCCGCAGCCGCTGCACCCACTGCAGCCGCCGCCATGCTTGTGGGAGTGCCATGTGATCCAGCCCACACCGCCAAACACGATGACTGCCACAATGATCGTGGGCAGATTAAAATTTGCAGCGAGGAATTCCATCATACAAAACACACCCTTTCACATGTCGTGCAGTTTGATCAGATCTTGGTCACGTCGATCCTGACTTCGTTGTTGCCCGCGTACTTGTTGGGACGCACCATCAGGTAGATGAAGGCCACCAGAACAACAGCAGCCACGATGGTGAAGAAGTTGAAGCCAACCTCGCCGGTGATCAGGCCGCCCAGCTGGTAAACCACCAGAGCTGCACAGTAAGCCAGAGCACACATATAACCAATGGCAATGGCGGTCCACTTGCCGTTGTTCATCTCGCGCTTGATGGCACCCATCGCTGCGAAGCAGGGAGCGCACAGCAGGTTGAAGATCATGAAGGCGTAAGCAGACAGTGCGGTGTAGTCCTGTGCAACAGCAGCCCAGATCTCATCGCCGTTCTCAGACAGCTCGCCGCCGAAGTGATACAGAACACCGAAGGTACCAACCACGTTCTCCTTTGCGATCAGGCCGGAGACGGAAGCGACGGTTGCACGCCAGTTGCCGAAGCCCAGAGGTGCAAAGATCCATGCGACCTTGGTAGCGATAGCAGCCAGCACGGAGTTGTCCTGATCCTCGACCATGCCGAAGGCACCGTTCTCAAAGCCGAAGCCCTGCAGGAACCACAGCACGACGGTCGCCAGCAGAATGACGGAACCGGCACGTTTGATGAAGGACCAGCCGCGCTCCCAGGTGGCACGGAACACGTTGCCCCATGCAGGCACATGGTAAGCGGGCAGCTCCATGACGAAGGGAGCGGGGTCGCCTGCGAAGATCTTGGTCTTTTTCAGGATGATGCCGGAGCAGATGATGGCAGCCATGCCGATGAAGTAAGCAGAAACAGCCACCAGCGGAGAGCCGCCGAACATGGCACCTGCGATCAGGCCGATGATGGGCATCTTGGCACCGCAGGGGATGAAGCAGGTGGTCATGATGGTCATGCGGCGGTCACGCTCGTTCTCGATGGTACGGGAAGCCATGACGCCCGGCACGCCGCAGCCGGTGCCCACCAGCACGGGGATGAAGCTCTTGCCGGACAGGCCGAACTTGCGGAAGATACGGTCCATGATGAAGGCCACACGGGACATATAGCCGATGTCCTCGAGGATGGACAGCAGGAAGAACAGGACCAGCATCTGCGGCACGAAGCCCAGAACTGCGCCGACACCGGCGACGATGCCGTCCATGATCAGGCCGTACAGCCAGCCTGCCACGCCGATGCTCTCCAGGAAGCCGCCCAGTGCGCCCGGCACGATCTCACCGAACAGCACATCATTGGTCCAGTCGGTGGCAAAGGTGCCGATGGACCAGCCGCCGTCTGCAATGGAGGTGCCCATGGACAGGGAGTACATCAGGATCATGACCAGCGCGAAGATGGGCAGCGCCAGAATGCGGTTGGTGACGATCTGGTCCACCTTATCGGAGACGGTCAGGTGCTCCACGCGGGCCTTCTTCTTGACGGCCTTGGAGACCACGGTGTTGATGTAGGCATAGCGCTGGTTGGTGATGATGCTCTCAGCATCGTCGTCCATTTCCTTCTCGCAGTCCTTGATGTGCTCGTCGATGTGCGCGATCAGGTCCTTATCCAGCTTCAGCTCTTCCATGACCTTGTCGTCGCGCTCGAACAGCTTGACGGCGTACCAGCGCAGGAAGCGGTCATCCACCTTGCCCTGAATGGACTCTTCGATGTGGGCAATGGCGTGCTCCACACTGCCGGTAAACACATGGGGCAGCTCGCCGGCCTTTTTGCCTTGGGCAGCGGTCACGGCAGCCTTGGCAGCTGCCTCGGTGCCCTCGCCCTT
>ERZ826051.3366-NODE-3366-length-10712-cov-3.997842_pt1 | contig 10712 bp, 5 predicted proteins | sample MGYA00519928_ERZ826051 | MGnify/ENA primary metagenome ERZ826051 (study PRJEB31778, sample SAMEA3449219) | human gut metagenome | biome: human gut; feature: human-associated habitat; material: faeces | place: United Kingdom | collected 2010/2012 ...
AGGGCAACATCCCCAAGGGCGGCACCATGCGTCTGGGCAAGTACCCCTGCACCGTGGCCCCCGGCACCAAGATGGCCGAGTGCTACGGCGAAGCGGAGATCTGGGAGCGTCACCGCCACCGCTACGAGTTCAACAACGACTTCCGGCAGGAGATGCAGGACGCCGGTCTGGTCATTTCCGGCACCAGCCCGGACGGCCGTTTGGTGGAGACGGTGGAGCTGCCCGGCCGCGCCTTCCATCTGGGTGCCCAGTTCCACCCGGAGTTCAAGAGCCGCCCCAACCGCGCCCATCCCCTGTTCAAGGGCTTCATCGCGGCGGCGCTCAAGTTCCGCACCAGTGCCCAGCGCAGCCTGATGCACCTGTAAGCCAAGAACAAACGAGCCAGTGCGAGTTTTTTCGCACTGGCTTTTTTTCTCTGCTTTTTTTCATGATTTTCGGTTGATTTTTCGTTGGAAAGCAGTTGTTGACAGCGTCAAGTTCCGTGTTATACTAAATATAACAACAAAACGTTTTGATGTCGCAAGCTGGCACGCTGAAATGCTGCGATTTGGCCGCAGGCCAACAGCAGCCACGATGCCGCTGCCCGGAACGACCCTTCCCGTGAAAAGGCAAATCCGGCGGGGCCGCAGCCCTGCCGGATTTGCCAAATCTAAAATAATTTTTCTGCTATTTATGCCCAGAGCAACGCGGAGGGCATTCTAAATCGTTTGCTTTCCAGAGAACAGGCCACTTTCCTTAACGCCCATCCGTGAAAAAACGATCCCGGAAAATCCGCAGATTTTCCGGGATTGCATATCTTTAAAAATAATTTTCCGCTGATATTGCCAGAGCAAAGCGGAGGCAATTCCAAATCGTCCTGCTTACTCCGTGATCCGCCCTGCCGCGCTGGTCTCCAAGACCGGGTAACCGGTGCGGGTGCAGCGCACGGCGCAGCGGGCGCGGCCGCCGGTGGTGCAGGTGAACAGGGTCAGGTCCCAATCGTCCTGGTCATCGGCGGTGATCATTTTTTCGATATCCGTGGGCTGGATGGTCTCCACATTGGACACCTCATAGCTCCAGCGCTGGCCGTCCATGTCGGTAAAGTACACCTCGCTGCCCAGGGCCAGCCACTTGATGGGGCTGAAGTGCTTGGCGTAGTTGTGGGCGCAGACCACCATGTTGTCGGCGTAGGTGGAGCCGGAGTAGCGGCCCGGGGCCACCTTGAGGCCCGCATAGCTCCACTCGCTCATCACGGGCAGTTCCAGCCCGATGGACGGGATGGACAGGTAGCCGATGTAGCCCCAGCCGTCGATGTCGGTGACGGTCATCTCCTGCTCCGGGTCCAGCTCCGGCTGGACCACCGGCTCTTCGTCCTTCGTCTTGTCCTCAATGGTCTCGGTCAGGGTCTCTTCCAGCTTGCCCAGGGCGTCCTGCGAAGCCTTGTCGGCGCGGTTGGCGTCCCACTGGTTATAGCCCAGCAGGGCCAGCGCGCCCAGAATGAGCAGGATGCCCACGATCATGCAGGCGCGGCCGATCTTCTGCTTTGTGTTCATGCCAGCGTCTCCTTCCGGTCCAGCACCCAGCCGACGGCAAACAGCAGCACGCCGCTGCAAGCCATGAACGGGATAGGCCAGTTCAGCTGGCCGCTCTGGGGCAGTGCATTGCCGTCCGGGCGGCCCGGAGCCACCGGGTTGTCCGGGTTGCCGGGGGCCACGGGGTTGTCCGGGTTGCCGGGGTTCACCGGGTTATCTGGCGTACCGGGCGACACCGGGCGGTTGGGGTCGTTGGGGTCCACCGGCATGTCCGGGTTGTCCGGCTCATCCGGGGTGCCGGGCTGGGTGGGCTTGTCCGGTTCCGAGGGCTTCTCCGGCTCGGACGGTTTGTCCGGTTCCGAAGGCTTGCTGGGAGTTTCCGGTTCGGGCGGGGTCACCTCCTGCGTGGGCGCGCCCACCTTGGGGGTGGCGTCCACGGTGTAGAGCCAGCCGCTTTCGTCCGCCATGGGCAGCGACACCAGGAAGGAATTGATGGCCTCGTAGCCCTTGGAGTTCTCGGTCTGCACCACGAGGTACAGGCCCAGCGGCAGCGCGTCAAAGGAGACGATGCCCTGCTCGCTGATCTTATGGGTGGTGCCGGCGGCGCGGGCGGGCAGCTTGGCTTCCAGCCTGGAAGCCAGCGTGCTGTCCGTCAGGTCGCCCAGCGCGATGCCGCAGCCCGTAAAGTCGGCGGTGTACACAAAGTGCAGGTCGCCGTTGGTGCGGGCCACGTCCGCCACCTTGTACACGGTGAGTACGCCGCCCCGCAGGGGGACGTCGTTCTGGTGGTCGTACAGGGTCACGTCCATGCTGCCGGTGCGGCTCAGGTCGATGTTGGCGCTGGCCGCGGGGGCTGCCAGCGCGGGCAGTGCACAGCACACGGCCATGCACAGCGCCAGCAGAAGAGCGGCAAACCGGTTGTTTTTGTTTTGTTTCATGGCTGCTCACTCCTCCTCGTTCTGTTTCCGTTTGCGGACCAGCAGCAGGGCTGCTGCAGCGGCCAGTGCGCCGCCCAGCACCCCGAAGGGTGCCGTGCCCATGCCGCCGGTGGACGGCAGCTCGTAGCCGGTGTAAACATAGTTCTGCACCGTGATATTGCCGGTCTGCACGCCGTTGTTGTCAATGTACACGTTCCAGTTGCCGGTGGTCTCTTCCTCCACCAGGTAGTGGTACGCATTGCCCTTCTCGTCCTTCAGGGGCAGCTTGTCCCCCGACTCGGACCAGGTCCACGCCGGTGCGGTCAGGTCGGCTTCGGCAAACAACGTTCTGTCCTTGTCATTGTCGGTGTACTGCCAGACCTTGATGTGGATGCTGTCCACCGCCGGTTTCACCGGCTGTTTGGTATCCTGGTCCAGCCAGAGCTTGCTGACGGTCAGGTTGCTGTACACGTTGCTGTATTCGGCGGTCGTGGTGCCGGCATCGCTGCCCACCTGCACATTGCGGTTCAGGTCCACCGTCTCACCGTCCACAGTCAGGGTCGTGGTGCCATCGGCCTGGCCGGTCGCCTTTGCAAAGGCCTGCTGCTCGTTCTCCGCGCTGGCGTTCTTGCGGAACAGCAGGTAGTGCGGGGTGGCATCCAGCTGATAGTCCGTGGGTGCTTTGGTCTCCACGAGCTTATACAGCACGTCCGGTTTCAGGCAGCTTGCAGTCTCACTATTCAGCACAGCCAGACTAGCCTGACCGTTTTCGTCCGTGGTCAGGGTGCCCGTGCCGTTGCCGGTCCACGGGACGAACCGCCCGCTTACCGTATCGTACTGGTAAATGGTGAACTCCGCGCCCTTCAGCGACACGCCGGAGTAGCTGTCCTTCTTGCGCAGCACGAACTGTGCGGTGGTGGCCGTTGCATCCGCCTTGACCTGGTAGGTGATGCCGCTGTCGCTGGATTTGCTGCCGTTGCTCAAGGTCACGGTGTTGCTCACCTGGTAGCTGGCGGCAGCACTGCCATCCTTCACATTGCAGTCATACACAAGGATCAGGGCCGCCATATTGGGGATCTCCATATGGAGCCAACCGTTCTTGTCCGCTTCCAGGATGCGGTACATGTTGCGCGGCACCTCTGTGCCGGTGGTCACGCCGACTGTTTCGTCGTAATCGTAAAAATACAACTTGACCGAGTTGACATCGCCGGTGGCGATGGCACCATTGGTGGTGCTGATGTTATCCCACAGCTCGATCTTCTCCGCTCTGGTCTGCCCGGCCGACAGATCCTCGCCGGCCGGGTTGATGACCACCTGATAGTGCAGCTTCCGGTCGTTGCCGGGGTCCTGCCAGCCGGTCTTTTTCACCTGTTCCACATCGCGGGTGACGGTGGTGGTGGTGGTCTCGGTCAGCTCGCCCCAGGTGGCGGTGTTGGTGTAGATCAGCTTGCCCACCGAGGGGTTCTTCCAGCTGGGATCGTCGCTCACGCTCACTTTGTACTGGATGCGGATGCGGTGTTCCTCCCGCCCCGACTTGTTGTAGTTGCTGATTTTAATGGTGAGCTTCCGGGTAGTTTTGTCATACTCTGCCGTCGCCCAGTCTACATTTTTATCGCTGATCTTTACAAAATCGCCCTCATCCAGCGCGATCTTGACATTCTCCACCTTGAAGCCGACGTTTTCCGGCAGGGTGTCGGTAACCGTGATTTCGTCCCTATCGTCGGCGGAGGTCTGCAGCACCAGCTGGTAGTGGAGGTTGTTGCCGCTGAGGTCGCTCAGCTCGAAGCTGTTGCTGCCGGTCAGATAACCGGTCTCGTCGCCGCTGCTCTTTGCGGCCACGCCCTTTTCAAACTTCTTGTAGCTGCGGTAGGTATCGGTGTCCGAGGCATCGCCGCTCACGCCTTGGATATGGATGGTGTTCTTATAGGTCCACACCTCACCGGTGGGCACGTCGTCGCGCTCCTCGTGGGTGGGGATGCCGGTCACCGAGATGCTGCGCACGGGGTTCTGGTCGTTCCCGGCTTTCACATGGATGGTAAAGCTGCGCACACGGGTGGACGAGTTATTTGCGTTTACCTGTGTTGTGCCGTCTCTGTCGGCGTAGTAGGTCATCTCGATGGTGTTGCCAGCCTGCGCATAGGTCAGCTTCGTGTTGTCGTGCATGGTCAGGGTCAGATTGGCCTTGATGGCGTCATCCAGCTCTTTTGCAATGGCATAGTGGGTGTCCTCTTTTGTCTCGCCTTGGTCGTTCTCAGCGTCGTCCAGCACATCCCACAGGGTAAACTCCGCTTCACCGGCCTTGTTGGTGGCCGAGAGGTTCCAGGTGGGCGTCTCGCCCCTGGTGGCAATGGATTTGCTCAGGCTCCAATCGCCCTTCCCGATGTTCACAGTATCCGAGGCCTCAAAGGTATGGTTGCTCTTGGTCAGGATCTGTGCCGTGTTGGTCACCGAGCCGCCGCCGATGGGGGTGGTGGTCTCAAAGGTGATCTTCAGCTCTGTTCCATCATAACCCGCCGGGATGGTATAGCCGTTTTGCAGAAAATTCTCTGCCGATATCGTATCGTTGCCTACCTTTACATCCCCTACGATTTTCACACCGTCTGGCAAGTCATCTGTGATCTTGCAGCCCTGCAGGAGATAGGACCCCAGGAAAGAATGGGGTACCTTTACAGTGATCGTCCACTGGATGCGGCCTGTTTTGGGGTCGTACTGGCCTTTCTTCTCAATGCGAGAGGTTTTACATGTGTACCATGCGTCAGCCGCATCTTTTACATTGCGCCCTGCCTCGGCTTTCGCCGTGTTGTTGATGATAGCGACGCCGTTGGGCATCTTGTCAAAGTCCGCATAGTTCCGCTGAACGTCGTAGTTCCAGATGTACTTCTCTCCGGCCTCCAATGCAGGCAGCGGAGCAAGGACCACCTGGGGGTTGCCGTTGCCGTCGGTTTTCAGTTCATGCGCAGGGACGTCAATCTCCGTTTTTGTGCCCGAAGCATCCACCTTGTAAAGTTTAAAGGAGTCTACCAGATATTTGCCGCCCTTCAGGTAGTCGCTACGGTTTTCGCCATTCCTATTCGTGTTCAGGGTATCCGTAAGGATCACCGGGTCTTTGGTGCCGTTGGTGGTCCCCACCGTCACCTCATAATTATTTACAAAGGTGCCGTCCTTACGGTTCGTAATCAGCGGAGACCCACTCCCTTTGCTGATCTTTATATCTGCCGTTTTCTTCTTGATGGTCAGGATGCAGTCGTCCTTGAATTTGATCTCCTTCTCGTCCTCAAAGTTGTCGGCGCTCGCCGTAACGGCGGCCTTGAAGGTACCGGTGAATGTCAGGCCGCCCTTCTCGTCGGTGCCGATGAACTTTTCGTCCGTAAAGGTCAGGGTCACAGTGCCGTCGGTGTCAACGGTGAAGCTGCCCACGACCTTTGCATTGCCGGCCTCGTCCTTGTCGGACTCATCCACGATGTTGCCCGTCGTCACATCCGGCATAGGCAGGCCTTTGGGCAGCTGGTAGGTCAGGGTATTGTTGGTGGGCGTCAGCACACCGGCATTCACGGTATACTTCAGGTTCACGCGGACGCGGGTGCCGCTGTCCACGGTCACGCTGCCCGCGCCGATAGACGTCCATGTTTTTCCGTCGGTCGTCTTTTCATAATTGACATCCGTGATCCAGGTGTTCAGATCATGGTCGTCCCCGGCAGCCAGCAGGGCGATGCCGTAGGGGTCGGCGTCACCCACCCAGTCCACGGTGGCCCCAAAGCCATCCTCATCTTCCAGCAGCGCATAGCTGCCGTCCAGCTCCTCCTGGGAGCCTGCCGAGTCCGGGTCCTCCGGGGCCACAGCGGTGGTCTCGGCGGCATAGGCGCCGGTCACCGAGATGACACTGGTCACGTCGGACATGGCAGCGGGCACCTCGGCCACCTTGCCGTCCACGTTGCCGGAGATCACGGTCAGGGTCCCGGCGTCGAGGTCCACGGCGGACACGACGCCCACCGTTTCGGTGGTCACGGTGCGGGTGTCCACCTGCGGCTCGGAAGCCGTGAGCTGGGCGGCGGTGTCGGGGTCCTCGTCCAGGTCCAGCAGGGCGATGCCATAGGAGCTCTCGTCCACGGCCACCTGCTCGGTGGTGAGGGTGTTGTAGATGACGATATCGCCGGGCCTTGCGGTGGAGCCGTCGGCGTCGGTGAGCCACTGGGAGCCGCGCAGGTCACTGTGCAGGGCCATCACGCCCGCACGCTGGGGCACCACCGTCTGGGGCACACCCGCAAAGTGCAGGCAGTAGGACAGGAACATCACGTCCCAGGCGCCGTAGGGGTTGCCGTACCAGGCACCATAGCGGGAGTAGCCGCGCAGCACCTGCTGGTCCTCCACATCCAGCTTGAAGTTCTTGTCGCTCTGCTGGTAGTCCAGCTGGGACTTTGCCACGGTGAGCAGGTCCTCGGCCCAGTTGCCGTTCAGGGCCACGTTGGCCGCGGCCTGCCATTCCTCGGCAGTCTCCACGTCGGCCTGGGTATCGGCCAGGCACTCCACGGTGTGGTGATGCTCCGGGATGGTGCACACCAGCTCCTCGGTGTAGCAGGCGTCGGTGTGGTGATGCAGCACCGGCTCGTCCGGGGTGGTCTCGGCCGGCTCAGGGGGCAGGTCCACCACGGGGCGAATGGCAGGCATTTCCTGATAGGCGGGGTTGGGTTCCTCCACCAGTTCGCCTTCGTCCAGGCCGCACACCAGCTCATACTCGGTGGTGTAGCAGCTGTCGTCGTGGATATGCTCGAACTCGCCGCAGATGAGCGCACCGTACTCGTCAAAGCAGTCGTCGGTGTGCTCGTGCTCTTCCTGACAGCAGGTCAGCACCCGGTGCTCCTCGTAGCAGGCATCGGTGTGCTCATGGGGCACCCAGATGGTCTCCGGCTCGGTCTGCACCGGCTCTTCCGGCTCTTCCGGCTCTTCCGCGCTGTAGGCGGACACCGGATCGGCGCTGCTGTCCGAAGAGGTGACGGGCGTTTCCGGTTCGCCCTCCTCGTAACCGCAGGTGAGCACTTTTTCGTAGCAGGCCGCCGTGTGCTGGTGCTCCTCGTAGCCGCAGTGGTAGTCGGCAGTCATGGAGATGCCCACCCCATGGAGCTGCCAGTTGACGAACAGGGTGGTGAGCAGGGCCAGCACCAGCATCATGGCCACATAGCGCCGGGCCTGTACATGCTGCCTGCGGAACCGCTCGATCAACCCGTTGATGATATCCTTCATAGTAAACACGTCCTCTTGGTTCGCTCTGTGCCCTGACAGCCGCACACCGCTGCAGGCCCACAGAAGGGTCCGTTTATCATTTGTGCAACAAAAGCGTCACAAAATTTGTTCGATACATTGTCATTATACCATTTTAAGGCGTTCATTTCAACTCAGGGGGCGTGCTTTTCCGGCAGAAGAATGCACACGATGCGCACCATGCAAGGGGTCAGGGGCAGCCACAGCACCGTGCAGCCCAGATTGAACAGGGTGTGGGCGTTGGCGATCTGCCGGGCCAGCACGGCGCTCTCCGGCCCGTGGGGCGAGACCAGCCGCACCAGCGCGTTGAACTGGGGCAGCAGCAGCCAGCACACCGCTGCCCCGGACAGGTTGAACAGGGCGTGGGCCGCCGCCAGACGTTTGGCGTCCCGGCTCTGCCCCACCGATGCCAGCACCGCCGTGACGGTGGTGCCGATGTTGTCCCCCAACAGCACCGGGATGGCTCCCGCAAGGCCCAGCAGGCACCCGCCGTCCGGCCCGGGGCGGGCGGCCGCCCGCTGCAGCACCGCAATGGTGGCGGAGCTGCTCTGCACCACAAGGGTCATGCCCAGCCCTGCCAGCAGGCCCAGGCCGGGGCGGTGCCGCACCTGGGCCATCCACTGCCGGAACACCGGCCCTGCTGCCAACGGCTCCATGGCCTCGGCCATGACCGCGATGCCCTCAAACAGCAGGCCGAACGCAAACAGCGCCTGCCCGGCTGCGTGCAGACGCCCGCGCCCCGCGAACCAGAGCAGCAGCCCCGCCACCAGCAGCAGATACCGGGCATCCTCCAGCCGGAAGGCCAGCAATTGCGCGGTGACCGTGGTGCCGATGTTGGCTCCGAACACCACCGGCACGGCCCGCTGCAGGGTCAGCAGCCCGGCCCCCACAAGGCCCAGCACCAGCACCGTGACCGCCGAGCTGCTCTGCACCACCGCCGTGACCGCCGCCCCCGTGAGCACCCCGGCCAGCGGGTGGACCGTGAGCCGGGCAAGGGCCTGCCGCAGGGTGTCCCCCGCCGCCTGCTGCAAAGCGTCCGTGAGGGTGTCCATGCTATATAAGAAAAGTGCCGCCCCGCCGAACAATTGCAGGATCATCCACAAACGCTGTTCCATGCCCGATGCCCCCTTTGCTTTATGTGTATGCGGGACACAAACGTTTGTGAACTTTTGTGAAACAATCCCTGCAGGGGGTTGCAATCCGGCCTGCAAAAGCCTATTATTATCAAGCGTTAACAGTTAACAGCTGTTAAGCAATTTTTGAGAGGAGGGATCGCGTGTCTGAGGAATCCACGTTGAGTTTCCGTGGGCTTTGCCGCTACATCCACCGGCTGAGCAAAGCATCCAAGGCCGGCATGAAGGCCGCTCTGGCCGACTGCCCCAAGTGCCACTTCCCCATGCTGGAAGGGCTGCTGGGCTGCATTCGTCTCCATGGACAGGACGGTGCCGTTTATATCTCCGACCTTGTTCAGGAGCTTCATCAACCGCTTCCTGCCATTTCCCGCACGGTGCGGCAGATGGAGCAGGACGGCCTTGTGGAACGCTTTGCCGACCCTGCCGACCGCCGCAAGACGCTGGTGCGTTTCACGCCCAAGGGATACGAGGCCTGCCGACAGTGCGAGGCTGCTCTTGGGGACTACGTTTCCAGTGTCATGGCCCGGCTGGAGCCGGAACAGCTGGCCCAGATGGAAGCGCTGCGCGGCGCGCTGATGGAAGCCATTCTTGCGGAAAATGCTGCGCGTACCACCAAACCGAAGGGAGAACCAAACCATGACAAAGATCTTTAAGCAGTTGGCCCGTCACTGGGCCGTCTGCCTCGTGGTGTTCGCACTGCTGTTCGTGCAGGCGTACTGCGATCTGTCGCTGCCGGACTACACCAGCAAGATCGTGGACACCGGCATCCAGCAGGGCGGCATCGAAAGCCCCCTGCCCGACACAGTGCGCCAGAGCACGCTGGATGCCCTCTCGCTGCTGATGCGCGAGGAGGACGCCGCTGCCTTCCAGAACGCCTACACCGCCGACGGCGATGTGCTGCGCCTGCGCACCGACCTGACCGCCGACGAGCGCACTGCGCTGGAAGATGCTGTGACCACGCCGGACATCGTGCTGTATCTGGCGGCCGCCCAGGCAGCCAACACCCCCGCCGGGCAGACCGGCATGGGCATGACCGGCCTTGCGGACCTGCAGGCCTCCGGTGCCGACCGCAACACCGACACGGAAACCGAGACTGTGGCCCCCACGGCGGAGGACCTGGACACCGTGTGCGGCCAGTTTGCCGCCATGAGCCAGATGCCCGGTTTCCGCCGCGACGCCGTGCAGCAGCAGCTGACCGGTGCCATCGGCCAGCTGGACGACACCGTGGTGGAGAACCTGAAGAGCCAGGCTCTGCTGCTGGTGGGTCTGGAATACGAGGCCCAGGGCATTGCCCACGATGTGCAGATGCACTATTTATATAAGGTAGGCGGCCAGATGCTGGCCCTGACCCTGCTGATGGTGGCCGTGTCCATCGCGGTGGGCTTCCTGGCCTCCCGGGTGTCCGCCGCCATCGGCCGCGACCTGCGCCGCGAGACCTTCTCCAGCGTCATCCACTTCTCCCATGCGGAGATCGAGAACTTCTCCACCGCGTCCCTCATCACCCGCACCACCAACGACATCCAGCAGGTGCAGTTCGTCTGCGTCATGCTGCTGCGCATGGTGGCCTATGCGCCCATTCTGGGCATCGGCGGTGTGCTCCATGTGGTGGGCAGCCGCTCGGGCCTTTCCTGGATCGTGGTGCTGGACGTGGCTTTGCTGCTGCTGCTCATCCTCTTCCTGATGAACATGGCCATGCCCAAGTTCAAGATCATGCAGACGCTGGTGGACCGGCTGAACCTCGTCAGCCGCGAGGTCCTGACCGGCATTATGCCGGTGCGTGCCTTCAGCCGCGAACAGTTTGAGGAACAGCGCTTCGACAAGGCCAACAAGGACCTGATGGGCACCCAGCTGTTCACCAACCGCGCCATGGTGGCCATGATGCCCTTTATGACCCT